>JAESGY010000066.1_pt1 | contig 100862 bp, 87 predicted proteins | sample 9269841 | NCBI WGS metagenome assembly JAESGY01 (sample SAMN17022865, study PRJNA683097) | algae metagenome | isolation source: Spirirestis rafaelensis WJT71-NPBG6 and co-occurring heterotrophs from... | place: USA: Pinto Wells, Joshua Tree National Park, Colorado Desert, CA | collected 2006-08-15 | reverse complement strand
TGGTAAAAGTATGCCAATCAAGAAATTGACAATTTCTCGGACACCCGCAATCGGTGTGCCTCGCAACTGTCCGCTATCCATCCCCACCGTGTAGACGGATGGGGAATTCCGCGAAAAAGGTTAAAAAGGTAATTCTTAATTTTTGTGTTGAAGCATGAAATTATATTATGTCCGCTTGATTACTTACTAAACTCGAAGAACCCCACCCTGCCAAAGCGTAGCTTTGTCTGCCCTCCCCGCAAGCGGGGAGGGGATTAAGGGGTGGGGTGCAATGGCTATGGGAATTATAACTAATTACCCGGACGTAAAATCAGGGGCAAATTGATTTATTGTGTGTTGCCTTTTGTGAGATATTTTCAGGCGATCGCGCACTGTTTAAAGCTAAAAAATTAATTTGAGAGCAACCAAGCTCTGATACTCGTGCGTGAGTCCCAAAGACTGATTAACGAGTCTTTTATACTCATCGGAGAGTCTTTTATACTCATCGGAGAGCCTTTTATACTCATCGACGAGTCTTTTATACTCATCGACGAGTCTTTTATACTCATCGACGAGTCTTTTATACTCTTTAATGAGGTTCTGAATAACTAAACTCAAATATTGCAGCAGTTGCATCATCCGCCATAGGTTAGAAATCTAGGGCTTATAGCGAAAGTTGTCTAAAGACGACTGAAAGAAGATTTTAGTATATTGAAGCGGGCTAAAGCTTTTATCATAGAGAGCGATCGCACTTCCCCTACAAAGCGAAAATCGCTGACCATAACAAAGCTAAAAAGCGATCGCACTTGATCTAACTATTAACAAGCGATCGCTCCATAACACCCTCTTATTTAAGCAATTTTTTAATTTCTTCAGCCGTGATAGGATTCTTCCCTGCGCGTAAAGTATTAATCCACTTTTGCCGCACTAAAATATCCTGTTTGTCTTGGGGAGATTTGCGTTTACTTGCATTTTTCCAAGCGATATATGCTTGAAAATCAGCGATCGCTCCTTCTTTATCATCCATCATTGCTCTGGCAATCCCGCGAGCGTCCTGGTAGTAACCACGCTTATAGTTAGGGGCAAGAGCGACTGCTTTTTCACACTTATTGATAACATCAGCAGCGCCTCCCTGCAAGGTGTTATACAAGCAAAGCGCCCTTATTTGGTTTAGTTCATTGACCTTCCACGATTCTTTAATCCTTCGGGTTGCCCAAAGCCCAGCTAACGCTGCTGCAACCAGGGTTACAACCAGTACCATTATCCCGATACGAATTCGCCGATTCGCTTTTTGGTTTGCCTCTATTAATATGCGATTTGCTTCTGCTAAAATCTGCTTTGCTTGTTCTTCCGCTTCCAGTCGCTTCTGAAAATCCCGCTTATCTAAATCCTGGCTAGCAGCTAAAAACTGATAGTCCAAATCACCCAAGCTTTTTCCTGCTGTCCACGCTTGAGCATCCTGCAAAGCTTGTCCCCGCAACAAGCGCGACTCATCTTGATACTCAGAAACAACCCAAGCATTCAATGTATCAGAGTAGGGACGCAGTTTTGCAAGTATTTTTTCACACCATTCCTGATTAAATACCTCGGCGTAAAAAGTCGCCATTCACAGCTACTACATATATGAATTTACAGGAGATTGCACATTTATGAAGTACAGCATCTAAGAAAATAAAGCTATATATAAAGCCTTTTTCACTTCTGACTCCTGATTCCCGTACAGACGCGATTAATCGCGTCTCTACATCTTCTGACTTCTGGCTTCTGCTGTAAGCGATCGCTACCAAGCTTCAACCTGGTAACGACCAACTTTAATTCACTAAACCGCAGCACCTTTATTCATGTTTGCTACCATCAGGCATAATTGCATTCTTGAGGTTAGCACCCTCAAGATTAGCACCTTCTAAGTTTGCACCCTGCAAGTTTGCATTACTAAGATTGGCATCCTGCAAGTTTGCACCCTGAAGATTGGCATTTTGAAGATTGATATTAGGCAAGTAAGCAAACTGAAGATTACATGCTACACATTGCTTAGTTTCCTGCAATTGTCTAACCAAATCGCTCTGCCGGGAAATCATCAAACTAGAAACAGCAGTAGAGATAATACCAATGCTGGCTAACCCAATCACAACAGCTTGTTTTCCTCCTTTGATTTTACCGAGTACAGTTTCGATTGCCGTCGCAGTACCGACAACTCGAATTGGCTTGAGTGTTTCTAAAGCCAGAGATGCATTAGGAGTACGATGTTTCAGCTTTGGTTCCACCATTTTCGTTAGCCAGTCAACAAAACGCGGGCTAAGTTGGGGCACTAATTGTTGGAAATCAAAGCGCGAGCGATCATTAATTAACTTGCCGATATTAACCGAACGGGTGTCAGTAAGTAAGCATATTAGCGTTGCTCCCAAACTATACAAATCCGATCCCTCGGTGAGAAAATCGCCAAATTCTTCTTCTGGAGGCATAAAACCTGGGGTTCCAGCCGCAAAGCTGCTAATAGCAACTTCTTCACCGCGTATCCTTGCCAAACCAAAATCTACTAAATAAGCATTCAGTTGCTCATCCACCAAAATATTCTCTGGTTTGATATCTCGATGAATAATTGCGAAGGGGCAACTTTGCAAATAAACCAAAATTTCTAAGACTGACACAGCAATTTGCTTAATTTCTTCAGGATTAAAGCTGTGTTTTTCTGCTAATGATGGAGCCTTTTTATATTCCTGTACCAGACAAAAATTTTCTGATGTTTTAAAAGAATCTAGATAGCAGGGAATGCGGGGATGATCTAGTTGTTGCAGAATTTCAATTTCGCGTTCATATGCTTTAAAACCTGACCAGTCAACATTCTCACTGGCAAAACGAAACTGTTTAATTACCACTTGTTGATCTGAGTATAGAGCATTAGCTAGGTAAGTAATGCGTCCCTCTTCCCGGTTGCGTCCTAGTTCTCGAATAACTTCATAGCCTAGCTCAGAAAAATCTGGATACTGATTAAAGGCAAATCCAGTTAGTTGTTCATTTAGCACTCTTTCACCACCCCTAGATTCGGGAAATCTTGTCAGTTTGATTGGCAAAAATCGGGGGTAATGATCACTTGAGAAATCAACCAAAGTTAATTATCTAAAATTTCCGCAGCACCTCAGTCCTAAACCCTCTGTGCTACTTTTTTGTATCCCCACTTGTCAGGGATAGAAAAATTTTTTGCAGTTAGAGGTCTCGCTGGCAAAGTGAGGTACTGTGATTGTCAACAACTAGAGAAATTTTAACTAGTAGGTCTTAATCATTAATTTTGATGGGTTCGTAGTGAGCGATTTATCGCTCAATTTCAAGGGTTAGAGCCACTGGCTACAAACTTTTACCCCATCAAAACTAATGCAGGCATCCACTATTGAAGCTTCTCTAGCCACTCGACAATTTGCGGATTTACCAAATCTGGCACTTCATCATGAGGACAATGACCGGCGTTAGGAATGGGAACGATTTTGATTTCTTTGCCATTTTCATGAGCCTCCTCGTAAATCTTTGCCCCGGTGATTGGTGTCCAAGGATCATCTGCACCCCAAATTACCAACAAGGGACGCTTGACTTTGGGCAAGAGTTCCGCAGGAGAGGGACCAGGGGGTGCAGTGAGGATAGAAGCGAAAACTTCCTGCGCTCCTGAATCGCAAGAGGGAGCGTAAAGTAAATCGACTAATTCATCAGTGACGGCTTGGCGATCGCGATAAACTTGGTATAGAGTACGGCGAATTTGCTCTTTTTGGCGAATGCGGTTAAAGACAAATTTACCTGTAATTGGATGACCCACTAATCTGTTAAACGTTGACATGACAATGCGTAGCGGTGGGTTCAATTCATGAGGACGATGACTCAAACCACCCGCAGAGTTAACCAAAACACCACCAGCAGCGATTTCTGGATGTTCCGCTACCACCATCAAGCTTAAAAGTGCGCCGATAGAGTTACCGATAAATACCGCAGGTTCGGTAATGTGTGCTGTGCAAAAATCCTTAAGTAATTCCACCCAAACTTCTAAGGTGTAATTCAACAGGGGCTTATCAGAACCACCAAAACCCAACAAATCAATCGCAAATACTTGGTAGCCTGCTGCTGCTAAAACCGGGATATTTTTTCGCCAGTGTCCAATCGAAGCACCAAAGCCATGAACCAGGACTAAAGGACGACCTGTACCCATGACGGTATACTGAATTTTGTAGTCCTTCCAAGTCCAAGAGAGTTTTTCAAAGGTGGCTGTTGTTGGCTGCTGGTTAGTTACAGTCATTATTAAGATTTATAAAGTGTTTCTTAAATTAATAGTAATATTGTCTGACTTATATAGGCTATACCATTGGTTGAAGAATAATAGAGCGATCACGCACAAATATCTACTCGATAATGGAGCGATCGCTTTACCATTGCATTATTCGAGTAGCGCAATCATGATTCTGCGTTCATTACCACAACAGCATCCCCTTCTTGCAAGGTTATATCCTGGCTCAAATCTTTTTCTGACAAGTACTTATAGATGTTTACGTTGATAATGGTTGGTTCTGAACTATTATTAATTCGTCGGCGAACTTGAACCCGACGAACATCCGCATGAACTGTTATCCCTCCAGCTATCTCAATCGCTTGAATTACAGTCGGTAACTGCTGTTTCGACACAGAACTCCCATCGGTTTGGGCTGCAACGTTAAGAAAATAAGCTCCAGGACGCTGCACTTCACCGATGACCGCAATGTGGATACTCTGCATTCTTTTTGGTTGAGTGTTGAGTTGAGCCTGACTCAAATAGTGTGTATGTGAAGTGGCATCAACAATAGGAGCAGCTAACGTTGGAATAACCATCATCATAAACACTGGCAAAGTAGTACCTAAAAGCCCTATCCCAGGAAGGTATTGCATTAGAGTTGCTTTAAAAAGTATAAAATTCTATGACTTATTTTGAGGACTGGCGCTGATTTATTCAAGTTCCTAGTATTTACTTATACCGTTTTTATTTTAAATATGGGGTTCCCTTTCCCCTTCCCCCTCTTTTTCATCTATTGCTTTTTTTGACTTTTTGCCGATTATGTCTAGCCAAACTATATTTCTAAATGAGTATTAAACTGCTTATTCCCCTGTCAGCACTCCATTCCCATTTTTTGCTTGATTACCTTGTGTATAAACTTCTCTAATAGGAAAGGGAATTTTAATGCCTTCTTCCTGATACTTTTTATGCAATAGCTTAATGAATTTGTGTTTAGCAATGCGTTGGTCAAAGAATTCGTTCACCCGCATAAATACCGTAAAATCAATACTAGAATCTCCAAAAGTATGAAATCTTATAAACGGTTCATTTTCTAATAAATCCGGTGAAACTTCTTGCATTACTTTTTTTGCAACCTCTACAGTTACTCTTTCAACTTGCTCAAGGTCGCTGTCGTAATCTACACCAACATTAATCGTTAATGTAATTTCCTTAACTGGTAGATGGTAATTAGTAAAAATTGCCGAAGCAAGTTTAGAATTAGGTACAATTATCACATTATTGGAAAGCTCTTTTATCGTAGTATTTCGCCATGTAATATCTGTAATATATCCTTCATGTTTATCCTCTAACTTTACATAATCTCCCGTTCTAACTTGCTTAGAAATAATTAAATAAACACCAGAAAATAAATTTGCAAGTGTGTCTTGGAGTGCTAAACCAACTGCTAAACCCCCAATTCCTAAAGTGGTAAGTATCGGTGTAATTTGGATGCCAATCGTTTGTAATATGATTAATGTTCCTAAAATTAAAACGCAAGTTGTGGCAAGGTTAGAAAGTAGTGATGCAGAAACTCCTTGGGTTCTCCGACTATATAATCTAACAAAACCAGCAATCAGCCGCGCAATAACTAACGTAATTGAATACAAAAAAACAATTGTCAGGATTGTTTGTAAGACTTCGGCAATATCTGGTATTAAAGTGCGATAAGCACGAATTGCCGCATAAAATCCACCTAGCACAAACCAAGTAAAGGTGATGCGCTGTAAAGAGCGAAATAATATTTCACTACCTGGTAGCCGTTGGCGAGCAGCAAGTGTTTTCAATTTACTAAAAACGATTTTTTCCGCAATTATTCCAGCTAGTAAGCCAGCTAAAATAAATCCCAGCGGCAGAATCCATTGCATCAACATAAGCAAATCCAAATTTAAATAATATTATCAATTGTGTTTCTAAAAATTTAACTTGTTTATTTTAAATTCAATGCCTCCGCAATTGTGCATTATAAGTGATATCTTGTACTAGCTGCATTACGCGCCAGAGGTTTATAATTTATGGCTAACAGCTAAAGTCTTCTGAAGAAGACTATTTAAAGGTTTGAATCCATTTTAATGGACTTGGGCTGTTAGCCATAATTTTAGGTAAGGGCGGGATTGTGGGCTAATTGAGAAGAATGCAAAATATCAGTTCTAACCAACTTTTACATTATTAATTGTCGCAGCAAAGTTTTGAGATTTTATCGATTAAAAAATGCACTTAGGCTTATTTGCTTTTTTCGTTTTTTCCTGTGTTTGGTTACAGTTTAAATTATACTTGGCTGAGTATCTAGCAATTATCTTCTTTGGGTACTTGGCATATTGGCGGTTCAAACTCAAAATTAATTATATGGACTTGCCAATTATTTATCACCCAGATTACGTTGCACCGCTACCTGAAGGACATCGCTTTCCGATGTTAAAGTTCCGGCAATTATACGAATTGTTGTTAGCTGACGGTGTGGCACAATTACAACAATTTCACATCCCTGAATCTCCACATCGTGAGTTGATACAATTAGTTCACACCTCAGAATACGTTCAAGCTTACTGTAACGGAACGCTAGACCCAAAAGCACAACGACGCATTGGTTTACCTTGGAGTCCAGCGCTGGTAAATCGTACTTGTGTGGCGGTAGGTGGTACAATACTCACCGCTAAACTCGCACTAACTCAGGGTCTAGCGTGCAATACTGCTGGTGGTACGCATCACGCTTTTCCTAGTTATGGATCTGGTTTTTGTATTTTCAATGATTTAGCGATCACCTGTCGCGTTTTACAAAAACTCAAACTTGCCAAAAAAATTCTCATCGTTGACTTAGATGTTCATCAAGGTGACGGCACCGCTTTTATCTTTCAAGACGACGACAGTGTTTTTACTTTCTCAATGCACTGCGAAGTCAACTTTCCCGGCACCAAGCAAAAAAGCGATCTTGATGTTCCCCTACCAACAGGAATGGAAGATGATGCTTATCTGCAAACCTTGGCAAGTTACTTACCAGATTTATTGTCAAATGTCAAGCCAGATTTGGTTTTATACGATGCAGGTGTCGATCCGCATATAGGCGATCGCTTAGGAAAATTAGCTTTAACCGATAGTGGCATTTTCCGCCGAGAAATGCAGGTATTAAGTACCTGTGTAGCTGCTGGCTACCCCGTCGCCTGCGTTATCGGTGGCGGGTACGCAGATGATATGAAGTCGCTTGTGTGGCGTCACTCGTTGGTGCATCGCGCTGCGAGTCAGATTTATCAGCAGTATCGCCTTTAAGGAATTTTAGTAAGTATCCGCTCAAGTAATTTATAACCGATTTTCTGCAACAAATGTCGGTGAGAGAAAGCGGCTTTTGCACTATTTGCGAAAGAATAGAGAGATTTTCCAACAGATTTTCTATTGCGAGCGAGTCGGTTTAATGTCAATTTATATACTTAGCCAACATAGCTTTTAGTCGAGTAAATAGAAAATTTGGGCATCTTGAGAACAAAATTAAACATAAATTATGAAAATTATCGACAAAATTATCAAAACAGTAATTATTGCTGGTATAGTTGCTGCCGCGATCGTATTTGGAACTCCAGCACTTTCCCATATTGTTGAACATCATGAGTATGAGCAAGCATCAAATCCGATGCTCAATAACGGTTCTAATACCGTGTCAGCATTTCGTTACCAGAATGTAATTAATTCCTCCAGCGACGCTGATTCTGCCGTTGCTCCCGCAAACAGCAAGCGTCCTATTTGGAAAAATAAAGCTTATAAAGGGATTGTTAGAAAAAATGTTGTTGACCTAACCCCAAAAGAGAAACAGGCATTCGTTAATGCTGTGCGGGCATTAAAAAATATTGTACCAAAGGGTAGCCGTACTAATATCTATGACCAGTTTGTTGCAGTGCATCTGGGAGCAATGGGTTTAATGTACGATAGTGCCCAAGGTCCTGCTGCCGGGCATGATGGTGCCCATGAAAGCGCTATATTGCTACCGTGGCATCGTGAGCTGGTATACCGATTTGAAAAAGCCTTGCAATCAGTAAACCCCAATGTAACGATTCCCTACTGGGATTGGACAGACCCTAAGGCATTGGAAGTTATCTTTAGTGATGATTTTTTGGGACCAAATGGTCAAGGAGTAACCCTCAATATCCCGGTTGTCGAAGGTGGATCTGCTGTGTCGCTTGGTGATGGTCAACAACCAAACTCGAACCTTCCGGGTTCAGCTAATGAAGGGGGATCTGATATATCGCTTGGTGATGGTCAACAAGCAAACCCCAACATCCAGATGGTTAGTGTTCAAGGTGGACCTGTTCAGTCTAGTCTTTTTTCAGCAGCTAGTGGATGGACTGTGAACCCAGACTTACATTTCAAGTCGTCATCAGGAGAAACATTTGGCAATCAAATCTTACGCTTTCTGCAAGTGCCTCCTACAAATAGTTACCCTGTTCCTAAAGAAGACATAGAGCAAGTCCTTGCCATTGACAACTATGAAACTTTTCGCCAAGCTTTAGAAGGTTTTATCAAAGTAGATAGCTCTACAGGACAACAAACGCCTGGAGTCTATTTGCATAACTATTTTCATAGCTTAGTTGGTGGAGGTACTTTTGACCCTGCTGTAGGTCGTCCTGAACCTTTAGGCACAATGGCTGACCTTGCTAGTTCTATCAATGATCCAGTATTTTGGCTAGTTCATTCCAATGTGGATCGCCTTTGGGCTGAATGGCAGGCAAGTGGGCATGAAGGTAGCGATTATTATCCAGCCGAAGGTGGACATTATGGAGAAAATCTTAACGACCGGATGTGGCCTTGGGACGGAGGTGAGTCTACACCAGCGAATTGGGGTCCAGGGGATTCGTTATCTTTACTACCTGTTTTTTCAGCAAATGATATTGTCACACCAAAAGACACTCTAGATTTCAGAAAGTATCGCTATACCTATGACACCGTTCGGTAAAACTTACCCAAAGCTACCCAAATCTAGACTTAACTGGACAAAAGTCTGTCTAGATATGGGTAGGAATTAGCTTTCCAGCTACAAACCCTTATTTTTCCGGTTAGCAAACCTACTTGAAAATAAATAGTGACTAACAAGCACATAAGTTAGGGAAAGTATTCGCCTCTGTACGATGCTATTGTTGACCCTCATGTAGGCGATCGCTTGGGAAAATTAGCTTTAACCGACACTGGTATCTTTCGCCCAAAAATGCAGGTATTAAGTACCTGTGTAGCTGCTAGCTAGCCCGCCACCTGCGTTATGGGTGGCGGGCTAGCTGATGATATCAAGTAGCTTGTGTGGTGTCACTCGTTGGTGCATCGCGCCGAAAAGTCACATTTATGAACACTATCGCCTCTAACAAAAGGAGGAAATATAAAGAATTACATGTCTACCGATCCCTAGATGTTTTCGATTTATTTTTAGACGATTCTTAATTGTTAATTAACTATCACGCCCAAGCAAAAATTCGTCTTATTAGATACAATCTATAAGCTATAAGAGGCGAGGAGAAGTAAAGTGGTGCTATCAAAAGGCTTTGAAATAGAGATGTACACAGGCACGCCTCAAGGAGAAATCGTGGGACTCTCCGACAAAATTGTGGCATCTTTAGACGGATTTGTGCGGGAGCCAGATAGCCGAAATGTGGAATACATAACCGCACCATTGCACAATTATGAGCAGCTATTATGCGCTTTGTTGCGTCCGAGGCTGCAATTGCGAAACTACCTCAAAGAATTGGGCAATTACACGCTGGTTCCCGGAAGTACTTTATCTTTGAGTGGTAGCGATCGCTTTTATCGTTCCGACCCCAACAATCCATATCACGATTACATTGAGCAAACCTACGGTACCAAAGTAGTCACCGCTAGCGTTCACATAAATGTCGGCATTAGCGACCCGGAATTATTAATGCGGGCATGTCGAATTATCCGCTTAGAAGCGCCTTTGTATTTAGCTTTAAGTGCTTCTTCCCCCTTTATAGATGGCAAAGCAACTGGGTATCACTCCACCCGTTGGGGCTTATTCCCGCAGACGCCTGCGAATGTGCCGTTATTTGCCAGCCACGCTCATCATATTGAATGGGTGGAAAATCAACTAGCAGCAGGTACAATGCAAAACGTTCGTCATTTGTGGGTATCGGTACGACCAAATGGCGATCGCCGTCCTTATGATTTAAATCGCTTAGAACTGCGAATTTGCGACTTAGTAACAGATCCGATCGCTTTACTGGCAATTACCGCCTTGCTAGAAGCGCGTTTATTACAGATAATAGAGAATCCGCATATCGATCCGCTTACCCAAAGCAACTTCTCACCCGAAGAACTCATAACCCTCACAGCAAGCAACGAAGCAGCAGCAGCGTCTGCTAGCCTTGATGCTCAACTAATACATTGGGAAGATGGCAGAAGCATTCTTGCTAGAGATTGGATTGCCGAATTAAGTAACGAAGTTTCTGCGATCGCCAAACGTCATGGCTTTGGCTGTTTCCTTTCGCCCTTACAAAAAATACTCCGCGAAGGCAATGAGGCTCAACAGTGGCTGCAACTGCATTCTGTAGGTTTTGATACGACTTGCGTCATTACCCAGGCTATTCGTGCCACGCGAGAACGAGAAATTGAACTAGAAAACAAATTGTGTTCCTCTTTAGTGGCTTAAGACTGCACACCCTATTTGGAAGTAAGTGATAAATTGCTCCCAAGAGAAAAAAGTCAGTTTTTTTAGGATAATGCCAACGCGAACGCGTCTTTCCTTCTCCCTCATAGAGACGCGCTTCTCCAAGGGAGAAGAAATAAATGGCGAACCCTCCGGGTTGGGCATTTATTTTTATGAATCACTCCTTCACATAAAATTTAATATTTCTTTATCAAAAGCAAAAATTAGTCTGAGATATTGTTCTGCGAAGATTATTTTTTTGTTTTAAATATCTAATCATTGGTATTCGTTGATAAATATTAACAAAAATTATATATAGAAACTATTTATAGGTAAATATGGCAGTTTTGATACATTGTTGATTTGTATACATTTATCCGATTGCAAATGCCTCAGGTAGTTTTAGTAAATCCACAAATTCCTCCCAACACAGGTAATATTGCCCGTACTTGTGCAGCTACGGGTACTGAATTACATTTGGTTGGACCATTGGGTTTTGAAATTAGCGATCGCTATTTAAAAAGGGCAGGTTTAGATTATTGGCCCTATGTAAAGCTACACTGTCACCAATCGCTAGAAGCGTTTCAGGTTGTACATCAACAGCGTGGTGGCTCTTTGTTGGGCTTTAGCGTTGGCGGTAGTTTTAATTATGCAAACTTTCAATTTCAAGCTTCGGACTGGCTGCTATTTGGCAGCGAGACTACTGGCTTACCGCCAAAAGTTTTGTCTACTTGCGATGCCACTCTACATATTCCTATGTCCCAGAAGAATGTTCGCAGCTTGAATCTTTCAGTAAGTGTTGCCGTGAGTCTATTTGAAGCCCGTCGTCAGTTGGGCTATTTACAGTAAGAGTAAGCCAGACCATAGCACTTGAAGTATGTTCCTAAATACCAAGGCGAACATACTTCAAGTGCTATGCTAAGTATTGGTTTAAGTGTACTTATTTACATAGATTGCCAAGAAAATCAGTTTTTTAAGGAAAAATTCTTGTTTTTCTTAAGCAACAATGTTAACTAGTATACTTTAAAAAGACTTGTTAAAAACTTATACTGAAAAATACTTAGAAAATTGGGTAATGTTATATAAGAAATTTGTATATAAAGTTTGAGCGGGTGTCCGACCTGAGTGATAGCTATTCATGAATTTGAAGCTATATTCTTTGGGGAACAAAACCCCTGGAAGCTTGTCTAATAAAGCATTTGAGCTATTTTTGCTTAAAAAGTAATATTTGAACAGCAAAAAACTGCGTCCGAGCTTATACGGTTGTATTTTAGGGAATAATCAACGTAAAGTCTCGTGTTGGGAAGGCGGATTGGGTGCATAAATCAAGAAGATATCTACAGTAGGGAGCATCGCTTTTCAAGAAGTCTTAGCTGAGATCTGGCGAAGAGGGCAAATTTTTATTTGTCGATTAAGCGCTAATCAAAGCAATATAAGCACTAGACGACTGCAAAAAGCATATATCCCCAGGTGTAGAGGAGTGGAACGGACAAGTAAGCACAGCAACTTGAAATTTTGCTGCTTGGTGTAATGAACTTGTCGAAATCAGAGAAGCAAGATAATCTTGCGTAAGTATCTCTGGTGAGTGTGATCTTGATATGTGGTTCAATGTGATCTAGATCATTGACTAGTATCCGAATTCAAGATCGGGGTCAGTTAAGCGCTAGTAGATCATAGGAGGTCGTCTTTGAAACGAGCATTAAAGGAGAAAGTGAAGGCTGTGCTTGAAAATCCCCCCAGTGATGATGCCCCAGTGGAACAACTAAACGTGGTTAATCCATACATTAACCGCCAAATACGAACAAAAGCCGCCATGATTGGTTTGGCAATTTCAATGGGAGCTACCAGCCTGCTGGTGACTCGAGGCGACCAAGCCCAAGCAGCAGCTCCTGTAGGCAATCAAAACACAGCCTCAACAATTCCTGCGGCTCCTAACACCGAGGTGAAATTTGCACCCATACAAAAACTGCAATATCAAGCCGTTGCATCAGTAAGCGTGCCTGAAACTCCTCGTATTGTGCAACCAACAGCAATTTCACAACTGCCTGAGCTTCAAGCTAAATTGCAAGTTGCTGCACCTGTTGTAACGACAAGTGGCACAATTCAACAGTCGGTCAATTTCCACCCCAAAGTCGCACAAAAAGTAAGCATTCCCAAGAGTTATGCCAATGAGCAAAGCGGTAGCAGTGGAATTGCTGGCGTTCAAAGCATATCGTTGAATGCCCAACCACAAACATCCTTTTCGGCAGCAAGCTCAACCAGTGAAGTTAATCCTGAACTGAGGGCACAGCAAGACTTTGCAATCAATCGTTTACAAGAAAAATCGAACCGTTTAAGAAGAAGTCTGGCGGAGTGGCGGTCTGAGGAGGCCAAATTATCACAAGCAACAAACTCGGTTGCACCGACGATTGCGGTGGAAAAAACACCACAGTTGAGCGCAAATAACACTGCGTTACAGGAATCGGAAAATGCTACCGATGCCAGCCAAGCAAACCTCGTATCAAGGTTAAAGCAGGCAAAGCTAAAAAATGCAAGTTCTAAGCCAGTACCAGCACCAACAGCAGCGAGAAACGTACCTGTAGCGCCATCTGTATTTACAGCTTACGAAGTTAAGCCTGGAGATACATTAGCAACCATCGCTTCCGATCACGGTACTTCAGTCTCAGAAATAATCAAGGCAAATAATCTCAACAATCCCAACGAACTGCGAATCAATCAAAAACTCACAGTTCCGGCTGCCGAAAACCGCACTAATGCCATAGTGCCAAGTGTCACAGCAGTGACTCCTATGCAGCCCAACAGTGCCCCTGAGATTGCCACTAAGAGCAGAAACACATTTAGTGCTGGTTTAACTGCAACAGAACTGCAACAGCCATCATTCACGACTAACAACAGCAGCGTTACCGTCCCGACAGCAGTCATTTCTGACAACCAGATTCAAGCAACTGCGATTAAGCCCACAACAGACCTCACCACAGCCCCCGCTTATGGCATCGGTGGTGACAGCCCAATCCCACAAAGCTTGAATCAAATGCAACTGGCGAAAAAGCCGCCAGAGGTAACACGGGCAAAAAATAATAACCCGCGCCTGCGTAGCTTACAAGACGAAATTGAGAAATTACGGACGAAATATCGCGCTCAACAATCTGGTAACGTAATCGTACCTACAGAATCCCCAAGCAACGAAGCTGCGGTGACGATTCCTGTTTCTCAGCCAGATAATTTCGCGGTGTCGAATCCCGTTAACAGAGTGAACAATGTTGCAGTGCCCATCCCCGTTCCTAGACCGATGGCACCTAACTATAGCGCTCAACCTGTTCAGCCGCAATTCCGTGCGACTCAACCCACCAACAACGCAGTTAATCCAGACTTCTTTTTTATTAATCAAACATCACGTCAGTTGAATCCTAGCGGCAACAGACCAAGCGTGAGAATTGCTACACCTCCTGTTGGTGTTGATGCTTCTGCATCTCTTGGGGCAATGCGCGGAAGGACTGTTTCTCCAGATTTACCGCCTTTAACAGCAGCAGTCGATAGATACTTACCCAGAGCGATTGACCCGACCATGCCCGCTCCGTCTACAATGACCACTGCTTATATCTGGCCCGCCAAAGGTGTCTTAACCTCTGGCTTTGGACAGCGTTGGGGACGTCCACACAAAGGTATTGACGTTGCTAATGGTACAGGTACACCAATTTACGCATCGGCTGACGGTGTAGTCGAAAAAGCTGGTTGGAATAGAGGTGGCTACGGCAATCTTGTGGATATCCGCCATGACGATGGCAGCATGACTCGTTACGGTCATAACAGCAAGATTCTAGTGCAGGCAGGTCAACAAGTCCGCCAAGGTGACACAATTGCTTTAATGGGCAGCACAGGCTTTAGTACTGGTCCACACACCCACTTTGAAATTCATGCATCAGGAAAAGGTGCTGTTAATCCAGTCGCCTTCTTACCCCCTCGCGTGTAGTTCCTGGCTGTCTTTTTGCTTAAGAAGGTAATAACTCCCTATGAACGCTTTTGATCACCGCTACTAGGGAGTAATGAGCCGGGAGTGGTGAAGATTTTATTTCCTACTCCCTCATCTCTGTTAGGTAATATTCTTCTTTGCCTTGAGGAGCGAGAAAAATAATTGAGTTAAAGGCTAGCCAGGAAAAATTTTTTCTGCTATATTTAGGAAGGCATTAAGAAGATATGGCTCAGTAGCTCAGTTGGTTAGAGCGTGGGACTCATAAGCCTGAGGTCGTGTGTTCGAGTCACACCTGAGCCATTTAAAAAATTTAAGAAGTGTAATGGTTTGAAGCGATACTCCGAAAAGAGCGATCGCTCTTTTTTCTATGTTAAATTTCCGGTTCTACTTCCAGCGCTCTTAATTGTTCTGCTAATATTTTTCCACGCGGGCGTAGTTGAGCCGCGTTTTTCTGTTTGTCGTCAGGTATGAGTCTATCAAAAGTAGTAAAATCACAACCTATAAAACAGCAGTACGACTGTTCTATTAAGACCGCATTAAAAGTAGTATTATTAAGGACTGTTACGCGCTGCCTCTATTTATTCAGCCTGCCGATATGTCAGATCAAAAGCTTGCTGCATCATCCTTAAATGGTCATCTTCCTCACCCCAACCCCAACAGCCAGAATACCATTCGGATTCGGGGCGCAAGGCAGCATAATCTGAAAAATATTGATTTAGAATTGCCGCGCGATCGCCTGATTGTCTTTACTGGCGTTTCTGGTTCTGGCAAGTCTTCCTTAGCATTTGATACCATTTTTGCCGAAGGGCAGCGTCGCTACGTCGAATCTCTCAGCGCTTACGCACGGCAATTTTTAGGACAATTAGATAAACCGGATGTCGAAGCGATTGAAGGTTTAAGTCCGGCGATTTCCATCGACCAAAAATCAACTTCTCATAACCCGCGCTCCACGGTTGGGACTGTAACAGAAATTTACGATTACTTGCGTTTGTTGTTTGGGCGTGCTGGTGAGCCGCATTGTCCGATATGCGATCGCTGTATTGCACCGCAAACTATCGACGAGATGGTTGATCGGATTATGGATCTACCAGATCGTACACGCTTCCAAATCCTCGCGCCGGTTGTCCGAGGTAAAAAAGGGACGCATAAAAAGCTGTTATCAAGTCTTGCCTCTCAAGGTTTTGTCCGCATCCGCGTTGATGGGGAAGTGCGAGAACTATCTGACTCGATTGACTTAGATAAGAATTTTACTCACACCATTGAAGTAGTAATTGACCGTCTCGTGAAAAAAGACGGTATACAAGAGCGTTTGGTGGATTCTCTTTCTACGTGCTTAAAACAGTCAAATGGTATTGCTACCATACTCATTACTCCGTCCTCTGACAACGAACAACAGACAAGCGAACAAGAATTAGTATTTTCAGAAAATTTTGCTTGTCCAGAACATGGAGCGGTAATGGAAGAATTATCGCCGCGATTGTTCTCGTTTAACTCACCTTATGGTGCTTGTCCTGATTGTCATGGACTAGGGAGTTTAAGAAGATTTTCGCCAGATTTAGTAGTACCCGATCCAGAAGCACCTGTGTATGCGGCGATCGCACCTTGGTCAGAGAAGGATAATTCCTATTATTTGGAATTATTATATAAACTTGGGCAAGCTTATGATTTTGAGCTTCAAAATAACTGGTATAAGTTAACAGATGAACAGCGCCAAGTTATTTTGTATGGAGAAGATGGAACCGCAGAACAACAAAATAGGCACAGCTATAAAGGTGCGATTCCGATTTTACAGCGACAGTATGAGGGCGGTTCGGAATTAATTAAGCAGAAATTAGAGCAGTTTTTAGTAGATCAACCCTGTGAAGTTTGCCACGGAAAACGCTTAAAACCGGAAGCTTTGGCGGTGCGGTTGGGACAGTATCGCATGTTAGATTTAAGTGGTGTATCGATTCGCGATTGTCGCCAGAAAGTTGATCAATTAAAATTGAGCGATCGCCAGTTGCAAATCGCTGATTTAGTACTGCGGGAAATTAAATCAAGATTGCAATTTTTGCTCGATGTCGGATTAGATTATCTTACCCTTGACCGTCCAGCGATGACGCTTTCTGGTGGAGAAGCGCAACGAATTCGTTTAGCAACTCAAATTGGTTCTGGTTTAACAGGAGTTCTCTACGTTTTAGATGAACCAAGTATTGGTTTGCATCAAAGAGATAATGGACGCTTGCTGCAAACTTTAACTAAATTGCGTGATTTGGGTAATACATTAATTGTAGTTGAGCATGATGAAGAAACAATTCGTGCAGCTAACCACATTGTTGATATTGGTCCCGGTGCAGGAATTCACGGCGGATATATAATTGCTCAAGGTGATTTCCAAGCCTTATTAACAGCCGAAAAATCTTTAACGGGTGCGTATTTATCGGGACGACGAGTAATTGAAACTCCAGGAAAACGCCGCGAAGGAAATGGGCGAAATTTGACAATTACAAATGCCCATCGCAACAACTTAAAAAATATTGATGTAGAAATTCCCCTAGGTAAACTCGTCGCTGTTACTGGTGTTTCTGGTTCGGGAAAATCTACTTTAATTAATGAATTACTTTATCCAGCGTTGCAACATCAACTTACAAAGAAAGTTCCTTTACCCAAGCACTTAGAAGGAATTAAAGGATTAAATGCTGTTGATAAAGCGATTGTAATTGACCAATCGCCAATTGGACGCACACCGCGTTCTAACCCTGCAACTTACACAGGTGTTTTTGATGTTATTCGCGAAGTATTTACGCAAACAGTAGAAGCTAAAGCGAGAGGTTACAAACCTGGACAATTTTCATTTAACGTTAAAGGTGGACGTTGTGAAGCTTGCAGCGGACAGGGTGTGAATGTCATTGAAATGAACTTTTTGCCAGATGTTTACGTGCAATGCGAAGTTTGCAAAGGTGCAAGATACAATCGGGAAACTTTGCAAGTGAAGTACAAAGATAAGTCTATTTCTGATGTTCTCAATATGACGGTTGAGGAAAGTTTAGACTTTTTCCAAAATATTCCCAAAGCTTTTACGCGCTTACAAACTTTGGTTGATGTGGGATTGGGTTACATTCAACTAGGACAACCTGCAACAACTTTATCTGGTGGAGAAGCGCAGCGGGTGAAATTAGCGACTGAATTATCACGTCGTGCTACAGGAAAGACGCTTTATTTAATTGATGAACCGACTACAGGTTTATCTTTTTACGATGTCCACAAATTGTTAGATGTGTTGCAACGTTTAGTAGATAAAGGAAATTCCATTTTAGTAATTGAACACAATTTAGACGTGATTCGTTGTTCTGACTGGTTGATAGATTTGGGTCCCGAAGGTGGTGACAAAGGAGGAGAAATTATTGCAGCGGGGACACCGGAGGAAGTTGCGAAAAATCCGAAGTCTTATACTGGGCAATATTTACAGCAAGTTTTGCAGCAATATCCAGCAAGTAAGGTAGGTTAGTGAAACGTAACGCACCTGACATCTACATCTAATTTAATGGCTGGCTTGGGAATATTTAATTCAGGACTTACGCAACTGGCACATTTATCTGAAAACTGTCACATAGAATTAATATGGCTCTAAGGTTTATAAATCAATGCTTACAAGCATTTACGGCAAATTGAAATATATGTGCCAGTTGACCTTATATTGTGACGCTTGCGTAAGTCCTATAATTCTTGAATGTTGTATTGCAATATGGGTGAGTCAACTGTGCATTATCTAAAGCCAGGGTACAACTTTTAATCTCAAATAAACAACTTTGCATCAACGTGAAAAAAGCTTCCCAAGGTTTCAGCTTGTTTTTGAGTAATTTCTAATTCACCATTAATGACTTTATCAGCAATCTCACTGGAACCAAAAATTTGTACTAAATCAGTTTTTGACAAACTTTGAGCCTCCATCAAATGCAATAATCTTGAATGTGGTGTTGAGGCATTAAGTTGATAATGCTTATCTTCAAAATCCTCAATCAGCTTGACAAATAGTTCTAGCAGAGTATCTTCTTCAGGAGTGAGATGAGGACGGGAAAGTAGTTCTTCAACAATTTCTAAGAATTTATCGTTTTCCTCTTCAGTCTTGATAATCCGAGGTTGGTACTTAGATAATAATTGACTGTAAATTTCCGGGTTAATAGTAAGGGTCATTTTTCCAGTTGTCTTTGTCATATTCAGGATGAGTCAAAACATATTTAACGTATATGACCTGCTTTTCATAAGCGATGCTAGCAATTAAGCGATATTTATTACCTTTAATATTAAAAACTGTAAAGTTACCAACCGCTTCTGCTTGAGAATAAACTGCTTGAACTTCTACCAAATTCCTCCAGTTTGCTTTATTCGCAATTATGTACCAATCATCGAGCGCATCACAGCAATCAACATGTTGTTTGCAAAAATTTCGTAGCTTTTTACGACTGATGACGTGCATTAAGTTATCATCTCAACGTTTCCCAGATTTCTCACTCTGAGATTGCAAATCGTCCTCAAGCTCTTGCCAACAGCCTATCATATTTTGAGCGAAGTAAGGAGCGATCGCATTATTTTTACAGTAGTAGCGTATGTGTATCGCACTCAACTTATCAAGAACAATTAAAACTTAATCGGCAACTTGAATTACATGCGAATCTAATTAGATTTAAATCTAAACGTATGATAAATTCTAAATAAATAATTAAGAAAATCTAGTTTTCTGAAGATTTTCTGACAATAACTTATATAAAAAAACGATAAATACATCAAATACATCTATATCTTTTGAAACAAGAGTTGCATTTGTCGCTCTAAAATAGATAGTACTATTTGTTACTAATATTGGGAATTTCTCTCGCTAATCAAAGCCGCTAGTGCAGCAAGGCAGAATCAGAAACAAAGATGATAATTTCCGCGCATTACAGTTTTCTGCACCTGTTCTACTAGCTAAGATTTAATCTGATTTTCCCCGATTAGATCATCTAGCTTATATTATTGTGGTTAAAATGCTGAACTCATCGCCTGTTGCTAGTTCTCAGTTTGTTCTTTGCTACTACATTAATGTCACTAGCCAAATCCAGGTCGCTAAAATCTCAAATGTTCCCAATTGGGACTTTGAGCGTGTTGTTTTTCCAGGAGAAGGCATGTATGTTTGAAACACCCGTAGAAGCATTGATGGATATTTCTACTTGTACGCATGAAGCTGCTGTGCTTTCAGAGATTCTTTGTGAACGCTTGCAACTTGACTGTAGCGATCGCCTGGTAAAAGCTGCAAATGTTGCAAGTCGAATAGGTGTAAATCATTCTACGCCATCCGTGCTAGAGCTAAATCACGAATTAACGGAACTCTAGAACTAATGTAAGTACTTATGGCGCTGGTTTCTTCACTAGTGAGGAATTTCTTATTTTCCAACTGCCTTAGTAACTGCTGAGTTAGTTCCGCATCATTGAATCCCAAAAGAATATTGGTCTGGGTTTCCTCAATCACAAGCCAAATCTGACGTAATATCGAAGAGCTCATCGGATATATCCCCACTGCTAGAGCTTGTTCTCTGGTTAATAGCATAACACTGCTTTCCAGAATCTAAAGACAATCTTAAGATATATATTTCGCCAAAGCCTCAAACTACGCAAAAGTTAACTAATTAGATGAAAATCTAAGCTTCATCGCTTCCTGCTTTGCGGATAAACTGGCTCAAAATCTCACTTGGCTTGCGATCCCAGGTGTCGATATGCTCATATATGAGATTATCTGAGTTCAGTTTGTAAGTAGAGTAACCATTAAAAAATATACGCGCTTTCCAAGGAACACGCAAAATCCCCCGAACCGTCCACTTTGCCAAAATAGTATCTTCAGCTTGTTGATGCACCTCATGCAGGTCGAAATAAATCTGCGTAAAAAATAATTTAGCGTGAAATCGCAAAGTCCAAAAGATAATCCGATAGTTGATTTTGCCTTTAAATTTATTGACCGGATCGCGAAAATAAATATCCTGGCTATAGATATCGTAGGAAATATCCTGCTGAAAAAGTGTTGGTAAATCGTGCTTGAGAGTTTTGATTACGTCTTGTATCTGAGATTGATGTTTCATGCGATCGCCCTAAAAAAATTAACTGGCAGACAAATTAACTAACAAAAACGGTGAAAGCTAACCCTGTAAATATAACGAGAAAATAGATAACCATAAAATTAATTTATACATATAACTAAAGTTACATTTATATAGTTGCCAATGTGTGATAAATTCACAGCAGACAAACGGCAAAAATAGAGTTTTCGAGATTTAATTATGACTTCCCTATCTATTCGGCGTATTCTTTTGTCTTTCTTACTGCCGGCAAGTTTAACCACTGTAGCTTCACTTTCTGTAATCATAAGCACTGTTGGCGCTCAACAGCTAAACTCACAGGCATCAGCGATGAGACCTATGAACCAATCAACTGCAACAGTTGCGGATGTGTATATTTGGCAAGGTAATGTCAAGTTCGATTTTAAAGGTGCGAAGATTAATGCCACAGCAGATAAAGCTGAAGTATTCCCCAAAGAACGCAAAGTTGTTTTGACTGGGAATGTGAAAATCCTTCAAAACGGAAAAATTCAGGAAGCTGATACAGTAACGTATGTATTTAATTACCAAGACAAATTCAACTTGACTGCCGATAAAGTGATAGCATCAAATTTCAAGTAATTGGCAGATATTTGGTAGTTAGGGCTGAAGCCCTATAGATTATTCTTGTTACGAAGGCTGAAGCCCTCACTACGAAATATTTCTCCAAAAATTAAGCAAACCTAGCCAATTTGCAGATGGCTTACTGTTGCTAACAGCAACGTTACTCAAATCCGACAAAGAGGGAAATGAGGCAATTTGAGCATAAGCATTATTTTGCAATACCTTAGCGAGGGCGTTATTATTATCTCGCAAACCTTCGTAAAAAAAGAATACCTCTCCACAAATACCGCGATCGCGATTGTACTCGATTGCCTGGATCAGATATTCTGGACTTATCAAGTAATTTCCCAGCTTAATCAGAATTCCTGGTGCTAACCTCGGCGACATCACTGCAAACTGCTTTTTTACCAACTGATCGATAATAGATTTGTAACTTGGAAAATCACGACGATAAATCTGTGGGTGGATTGTATCTACTATTTTCTGCTCCAACCATTTGGGAGAGTCTTGCAGATATTCCTTCAATGCCCAATCATGAATATTCGGAGCCATTGACACTAAAATATTCGGATTTACCGCTTTGACTTTTTGATGAAGACGCGCCAAAAAGTCGGTGAGAATATTTGCTCGCCATTGCAACCATTGCTTATCCTGAGGGTTTCGTGGCGGATCTTTCCGAAATTGCTGGTGATAGCGTTGCACAGTTACCTGGTCGTAACCTCCTTCAGAAGGCAAGGCTGGCAGGCGATCGTCTCCTTGAATACCATCAACATCATAATTCTTCACAACTTCCAGCATCAAGTTCAACATAAAATTTTGCACTTGAGGGTCAAGGGAATTGAGCCACTCAAAGCCATTTTTATTAACTAAATTGCCATCGCGATCGCGTGCAGCCCATTCAGGTTTTTTCTCTAGCAACATCCCCCCATTCAAATTGTAGGAACTGGCAAAGCCATATTCAAACCAAGGAATGACTTTTAGCCCAACCCGACGTGCCTCTGCAATCACTTCTGCTAAAGGGTCACGACCGACAAAAAGCGGGTCAATTTCTACACCAAAAGTCTGGTGCATCACTTTACTAGGATACAGCGTCAGCGCCTTAGTCCAAACCACGGGAAATACTACATTAAATCCCGTCTGAGCCAGAAAATCCATCGCTTCCGCAATGCGTTCCCTTGACTTGAAAACCTGACTACCAGTAGTAGTCAGCCAGACGCCCCGCGTTTCAATTATTGTCATTTCTAAAACACCAAAGTTACTGACACTGCACCTTTTAAGGCGTAACTAGTTGACGATACCGCGCCTGTATCACCATATAAATACCATAAGCTACCAAGCCCAATGCCACAATACCCAAAAGCCAAGGTCCGGTTGGTTGTTGCGCTAGTGTCTGTAACACCTTATCTAAACCTCCGGCTGCGCTTGCTTTAGATTGTCTTGCTGCCTCAATCAGAAACCAGCCGATAATGCAGAATACTATACCCCGTGCCGCTAAACCAAATCTGCAAATTGCCATTACCCACTGGCGTTCTTTATTGCTTAACTCAGTTAGATTAAGTTCTTTACGAAATTTGCCGCTAAAAGCTTTATAAAACTCATAAAAACCTAAACCGATAACAAACGCCGCCACAGTTCCAACTAACCATTGACCGAAGGGCTGAGAAAGTAAACGCGCCGTTGAATCTTCGGTTGAGTTACTATTACCACCGTCGCCAGAACCGAGGATGAGTTTCACAGCGGTTAGAGCTAAACTTCCATATATCAAACCATTAGCTGCATAACCAATTCGCTGTGCCAAACCTTTAGCATCAGTGCCTTTATTTTCTGGGTCTTTAATTGCCTGTACAAAACGCCAAATTACAAAACCAATCAAGCCGATCGCAACTAAAGAAAGCAAAAATTTACCGAATGGCTGATTTACAATTGTCTGGAGAGCGCCTTGAGTATCAGTTGTTCTACCACCAGTGCCAAAAGCTGTCTGCGCTGCTAGTAGCCCGACAGTACCGTAAACTACTCCTTTTGACGCATAGCCAAATCGCGCCAGTCGCTCGACCCACATTGAAGTTTGGTGTGTCAGCTGTTGTGTCATGGTAGTTGGGGAGAATTATATTTATCTTTCTACCAAGTTCTACCTACGCTTTGCATCTATCCTTGGGCGAATTTTGTTATCCTCATACTAAAATATTCTTTTAATAATACTGTCTTTCAATAGAGTTAATAACACACAATACAAAACTATCATTTAAACATCTGTTACATTATCAGACAATATTTTTTTAGCCTCAAATTAATTATGTCTCTAATTGAAGGTTCTTGGCAGCACGAATATATCACTACTAACGGAATTAAACTGCACTACGTCACTCAAGGGGAAGGTCCCTTAATCTTAATGCTGCATGGATTTCCGGAATTTTGGTACTCTTGGCGGCATCAAATACCCGAATTTGCTGCATATTATAAAGTCGTTGCTCTTGATTTGCGCGGCTACAATGACAGCGACAAACCGAGTGAGCAATCAGCTTATGTGATGGATGAATTTGTCAAAGATATCAAGGGAGTAATTCAAGGATTAGGATATGAAAAGTGTGTTTTAGTAGGGCATGATTGGGGAGGTGCGATCGCCTGGAATTTCGCTTACGAATATCCGGCAATGGTAGAGAAATTAATAATACTTAATCTACCCCATCCTGCCAAATTTGCCCAAGGTTTACGCACTCCTCAACAGTTGCTACGCAGTTCTTATATCTTCTTTTTCCAACTGCCTTTAATACCGGAATTATTAATTCAAAGCGGAGATTATCAACCACTTGAAACTGCTTTTAAAGCTATGGCAGTGGAGAAAACTGCTTTCACCAAAGCAGATATTGACGCTTATAAAAATGCCGCTGCTAAACGCGGTGCTTTAACTGCAATGTTAAACTATTACCGCAACGTTTTTCAACAAAGATTACTAAAGCCAAATTGGGGTATTTTAGAAGTGCCAACTTTAATGATTTGGGGAGAAAAAGATACCGCACTGGGAAAGGAACTAACTTATGGAACAGAAGCTTATGTGAGAGACTTTCAAATCAAATACATTCCTAATTGTAGTCATTGGGTGCAGCAAGAGCAGCCTGAGTTAGTTAATCAGTATATGCGAGACTTTTTGTATATTAAATAACAATATATGTTGTATTTATTTTGGTAGAAGAGAATTACAGCAGATTGCACTTTTCGCGTCTGTACAGATTTTCAACTCAAAAGCCAGATATAGAGCAAATTTTACTTCTGACTCTTGACTCCTGAATTCTGCTGTATGTTGTCTCTACCAAAATTTATTGATCCCATAAAATCAGCCAATGGACTGCCTATTTAGTTAGGAATAAATACTCACAAAGATTTCAATATCAATTATGTCGAAGAATTTATAATCTTAAAAATATTTAACACAAGAAATTTCCTCAGGTTAGATAATCATCCGGAACTGAAAAAGCAACAGTATTTATCAAAATTTTATATTTTATCTATTGAATTTATAGCTTTTCTGTATCATAAAAAAACACGCATATCACAAATTATTTGTGTAGTCAATCTGTATCCTCAAAGAATTTAGTGAGATAATAGAAATTGTGAGGAACAGAACGGATGCAACTGATGTTGCAAAGGCGAATAATTATGAAACTTAAGCTATTAGCAGCTTTAATCTTGGCAACTCCCCTATTTTTTGCTAATGTAGTTAACGCTAAAAATCCGCAGGATTTACAAAAACTGCTTACAACTGGGGAATGTGTTAAGTGCAATCTATCAGGAGCCAACCTCAGTGGTGCTCATTTAATTGGTGCTGACTTGAGAGAAGCAAATCTGGAAGGAGCCAACCTCAATGGTGCAAATCTTGAAGGTGCTGATTTAACTAGCGCCAATTTGGGTGGTGCTAACTTAAGTTCGGCTTATCTCACCAATGTTAATTTTAAGCAAGCTAATCTGAATGCGGCAAATTTGACTAAAGCGACAATCCATGATTCTAATGTGTATCAGGCATCAATGAACGATTTAAATATTGCTGATGCTGATATATTTTATACAGGCATCGGTGTTGGGGGTGAAGACGCAGATATTCCCGATTGGCGCTAAGTTTAATTTGGCTGGCATGTCAGACAGTCGCAGTCTTCTGCCTTTGGGAGAAGGGGAGACGCTCAAGAGCGTCACTGTCGAACCCGGAGGGTAAATAAAATACTGGCTGGCGGTTTTTGGCGGTAAGTAACTTGCTGTTTGCAAGTATTATCCTTGAATCCGCCTGTTTTTTTACTGTGATTGATACGAAAAATGTATTAGGGATGTATCTATTCTCGATTAAGTGGAATAAACTCAAGTTTTTAAAGCGCTTCATATTATACTACAGAAGCGTACAAAATTACAGAGTATTTTAATATATAAAATTTTTTATTACGTATGAATATTAATACCAATGAGTTAATTGACGATCGCAGCTTAAGATAGCTTTAATATCGTGTAAAATCGGCATTTAGGCTTGTATAAGTAAGAGGTGGACTGATTTTCGCATGATTTGTACTGTTTTGAGGGCGATCGCTCTTCACTTACAGAATGTTCGATCACTGCAAACAAGGATTTGAGTTGGATTTCCACGCAATCAACGAAAGAATCCTCACTTTGAACTCAGGAAAGCTGCCTTCTAACTTATATCTTTCTACTCGGTTTCTACCTTGTAGTCGATGAAGTAGTAGAAACAGGCAATTATGGTGATAGCAAACCGAAACTTTTTTGTACTCTATAATCAGTCGTGCTGATTGGTTGTAACTGTCCGGATGAGAGTCACTCAACTGTAAAAATTATGGAAGCGCAAATGCAAGAACCGGAATACAAGGAAACCAAGTCCCCAGAAGCAACTATGACAGATATCAACAATCAAACAGGAACCATAACCAAAATCCAGCCCACCCCGGAAACTCAGGATCAATTGCGACAATACGGAGAACAAGTTTCGCAATTTTTAGCAACACTGCCCGAATACCTGGGAAACTTTTTCAATGAGTATAAACAGCCCCTAGTTAGCATTGGTTTAATTTTGGGAGCGATTGTAAGCGTCAAGGTACTCTTGGCAGTATTAGATGCTTTGAATGATATTCCTTTAGTGGCACCTACCTTTGAGTTGATTGGTATTGGATACTCTGCCTGGTTTGTTTACCGCTATTTACTCAAAGCCTCAACTCGTCAAGAGTTAACTAGTGAAATCACAACGCTCAAATCACAAGTTGTCGGTAAAGACGCTTAAAAATTGAGCATCTACCCTTACAGGGTAGGGCTAAAGATACAAAGCCTGCGGAAGCAGGCTACTAAAGCCTTAATTTGACCCAGCTCATAAAGGTAAGTGGTGTAGGTATAGTGACATCCTTATCGGGTGTTGGAGCTTGTTGGTTGAGGGAATAAATGATGAAGGATAATGTATAAATTTTTATATACTTTATCCTTCTCCTCTCGGAAACCAAGGCGAAGATATTTTATGTTTTAGCTGACCGATCGCATTGCAAAACTTATTGCGGCGAGCGCACAATATTTTCAGATCGAATTGGTTGTAGCCTTCCAGTTCGCACCAAAGCTTGATGAACCATCGCTGCTACCTCAGCACGGGTAGCTTCTCGGTTGGGAGCAAAGGTGTTTGGATCTGGGTAGTTTACCACAAGATTATTCGCTGTAGCAGCCGCTGTCTTGCCGATCGCATAGTTAGGAATCTCTTTAGCATCTTTGAAGACGCTTAAAGCCTTATCGGCAGAAGTAGGTTCTTTCAAATTCAATCCACTAACAAGGGCAACTAAAACTTGCACTCGCGGAATTTTTTGGTTTGGTCTGAAGGTTTTGTCAGGATAACCTTTGAGAAATCCGGTGTTGATAGCTTGCTTAATTGCTGGATTTGCCCAGTAATTTGCTGGGATATCGTTAAAAGCGATCGCGTTCGTGGCAAGCTTATTATTGAAGGCTTCTTCTAGTATCGCCGCAAATTCAGCACGAGTTACAGGCTGATTTGGTCTAAAAGAATAATCAGGAAAGCCTTTAATAATCCTACGTGAAGAAAGAACATTAATAAACCGGCTCGCCCATAAGTCATTAGGCACATCGCTAAATGCAATTGGCGGTGGAATTGTGGACTTTTGCTCAGAAGGAGTCACCACGCGAAATGGTTCGGCAACAGTGTTAGAAGAAGGCGACATTTGCACCTGTGGTGGTGCAGATGGAGCAACGGGAAATGGCAAAATCAGCGTCGGAATCGCCCCTGGAGATGGAGAGGGATTTACTAAAGTAGGTTGATCTACAGTAGCAGTTGGAGCCGACGGTACAGTATTTAAATTCGAGTTTGCATTTGGTTCTATCTGAGTATTAGGGGGAACCGCAACAGAAGCCGTAGGAGAGGGTGACGGCAAAACGCTGAAGTTCCAGCCAGAATCTTTGCGGGAAAATGCCCAAAATAGCACTGCCCCAATAGTCGCAAAGGCAACGAGAATAGCAATAAATTCATCAAAGCCGAGGGCATTTCTTTGAGATGACCGAGGATCGGGAGGTGTGTTTGTCATCGTAATTACCTTGGTAAAGGTAAAATTTGTATCTAAACAAATTAAGCCATAGATGACACCTTTACACCACTCATATAAACAAAAATCTGAGATTAGGGAGTGGGGGGATGGGGAGAAAGAAGAATTATTCTCCTTGTCCCCTTGTCTCCTTGTCTCCTTGTCTCCTTGTCTCCTTGTCCCCAAGTCGTCCCCCCTTCACAGCACTCGCAGCAAACTAGGAATGCTGTCTATGGCTTCTAGGGTGTGAATTTCTGCTAATGCTTGCCGAAAATTGCCTTCGCGTACATCGTGGGTGACTACAACAATCTCTGCTAGTTGCTCCTGAAAACCTGTTTGCACCACAGACTCTAAACTCACGCCATACTTGCCAAAGCAAGTGCCCAATTTGCCGATTACTCCGGGTTGGTCTTTTGTGAGGAAACGGGCGTAAAACCGGGTAATTAGTTCTGCCATTGGTACAATTTCGCAGTAATTCTGATGCCTACAACCTAATAGGGGATTTGGGGTGGCTGTACTAGTTTTTAAAGCCGCAACTAAATTTAAAATATCTGAGCATACTGCACTGGCTGTTGCTCCTGCACCAGCACCGGGACCAAAAAACATCACTTGCCCTATTGGTTCAGCTTCGACGAGAATGGCGTTATAAACGCCGTTAATGCTGGCTAATGGATGTTCTTTGGGTACTAAGGTGGGATGAACTCTGACGGAGAGGGGGGGAGTGGGGGAGGGGGTGATTGTTTTAGCGATCGCCAACAATTTAATCACAAATCCCAATTTTTCGGCGTAGGCAATATCTGTTTTGCTAACTTGCCGAATTCCCTCACAATAAACGTCTTGCAAGTTGATGCGTCCACCAAAGGCTAATGATGCGAGGATGGCAATTTTATCTGCTGCGTCTAAGCCATCCACATCGGCTGTGGGGTCAGCTTCAGCGTAACCTAACTTTTGAGCATCAGCTAAAACATCGTTGAAGTTGCTGCCTTCTGTTTGCATCCGTGTGAGGATGTAGTTGGTTGTACCGTTAACGATACCTGTGACGGTATGAATGCGATTGACACTTAAAGACTGCTTCAAAGGTTGAATTACTGGAATACCGCCACCAACAGCGGCTTCTAGCATCACATATACCCCGGCTTTATTGGCAGCTGTGAAAATTTCATCACCAAAACGAGCGATCGCTGCTTTGTTGGCGGTGACAACATGTTTACCATTTTCAACCGCTTTCAAGATAAGCGATCGCGCAGGCTCTAATCCACCAATTACTTCAATGACAATATCCACCGCAGGGTCATTGACAATTGATTCTAAATCTGTAGTCAAAACATTATCTGGTAATTCTACAGCGCGGGGTCTATCAAGCGATCGTACTCCCACCCGATGTATTTCTATCTCTTGCAATAATGGGTGACGTCCCTTCAAATCTTGCAATAATTGCACCGTACCCGTCCCCACCGTCCCTAATCCAAGTATTCCCAGCTTCACACCCACAAAGTTTATACCAAATTTCACCAATAACAATTGTAGGTGAGGCATATGCCCCACCTACTATCTTTTATCTTTTTATGAGTCCTAAGTTATGGTTATCTGTTATGAGCTTTAACTCCTAACTTCTAACTGTACAGACGCGAGGAACCGAAGCGTCTCTACTCCTAACTCCTAACTCCATTAATAGGTTTCTACATGCCAGCGACCGGCTTTCTTGATTTGCTTTTGGTAATCAGACCAGGTTACACCTTCCTTAGCAGCAGCTGCTGTCAGTGCCGCATCGATACCTTCTTCCATACCCCGCAAACCGCAGATGTATGTATGGGTTTTTTCTTCTTTAATCAACTTCCACAATTCATCCGCGTGTTCTGCCACCCGGTCTTGGATGTACATTCTCCCACCTTGGGGGTTTTTCTGTTCGCGGCTGATAGCGCAAGTTAGACGGAAGTTATCAGGATACTTTTGTTCGATTTCTTCCAATTCTTCTTTGTAGAGAAGGTTTGGAGTTGTGGGAACGCCAAATATTAACCAAGCGAATCCATTAAACTGGTATTCTGGGTTAGCGGCTCTTTCTGCATCCTTGAACATGCGCCACAGATAAGCCCGCATCGGTGCGATACCGGTTCCTGTCGCCATCATGATCACTTTGGCATCTGTGTCATCGGGTAATAACATTTCTTTACCCACAGGACCTGTGATTTTGACTTCGTCTCCTGGCTTGAGGAAACACAGGTGAGTTGAGCAAACACCGTAAACTGTTTCGGCGGTTTCTGGGTGCTTGTACTCCAACTGACGGACGCACAAAGATACTGTTTTATCATCTACATCATCGCCATGACGAGTCGAGGCGATCGAATATAGTCTGAGTTTTTCCGGCTTACCGTTCTTGTCTACTCCTGGTGGGATAATACCAATACTTTGACCTTCTATGTACTTCAAATTACTTCCAGAGAGGTCAAACTTGAGATGCTGAACAATACCAATCCCGTTTTCTTTAACCAACGGTTCGTTAGAAATACATTTCCCAACAAAAGGAGCATTGGGACGGTAAGTGTTCACGGGAACATCAGCGTGCTTGGCTTTCGCTTGAGTCATGGTGTTGCCTTTTTTGTCCTTTTTGGGCTGTTCTTGCTCAGAGTCGAGTGATTTGCCGAAGCTTTTCACTTCACTGTTAGCTTGTACAGGTGTGGCTTGACCATTTCCTTCAATGTTAGCAGTCTCATCAGAAGTGACGTTGTTAACTACTTCGTCTACACTTTCAGATGAAGATTTACCATTAAGCTCAAGAGCATTTGTTGGTTGGATGCTAACAATTTTGCCGCCTAAGCGAGTGAGCCGTCGCATTTCTTGATTCATGCGGTTGTAAGGCACTCTGATGAAGACACTGCCACTTTTACGAATTGGGTAGTTCGTTTGATCGGCTTCTTCACTCTGACGCAGACCCACCACCTCGTAGAGGAAGATGCGGCTACCTGATTCTTGGTTGGCAGTAGCCTCAAGGGCACCTAGATTGTACATTCGTTCTACCACTCCGATATTTACTTAACCGTTACTAAAAAAACCCTTCCCACCACAAGCCTGTCTTAGTTTACCGGATTTCGGTTTCACACAGACGCTGCAATTAGGAAAAGTGGCATTACAAACAAATGCCTTGCTAGGTACACTCGCCAAAGACATGTAGGCATGGAAAAAAAACACACCTGTTCACCTTCTAAAGTAAAGGATATGTCTTGTGGAGAATGTTAATAATGAGTCAATTTAATGTTTTCTTCTTAAACTTTTTCCCCCAAAAGGGAGATAACTTCTACCTAAGCGCATAGTAAGTTGCCCCCAGAAAGTTAGTTTATGTCGGTGAATGCCAATCACGGAAGGTATTCTTCCGACTCAGAAAGATTTTCACGACTTTGGCAGTGTCCCAGATTCAATCAAAATATAAGTAGAAGTGCATTTATCCTGCTGTCATGATTATTTCCACGACTGGGACATTTGCGGCTACGAACATTCAGAGTTACGGAGACGTAATTTGATAGGGCACAGGCGATCGCTAAAATTCTAGGGATGGGCTTGTGCTCTTACGTAATGCAGTTTCCCACAAGATGTCTTCTTGAGCTTTTTTCCCAAGAATTATCCAAAGATTGCTAACGCACTCATATATTTTTATCCAAATATAGATAAAAATAGCGGTATCACTCCCTGGCTGCCAAGGCAGTGCGATCGACAACTACAGTTAAGTTTCACTCTTATGTGATCCTTCTGTCAACCTATATTATTGCTTTGCTATTTCAGATGTGATACCCACACTCGCTCTTCTTCAACATTTCTGCCTGATACAAGTTAGTAGCTCTTTCTTTGGATATATTCTTGCTTTAAATATTTATGCTATTGAGCGATCGCAAACTTAAACTCACCTCCTCCAAAAAAAATTCATCCAAACATTATCAAGACTATAAAATGATACTCAACAAACTTAAACCATTAAGTCACAAGCAATGATCCCCCCTTGCCACGCCAATAGTGTACGTTTGTCAAGGTTATTTTCAAATCTGCTGATCTATGATTGGGATGGTCGATCTAGCCTTCATATTCTTATTGACATCAAGTCTTGTATAGAATAACCGCTTCTGTTAGAATCAAAATAATCACTAGGATTAAATACTTACCTGCAAAAAAGCAGAATTATACGACGGGTAACGAGTAGTTTGCTGTATACCCGTCAGATGCTTCATGTAATTGCAGGATAGAAATAACGCAGGATAAACCGTATTGGGTAAACTCCTAGCATAAAATCTGCTGTGTGAAAAAATTATTGATTGACACATCTTTAGTATTTAGAGGAGATTTATGACAAGTAAGCCGGAACGCGTGGTATTGATTGGAGTAGCAGGAGACTCCGGATGTGGTAAATCGACATTTTTGCGTCGTTTAATAGATTTGTTTGGTGAAGAATTAATGACAGTTATCTGCTTGGATGACTATCATTGTCTGGATCGCAAACAGCGCAAAGAAACAGGGATAACAGCACTTGATCCAAGGGCAAACAATTTTGACTTGATGTATGAGCAAATCAAAGCGCTCAAAGAAGGTCAAGCAATTGATAAGCCGATTTACAACCACGAAACCGGCTTGCTCGATCCCCCAGAAAGGATAGAGCCGAATCACATTTTAGTGATTGAAGGGCTGCATCCTTTGTATGATGAGCGAGTGCGATCGCTAATCGACTTCAGCGTATACTTCGACATCAGCGATGAAGTAAAAATCGCCTGGAAAATCCAGCGTGACATGGCAGAACGCGGTCATCGCTACGAAGATGTTTTAGCGCAAATCAATTCTCGCAAACCTGACTTTGAGAAGTTTATCGAACCCCAAAGAGAATTTGCTGATATAGTTCTCCAGGTATTGCCCACCAACTTAATTAAAGAAGATAAAGAACGCAAAGTATTGCGGGTACGTATGCTTCAACGCGAAGATAAGCCAGGCTTTGAGCCAACCTATCTATTCGATGAAGGTTCAACAATTCAGTGGACTCCTTGCGGACGCAAGCTGACCTGTTCATACCCAGGTATGCAACTGTACTACGGTTCAGATGTTTACTACGGTCGTTATGTCTCCGTACTAGAAGTAGATGGTCAATTTGACAACTTAGAAGAAGTCATTTACATCGAAACTCACCTAAGCAAAACATCTACTAAATACGAAGGTGAAATGACTCACCTCTTACTCCAGCATCGTGAGTATCCTGGTTCCAATAATGGTACTGGTTTATTCCAAGTGCTTACAGGTTTGAAAATGCGTGCCGCTTATGAGCGATTGACAACTAAAGAAGCAAAGCTGGCAGCAGTTCAAGTTTAAAAGCACTGCAAGTTTTGCGTCAAAGCTTTTGGGGGTGCTTTTCGCAGCCCCTATTTTTTTGGGTACAAATCAGTATTTTAACTTAAATAGAAGTAGCGTGATTTTTATTTATATTAAAGAGATTGGCAAAGTTTAGTGTTTTCATGAAGATAAAAGAAACACTAACAGTTAATTGTAAAAATATTGTTATGATTTCATAAATTAGTAGCTGAACTAAATGCTTGCACTTAGTTCAGTGGCACAATCACAGGAGGAATTGCCTTTGTCTCGTCGCTATTTATTTACCTCCGAGTCTGTTACCGAGGGTCATCCAGATAAAATCTGCGATCAGATTTCTGATACGATTCTGGATGCTTTATTAGCACAAGATCCCAGTAGCCGTGTTGCTGCTGAGGTTGTAGTTAACACAGGCTTAGTGTTAATTACTGGTGAAATAACGACCAAAGCGAATGTTAATTACGTCAATCTCGCCAGAAAGAAAATTGCCGAAATTGGGTATACCGATGCTGATAACGGCTTTTCTGCCAACAGCGCCAGCATCTTGATAGCATTGGACGAACAATCGCCTGACATTGCTCAAGGTGTGAATACCGCCCAAGAAACCCGTGAAGAGAATAGTGATGAACTATTCGATAAAACTGGTGCTGGGGACCAAGGTATCATGTTCGGCTTCGCCTGCAACGAAACACCAGAACTGATGCCCTTGCCCATTAGTTTGGCACACCGGATTGCTCGCCGATTGGCAGCAGTCCGCAAAACAGGCGATTTACCCTACCTGCGTCCTGATGGCAAAACCCAAGTCACCATTGTCTATGAAGACGGACGCCCAGTTGGTATTGACACTATTTTGATTTCCACCCAACATACAGCCACTATTGGGGAAATCACCGATGAAGCAGCGGTGCAAGCCAAAATTAAACAAGACCTCTGGACAGCAGTGGTCGAACCTGTTTTTGGCGACATCAACATTAAGCCGGATGAAGAGACACGCTTTTTAGTCAACCCCACCGGCAAATTTGTTGTTGGTGGTCCTCAGGGTGACTCCGGCTTGACTGGACGCAAAATCATCGTTGATACCTACGGTGGTTACTCGCGTCATGGTGGTGGTGCATTCTCTGGTAAAGACCCCACCAAAGTAGACCGCAGTGCTGCTTATGCTTGTCGCTATGCGGCGAAAAATATTGTCGCCGCAGGTTTGGCAGAAAAATGTGAAGTCCAGTTAAGTTATGCGATTGGCGTAGCGCGACCGGTCAGCATTTTTGTGGATACCTTTGGTACAGGCAAAGTAGATGACGAAATTTTGCTGGAATTAGTCAAACAGCACTTTGAACTGCGTCCTTTGGGGATTATCCATACTTTCAACTTACGCAACCAACCAAGTGAACGAGGCGGACGTTTTTATCAGGACATCGCGGCTTACGGTCATTTGGGACGGACTGATTTAGATTTGCCTTGGGAACGTACCGACAAGGCAGAATTGTTGAAGCAAGCAGCAAATAGTTCACTTTCGGCAGCGATGTCGAAGGCACTCACCTAGAAACTGGCTAATAAGCGTGGATAGCGCTTATTAGGAACTAAGTGTAAGTTTTATTGAGGGTATGGGCAATTTATGTAGTTGCCTATGCCCTCATTATTATTGACTTGATGTGCGATGCCTTACGGCAAACGGCTACGGGTTTACGCTTTTATGTTTTTCACAGAGCAAATTAATCGGGCAACTAGATTTATGATGAGCAAACTACATAAATGCATTTACTCTTTTATGAGCCGAGGTATGGAACTGGGGTTAGGCTATATTAGGCTAGAGATGCAGCATAGTGTCGTTTATCTTGCTGCAATCAGTTATTGACAGTAATTTATAAAGTAAAACAGTGTCAGCCGAAGAGCCATCGATGGATGAACTCCCTACTATAGAATTTCCCTCTAGAGGGAAACTTAAAGCTAGCTCATGGCGCATCCATCAAAAAATCGGCTATGGGTACTTTTTGGCAATTGGGATTGGCTTTTTCGGTTCGCTTACCGGATTGGTAATCGCTAATCACTACCGGGGACAAGGAATCATCCAATTAAGTCAGGCTCACCGGCAAGGACAACTACTGTCTGATTATCAAGATGCGGTAGTAGGAGCGCAATTATATAGCTCAAATTTGGTTGCTGTAGTGGGGGAGCCAGAACGATTAACTGCTAAAAAAGCCGAATTTCTCCAAAGTGTTGACAGAGCAAAGAATTTGAAGCCGGTAATTGTCAACTTTATAGAAAGCAAACCGAAGAAATTAGCTACAAGTCAGGCAAGTTTGCAGGCTTTATTGCAGGATTACGCGACTAGCTTAGATGCCTATGTTGGGGAAATAGAGTCAATTTTGCAGCCAATTGAGAAGCCACAAGTGCAACCACAGGAAGTCTCTTCAGTTAGAGAGAAATTGCTAGGAGTTATGCGTGGTGAAAAAGCAGCGCGGCTAGATGAGCTTTCTCAAAGATTGGCTAACATCTTGCAAAGTGCCCAACAGAAAGAGCTAAGAAGCACAGAAGATGTAGAGGAGACAAAAAAAGTTGAGAGATTTATCGTTATACTGAGCATGTTAGTGTCAGTGGCGATCGCCGCTATTGTGGCATGGCGAACTTCTCGAGCGATCGCTGAACCTGTGATCACTGTAACTCAAGTCGCTGAACAGGTCGCGAGAAAATCTAATTTCGATTTACGCGCACCCATCACCACTGAAGATGAAATTGGATTGTTAGCTAAATCTCTCAATCATTTGATTGAGCGAGTATCTGTACGCACTAAACAATTACAACAAGCTAAAGAACTCGCAGAAGCTGCTAGCAAGGCAAAAAGCCAATTTTTGGCAAATGTCAGTCACGAGTTACGCACACCGTTGAATGCTGTGATCGGTTTGAGCCAACTTTTGCAAGATGATGCTGTTGATTTAGGTGTTACCGGAGACTTTATTACAGATTTGGAAACAATCAACTCAGCAGGTAGACATTTACTAGAGCTAATTAACGATATCCTCGACTTGTCGAAAATAGAAGCGGGGAAAATGACTCTTTATCCGGAGACGTTTGAAATCGCAACGCTGATTAATAACGTTATCTCAACAGTCAAGCCGGCGGTAGAAAAAAATGGCAATATTTTAGAACTTGATTACGATCGCGAACTTGGCACAATGTACGCCGATCAAACTAGGGTGCGGCAAGTGCTGTTAAACTTGCTGAGTAATGCCGCTAAGTTTACCACCAACGGCAAGGTGACGCTGGCAATTAAAAGGGATAGGAAACATTTATTACCATCTGCACCTTTGGGCATGATTACTTTTATCGTTGCTGATACAGGCATCGGTATGACTGAAAGTCAACAGGAGCAATTATTCCAACCTTTTACTCAAGGTGATACTTCAACTACGAAAAAGTATGGCGGTACTGGATTGGGATTAGCAATTAGTCGCCATTTTTGCTTGATGATGGGTGGTCAAATTACTGTGAAAAGTGAGCCGGGAGTTGGTACTGTTTTTACTGTGCGTCTGCCACTTACTGTTAAAGAGTAATTTAAGAGTTTTTACCTAAATCCAAAAGCATAATAATAAGCCATCGCTCTCAAGCTTATTTACGCTTGTGGACAGAACAACCTCTGCTTAGGTGGGGAAACTCCTCTAAGTAAGTTGACTGGTTGAAACAAGAATCCCACTGCTTCAAGCAGTGGGAGTGTCAAAACTGTGTCTTGTGAAAACTTTCGTCAAGGTTTATTTTTCTCGCTTTGGTGTTCCATTTCCCCTCATATAACAGTAGGAAAACGCGAAGTCTAAAAAGCTGAGGGAAGACGCTGCTAAAATACCAATTGTATAGCAGCGATTCTCATGTTGGAGATGCTGCGGCTTGTATCTTAGTCATACGCACTCCTCACACCCATGACCACAACAATTGATTTTCTCAGTCACCTTAACCCATCCCAACGTCAAGCCGTCGAACACTTTTGCGGTCCGCTGCTAGTTGTTGCTGGCGCCGGTTCGGGTAAAACACGAGCGCTGACTTATCGCATTGCTAATCTGATTCTCAAACACCGTGTCGATCCAGAAAATATCTTGGCGGTTACTTTTACTAACAAAGCCGCGCGGGAAATGAAAGAGCGGATTCAGAAGCTTTTTGCCGAACAATTGGCGATGTCAGAATACGGTGAACGTTTTGATTTGTTGACAGAATACCAACAAGTTCAACTGAGGTCGAAAGTCTACCGCACATACATCAAAGATTTGTGGTGTGGTACTTTTCACAGTTTATTTTCTCGCATTCTTCGCTTTGATATTGAAAAATATCAAGACGAAAAAGGACGACGTTGGAATCGTAATTTTTCCATTTTTGATGACTCTGATTCTCAAAGCATTGTCAAAGAAATCGTCACCAAGCAGCTAAATTTAGACGATAAGAAATTTGAACCGCGTTCGGTGCGGTATGCTATTAGTAACGCGAAAAACCAAGGTTTATCGCCTCAAGAATTTGAAAGAGAACAACCTAAATATTGGGGAAGAGTCGTTGCTGAAGTTTATAGTTCCTATCAAGATAGACTAGCACAAAACAACGCTCTTGATTTTGATGATTTGATTTTAATTCCTGTCAAACTGTTTCAGCAAAACGAACAGGTATTAGGTTATTGGCATCGGAAATTCCGCCATATCCTTGTAGATGAATATCAGGATACTAACCGCACTCAATACGACCTGATTCGCTTGTTGGTGACGAACGGCGAAAATAGCAAAAATAATTGGGATTGGGGCGATCGCTCTGTTTTGGTCGTCGGTGATGCTGACCAATCAATCTATTCATTTAGAATGGCTGATTTTACCATATTACTGGAATTTCAGGAAGATTTTGGTGATGGTTTGCCAGATGACGATACCCGCACAATGGTAAAGTTAGAAGAAAATTATCGCTCTTGTGAAAATATTCTTGAAGCTGCTAACGAACTGATAGAAAATAATACACAACGAATTGATAAAATTCTCAAAGCGACGCGGGGAGCCGGTGAACAGATTTATTGTCACAAAGCAGATGATGAAATCGCTGAAGCAGCATTTGTAATTAATCAAATTCGCACTTTAGAAAGGCAAAATCCCGAAGTGAATTGGGGTAGTTTTGCCATACTTTATCGCACTAATGCTCAATCTCGTCCTTTTGAAGAATCTTTAGTGCGAGCGGGAATACCTTACACAATTGTCGGAGGATTAAAATTTTACGATCGCAAAGAAATTAAAGATGTATTAAGTTATTTAAAGGCGATCGCTAATCCAGCTGATACCCTGAGTTTGTTACGAGTAATTAACACTCCTCGACGCGGTATTGGTAAAGCCACAATAGACGCTTTGGTTAACGCTGCCCAGCAATTAGGCACAACATTGTGGGAAATACTTATTGACGAAACATCAGTTAATACATTAGCTGGACGTTCTGCGAAAGCTGTAAATAACTTTGCTCAAATGATTCGCAAATCGCAAGAACAAATAAGTACAGTTCCCGTTTCTGAGGTTCTACAACAATTGCTAGAAGCTTCAGGTTACGTTCAAGATTTGCAAAATCAAGGTACAGAAGAAGCTGACAACCGATTGCTAAACGTTAAAGAACTTTATAACGCGGTGCTGCAATTTGAAGAAGAAAACGAAGATGTTTCTTTAGGTGCTTTTTTAGAAAGTACTTCTCTGAGTTCGGATTTGGATAACTTAAAAGAAGGACAAAAAGCAGTTTCTTTGATGACTTTACATTCTTCTAAAGGGTTAGAGTTTCCCGTTGTGTTTTTGGTGGGGTTGGAACAAGGATTATTCCCTAACTATCGTTCTTTAGATAATCCAACATCTCTAGAAGAAGAACGTCGTTTGTGTTATGTGGGTATTACTCGCGCTCAAGAGCGGTTATATTTATCACATGCTCGCGAACGTCGTCTTTATGGGAGTCGGGAACCAGCAGTGCGATCGCAGTTTCTCGACGAATTACCCGAAGAATTACTCACCAGCGCTCATCAGACTAGCCGAAGTTTTACCAAAAGTCCGTCTGTAGGTACTTCTGTATCGCCTAGAAAACAAGAGAACATACAGAATTGGCAAGTAGGCGATCGCGTCTTACATAAAAGTTTTGGCATCGGTGAAATCACTCATGTATTTGGCTCCGGCAATAAAATATCTGTAGCGGTTAAATTCACCAGTCTCGGTCAAAAAATAATCGACCCCAGAGTAGCGCAATTACAACGAGTCGAATAAGGGGAAATACCAGTTTTGTTATCCAAAATCTAAAATTAAAAATTGCAACCCCAGATAAACGCGGATAATTATTAATTATCCGCGTTTATCTCCGTTTATCTGCGGTTCAAAATCCACGTGTTGCATCACTCCCAATACGGTTCGCATAAGCAGGGGAAGCACTCTTAGGCAGGGGAAGAAAAATCACTTCTTTTCTCCCCCCCTGCTTCTCTTCTACCCTTGCTCAAGAACGCTTGCCTCAACAGATGATCTCCCTAACCGAACCGTATTGGCATCACTCCCAGCTATAGTTAGCAAGTTTGCCCAAAAATAAAGCTGTTCCTACTGCGTTAACAGCTAAAGTTAAACCATCATTTAACGAATCGATAAAGCGTCTCTTTTGTTTTTCTGATGTATAGGCAACTTCTTCAATAGCTGCATTATGTTTTTCTAAAGACAAAATATCTACACTAGAACAATCTTGTGTAGATGTACTTTCTTGATTTACTAAATTATCTTCATATTGAGTTTCTTCAAACGTATAAAACGCCTCACCACCTTGGAAAAGTTCCGCTACTATTTGATTAGATAAAACCCTGATTTGTTCTTCAAACTCAAGTTGAGTCACTTCACTCATTACTACCGCAGACTTGAAATTGTCTGTCTGGCTAATAAAGCCTTCACTCTCAACTTGGTGAGATGTAGGTGACATTCCTAATAATTCTACTTCAATGTCAATCGGCGTTTTTAACATTAAAGAGACATGAAGCTTGTTACCTTCTAAACGGCAGTTAGGTTCGGGTAAAGCAGACATAAGTTTTAATAGATTAAAGAGCTTTTGTATTTAAGTTAGTAAAATCAACAAAAACCTAGTCAAAAGGAATTCCACCACCCTTTGTAAGGTGGTTGTAATCTTTCTCATAACAAATAATTATCAATCAAGCGACTAACTCATCTCTGCTGATTGTAATACATCTTGTGCCCTTAACTGGTGTTAATTCAACGGACATATCAAATGTAAATAACGGAAAAACCGGGTTGATGACTGCGATTTTCAAACAAACCCGGTTTATGTAATTATAATTTTTCTAGATAGATAAAATATTATGTTGATTTGAGAGGAATGATGCCTCGATCAAAAACGCGGTTATCAATCCCAATACCGCTAACTTCTATCCTATCTGCATAGACTTCATATGCCGCAAAACTCAAATTGGTGGTAGAATATTTAGTCCATTCATTTTTGCCTACAGGACGATTACCCGCACCTGCACCACAAATTATATAAGTCGTTCCATTAATCGCACGAGTACGCTCATAATGGTGTTCGTGACCATTGATATAAAGTTGAACGCCATATTTTTGAAACAGGGGAGTGAAGGTTTGAATAAAAGCTGGATTACTTCCGTAAACACCTGATGCATAAACTGGATGATGACCAAAAACGACTTTCCAAGTTGCTTGAGAGCGGCTTAATTCTTGCTCTAACCAAGGAAGCTGGTTTTTCCAGTCAGCATTATCGTTGCTATCTAACGCGAAAAATTGCACAAGTCCACGACTAAAAGTGTAGTAGCGTCCTTTCATATTAAAGTCAGGATATTTAACTTGCTTATCGCCGTTGTCAGTGCGAATATCATGATTACCTAAACAAGCCTGAAATTTTACGTTTTGTTTGAGCAAAGGTGCGTAGGGACGCTCAAAGACTTCTGCTATTTTTTCAATTTCGCCATTGTTATAGATGTTATCTCCAGCCAAAACTATTAAATCGTAGGGATTTTTGCTGTGATAACTCGTCATCGCTTGAGCGACATTATACTGTCCTCTCGCACCAGTTCCTGTATCTGCTACAGAAACAAAACGCAATAGCAAGTCTTTTTTTGCAAAGTTGGGGTTAATCTGACGACTGAAGCTTTTGCCAGCAGAGACGAATGCTGCCAAGGTACTCAAGCCAGAGAATAATAAAAATTGACGACGTTTTAGGCTCATAGTTGATTCAATTTAAAATGAAGCAAGTTTATCAAGAAAGAATTCAGGAGTTAGGAGTCAGGAGTCAGGAGTCAGGAGTTAGGAGTCAGGAGTCAGGAGTCAAAACTTGTAGAGACGCTTCGGTTCCTCGCGTCTGTACGGGAGTCACGAGTCAGTATGAATTCTGTCCGACTAATGAACCCAAAACGTGGTACTTAGTGCTTGTGACGCTCTCAAACCGCACCCAAGTTGCATTCTGAATTCTGACTTCTGACTTCTTTTTCCTGTATTCTGACTTCTTCAAGTGATACATTAAGGCTGAAGACGCGCTATCTGTAAGAATTTATCCCGTATTCGCCGTATTGCGCTGTAAAGCCAGGAAATTTTCATGTCACAAGACAATCCGAATTCACAACCACCACGCAAGAAACCAGAACGTCAACCGAGTCAGTCGTCACCCAGACTACGACCAACTCAAATGCAGCCTTTTTGGAAAGCGCAAAGTATCAAACTTCTACGCGGGACAATTGGTGCTTTAGAAGGTGCGGTGGAGAAACTGGAGACAGAACCCGCACCCGGTAGTAAGGAAACCCCTGGTTTCTGGGGTGGAATTTTAGCTAAAATTCGCTCTTTGTTACCAGAAAATTTGTCAGCAAAGCTGTCAGATACAGCTTTGACAGGAATTATTGCCGCAATTTCGGTAATTTTGATTTGGACAACTTCAACGGTGTTAACTGGTAAACCTGCTGAAGTCGCAAGTCTTCCACCGGTGGAAGAAGCACCATCCCCAACTATAACTACGCCACCAGCAGAAATCATACCAGAACCGCAGCCACCAGCCGAAATTACGCCACCAGAAGCAGAAATTCCCCTGCCAGCAGAACCGGAACCGACGCCAACACCGGAACCGGAACCGACACCGGAACCGGAACCGATGCCAACACCGGAACCGATGCCAACACCGGAACCGACACCGGAACCGACGCCAATATTAGAATTGACACCAGAACAAAGATTGATTGCGGCAATCCAAAATCAAGTAGGAGAAATTAGCCATCGCTTTGGCTCCGGTTTAATAAAATCTATACAAGCCAACTTTAGCACCAGCAATCTCAGTGTCCAAATTACTGACGATTGGTACACCCTGAAAGAATCGCAACAAGACAAACTAGCAGCAGATATTCTCCAACGCTCGAAGGAACTCGATTTCAGCCATTTGGAAATTACCGACTCTCAAGATGAGTTGGTAGCACGTAACCCCGTCATCGGTACTGAAATGGTGATTTTTAAACGGCAAACTTAGCAGTTTATTCTTAACAGACCACTAGAATTACCTAAAATTATATGGTTTATTTATTACTAGCGCAGGTAACTTTTGTTGGGTTACTGCCGTAAAAGTAGTATGTATACGCAATGATTAACCGTTGGGGCTGGTTGTTGGCGATAGCGATGTCTACGACGGGCTACGCCTACGCGCTTTGCGAGTATTCTTGGGCAAATAGTGCGATCGCGCAAATTAGCGCCGATACCACTTTACCGACTAACTCCATTGTCACACCGCAGGCGCAGATACTGAACATCACTGGTGGAACACGAGCGGGAAGTAACCTTTTTCACAGTTTTCAAGAATTCTCCGTTCCCACTGGTGGCACTGCTTTTTTCAATAATGCTCTTGACATTAGTAACATTATCAGCAGGGTAACGGGTAACTCAATTTCCAACATTGATGGGTTGATTCGCGCCAACGGCTCTGCTAACGTATTTTTACTGAATCCAAACGGAATTATTTTTGGCAATAATGCCAGTTTAAATGTTGGTGGTTCCTTTGTTGGTTCTACAGCTAACGCCATTCAATTTGGAACTGCTGGGATTTTCAGCGCAACTACTCCAAACGCACCCACACCATTATTGACAATCAATCCTTCGGCATTGCTGTTTCTTCAACCTTCACCAGCCGCAATTACAAGTAGGTCAACTGCACCGGCAGGCATGAATTTAGCAGGCGTTGAAGTTACAGGTTTGAGAGTGCCAGATGGTCGCAGTTTACTATTGGTAGGTGGCGATGTCAACCTTGATGGTGGTAGCCTGAGAGCTTATAACGGACGCATCGAATTAGCCGGATTAGCTGCACCTGGGAATATAGGGTTAAATTTCGCCGGAAATATACTTAGCTTGGGTGTTCTTAATGATGTGCAACGAGCGAATGTATCTTTAACTAATAGCGCTGAGTTAAACGTCCGTGGTAGTGATGCTGGTGCGATCGCCATCAATGCTCAAAACTTGAGTTTGGCGCGAGCAAGTAAAGTAAGAGCAGGGATAGACACCGGTAATGGTACAACCGAAAGCAAAGCGGGAGATGTTGATATTAATGCTACAGGGACAACAACTTTAACTGATGACAGCTTTATTGCCAATGTTCCCCAACCATCATCAGTGGGAAAAGGTGGCAACATCAACATTACTACAGGTTGGCTTGCCCTAATTAATGGCAGTGGCTTAAATACTACTAACTTTGGACAGGGGGATGGTGGCAACATTAATCTTAACGTTCGTGATGCCCTGACTTTATCTGGAGTGGGTCAAACCGGAATTAGTGCGATTTTAAGCACTGTGCAACCTCAAGCCGTGGGTAAAGGTGGCAATATTAATATCATTGCTGGCTCAGTTTCCTTAGCAGATGGCTCTCAATTAACTGCCAGTACCTACGGACAAGGAGATGCTGGTAATATCTCGATACAAGCTAGGGATTTTGTCTCTCTTGCTGGTAGTAATAGTACAATCTTCAACAATATAGAATCTGGGGGAGTAGGCAATGGTGGCAACATTAACATCACCGCACCTTCACTCACTTTACAAGATGGCGCTCAATTGCAAGCTGGGCTGCGTGGAACTGATATCCAAAATAACCTGCCGGGGGGTCGGGGAAATGGCGGCAATATCAACATTGATGTCAGCGGTGCAGTAACGCTTGCTGTGCCGAACAACAATTCTGCTACCGCCATTTTTACCGACCTAGAGAATGGCGCACAGGGTAATGGCGGTAACATTAATATCAAATCAGGTTCGCTGTCTTTAGGCGAGGGTACTTTTATAAATGCAAGTACTGCTGGAAACGGAAATGCAGGTAATATCTTTGTGCAAGCTAGAGATGCTATTTCCCTGAAGGATAGCAGCTCTATTTTCAGCACTGTAAATGCTGGAGCTGTGGGTAATGGTGGCAATATTACTATTGATGCTGCCTCAGTTTCATTAACTAATGGTTCCGAATTTAACAGCAGAACTTTCGGTCAAGGCAATGCAGGTAATATAACTATCAATGCCCGCGATACAGTTAGCTTCGATGGACAAGAAAAGAATGGTGGCATTTTTAGCCGTGCAATCACCGCAGTCATCGGTGATGCTGTGGGTAAGGCAGGAGATATCCAAATTGCCACAAGTTCGCTGAAGTTGACTAACGGGGCATTTTTAAGTAGTGGGACTTTAGGTAAAGGTGATGGCGGAAATATCACAATTGATGCCCGCGACACAGTTACCTTTGATAGCGGTAGCTCTGCCTCAAGCATTGTAGGTAGTGCAGGTATAGGTAAGGGGGGAAATATCCGGGTGACAACTGGGTCACTATCAGTAACTAACGGTGCTGCACTGAGTACCAGCGTTTCTGGGCAAGGGGAAGCAGGCAATATCACTGTTGAAGCCCGCGATAAAGTTAGTTTAGATGGTGCAGGAGATGACTCATTAACTGGTATTTTCAGCAGCTTAATAACTGGAGGTATAGGTAAAGGGGGAGACATCCGGGTAACAACTGGCTCATTGTCAGTAACTAACGGTGCTTTACTGACTGCTGACACGAATGGGCGGGGGAATGGTGGTAATATCACGATTAATGCTCGCGATACTGTTACCTTTGATGGCGTTGGTAACATTCAATTACCAGGTAGCAGGGCATCCAGCACGGTTGGATCTAATGCCGTGGGCAACGGTGGAAATATAGAAGTGACAGCTAGAGCGCTGTCATTAACAAATGGTGGTCAACTTACTGCTAGCGGCTTTGGGCAAGGTAATGCAGGGAACATTACCATTGATAGCCGCGATACTGTTGACATTGATGGCATCAGCAGGAGTGAAGTTGAAAGTGGTGTCAGTACTTTTTCTGTGAATGGGGGAGACGGAGGAAATATCTCAGTAACAACCGGAATGTTCTCATCGATTAATGGTGGTCGATTGTCTAGCTTATCATCGAGGAACGCAGGTAATATTACTATAGATGCGCGTGATGCTGTTAACTTTGAAGGTGTCAATAACAGTAGCCGTTCTGGTGGTGCTTTCACCTCACTTTTACAAGGAAACCCAGGCAAGGCGGGAGACATCCAGATAACAACCAGATCATTTACACTAAGCAATGGCGCTCAACTGCTTTCTACCACATCTGGACAGGGCAATGGCGGTGACATTACTATCAATGCCCGTGATAGTGTCAAGTTTGATGGTGTCGGCAGCAATCAAAGTTTCAGTGGAGCCTTCAGCAATGTAGAATCTGGTGGTGTGGGCAATGCAGGCAATATTAAAGTTACAACTGGATCATTATCTTTAAGCAACACTGCGAAAATTGCAGCTGCCACCTTTGGAACAGGAAATGCAGGCAACATTAATATTAACGCCCGCGATGCCATCAGCTTGAACGGCATCAACAATAATCAATTTTCTACTGGTATTTTCAGCACAGTAGAATCTAGCGGTGTGGGCAAGGGTGGAGATATTGAGCTAACAAGTGGATCGCTTTCTTTAGCAAATCAAGCTCAAATTAATTCCGGCACTTTTGGGCAAGGCGATGCAGGTAATATCTCATTAAATGTAGATAATGCGATTTCACTAAATAACAGTTTAATTCGAGGTGCTGTCTTTGGTGGGGGTGTTGGTAAGGCAGGCAATATTGACATTTTGACGCGATCGCTTGACTTAACAAATGGTGCAGAAATTCAATCTGTTCTTCTGCGATCGCCTAATCAACAACTTGCTGGTGCTAGGGGAAGCGGGGGAAATATTCGTATCAATGCTTCTGATTCTCTGACACTTTCTGGAGTAAGCGAGCGCGGATTTTCTAGCGCAATATTTACCACAAGCGATCGCGGTACATCCGGACCAGCAGGCAACATTATCATCACTACAGATAAATTTGCCGTCCGAGATGGTGGAATTGTCTCTGCTGTAACCTCCAATTCAGATAATGGAGGCAACATTACTCTTAATGCTCGCACCTTTGAAGCTCTTAACGGTGGGCAAGTGACTACCAGCACCCGCAGCAGTGGTAACGCTGGAACTATCAAACTCAATCTTAGAGACAGACTCACCGTAGCAGGAAGCGATCCAAATTATACTCAACGCATTGCCCAAGTTGAACAGCGGTTGCGTCAACCAGGTGAAACTGACCAACTTGGAGATGTTGTCATAAATGAAGGTGCTGCTAGTGGAATTTTCGCCACGACTGCTGTTGGTTCCACAGGTAACGGTGGTAGCATTTTTATTGACCCCCGCCAAGTCACAATTCGCGATGGCGGAAGGATATCAGTTAATAGTGATGGTACAGGCGATGCAGGCAATATCACACTAAAAGCAGGTATTCTTACTCTTGACAACCAAGCCTCAATTTCTGGTCAAACTGCCGGCAGCCAAGGTGGTAATATTAATATCAATCTTCAAGATGTTTTAGTGCTGCGTCGCGGTAGTCAAATTTCTACCACCGCAGGTACTGCCTTTGCTGGCGGCGATGGCGGTAACATCACTATTAACGCACCTTTCATTGTCGCCTTACCTCAAGATAATAGCGACATTACGGCAAATGCCTTCACTGGCAAAGGTGGCAATATTAACATTAGCGCTCAAGGTGTCTTTGGAATTGAAGCGCGATCGCAACCCACACCACAAAGCGATATCACTGCTAGTTCTCAATTTGGACTCAGCGGTGACGTGATTATTACTAATCCCTATATAGACCCCACCCAAGGTTTACTGAAACTGCCCGTTGGTTTAGTTAATACCCCAGGACTTATTGCTTCTAGCTGTGCTGCCTTTGACAAGGATGACAGTAGCTTTATTGTCACTGGACGTAGCGGTTTACCTTCTAGTCCAGACGATTTCCTTAGTGGTGATGTCGTGTGGTCAGATACTCGTGCGATACCAAAGGCACGCTTCGCGAACGCGACAAGAGCACAGCAACATCCCGCAAAAGCACCTATTGCCTCATCACCCTCAAAACTAAAAGCTGTAGAAATTCTACCTGCAACAGGTTGGGTCTTCAACGATAAAGGGGAAGTAACGCTTATATCCTCTGCACCTAATGCCAGTAATTCTGGCTTTGCTCCTCCTAATTGCTCTCAACGGTAGACCAAGCTGAGAAATTAGGCAAGGGGATGCATTGGCATTGTATCGGGTGACAATCGCATTGTATCGCGATGCAATCGTATTGTATCGGGTGACAATCGCATTGTATCGCGATGCAATCGTATTGTATCGGGTGACAATCGCATTGTATCGCGATGCAATCGTATTGTATCGGGTGACAATCGTATTGTATCGAGTGACAATCGCATTGTATCGGCTGGCGATCGTATTGCACTCTTATTGGCAAATTTAATTTGCTACAAATTAATGAAATGCTGTACTTAGTACACCAAGCGTAAAAAGGGGTCAGAAATCAGAGAAGATAGTTTCTGTAAGGCGAAATCAAAAATTAGACATGCAGGACGACGTATCCCTAATATCTAAATTCAGCTTACACCGAACCAATAAGACAGCCTTAACAGGTTATTGCGTCGTCGGTCAACAACTCCTACTGTATGAACGCAAAACGCACCCGTACAGTATTCAAGAGTAGCTAGTATACATTTTTTGCTTCAAAATAAAATATTAAATCTGCCGTCTAGGATGCGCTTGATTCATTAGGAGAAGGATGATGAAAAAAATTCGGGGTGTTTGGTTAACCACTGCTGCTAGTAATGTCTTGGATTCCAAAGCAAATATCGTTGAGGCAATGAAACTTTTAGCAGACACTGGATTTAATACAGTCTTTCCAGTGGTTTGGAATAATGGTTATACTCTTTATCCAAGTGCTGTTTTAAAAAAGAACTTTGGAATAGAAATTTTACCTGCCTTTACAGGGAGAGATATTCTGGCTGAAGTGATTGAAGCAGCCACACCATTAGGACTAGAGGTAATTCCTTGGTTTGAATATGGTTTTGCTGCTGCCTATAAACAAAATGGTGGGCATATCATCGCCAAAAAGCCTGAATGGGAAGCTAAAGATAAAAAGCAACAACGCCTCATCAAAAATGATTTTGTATGGATGAATTCCCTCGATCCAGAAGTTCAAAATTTTTTGTTAAATCTATTTTTAGAGGTAGTAAAAAATTATAAAATAGCCGGGGTACAAGGAGATGATCGCTTACCAGCCATGCCTTCAGAAGGAGGTTATGACAATAAAACTAAAGTATTGTATCACAATCAATTTGGAGAAGATCCACCCTTAGACTTCAAAAATCGTCCTTGGCTTGAATGGCGGGCAAATATTTTGAATAACTTTTTGGCAAGGTTATATCGAGAAGTCAAAAAGATTAATCCAAACCTGATTGTTTCTATGTCTCCTAGTCCTTATCCTTTTGGGTTTAATGAATATTTACAAGATGTGCCTACTTGGATAAATCGTCAAATTGTCGATTTAATCCATCCCCAGCTATATCCACAAAGTTTAGACGCATACAAAGGATTAGTTGATGATGTTGTGGATCGTTTTCAACAAAAAAACCTATCTAAAATATCACCAGGCATTTTAATTCGCTCTGGTAACTATCAAATTACTTCTGATACCTTGTGGCAATCTATTCTCCATAATCGTCGTTCTGGAATTCGTGGCGAGGTACTATTCTTTGTTGAAGGTTTGAAGGCAAATAATCAAGCTTTAGCAAACTTCCTGAAAACGAAAAACTATGCCAATTTAGTTTATCTCCAATATGGCAACATAGGGTCTGATGTTCAAGAACTCCAACAAAAACTAAAAGATAAAGGATATAAAGTTGGTAAAACAGATGGCAACTTTGGGTCATTAACAAAATCAGCAGTTGAGAAATTTCAGAGAGATAATTTACTCGAGCCAGATGGAGTATTTGGTCCAGAAACAAGAGCTAAGTTGAAAACTTATACCAATTCTCTATAAAGATGCACTGGTGAGTGTATGTTGCAACGAAAAGGTCTGAAAATATCTGATTTTGCTGATAAAAAAGCTTTTATTGCTGAGTCGAATAGTACTGCCCACCCCTTTCGTTGGAGTGAAAAGATTGTTTCTACGTCAGTTGTTTGATATACGCTTTCACCAAATAATCAATACCCGTAATTGCAGTACCCACGACTACTGCGTAAGCCCCTAAATCTAACGCTTGACGAGCCATTTGAGGTGAGGAAATGCCACCTTCACAAATTGCGGGAATGTCTAATTTTACCATCTGCTTGAGTAGTTCCCAACCGGGGGGCGAAAGATGCTTAGTTGCGCCAGTATATCCAAAAAGCGTTGTCCCCACAATATCAGCGCCAGCTTTTACAGCCGCATCAGCAGCTTCGATTGTATCTACATCTGCCATTACTGGTTTCCCTAATTCCTGATGAATTCGGGTAATAATATCGTTTACCGTTTCACCACCAGGGCGATTTCTGATAGTCGCATCTATAGCAATAATATCCGCTCCCGCTTTCGCCACCGCAGACGCATGATGAAATTGTGGCGTAATGTATACATCAGAATCTGCTATTACTTGCTTCCATAGCCCAATAATTGGCACTTTCAGGCGATCGCGCACGGCGCTGATGTGTGCTGGGGTATCTATTCTTACGCCAACTGCACCGTTATTTACAGCTGCTTGGGCGATCGCAGCAATTATGTTTGGTTCATACAGTGGCGAATCAACAGGGGCTTGACAGGAGACAATGAGTCCGTGGTGTAAGCTTTTTATTGACATGGATAGGGGAGGGGAGACGGGGAGATGGGGGGAGCGGGAGAGGGGGAGAGGGGGAGAATAATTCTTAATTTTGTAGAGACGCGATTAATCGCGTCTCTACTGCTAATTTTGTACAGACGCGAGGAAACGGAGCGTCTCTACTGCTAACTCACGATACTCATCGGCTGTTGCGGTATCCAGACGGTAAAAATTGAGCCAATGCCTACGGTAGATTCTACTTCAATTCGACCGCGATGAAGTTCTATAAGTTGTTTGGTTAATGCCAAACCAACGCCGGTACCTTCATAACGACGGCGTAGTGGTGTATCTAGTTGTTGAAATTTTTCAAATAGTAGTGGCAATTGCTCTTCAGGAATGCCAATACCAGTATCTTCTACTTGAAAGATGGCGTTGTCGTCTTCTACCCAAAGACGTAAAGTCACGCCGCCACCTTTTGGAGTAAATTTGATAGCATTGCTTGACAAATTCCAGAGAATTTGTTCTACTCGCGATACATCGGCGGTAAAGCGATCGCGTTGAGGATCGATTTGTAAATCTAATTTAAGTTGTATCTGCTCGCTTATGGCTTTTTCTTGCAACGATTCGACGGTTCTTTGAACTATATTCGTTAAAGAAAATTCCGAAACATTTAAAACTGCTTTTCCCGCCTCTATTTGCGATAAATCGAGGATATCATTTATCATTTCTAATAAATGTTCTCCACTGTCGTGGATTGTTTGTAGATAATCTCGTTGGCGCTGACTTAACTCTCCTAAAGGCCAGCGTAACAGAGTAGAAGACATACCGATTACATAAGTCAAAGGAGTAAGCAATTCATGGCTGATAGTGGCGAGAAATTCACTTTTAAGACGGCTAGCAGCTTCAGCGGCAAGTAAAGCTTCGCGTAGCGCCATTGTGCGCTCAATAACTCGGTGTTCCAGAGTTTGCTTTTCTTCAGTCAGCGATCGCATTAACTCAGATTGATAAATAGCGATCGCTAATTGTTCAGCTATAGAAGTCAACAAACTTATTTCACTTTCAGTCCAATGATGTGAATCATGGCACTGATTAGCAATTAACAGTCCCCAAAGTTTTTCCTCAAAAATAATCGGTGCTGCTAACTTTGCCCGGACTTTAGTTCTCCTTAAAAAATTTAATAAGCACTCTTCTAAAACATAAGTTTTTTCTACATCATCTACAGCTAAAGTAAAGCCTTGGCGATACTTCTCCCAACATTGAAAAGGCGGCACAAAGCAATTTTTTTCGTGATAATTCAACACTGACGGGATAGCATCTGTAGCGCGTGCCTCATAAACAATACAACCTCTATATTGCTGCCAATTATGCAGTGATTGCGATGATGGGGCAAGTGCTGACTCTTGAATGTTGAGTGTTGATTCATCAAATTTGTAGATTACCAATCGGTCTAATTCCAAAAACTCGCGCACTTGTGCGATCGCTGTTGCCATAATTACCTGCAAATTTTGGCTTTTGCGAATCTGAGTTGTTACCTGATTTAACAATCGTTCTTGAGAAATCTGTTTTTTCAGAGCATCTTCTATTGGCTGACAGGTAGAAACATAATTAAAGTTGCCATTTGAGGCTGTAAAGGGCTGATTTTGCAGTGGCAGCAGATATTCTAATAACAACAGGGTGAATTTGCCTTGGAGCGTGGCATCATTAAGACTGGGAATTTGCAGATAGCGTTCGAGGTGTTGGTAAGTATGAGAATCATGACCAAACAAGTCTCTCAACTGCGAAATAAAGGAGGCGATCGCTTCTGACTTAAATGTCAAATTAGCGTACAATATATCGTCCTGAGTTATTGGGATAAATTCTCTCTCGATTCCATTTTCCCCTTGTGGTAATGACACTTTTTTTAAATCAGGAAAACTTCCAGCAACGCACATTCCTATATTTTCTTCTTGGTTTCCCACCAACAGAGCGCTAAACTGCTCTGAAACCACCAACGTAAATTTTTGCTTTTGCCACTCACTCTCGCTCATAATTCGTGCCAGCACAGCCTCTGTCAGTACCAAAGCTGCACTTCCCACTGCTTGAGCCATCTGCTGCAACAATTCCCCAAGCTGATTAAATACATCTATTGGCAAGGTTCGAGAAAAGCTCAAATCTGGAGAACTAAGCATTTTCAAAAATTAGAGTGAGAAGGGCTAAGTAAGAGGGGTAAAGGGTAAAGGAAAAAAGGGTAAAGCTGAACAGAAATAAAGAGTATTTTAAATAACTCATGATATTTATTAACCTTTTCCCCTTACCCTTTACCCCTCCTTGATAAAGTTTTTTTTGTTTCTTAACCAACAGTTTAAAACGGTAATAGAAGATTATGCATCGAATAAATGCCACATCTGTAGGATTGAACAACTCAGAAGGCGTAGTTTTTTTTGAACAAACTCCAGCCCCTTTGGTGTTTATTACTGCTGCCGATACGGATATTCAGACTTTGGCAGCTGCATTCCCCAAATTACCATCAACATTTCCTGCATTAAGAGTCGCCAACTTATTGCAGTTACAAAATCAAATAAACATTGACACATACGCAGAGCAAGTTTTGGAATTTGCCCAAGTAATAATTTTACGACTGTTAGGAGGACGTTCCTACTGGTCTTACGGTTTGGAGGTAGTGCAGGAAATTGTGCAGCGTAATGGCACAACCCTAATTGTAATGCCAGGAGATGATGCTCTTGATGCCGATTTAATCACTTTCTCAACTCCCCCTGTAACTGCTGTAAACCAAGTATGGCAATACTTCCGCGAAGGTGGCGTAGAAAATATTGTCAATGCTCTCAAGTATATTACCGATATTTGCCTTTCAACTTCATTTAATCCCCCATCACCGCAAGTAGTGCCGCGTGTCGGTTTATATTCCCCCCTCTTTCCCTCCTCCACTCCCCCATTCTCCCCCTCCCCCACTCCTCCCCTTCCCAAAGTCGGCATTATCTTCTACCGCGCTCATTACCTAGCGGGAAATACCAAAGTAATTGATGTTTTGTGCGAAGCTTTGGCAAACCGGAATTTGCAAGCTGTGCCTTTGTTTGTTTCTTCATTGCGCGATCCTGATGTCCAAACTGAGTTAATCGAGTTTTTCCAGCCAAAGGACTCAGAACAAGTTGCGCTGCTTTTGAATACTACAAGTTTTTCTTTGGCGCGGTTGGATACAGAAACACCCCAGCTTGAACTTTGGCAAAAGTTAGATGTGCCGGTGTTGCAGGTTATTCTTTCTGGTGGTTCTGTTGAGCAGTGGGAGTCGCAGTTTCAAGGACTTTCACCCCGCGATATGGCGATGAATGTGGCTCTGCCAGAAGTGGATGGACGGATTATTAGCCGCGCTGTGTCTTTTAAAGCGGTGCAAACTCGCAATCCGAATTTAGAAACGGATGTGGTAGTTTATGAAGCGATCGCCTCGCGGATTGAGTTTGTCGCTGACTTAGCCGCAAATTGGGTACGTCTGCGCTCAACACCACCCCAAGAACGTCATGTAGCTTTAATTTTGGCTAATTATCCCACTCGCGATGGTCGCATTGCTAATGGTGTGGGACTTGATACCCCAGCTAGCTGTGTGGAAATTCTTAAGGCTTTGCAGCTGGCTGGATATCATGTAGAAAATCTACCCGCAGATGGAGACGAATTGATTCAACGTCTTACAAGTGGGGTGACGAATGACCCAGAAGGCAAAGAGTGGCGTCCGGTACAGCAATGTGTTTCTATGGCGGAGTATGCGGAGTATTTTAGTTTTTTACCAGAGGCAGTAAAGCAGGGTATTGGTGAGCGGTGGGGTTTTCCTTTTGAAACCAACCACACAGAAGCAGAGAGCGCAGAGGAGGAAGAACAAAGTAAGTATTATTCCCCCCCTCTCCCCCTCCCCCCCTCTCCCCCTCTCCCCATTCCCGGAATTCAATTTGGTAACGTATTTGTCGGTGTTCAGCCGGCGCGGGGTTATGATGTTGACCCTAGTTTGAATTATCACGCGCCAGATTTGGAACCAACTCATGCTTATTTAGCTTTTTATTACTGGGTAAGGACATGTTTTGCTGCTGATGCAGTGGTTCATGTGGGGAAACATGGAAATTTAGAATGGCTACCGGGTAAAAGCGTCGCTTTATCGGATAGTTGTTATCCAGAAGTGGCTTTGGGAGCGCTTCCTCATTTATATCCGTTTATTGTGAATGATCCTGGGGAGGGTTCACAAGCAAAGCGTCGCGCTCAAGCAGTGATTATAGATCATCTGACCCCGCCAATGACTCGTGCGGAACTTTATGGTTCTTTGCAACAGTTGGAAAACTTGATTGATGAGTATTATGAGGCTGAAAGTTTAGATCCTTCACGTTTACCAACGATAGGCGATCGCATTACTCAATTAATTATTCAAGAAAATTTACATCAAGATTTTCAAGTCAGGCAAAATCAAGAATCTTCTGTTTTACCTTTTGACCTTTCGCTTTTACCTTCTATTGATGGTTATCTTTGTGAATTAAAAGAGGCTCAAATCCGCGATGGGTTGCACATTTTTGGGCGATGTCCTGATGGTCGTCAGTTGCGAGATTTAATTGTGGCGATCGCACGTCTTCCCAATCGTCATCATATCGGATTCACCCGCGCTATAGCTGAAGATTTAGGTTTAGATTTCGACCCCATCACAGCAGATTTTAGCAGTGAGTTTTTTCTCACGCGGAGACGCAAAGACGCAGAGTATGAGGATGATGAGCTTTCGATTAAAGACGCGAAACTTAATTCTTGTCGCACTTTAGGCGATGTTGTTGAAGTTTTAGAAGAATATGCAGCCGAGTTAGTAGATCAACTCCTGACTTCTGACTCCGAACTCCTGACTCCTAACTCCCCACTCTCCCCCGTTTTAAACTGGATACAATCTCGCCTTCTTCCTGCTCTTGAGCAAACCAACGACGAAATTACTTACTTATTACATGGACTCAATGGCGGATATGTCCCTAGCGCTCCTGCCGGCGCACCCACACGCGGACGCCCGGAAGTGTTACCCACAGGTAGAAACTTTTACTCAATTGATATCCGCGCCATTCCTACAGAAACAGCTTGGGATATAGGCAGGAAGGCAGCGGAAACTCTCATTGAATGTTACACCCAGGAAAATGGGGAGTATCCCAAAACACTCGCTTTGTCTGTATGGGGAACTGCGACAATGCGGACTGGCGGTGATGACATCGCTGAGGCGTTGGCTTTACTTGGTGTACAGCCTGTGTGGGACGGGATGGCACGGCGGGTGGTCGATTTGGAAATTTTGCCTCTTTCGGTTTTGGGGCGTCCTCGCGTAGATGTAACGTTGCGGATTTCTGGCTTCTTCCGGGATGCTTTCCCAAATTTAATTGATTTATTTGACACGGCGGTGCAAGCAGTAGCGGCGTTGGATGAACCTGAGGCACAAAACCCCCTAGCAGCGCAAGTACAGCAAGAAACAGATTTGTGGATTGCCCAAGGTTTAACCTCAGAAGAAGCACAAGTGCGATCGCGCTATCGCATCTTTGGTTCTAAACCAGGTGCTTACGGTGCTGGACTCCAAGGTTTAATCGAATCACAAAATTGGACAGATGACGAAGATTTAGCCCGTGCTTACAAGAATTGGAGCTGTTACGCTTATTCTTCCGAAAGAGGGGGGGGAGAGATAGGGAGAGGGGGGGACAAGGAGACAAGGGGACAAGAGGGACAAGGGGGACAAGAAGGACAAGGGGGAAAATCTCCCCAGTCCCCAGTCCCTAGTCCCCAGTCCCCAGTTGCCAATCCTGAAGCATTTGAGCAACGTCTAAAGAATATGCAAATAGTGCTGCAAAACCAAGATAACCGCGAACATGATTTGCTCGATTCTGATGATTATTACCAATTTCAAGGCGGTTTAACAGCAGCAGTACGTTCGGTACAAGGGAAAAATCCTCAAACCTATTTTGGTGATAATTCTATTCCCGCTAATCCGCGAGTTCGCCACCTGAAAGAAGAAATTGCACGGGTGTATCGTTCTCGTGTAGTTAACCCGAAGTGGATTGAGGGAATGATGCGTCACGGTTATAAAGGAGCATTTGAAATGGCAGCGACGGTGGATTATTTATTTGCCTACGATGCTACAGCAAAATGCGTCGAAGACCATATGTATCAGGGGATTGTCGATGCTTATTTAGGCGATCGCTTAACTTGTGAATTTATCCAGGAAAAGAATCCGTGGGCATTGCGTGATATTGCTGAGAGAATGTTAGAAGCACATAAGCGCGGTTTATGGCAGGATGTAAATATACAAACAGTGGAAAATTTGCGAAACTTAGTTCATCAAGCTGAAGCAGCAATTGAAGAAAAATAAGGAAATACAGCTCTAGGAAACAAGTATGGAGAATCTAGCGTATTTACACTTAGCGTTTGTCTACGAGGAAAGCCCATCCAGTGAATTAGTTTCCCTTAGCGGTTTATTAAACAAAGCAGCAGCACCCGACTGGAAACGTCTTTCTAGCAAGGCTTGGGGATATATGCTACCTCTTGCCGTCACCTTATCTGTTCTTTCTGTTGTTAGCAGCGCTCTGGCGCTAGAAAGGGGTGATCAAGGACCTTCTGTCAGGAACCTGCAACAAAAATTACAACAGACAGGATTTTATCAAGCTCCTGTTAGTCAAGTATTTGACTTTCCCACAGAAGATGCTGTAAGACGCTTTCAAAAATCTGCTGGTTTACCAGTTGATGGGGTTGCCAGCGCAACTACTATGCAAAAATTAGAGAGTTGGCGTGCTCCATCTTTAAGTATACAAGCGAACAAGCCTGTTGTTGTTAATACAGAAACAGAAGTTCAAAAACCCACTCAAACTACACAAGCGGCAAAACCCGCTCAAACTACACAAGCAACAAAACCCACTCAAACTACACAAGCAACAAAACCCGCTCCAACTACACAAGCGGCAAAACCCGCTCAAACTACGCAAGCGAAAAAACCAACTCAAACTACGCAAGCGGCAAAACCCACTCCAACTACACAAGCGGCAAAACCCGCTCAAACTACACAAGCCAAAAAAACCACTCCAACTACAGTCGCTACCAAGCGTAGTAATCCCAACTTACTTGCTAAAGGTGACGAAGGTGAAGAGGTAAGAGCTTTGCAAGAACGGTTGCGAGTGGCAGGCTATTATTACGGTAGCTCAACCGGCATATTTGGTTCGATTACTGAAGAAGCTGTTAAGCGCTTCCAACAAGCTTATAAGTTAGATGCTGATGGTGTTGTCGGACCTGCAACACAACGCAGATTGCCAGCAAGTGGCATTGGTTATGGCGAAGATACTCCCAAGCGCGGTAGTGATGGTAAACTGCAAATCGGCGATCGCGGTGAGGCAGTTCGAGTTGTTCAAGAACAATTAATTAAGGCAGGATATTTAGAGGGAGAGCCAAATGGCTACTATGGTCCCTATACAGCAGATGCTGTTCGCAGGTTTCAATCCGCTAATTATCTAGCATCAAGTGGTGTAGCTGGTCCCACAACCAGAGCCAAATTATATAGTTTAGTTACCTCTGGTTCCAAGAATGAATTTAATGTCTTGGAAATTCAACGACGACTACATGAAAAAGGTTTTTATAAAGGTTCTCTCAACGGTGTAATGGGGAATGACACCAGAAACGCGATAAAACAAGCACAACAGTTTTACGGCATCAGTCTCAATGATGTTAAAAGCGGACGCTATTAGCATCCGCTTCGGTGTTGTCAATATAAGTCCCCAATCGGTTGCTTACCCTCCATCACAGCAATTGGAAATTACCTAAAAATTTCATGATTGTTGTGTAGCCTGATCCCTGATAACCCCCAAGTGCTAAAGTGGCATTAACGCCCGCTGGCACTTGGGACAAACCGCATGGATTGCTAGTTGACAATCTAGCAATTGATAACCTTCTTTTTGGGCAGTTTTTGCACCAATTTTTAAAATAGAGTCGTTTTTGAACTCAATAGTCGCGTTGCATCTTACACAAATCAGGTGATGGTGATGATGCGGGTAAGGCTGGTTGAGTTCATAATGTTTGTGTCCCTCTCCCAGTTCTAATTCCCGTAAGATTCCCATCCGTGCCATCAACTTCAACGTGCGATAAATAGTTGAGAGGCTGATTCCTTCGCCATCGACTTCTAATCTATGGTAAAGATCCTCCGCACTGAGATGTTCCCCTTGCGGAAGTTCCTGAAAAATGTGTAGAATTGTTTCACGTTGCGGAGTTAGACGCCAACCGCGTTCGTTTAGTTCTGCCCTGAGTGAAGTAGCTGAGTAGATAGTCATACTAATTTTTCTCAACAAAGCTTGTTAGTTGAGAATATAACAAAATTTTTGAGCAATTTGCAACAATCATACCTTATTGCGAATAATTACTAGATGCTCAAACACAAGTCATGGGATCTTGATGACAAGAGAAGTAAGCAGCGATCCCCGTCCTCAAGGTCTTGTAACAAAAAAGTTAGAGCAACTTAGGCTTACTCAAATGCAAATAATTTCCTATAAGCGGGATCAGTGATGTTTAATCGGTAGTAGTTAATCGTTAATTAGTAAGAATTGTTACTAATTAACGATTAGCCCCTCCGGGGTTCACACCTTGCCGACACCTCTGTTGCACGATTGAGTGCGATTGAGGGAAAACCAGGAGAATTGCGCTGGTTTACCATTACCCATTTCCCGTTAGCTTAAAGACTCCAAGTAGTCGCGGATGAGGTTGCGACGCTTGGGTTGGCGCAGCTTTTGCAAAGCTTTGGATTCAATTTGGCGTACTCGTTCGCGGGATAAGTCGAGAGCGCGTCCAATTTCTGCTAATGAGTAAGGATGACCATCAGCTAAACCAAAGCGCATGAGAATGACATCACGCTCGCGGCTGGTTAAATCTGACAAAAGATGATGCAAGTCTCTTTGTAAAGATTCTCGCATTAACATTTCTTCAGGGGTAACACTGTCGGTTTCGAGCAATTCGCCTAATTCAGTGTCTTTATCTTTACCAACCTTAGTTTCTAGAGAAACGGAGCGAGGTACGCGTAACAAAACTTCCCGAACTTGAGCCGGTGTCATTTCTAACTCTATAGCTAAATCTTCCAAAGTCGGAGTACGACCTTTTTCTTGGGCAATTTTGCGTTGAGCTTTTTTGATTTTGTTGAGCTTTTCGGTGATGTGGACAGGTAGACGGATTGTGCGGCTAGAGGTTGCGATCGCTCGTGTAATTCCTTGACGAATCCACCAGTAAGCGTAGGTGCTAAAGCGATAACCTTTAGTGGGATCAAACTTCTCAACTGCTCGCTCTAAGCCTAGTGTGCCTTCTTGGACTAAATCCAACAATTCCAAGCCGCGATTTTGATATTTCTTGGCTACAGACACCACTAGACGAAGGTTAGCCTTGATCATGTGTTCTTTAGCCTGGAGTCCTTGGGTCTTAATTTGCTCCAGTTCTTCCACTGTCATCTTGGCAATTTCTGCCCACCGTCGTTTGCCATCTGCTAAAGTCGGCTTGAGATCCGACAAGATTATACCAGCAGTGGCTGCCCATCTTTCTAAGGACGGGCGATGTCCTAGTTCAGATGTCAAACGCTCCTGAACTTCGACTAACCGGAGATATGGTGAAATTATTGCATCTCCTTGCTTGGCAGCACTAGCAAGTACTGTCCGCATCCGCAAGTAGCGCTGAACTTTTTGAGCTTCTGAAACCTCTTCATCCCGACCTAACAACCGAACCCGACCAATTTCCTGAAGATACAGACGTACTAAGTCTGTGCTGCGACGGTTTGTGCTTGAAAAGTTAGCAGGCTCAACAGCAGCCATTTCCAGTTCTTCCAGTTCTTCTATTGGCAACTCAGTCTCATCAATTGTGAGTTCTGGGTCAAAAACCTGAGAGGACTGTTCGGTTTCGTAGGCTGCATCTGCGTAAAAAGATGTTGCTGGCATAAGGATCGTCTCAATGGCTCCAGGTAACAATAGATTTCGGTCAGCTAATCAACTGTTGCTATTGTTCCCGTGATTTTAGGTGAACTAACACGGTTAAGGGTTCAGTTAGCAATTTTTTTAGGAAAATTGTACTGATTTTATTTAATACCTTATATTGTAACTTGTTCCGCAGCTGAAATCCGGTTGAACCAATAGCTATTCAAATCCTCAGCTGCTTGTTAAACTATAAATTACTTAGTCAAGATTTTCACCTTAATTTATCTTGACTGTGACTTTTGCGACGTGGTATGAACATAGATATGTGAAAATTACGTTTATCATACGCATAGTCCTATCTACATAGGTATCTGAGTGATTTCCTGATGATTTACTAAATTTTCACCCTTAGATTATTGGTAATGAGTAATAGCTAGTGGATAGTGGTTTGCAGCTACTGGTTAGTGGAAGCATGGGTAATGACACAGAAATATCCACACACAACTAGCAACCTTTGGCGTGACCCTCGTTCCCCCTTGGCATTTCCCCGAATCAAGAAGACTTGAAGAGAGCTTCGCTAAAGTAAACGCTCCGCAGCGTAGGAGTGCGATTGAGAGGGAAACCAAGAGAATTATTTGTGCTGGACTCACCGCACTGGCTCACCAACACAGTGGCTCATAAACTACTAACAACCAACTATTCCCAAAAGGTTAATAACTGTATTCTGGCTTGATATCTCGCAGCATCAGTTCATCAAGCGCTTGTTGGGGATTAACTTCACCTTGAAGTAAGCGATATACTTGTTCGGTAATCGGCATGGATATATTTCGCTGTTTGGCTCGTTCCATCAAAACTTGGCAAGTGTTGATTCCCTCAGCGGTTCCTTCTAAATGGGCAAGAATTTCTGTTAGTGTTTTACCACAAGCCATTTGGTAGCCAACTTGATAATTGCGACTTAAAGGGCTGTTGCAGGTTGCTAGCAAATCGCCCAAACCGGACAAACCGTAAAATGTTTCTGTCTTCGCACCCCATAAATTGCCGATGCGAACCATTTCTGTTAAACCACGAGTGACTAAAGCGGCTTTGGCGTTGGTTCCCAATTGCAATCCATCACAGACACCAGATGCGATCGCTATAACATTCTTTAATATACCCCCCAGTTCTACCCCTAAGGGGTCGGAATTCGTATAAACTCGGAAACGACTAGAGGAAAATACTAACTGCACAAACTCAGCAGCATCTTTACTTTTGCTGGCTACTACCGTTGCTGCTGGCAATTCTAGTTGAATTTCTTTCGATAAATTCGGTCCCGACAGCACCACAACCGAATTATTAGGGAAAGTTTCTTGCCAAATTTCCGATGGTGTGCTAATAGTTTCTGGCTCTAACCCTTTTGTCGCAGTCACAAAAACCGCTTTTGGTGGAATCGATAAACTCTGTAATTGTGTAGCGACTTCGCGTACTCCTTTCATCGAAATCGCCGAAACAATCATATCGGCATTTTCCACAACTTCCGCCAAAGTGCGGGAACCGTACCGCGACCAAATATTTACCTGATGACCGTTTGAAGAGGCGATCGCAGCTAAACCTGTTCCCCATGCACCTGCACCGAGAACAGCGATTGATTTTGAATTAGTCGATTTTAGATTGCTCAATTTTGGATTTTAATTTTTCGTGGTGGGATAAATGCTACACCACACCAGCTTGAAAAATCTGGTTTGCGGTGAGATTCAAATCGGGAAAAGTTTGGGAGACAATGCGATCGCTATCTCGAAACTTGGTTATTTGATATTCCCCATCAACTAAGTTACAGACGGATATTGTCGGTTGTTTGGGGTTGCCGATAAAATTACGTCCACCCAACGCAGCATAATCTACTATCCAATATTCAGGGATACCCATTTCCTCATAGTCAGCATACTTTAGGTAGTAATCGCTCCGCCAGTTGGTTGATACAACTTCGACAATCAAAGGAATTGAGGCATTATCGCTGACTGTCGATTCTTTTTTCCACAACTCTTCATTATTTAGGTTGGCACGGTTTAGCACCAACACATCTGGAAAGTAACCAGAATCTTTTTCCGGAGGTCTAACTATGGCTTGGTTGGGGATAAAGTAGGGAAGGTCTAATCCGTCGATTGCAACACTAAGCTTTATCGTCAAAAAACCTGTTAGTTCCTCATGTTCTCCTACTGGTTGTGTCATCTTAATAATTTCCCCATTATGCAGCTCGTAGCGTAAAGAGGAATTTTCTGGTAGCCAATCCACAAATTCCTCGAAGGTTACTAGCTTGGGTAAGGCTTGGGTCATAGGTTTTGAGGATTATTGTTTTAAAAATATTATCTCTGATCTAGGGGACTGCGGACAGTACCACCACGGTTAAGAACCTGGGTATAAATTCTCGTTGTTTTTACGTCTTTGTGTCCAAGTAAGATGTTGAGATAGCTGTGCTGACTTCTCGACCCTGTATGATGAAGGGTTGTGCAATTTATCGTGCTGAAGAGTGAAATATTCTAAGTATCATGCTCTGGGAAACGATTATCTAGTAATTGCTTTTGAAGACTTAGATTTCGAGTTAACCCCAGAAAAAGTTGAGCGGATTTGTCATCGTAACTTTGGAATTGGCTCAGACGGAATTCTATTTGGTTCGCTTCCTTCCAAAGATTCAAGATTTGCCTTACGCATTTTTAATCCAGATGGTAGTGAAGCAGAAAAAAGTGGTAACGGACTGAGAATATTTTCCCGCTACTTGTGGGATAAAAATCTTGTAGGTGAGGAGGAATTTGAGATTGAAACACTTGGGGGGACGGTTAAAACCCGTGTTGCTGAGTTAGGCAAAAGTGTTCGAGTTGAAATGGGTCGTGTCAACTTCCAGAGCGAAAAAATTCCTGTTGTCGGACATTCGAGAGAAGTTATCCAAGAGAGCATCACAGTTGACAATCAAACTTTTAGCTTTTGTGCAGCCACAATTGGCAATCCACATTGCGTCATACTGCTGCCTGAAGTCACACCAGACATGGTAAAGAAGTATGGTTCTTTGCTGGAAGTTCATCCTTACTTTCCAAATCGCACAAATGTTCAGTTTATGAAAATTCTTGATCGTAATAATATCCAGATCGAAATTTGGGAAAGAGGAGCAGGGTACACTTTAGCTTCCGGTAGCAGTAGCAGCGCAGCAGCAGCTGTTGCTCATCGTTTAGATTTGTGCGATTCATCAATCACGGTTCATATGCAGGGAGGGCTAATTGCAATAGAAATTAGTGATGGGTTCTTGGTAACAATGACAGGTGCTGTCACTAAAGTAGCTGAAGGAATTCTTTCAGCAGAAATCTTTGAGTATTGACGTGTTGACAACTGCATAACAACCCCAATGCACCCGATCGCCGAAAAGTTGTGCGTTGTGCGTTCTTTGGTTATGTGCGGTAAGTGAACCAAAACATTATGAAGCGCGATCGCATAGCGTAATTTCAGCAAGCGATCGCATTCAACCATAAACTAAACTAAATCCCCACTTCTTACCCGTGGATATCGCTGCATTAATTCCCTCACCTGTTCAGCATGATATGAGCTTCTTGTCAAGGGCGAGGAAACAACTTGTAAAAATCCGATTTCTTCCCCGAAAGCTTTCCAAGCGGCGAATTGTTCTGGGTGGATGAAATTATCGACTTTAAGATGTTTTTGACTGGGTTGGAGATATTGTCCAATTGTCAAGATATCGCAATCTACATCTCGCAAATCCTGCATACAGGCGCGGATTTCCTCATCGGTTTCACCGAGTCCAACCATGATACCGGATTTGGTGTAAACCTGAGGTGCAAGTTGACGCGATCGCCTGATTAATTCCAACGTCCTGTCATAATTACCTTGGGGACGCACTCGCCGATATAAACGCGGAACTGTTTCTGTATTGTGGTTGAGAACTTCTGGCGCAGCTTGCAAAATTACCGCCAAAGCATCCCAGTTAGCACACAAGTCAGGAATTAGCACCTCAATTGTGGTGTGAGGTGAGACGGTGCGAATTCCTTCAATACAACGGACAAATTGTGTTGCACCACCATCGGGTAAATCATCGCGGTTTACAGAAGTGATGACCACATGATTTAATTTCATGCGTCTTACTGCTTCTGCTAGTCGTGCTGGTTCAGTGGGGTCTAGTGCTTGGGGCTTTTTCTCAAAATCGATATCACAGTAGGGACAAGCGCGTGTACAAGCGGGTCCCATAATCAAAAATGTGGCAGTACCTGCATTGAAGCACTCACCAATATTAGGACAGGATGCTTCTTCGCAAACGGTATTCAGGGCTAAATCCCGCAAAATTTCTTTAACGTTACCGACGCGCTCCCATTGAGGGGCTTTTACCCGCAACCAGTCTGGTTTAACAGTCACAATCCGCTTCTATCGAGATATACATTCGTTTATAGTAGCAAGCTTCCGGTAAGTTGGAAGGAGCAAAGTTGGGAGTGGGGGAGTGGGGGACTTTTTGGAGACAAGGAGAATAATTCTTTTTTTTCCCATCCTCCCATCTCCCTATCCCCCCCTCTCCCACTCCGCTTTCCTAGTTTGTAATTCATCACGGCTCATGTTATGCTGTGTATGATATGCCATTTTTATGGCGGGATGTAGCGCAGCTTGGTAGCGCACTTCGTTCGGGACGAAGGGGCCGCTGGTTCGAATCCAGTCATCCCGATTGTACATTGTACATTCGCAAATTATATGTCGCGATTCGCAAATTAATGTCGCGATTCGCAAATTAGTGTCGCTTTGGTGGTCTTAATGTAGATAATTTAATTACATTAAGTTTTCGCAAATTAGTGTCGCAGACTGTCTTGATGTGAAGTTCATTCCACCACTTTTATAATATACTGACAAACTTCAGAATAATCCCGAACGAAGTGCGCCTTTCAACCCTCCCATTGAAAAATATATCTGTGAAGTAGCAAGAAAAAAATTGCTATTCTCCTTTAACCCACCCCTAGTCGGGATGGTTGTTGAAACTTTATCCTCGGTGCAAGCGGAAACTGGGAAACCAGCTTTCAACCCACCCCTAGCCGGGATGTAGAGCGACCAACACCACCGGTTGTCTTGGGTTACTCAAAAGACGTAAAATCTGTTGACTAAAATTTGACTAACCAAACAAATGCAAGCGATCGCCAGATACGGAGATATTTCGTTGTGAAAATGCCAGGAACCAGATTTGAACTGGTGACACGAGGATTTTCAGTCCTCTGCTCTACCAACTGAGCTATCCCGGCGCGGCGTTTGCTTGCCACGATTACTAATAGTAGCAAACAAGTCAGAGTTTGGCAACTACCTGAAGCAAAGAAAAATTTATGCCGCTTTCATACTAAACTTGACCCAGCTAAAAACAGCTACGAATACGATAAACTGCACAAGAACAATACTTGGACCAGAGGCAAAGTTGAAAAGACCCGATGTAATGATGCCTGCGATGCTGGTGGTGGAGCCGAAAATAACTGACATTACCAGAAAGCGGCTAAAGTTATGACTGACCAGTTTGGCGATGGAAGCGGGAATTACTAAAAAGGCATTTACTAGTAAAACGCCGACGGCTTTAATCGCCACAGCAACGGCTAAGGACAGCAATACTACAAATGCATAGCGATACAATTGTACTGGAATGCCTTGAATCTTAGCCACAGCGGGGTTAAGGGTCAACAAAATTTGCTGCCGCAGGCTTGAAAGTAAGAATATACTACTTAAGACAAGCACTAACAGTGTCAAAATTAAATCTGTGGTATTAATGGCGAGAATATCGCCGAACAGCACACTCATTAAGTTACCGCGATATCCTTGAATCAGGCTAGTGAGAATTACGCCTAGAGCTAATGCTCCTGACAGGACAATGCTAAGAACGCTATCGCTACCTAAATCGGTTTTGTCAATCAAGTAGAGGACAACAACGCCAAAAACTAAAGTAAACGGTAGTAGCATCCAAGTGGGGTTTAACTGTAACAATACACCCAATGCCACACCTACTAAAGCAGCATGACCAACAGCATGGCTGAAAAAAGATAAGGAACGCAAGGTGACAAAAGTGCCTAAGACACCCCCAAGTATCCCCATTAAAACAGCACCAGCGATCGCACGTTGCATGAAGGGAAATTCTAACAACGTCACCAAGTCATTAACATTGGTGACAGCTAGCCAACTTAACAGACAATCATCGCTTAAATACATTAGTAATTTATTATACTTTGTAATCGTTATACTGGAAGTATATAATTTTTCGACTCATAAAGTAATTGCACTTTAATTTCTCACATTATGTCAGCCAAAAATACTATTGCTTATAATGTCACTAATTCTCTTCCAAATACAGAAGATATAGATAATCACCCAAAAGACGAGATAGATAGTAATAATGTCCAACCCTTACAAGAATGGCTGCTCAGTAGCGATAAAGCCCAACGCATGGCAGAATTTTTTAGCTTTTTAGGGGATGCTAATCGCTTGCGAATTCTCTCTGTTTTAGCTAAAGAAGAACTTTGTGTCAGCGATTTAGCAGCATTATTAGAAATGAGTGAATCTGCTGTTTCTCATCAATTACGAAACTTACGGGCAATGCGCTTAGTCGGTTATCGTAAACAAGGTCGCAATGTTTTCTATCGTCTTCACGATAGCCATGTTTTCCATCTTTACCAAGCTGTTGCAGAACACCTTGATGAGAAGGATGAAGGATAAAGGGTAAAGAATAAATCACACTTCATACTTCATCCTTGTCTTCCAAAGACGCTACTTTGAAGACAGTTCATATTTTAGTTGTGGTGATGATGATAGCGACTGAAAAGAGGACTGTATGTTGCTAACAGATTTTGTGGTGATAAAGCAATTTCTGGCTTTCCAGTACAAACAATAGTTTGATTGAGACAAAGCACGCGATCGCAATGCCGGCTTACCATATCAATATCATGAGAAATCTGCAACACCGTCCAACCCTCTTCCTGCTTTAATTCATTCAACAAAGCATAAAAATCTGCCGCACCTTGCACATCGACACCAGCAAAAGCTTCATCTAATATCAACAGTCTCCTTGGTATCACTAAGCAATAAGCTAGCAACACTCGCTTTAATTGACCACCGCTAAGAGTACCAATAGCTTGATTTCGCAGATGGTAAGCATCCGTTCGTTGCAAAGCTTCTGCTACTGCTGCTGATTTTTCCTGATTTTGTCTCCTCAGCCTATTAAAAAAAGAAACTTCTCCTTGTCTTCTTGTCCCCCTGTCCCCTTTTTTCACCCATCCCAATCCTACTAATTCATTAACAGAAATCGGAAAACTGCGATCAAATATGAAATTTTGCGGCATATAACCCAACTGGTGACGTAAATGCCCTAGTCTTGTAATTGGACGACCAAATATTTCAATTGTCCCACTACTGCGCGGAATCAAATCTAAAACCGCTTGTACTAAAGTACTTTTACCGGCACCATTGGGACCAACTATCGCTGTATTTGTTCCTGACAATAATTCAAAGGAAACATCTCTCACGGCAGTTGTTTTGCCTTGGTATACAGTTAATCCATCTACTTTTAAAATCGGGAATGTCACTTGCCCTTGGTCACTGGTCATTGTTAATTAGTAATTGAGTTAGAAAAAATAACAAAGAATAAATCATTACTTTTAGTATAAAATTTATTTACAAGCAGTTTCTAAAGTTTGTAAATTCGCTTTCATCGCTTGAAAATAATACTGCGGATCTGTTTTACCCGTCTCCAAAGAATCTAGCGGACGTAAAGTCAAATTTAAATCTGTTGAAAGGCTGGTTAGCAATTTGTTATCTACTCCTGGTTCGCTAAACAAAGCTTTAACTTTATACTTTTTTACTGCATTAACTGCATTTTGCACATCTGCGGGTGTAAGTTGATCTTCAGGAATTTCTACTACAGCAAGTTGTTTTAGTTTATAGCGTTGTGCTAGATATGGATATGCATCATGAAAAGTGACAAAGGTACAGTTAGGAGTCTTTTGTAAAGTCTGTTCAAATTCGCTGTTTAAAGTTTCTAATTGTTTTATGTAATTTGCTGAATTCGCTTCATAAATAGCTTTATTTGCCGGGTCAGCAGCAATTAAACCATCTCGAATATTGATAACTTGCTGTTTTACTAAAACTGGATCTAACCAGACGTGGGGGTTTCCCTGTGCGTGTTCGTGTTCTTCCTCTTTCGCGGTTTTTTCTACCGGGGAAATCTCATTTAAGGGTTTAATATTTTTGCTGGCATCAATTTGAGCTAATTTAGGATTCTGGGCATTTTTTATGGTGTTTTCGAGAAATTCTTCTAAACCCAAGCCGTTTTTTACCAATACATTTGCAGTAGCGATCGCTTTCACATTGTTCGGTGTAGCCTGGTATTCATGCACCTCTGTACCCGGAGGCACTAATATTTCTACATCTGCGGCATCTCCAGTCACTGCCTTAGTAAATATATACATCGGTAGAAATGTTGTCACTACCTTAGTTTTGCCTGTTGCCGAAGATGCTGGTGTAGATGAAGCCTCTTGTACTTTCGGTGACTGTTCAGGATTTGTAGCCTGATTCGTATTCGCTTGGCTACATCCGGCAGCGGTCAGCAGTAATAAAGCAACAAATGATAAAATGCCGCTTCTTTGTTTGCATGTTTTATTTAGTACACGAATCCGGAACACTGTTGTCTCCCCTTTTAAAAGATGCTTGCGTATTGACAATGAGACTTATTCTATCTCAGAATGAGAATAATAATTCTCATTCTCGTTATGTTTGCAATATATTTAGAAGAGTCATCTGCGCTTAGGGAGATCCAAAAAATAAAATATTACTCTTGCATAACCGCGTCTTCCGCTAAATCCAATCAACCAATGGCTGGCTATACACAGTGAGTTCAGTCGAAACCAAGCCGATACCGTCTATTCCTAAGTAGCGAATATTGAGGGCTAGATATTTTATTACTTGTAAGTGCCTTAGCGATCGCAACATAATATACTAGATTTTTTCAATAGCGTGATACCATTTTTTCTCTAGCTTTATTTTATTAGTGATAATTTATAGATTTTTAGTCTTAAATAATCTGCTAATTACTGATAAATTAATTGAGAAGACTTATTAATAAGACAACCTGTCGTAGAAAGGCAGTATTAGGTGTGAGTAAAAAAATGAAAACAGTATGGAAGTCTTTGTTAGCTAGTCCAGCAGTGTTCAGCGCAATGCTATTTGTTGGTTCTATGGCTTTTGCTGGAGAAACTTTAAACACTTCGGAAATAATTGAACCGCTAGTAGCTGAGAGTAACACCGAAGACCAAAACATGTCACAGGTGAACTCAGTTTCTCAGCTATCGGACGTGAAACCCACAGACTGGGCATTCCAAGCACTACAATCGTTGGTAGAACGCTACGGCTGTATTGCAGGATACCCGAATGGCACATATCGCGGTAATCGAGCGATGACACGATATGAGTTTGCCGCAGGTTTGAATGCTTGTTTAGATCGAGTTAATGAATTAATCGCTACAGCTACAACTGATTTGGTCACAAAAGAAGATTTAGCCACATTGCAAAGCCTGCGAGAACAATTTAGCGGGGAATTGGCTACGCTGCGCGGTCGTGTGGATGCAGTAGAAGTAAAAGCTGCTGAGTTGGAAGCGAATCAATTTTCTACCACAACTAAACTGACTGGGGAAGTTGTCGTCGTAGTCAGTGATGTCTTGGGTGGAAGAAGAGTTAATGATGAGAGAATTGAAGAGGAGAATACAACACTGGGAGCGCGAGCGCGGGTAGAGTTTACCACCAGCTTTACAGGGGAAGATGAACTTTTCACCAGAATCCAGACTAATAATATTATCAGCCCTAATATTCGCACACCAGAGGGCAGCCTGTTTTTCGGTGAGACGAGTGAAGATGCCAGCAATGATGCTTTAATTGATGCGTTGTATTACAAATTCCCCGTTGGCGAAAAGACAGAGGTGATTGTTCTTGCCAATGCGGGTGCGGCAGATGATATTACTAATACTATTAATATTTTTGATGGGGATGGTGGATCTGGTGCTTTGTCCAGCTTTGGTACGCGTAACCCAATTTATTACCAGCTGGATGGTGCGGGGTTGGGAATAAATCAGGAGTTCGGTGATAAATTAGCGCTCTCGTTAGGATATTTGGGGACTACAGCTAATGACCCGACTTCAGATAATGGCTTGTTCAATGGACCTTATGCAGCGTTGGCACAGTTAACATTTAAACCAAGCGATCGCTTTACTATTGGTTTTACTTACATTAATGCCTACAATCAGGAATTGGGTACTGGTAGCAACCGGGCAAATCCGATATCATTCCTTGGCTCTGAACTTGTCCCTCCTCCTTCTGTTACTGGAGAACCGGGCGAAGTTACTGTCCCGTTTGCTAGCAATTCCTACGGTATACAAGCATCCTTAGGTCTGAGTGAGAAATTTGTTTTGGGTGGCTGGGTAGGCTACACCAATGCGCGTAACTTATCCACAGAGGGAGGATTAGTTGAGCGGGGAGAACTTGATATTTGGAATTGGGCTGTAACTTTGGGATTCCCAGACTTGGGTAAAAAAGGCAACTTAGCTGGCATCATCTTTGGGATGGAACCAAAAGTAACAAGTTCCAGCATCAATGAAATCTCCAGAGATACAGATACTTCCTATCACATTGAAGCCTTCTACCAATATCAAGTGACCGATAATATCTCCATCACCCCAGGAGTCATCTGGTTAACAGCACCAGATCATAACAACAATAACGATGATGTTGTCATTGGTGCCTTGAGAACTACCTTTAGCTTCTAAACTGCATACAGGCAGAATTTACAAAGCGCGTAAGATAGCAGCTTCAAAACGCAGTCAGCCGTTGAAAAAAAAAGACCAGCCTCCCACAGCTGGTCTTTAAATTCTTTTAACGTTGTCTTCTCAAAACAGTTAATCCCAATTGCGCGTTCCCAAAACTTCACGAGCAATCTTTCTTCACAATATTGTAGCAGTCAACACAGTTTTTTTATTGCGATTTAATAAAAAAAGATAAGAAAAAAAACAATTAGCCTCTATCTTTAAGAATAATTCAATGGATGAAGGGGGAAGCGTGGTGTAGAGACGCGATTAATCGCGTCTTTACAGGAGTGGGGGGATGAGGCAAATAATTATTTTTTCCCAATGACGCCAGATGCTTCAACGCAGGGAACCTCCGCAACGCACTGGCTCCCCAATGCCCAATGCCCAATGCCCAATGCCCAATGCCCAATGCCCAATGCCCAATGCCCAATGCCCATTACTTATTAACTAATTGCGGTTGTCCCCAAAGGATGCGCTCTTGTTTGTAAATGGCAATTCCCGGTTTAGCTCCTTTGGGTTTGTAAACATGCTTTGGGTCAGTATACACTACTGGCGCTTGATCGGTTTGACGAGCACGACTGTAATATACAGCAAGATTGGCTGTATATTGCAAATCAGCTTCTTCTGGTACAGCACCGGGTTCTAAACGCAGTAGGACATGGCTACCGGGAATTTCTTGAGCGTGGAACCACAAATCATAATCGCCAGCTACACGAAAGGTTAAATAGTCATTTTGGCGATTATTGCGACCGATTAAGACTTCAAAACCGCTGGGAGTGCGGTAACGATGAAAGTTAGTGCTAGCAGTTTCATTAGAAGTGCGGTTGCGATATTCTGGATCTTCTAAATATTTTTGTCCAATCAGTTCGTCGCGAATTTCGTCTAAAGCTTCTAAATCTTCTGGTGTTTGGTACTTGTCTATTTGCCCGATCGCTGCTTCTACTTGTTCTAAATATTCAATTTCACCATTCACTTCTGCCAGCAACGGTTCTACAGCACTTTTGACACGTTTGAGTTTTTGATGCTGTTTGTAAAGGCTTTGGGCATTTTGCACCGCATTTTTATCGGGTTGAAGTGCGATCGCTACAGGTTTGCCACTATCAAAGTCTGCAAGGGTAATTTCCTTCATCCCTGGTTCCCATTCTTGCAGATACGCCATTAATAAATCAGCTTTTTGGCGATACTCATCAGCTTGATCTGACTGTTGCAAGCGTTTTTTAAATGTATCAGCCTTCAGCCGCAATTTTGCCAAAATATTATTTAGCTTTTGGGTAAGCTGATGGCGCAGTTGAGAAAATACCTGTTGATTGATTTCGTCTGTATAATACCGGTGAAGTAATTCTTGGATATCTTTAACTGGTGTAACTCCACCCCAACCCATTACAGTGTAACCAGCGCTTGTCCAAGCTGGGTGAAACTTTTGCGTTTCCAAAGCTTGCAGCCATTCTTGCCAGCGTTGAAATAATCTTTGCCAATCGTCGGGTTGAAGAGTATCGGTTGCCGCTTCTGGATCTAAAGAAGCTGCCTGTAACATAGTATCTAAAAGTGCAGCACTCAAACCGCTATAACTTTTGAGTAACTGACGCTTAATCGCTCCTGGTACTAAGCTTACCCGTTCTTGCCAACGTTCTTGAGATTCGCTCAAGCTGGGGGTAGTATTAGTAAGTTTGGGTGGAGTTTCATAAGATTGTCCAGTTTGAATCGGACGGACGGTAGATTGTTGCTGACTAACTTGATGGGCAGCAGTGATAATTTCATTATTAGCATCGGTGAGGATGACGTTGCTGTATTTGCCCATGATTTCCGCGTACAGGTGATATAAAGCGGTTTCACCTGGACGACGAGCAAATTGCAAATTAATCACCCGTTCCCAAGGTGCGATCGCTTCAATTGCTACCAGCGCCAAACCACCCAATTGATGTACTAGTTGTTGGCTAAATGTAAATGTATCAGGTTTTCTTGGTGGCGGATCGCCAATACAAATATGAGCAGCTTGAGGATGCCAAGAAATCTCTAGCCAACCCCGCTGTTTTAAAGTGCGTAATGCCACAGCAATAGTATAGCGATCGCGCTGATGAACTTGCTCTAGCCTTGATGGTAGCCAGTTAGCGCGGATTTCGCTACAAGCAGCTGTGAGAGTGGTAAAGTCAACTGGTTGCAAAGCGATTAATTATTGACATTCAAATGTTGGCGATCGGTATGCTTCTATTTTTATATAGTGAAAGCATAGCAGACCTCAACTATCATAGCGGTTAGGCTGACATCAATTGCTGGATGCGCTCTGGCTCCTCTCCCAGCCAATCTGGATTTAGGGCTGTGCTGTCGAAAACTGATGAAGTTTTGAAAGGCTCAAACTCACCGCGTGATGCTGCTTCTGCCGTTTTTGCTAAAAGAATACCCACTTGCTCGTCGTTCATTGGCTGAAATGTCCGCACGGCTTCAAACGCTTGATCGAGAATATCCATACTGTCAATTCCCGCGATCACAACCGATGTAGGTAGATTCAGCGCATAGTGTAGACACTCGATTGGCGTTACAGTATTTGAGCGTAAAAGAATACCGTTTGCCATGCTTTTCATCCCCAGAACACCGATGTTTTGTTTGACCAATTCTGGTAGAACTAGCTTGGCAAAGCTGCGGTAATGTGCATCCATCACATTCAGCGGCATCTGAGCGGTATCAAATTTAAATCCGTAACTGGCTGCAACTTCCAGCATATGCAAATGAATATGAGGGTCTTTGTGTCCGGTAAAGCCAATATATCGGAGTTTACCAGCTTTCTGCGCTTCAATGAAGGCAGCATTCGCCCCTTCTTCATGGAAAACTCGATGCGGATCTTCGTAGCGGATGATTTCGTGGTGCTGAACAAGATCAATGCAATCAACTTGCAAGCGTTGCAGAGATTCGTCTATCTGTCTTGTTGCTTCTTTGTTGGATCGACCGTCGATTTTCGTCATCAGGAATACTTTGTCTCGGTAGCCATCCTTCAGCGCTTTCCCCATGCGAATCTCGCTTTCACCACCGTTGTAATCCCAACTGTTATCCATAAAGGTGATGCCACGATCAATCGCTGTGCGAACAATGCGGATACCTAGTTCTTCATCAACATGCTTTAAGGCAATGTGCCAACCACCCAGCCCGATCGCAGAAACCTGCTCTCCTGTACTACCCAGAACTCGGTATAGCATTTCTGAATTTGACGTATTTCCTGACATTTTTTCTCCTAATCAGCGCTCATAAATCCCAACTACCCGTACCTGCTCGATGATATGATCGGCGATCGCATATTGATAGTGATTTTATTTACTGTTTAAAATATCATCCAATGGATATAAGTGAAAAAGTGCGATCGCTTAAATAACAGTTAAGTAACTCATATCAATTCGATATGAAGATGCATTTAATTAGCCTGCGTAGGCAGGCTTTGTTCGTATAGCCCTAGGCTTCTAGCCTAAGGGCGATAATGTGAAGCACCACTGCAAATGGAAATGCGGATACCAAGAGGTTGCGGTTTATTTGCCCCTCAGGCTGGAAGCCTGGGGCTATACAAACGAAGCCCACCTGCGTGGGCTAAATTAGGCGCATTTTTATACAGAAACGGTATTACACAAAAATAGTTAAGTTGATAAAGATGCGATCGCAACTGCTTTTTTGCGGGAAGGACGCTTGCGATCTGATTTTTTCTTCAGTCCCACCGCTTGAGCTTGATCGCTATCTGAGCCATATTGCCCGCGCACGACTTCTTTCATGGCTAATATAGCATTATGAAATTCCCATTCTGCTAATCGGGCAGCATCACCAGCAGCACGGTATAAAGCTAGTTTTTCGGTTTCGGTTTGTTGAGAAATTAACATCGCCTGATAAACTTGCTGTAAGTTTGCAGTAGACGCATTAGCACGAGTTGTGTTGTACGTGCTGACGGTTTGCAAACCGTGTAATGAGTCAATATCTTGACTAATGGTTTGAGGGCGCAAACGGCGTGTTGTATCTTGGATAGTCATAGATGTATACAGCGGTATAGTGTACATTTAATGTACCCATTGCAACTAAAAAACTATCAGTAAGATAAAGTTTTTAAATCGGGCAAGCTTTTGCAATGCATCGACTTGCATTAGATATCTTGCACTCATTCCCTAACACCCCACCCCGCCAAAACTACGCTTTGTCTCCCCTCCCCGCTTGCGGGGAGGGGATTAAGGGGTGGGGTTCAAATTTTGTGATTTATGCGGTCTATTGTTAATGCATCGGCTTGCATTGTTAATGCATCGGCTTGCATTGTTAATGCATCGACTTGCATTGTTAATGCATCGACTTGCATTGTTAATGCATCGGCTTGCATTGTTAATGCATCGACTTGCATTGTTAATGCATCGACTTGCATTCATAAAAGGACGCAAAGAGCGCAAAGGAAGAAACGAGAGGGAGCGATCGCCATTTTAAGTTACAATTGATGGGCGATCGCTCCTAAAATTTGAACTACAACTGTTGTATTGCATCAATTATTGCTTGCAGTTGGGTAGAGATTTCTTGTGATTTGCTGGAGAGGTGCGATCGTTAGGGATATGCTTCTCTTAAAAACCTTATCGGGATGGTTGTCTCCCAGTAAGCGTTTGTACAGTGACAAAGATTGCTGATACAGAAGTTCGGCTTCGCTGTAGCGTCCTGTAGCATGGTAAAGTAATGCGAGATTGTTCAGGCTTTGGGCGACATCGGGATGGTTGTCTCCCAGTAAACGTTTTATCAGTGACAAAGCTTGCTGAAACAAGGGTTCGGCTTCGCTGTAGCGTCCTGTAGCATGGTAAAGTAATGCGAGATTGTTCATGCTTAGGGCGACATTGGGATGGTTGTCTCCCAGTAAGCGTTTGTACAGTTCTAAAGCTTGCAGATACAGGGGTTCGGCTTCGCTGTAGCGTCCTGTAGCATGGTAAAGTAATGCGAGATTGTTCATGCTTAGGGCGACATTGGGATGGTTGTCTCCCAGTGAGCGTTTCCACAGTGACAAAGCTTGCTGATACAGGGGTTCGGCTTCGCTGTAGCGTCCTGTAGCATGGTAAAGTAATGCGAGATTGTTCATGCTTAGGGCGACATCGGGATGGTTGTCTCCCACTAAGCGTTTTATCAGTGACAAAGCTTGCTGCAACAGGGGTTCAGCATCGCTGTAGCGTCCTGTAGATTTGTAGAGTCCTGCGAGATTGTTCAGGCTAGTGGCGACATGGGGATGTTCTAAACCAAGACGATTTTTAGTGACTTTTTCACACTGCTGCAACCAAGGTTCTGCTTGCTGATAAAGTCCTTGACCTTGATAAAACCAGCCTAAGCCTGTGAACGGTGTGATTAAATCCTCGTCGCTGAGATATTGGGATAGGTGGGTTGCAACTTCTGCAAGGTGGGGAATACGTGGAGTGAGGTTGAAAATATCTTCACGGTTAGGCTGTTGAGGAATTCGCTTTGCCATTTCTACCGCTTGCGCTGCAAAAGCAGTTTTTACTTCATCCGCCTCACTTAACTCATCCAACTTCATTTGGAAAAATTGCCGAATCAGTGGATGTAGACGATAAATTCCTTTACTTTGTCGTTGTAGCAAATGCAGTTTCCGCAACTCAGCTATAGCTTTCTCCCAGACTTCTTGTGTTTCTTCATCTTCTATCGCCTCAACAGATAACGGAATATCAGCTAAAGCATACAAACTCAGGTAACAGCCAACACCTTGTGCATTTTCATCCAACTGTTCCCAACTCAATGCAAAAGCTTCAGCAATACCGTATTCATAACGCATCAATGGGTTAGCCTTGGCTGGCGACTGCTTCGTGTTCCAGTCGCTTTTTCTCTAGCCGCTTCAGCAGTGTTTCCAGAGACAAATCCGGCATTGTATCCAGATGTCGCCCCACTAACTCTAACGCTAAAGGCAAATATCCCAAGAATTGACAAATTCTTCTCGCAACCCAAGGTTCGCTTTTCAGTCGTTCTCTGTCAACTAGCGATTTTAATAATTTCATCGCCGCCAATGGTTTGAGAACACTCAAAGGTAATTGCGGCAAAGTTCTATCAAATTCCTGGCGCGTTGTCAGCAATACTTTAAACCGGGGTGATTCTGGGGGTAGATAACGCTGAACCTGTTTTTTATAGTCGGTGACATCATCAAACACCAGCAGCACTTCACCTGGTTGCCAATTTTGCCAGCAGTACTCCAGCCTACCTGCTAATTCCCTATCGTCCGGTGCAATGAGTTTAAATTTCAGTTCAGCAAATCTGAGAATCTGAATTCCCACATCTATTCCCTGTGCAGATAACCAGCAAACCCCACCTTGATAATTCTGCAAATGCTGTTTGGCGTATTGGGTAGCGAGTTCAGTTTTGCCTACTCCACCCATACCCGCCACAGCTACAATTGCAACTTGCCCAGATGTTTGTAATGAGGAGTGCAGGTTTTGTAGTTCTGCCTCACGTCCCACAAATTTTTCAAATGGGACACCAGGGGGAATATTTTGATGAATTTCTTTAATTGTGGGGCGAACATCTTGCCCACCATTATATTTCGCTGTGAGGCAAGCCCGTAATTTTTCTAGCTTACCCCGGCTTTCAGAATTGGCTAACTCAGGATAACTCTGGGCGAATTTGTCATAAACCTCAGTCATCCGCTTTTTCAACGCAGCCGCACTGATGTTCAACTTGCCGGCAACTTTTACCTCACTCATATCTAAGTTTTCAGTCTTCAACCGCTCTACAAAAGCTTCCGTTTGCTCTGGGGATAAGCTATGAGTAGCAGCTTCCTTGCGTAGAAAATCAGCCCATTGCATAGACAGCTTGTGAGATTTCTTCTCGATTCTACTTAATTTCTACCTTCTCTCTACTTTGTCTCCATTTCTAGGGAATCTCCTCTTCTTCTGGCAGAAATACGATTTACATATGAAACATTTAGAAGAGGTTCAGCCGTGAAAACTGCCTTAACAACTCCAGTCAACTCCAATCAAACCACCCAAACTTCGCAATTAATCCCCGCCTCGCCAACATCGGTAGAGAGTCCATCTACCTGGATGCGAGATGGATACAGTCCCACTGAAATTATTCTCGCGGTGGCAATTTTAACTTCATTGTCCATTGGGGGAATTGCCTCTGTGATTGTGGCGATTACGGGTTTAGTTAAAAGTTTAGTGCCTGTAATGGTGCGCCCAACAAAAGAAAAAAAGGAGTAGTCAATTTAGAGCCAAGGCGAATGGAATTCGCGGCTACACAAACAAAGTCCGCCTACGCGGACTAAGGAAAAATTGAAGGTTTGAAACCCGCGCAGGCGGGTTTTGCCTGTGTAGACGCGGTTTCTAACCGCCGATTTAACTCACCATATCAGAAGATATCTTGCACTCATTCCCTAACACCCCTCCCCTTACTAAGGGGAGGGGAGACAAAACGTAGTTTTGGCGGGGTGGGGTTCAAATTTTGTGATTTATGCAAGAGGTCTATTAGATATCTTGCAAAAGTCCCTAATACCCCTTCCCTTAATCCCCTCCCCTTGGTAAGGGGAGGGGAGACAAAGCGTAGCTTTGGCGGGGTGGGGTTCAAATTTTGTAATTTATACAAGAGGTCTATTGTAATCAAATTACACTTCCCAGATGTATACAGCAGCACTTACTTGGATAAACAGTATCTTGAGCAGGCTTGGAAAATAAAAATAGTTGCAGCCAGTGAGAGAAAATATATGTATGATTTTTCACTCACAGTCTAAGGATTACAGATAATGGAAGTTTTCAAAAGAGCCATCAAACCAGAAAGCTATATATCGTTTCTCCACATCTACCCAACTACTTGGGGGACTGCTGGTGATATCTGTTTAATCCGTGAATCTGTAGCTAATAATTCAACAGGATCGAAGTTCGTAGGTCACAAACTTAAACTAGCACTTCCAAAAGGGCTGGAGCGCGATCAGTTGGCAAACTCTCCGATAATAAAAGTTGCAGGTAATGTAGGTGACGGACATCCTAAAGATCACCCGTCCGAATGGGAAGCTTATGATGGTGTAGATAGAGAAATAGCGATCGCAGCTCTCAAACCTTGGGGTTTTAAGTTAATTGAGTAAGAAGTTAAGTTTTAACCAAGAGTGCGATGTTTGACGGCAAGGGGCTTCTCTGCGAGACGCTCCGCTAATGCGTCTACGCCATTCTTATATGCTGCATTAAAAGAGTGCATATTGAATATGTTGCGCCAACTGAACCTCTAGCTGAAGACCATATAAAAAATAAGGTGAGTAATTTCCACTAATTAAACGAATAGTGTAAATTACTCACCCCAAAGAAATATTTAAAATAGATGATTGAGTAATGGTGACTGAGGACTAGGAAGAAAAAATTATTGCTTAGTTCCGAGTTCCCCACTCACCATTATCTGTTACCCAAGAGAATTATTTAGCAACCAAAACTGGTTTCTTTGCTGGTGACTGCACTAATTCTTTTGCTGTTGACTGCACTAATTCTGTTGTTGACTGCACTAGTTCTTTTGCTGTTGACTGCACTAGTTCCATTGCTGTTGCCGATACTGGCTGTGGTTGCAACAGTTCGGTGTAAAGTTCACTTAGCTGAGTTGCGACACCATCCCAACTAAACTTGCTTTCAACGCGCTTTCTACCACCTTTGCCTAATTTTTGTGCCCATTCTGGATTCTCTAGAATTCGGTCAATTGCTGCTGCAAAAGCGGGTACATCTTGTGGTGGTGCTAATAAACCAGTTTCTTCAGGAACGACAGTATATTGCAATCCACCGACATCACTAGCTACTACTGGTGTACTACAAGCCATCGCTTCAATCGCTACTAGTCCAAACGGTTCGTAGTGACTGGGAACTACAGAAACATCAGCAGCTGCGTAGTAAGTCGGCAGAATTTTTTGACTGAGACGACCGGGGAAAGTAGTAATATCGCTTATTCCCAATTCTTTGACAATGCTTTCGATGCGATCGCGTTCTATACCATCACTTTGACCAGGACGACTACCACCACCAATAATTAGTTGCAAGTTTTCATTTCCGCGTGACTTACATTCAGCTACTGCACGCACCAAGGTTTCTATACCTTTGCGTGGGTCAAAACGTCCCACATACATTACAACTTTAGCGTCGCTTGCTATTCCCAACTCGGCTCTGGCTGCTTCTCTATCAATACAACCAAATTGACGAATATCTGTACCGCAGGGAATGATATCGATATTACCTTCTAAAGAAACCAATTCGCGCATGTGTTCTTTTTCTTGCGGACTGGTCGCTACAATCCTTTCGGCTGTTTCCAACACTTCTTTTTCTACTGTTAACCGCTGACTAGCAATCAGGGGAATATCTTCTATCGTGTTGTATTTGACTGCTCCCAAGGAGTGATAGGTATGAACTTGCTTGCTTCCTTGAATTTCCTTCAACTGCATTCCTACCCAGCTAGACAGCCAGTAGTTTGTGTGAATCAAAGAATATGTAAAGCCATTTTCTGCTTGGAACTTCAGAAAATTATCTATAAATTCTGGCAAATACTCAAAAAGATTATCACGCGGTACAAACTCAAGTTCACCAGCTTGTAAACGAATTGTTCGACAATTTTCGCTATGTTGCACAATCGTCTCTTGCTTCGCACTTACTTTGCGGGTAAACATATCAACTTGCCATCCTAGCTGACCGAGTGCTTCACCCACATTCCGCACGTAAACATTCTGCCCTCCAGCTTCTTCTTTTCCAATTTCAATCGCGGGGTCTCCGTGGACTGAAATTAAGGCGATGCGTCGTTGAGTTGTAGAGTTCATGATTTGTGTGTTGCTGATTTAAGAAAGGTTTTAGGTAATTCCAAGCTTGCGCCTAGCCCTTAGTTGGCAGTTCGTCAATAAACTTTACGTATTGTTATCTTAATTTAATATGTCACATCTTTTTTCACATCTGCTACTAGAAATATTCTTTTTGGTTACGTATTTATATTTAAATTATTTATATATAACTAGGTATATTTTTATCTAAAAACATTGCTAAAATAATCGAAATCACTTAATGATAATTACGCAAATTAATTTATATCTATTTGTCAATTAATACAATTAAAGGCAACTTTCCGCGATGAAAAGATGCCAATTACTTATATCTCTAAATACTTATAAATCACTAATTTACACTGAATTTTTCACTGAGAAAAAAGTGTTGTTTAAGGGCTAATTTACCTATTCTGTAAACAATACCCTTAATACATTTTTTCTGGGAATAAGTCTGTGATTTAAGTTAAAGTTTTAAAATATACTATATTGCTACTCGGAAGATTTTTGTTTTTTACGATACATTTTAAAGAAATAAAAACAAATTCCACCCAAAGTAGTAATAGTTTATATCAGGGAACATCAATCAATGTTGAGAGTTCACCTATGGCAACCACAAAAATCTATCTATAGAGGAATAAGTGTATGAATATATACCAAAAACGCTGATAGTTATTAAGGTCTGTTGACACTGTGCTCAAATCTCAAGTTAAAAGCATCTATTTCTATATAGCGATGCGAAAGCAAAAAGTAATCCTTTGTTGGTACAGACGACTTTCAATCATCGCTAACAACTGGAGTTTAGACTAAAACATGAAAAATGACCCAACGATGGTGGGTTAAAGAAGTTATATCTAAAAATTGGGAAAATGCCCGAATTAAGCCGACTTAGTAGTTTGTTTGCGAGGCTTAGAAGTACGTTTTCTCACAATAGGATAGTTAATTCTACGTGTGCGTGGCTGCCCAGTTTTCCAACCAGGTGATTTTCCACGGGGTTATTGTCTTGTATCCTACTCCAATCGCCAATGTTGCTCAGAAAGATATTGAAGACCTTCATGGATTTTCGGTGTTTTCTCACCTGATAGCCTAGTTTATGGCAACATGAAGCGGTAAAATATGCCTATGCAATTAGAATTTATTCCTGTTGAAGAGTTTTACTTCGCCCTTACTCTGGCGGTTCGGACTCTAGATGATTTGGATCAACCTGGTTTAGTGGCGAAAGTGCGATCGCTTCTGTTGACAGAATACGGTCAACCCTCGACCGTCGCTTCTGGCAAACAGAATACCTTTAATTATGTATTTCGCGTCCAAGGCGTAGACAACAGTCCTTCACCTCAGCTTATTGTCTCAATTTCCGACTACCAAGACAAGCTACGTCTGGGTAGTGATTATGGCTGGCTCTTAGATACAGAACGCAAACCAATTCGTACAGATAATTTTAGCCGCAGACAACAGTTTGGCGAACAATTGCGATCGCATTTACAACAATCACTGCAACTACCCCTTAGCTAAGTTCAACAATAATTGACAATTAAAAATTAAAAATCAATTTAAGTTGATTTTTAATTTTTAATTTATCTGCGACATGAATTAATTTGTCGCTTGTGCCGCTAGCATTTCCTTAAGCTTTTCTAGTTCAGATGCCCAGCGTGGGTCTGGACGAACGGCATCAGAGTCGTTGTTATTGGTGCTGCTGCTGCTATTGGTAGAACCAGCACCGCGACGAGGCTTTTTAGAGCTTTTATCACGACGGCTGGTTTTTTCGCCAGTGTTAGGAACAGGACTTCCAGCATTACTAGTAGTAACTGGTTTGGGAACAGGTTGCTGCTGCTGCTGCTGGTCTTCATTTTCCTCACCTTTAGTGCGAGGTAATGCCTTCTCTAACTTAATGGCAGTCTCTTTGAACATCCGACCATTATATTTTTCAATAATTTGGTCTGCGTGTTCGTCATCGTTAACTGTCAGAAAACCGAAGCCACGGCATTTGCCTGTTTTCCGGTCTTTGATTAGTTTGGTGGTGACAGCCTCACCTTCTTCAACAAAAACTGCTTGCAGTTCTTGACGGTCTATTTCTTCTTTCGGCAAATTACCTATGTATAGGCGAACGGACATGAACTATACCTCCGGAGTTAAATGAACTATCGATTGGGCAAGAAAACAATCCCTTGGTTTTGGCTTTTATATAGATGCTTTTGATCAAAACTGCCATCAACCAATTTTTTACTCTAAACTGCCAACCTATACAATACAGTTTTTCGTCAGGATCAAATTGTTTAATAGGAAAGCGCGACAACGCTCTTTTACACCTTAATTCTAAGATTTGTAAATTTAACGGCACACTGCCTGCCACAAAAAAGTTTTTCTATGCCCTTGTTCGGGATAACAAAACGCCATTCTTTACATTACCACGGTATTTTCTACGTAGCTAGCTCTACGCTTACATTTCCGACAGTAGCATGATTGGATCGTAGCATAAAATACCTAATTTTCTGACAAATTTGGTGTCGTAGAAACAAAAACCAGCCAATGGCTGGTTGATTTGCTGTGTTGTCACAGAATAAAGGAGATAGGTTGATAGATTGGCTCAAGCAAACAAAACAAATCACTAAGCGAAAAGGCTCAGTTATGTCAGTTGCTAATGCTGTAAAAAAATGTAACATTTAGGAAAATAATCTGCAATTTTTGTTTACATTTTGATGACTGTGGTTAGTAGGAGCGACCGATTGTGGATAGTGGTTAGTAAATAACCGTCACCCCAAGGGTTGACGCTCCTACGTCGTTCGCCTTGGTCTCCCCTTCTCCCAAAGGGAGAGGCTAGCGCCAAGGGAGAAGATCGCTGCGCTAACACCACCTGCTACAACTTTCAAAGGCACGTTTTGCGATGGCACCTTTGTGGGGGAAGTTTCCCCCACAAAGCGAAGAAGTGGAAGCGGAGGAACATAAGCGAAGAAGTGGAAAATACGCAACGCAGTGGTTCAGCAACAACTAACAATTAACTTCTAACCCTTTAGAAGAATGTACCCGCCCCACCCCAATGCTGCAAGTGCCAAAACGATAGACCAAAGAAGATGAAGACTGTTAATGGTCTGCCCGTTTTGAGTTTGTAAGGTTTGGATGTCAATCGAAGGAGTCGCTCCTCGACGAAACCAGCCTGTAACAGTAATTTGCCGACCAATCCAGTCTTGGGGATTAACTAACTGTACAAGCCCAGAAATATGATGTAATTTTACTAAACCTGTATTGGTTTGTAAAATTAAGTCTTGTTCTAAAGAGTTGCTAGTGCCGCGACGACCTAATAATTTACCAACAAGACGGACTCTGATGCTGTCGATAGGAAGGGCTGATGGGTTGGCTAACAAATTGGGCAGGCGATCGCCAGTGTGTACGGTGGTGTTAGCATCAGGAAGAAAACTTTGCAGTATCGAAGGTTTCATATCTGCATCGGGAAAGAAATAAAGAAGCCGCATTACTATACCGATGCTAATGCCAATGAGTACACAACCTGTAACGAATGACCAATCGTCATATATCCATTTCAGGTTAAACAACTTGAATGAAAATGCTATTTGCCACACTAGGCATAAAAGACCAGCAAACATCAAACCGAAGGGAATTCCTAAAAAGGGTGCGATTTGTAATAGAAAAGTCGAAGCCTTGATTTTCAACGGTTGTTGATTAGTCAGATATAGTTCGAGGTCTAGATGCCAATGGCGAGCTATTTCACAGAGGCGTTGGATGCGATCGCCAATTATTGGGTGACTATTGTTGATTGTAAACCATCGGCGATAGGGATTGAGAGTATCCCACATTAAAAATGATTCAAAAGATATTTTACCAGCAATACTACCTAAACAAAGGCTCTGCTGGTGGCTGACTGGTGCTAATATATTCAGACTTTCCAACTGCCAACTAGTCTGTTCTTGTTTTTCTATATCAGTTGCAACGCCAATAGAAATTTTTAGTAAAGCGCGAACCAAAGCATTCGGATTACCAGTGATTTCCGCAGCTAGGCGATCGCTATAATAAAGCCGCAACTTAGATAACCATAAAGCTGTACCAGTCAGCAAACACCAAACGCCATAAGCGAGACTAGATATTGCTACTCCCGGCAGATGCAAAATTTTATTTGATAAACTGTCAGTCCACTGGGAAACTTGTTGATATACGCGATAAATCGGCAGCGTCACCAGGAGCACCAAAGACATCACTAAACAATCCCCGTGGGCAATATGCGCCAACTGAGTGGCATAGATTGTGGCGATTTCATCATCTGCTAGTTGCTCTAACAACCCTTTACTAACTACAATTCGAGCAGTGCGGGGTAAATAACCGTAACTGAGGGCAATTGGTGCAGTCATTGGCAAAACACTCAGTTTGGGCGATCGCCAGCGTCGTTGTTGACAGTAACGTTGTAGCAAGCGTACCGCTTCGCGACTGTGAATATTTAAAGTTTCTTTTGGCAACTGTTGCCGACCATAAAAGTTTGTCAGCAACCAATCTAGCAACCAAGGCGATGCTAAAATCAGAATCCCCAAGACTATTAGCAGAAATTGAGTCGGGTCTCGATACAAAAACTGCAATGGCTGCAAGCGGATATTGTATAAAATACTGTTGCTCCAATTCATCACCAGCTTGAGAATTGCCCGCATCACCCAAAATAGAGCGACGAATGTTCCTACACTCAGCAGCCGTAAAGGTAGTAAATTTAACTTATGCCTGGGTTGCCATACTTTTGCACGTCCGGCATGTCGCCAATACATTTGTGTATTTTTGGCTTGGACTCGATTTGCGGGTGGTAAAAAGTTATTTGATTCGCTGCTGTGATTATTAATTTTGACTACTACTTGTGTTACCGACGAATTTAAGGGATTGACTGCGGGAGGTTCTGGGCGATAATTATCGCCGGAATTTTTCAAGGGGACAAATCCAGATTCGGATTTTTTTGATTCTTTATCAGATTTTTTCGATTTTGTCAATTCCTTGAGGGCGCGGTCTGCCCACTGCTGAACTTGAGGATTGTTAATCTCTGTAAGAGTTTGACACAGGGCGATCGCTCTAGAGTTATCGCCGCTGCGTGCATAAGCCATCACCAACCCAACTTTAGCTTGCAATACAGCATTCGTTCGATTCTCAGTATTGCTAGCAACAATTTCTAGTTGAGCGATCGCATTCTTATAATCCCCTTGTTTGAGGGCAACTAAACCAGCCTCCAAAGACGATTCGGCATGTGAAGGCATAAAAATTCCTGGACTCCAATTTTTGTGAACTTATACCTCATAAATCATCCGCGCCCGATTTTGCCGCAACCAGTCAATTATCCCTCCACGGGTTGTTGACTGGAAAACACCGGGGCTACTGCGCTCAATTTCAATTCTGGATGGTCTTGTTCTAATTGCTGACAATTCCATTCATTGCGGAACAGCAACACTGGGCGATCCATGCTGTCTTTGACTGTAGTGGTGTTGAATAAACGTCCCACCTTATTCAAAGGTTCCCAACCACCCTTAACCCAACGAGCGACGCTGTAGGGTAATAATTCCAGCTGGGTTTCTACGCCATATTCATTTTGCAAGCGAAACTGTACCACCTCGAATTGCAACTGACCTACTGCCGCCAAAATTGGATCGCGTTTGGCTTCATCAGTTGAGTACATAATTTGTACTGCACCTTCTTCGCGCAATTCGGAAATACCTTTTTGGAATTGCTTGAATTTAGAGGGGTTAGGATTTCTGAGAATCGCGAATAATTCCGGCGAGAAATAGGGGATACCTTCATACTCCAACTTCTGCCCGACGTAAATTGTATCACCGATTGCAAAAACACCAGGATTGTTTAAACCAATAACATCCCCTGCATAAGCTACATCAATCGATTCCCGTTCTTGAGCAAATAATTTTTGGGGACGAGATAAACGGATGATTTTACCCGTGCGAGCGTGATTCACCGTCATATCTTTTTCAAATTTGCCCGTACAGACGCGGATAAACGCCACGCGATCGCGATGTTTCGGGTCCATGTTAGCCTGAAGTTTGAAAACGAATCCAGAAAACTCCGGATAGGTTGGGGGAACTTCGCCGACGCTACTATTATGAATACCTGGCTTCAAGGCATAGTCGAGGAAGTATTTGAGAAATAACTCTACCCCGAAATTGGTCATGGCGCTACCGAAAAATACTGGTGTCATTTTTCCTTGATGCACCAAATCTAAATCAAGTTCCGGTCCGACTCCTTCGAGAAGTTCTAAATCGTTTTTGAGTTGATAGTAAAGTTCTTCTTCTAATAGTTCTTCTATTTTCGGATCGCCTAAATCAACTACCGTATCCCGCGCTTCCCGACTACCGTGGGAGGCTCGTTCAAACAAGTGAATTTGCTGTTTATGTCGGTCGAATACACCTTTAAAGCGATCGCCCATCCCAATGGGCCAGTTTACCGCATAAGTTTGCAAGCCTAATTCTTGTTCAATTTCATCCAATAATTCTAGAGGTTCTCTTCCTGGGCGATCGAGCTTGTTGATAAATGTAAAAATAGGAATACCCCGCATTTTACAGACTTCAAACAACTTTCGTGTTTGCGCTTCCAAACCTTTCGCCGTATCAATCAGCATCACCGCGTTATCAGCCGCAGCTAAAGTTCTATAAGTATCTTCACTGAAATCTTGGTGTCCAGGAGTATCTAATAAATTTATTTGGCAATGCTGATATTCAAACTGCAACACCGTAGAAGTAATAGAAATACCTCTTTGTTGTTCCATTGCCATCCAGTCAGAAGTCGCTTTACGCTGTGCTCTGCGTGCTTTTACTGCCCCAGCTTCGTGAATTGCCCCTCCGTATAATAGTAGCTTTTCTGTCAACGTAGTTTTACCAGCATCGGGGTGAGAAATAATCGCAAAATTGCGACGTTGTTTAACAGCTTGATCGAGCTCAGATTGAAGTTCAGTAGACATAATTGATATGCGATCGCCTTGTAAATTAACTTAACTTAACTTTTTTCAACTTTAGTGAGTCTTTTAATCTTAAGACAACGAAGCTCGTGATAGGGTCGATAGGGTAAGTTAAAACTTGATTTAATCGGAGATACGGAATGTACGACACGGACAAGCGAAAGCTTCTATCAGCACTGTGTCATGGAGCCATCTTTTTTAGTACGGCATTTGTATCTGTTGGTGTACCTATTGCCATGCTATTCGTCAGTGATGACCCCGTTGTCAAAGAAAACGCCAAAGAAGCCATTAATTTCCACTTTAATGTCTGGCTTTACGGTGCAATTATTACAGTGTTGATTCTTGTCACCTTCGGGTTGCTACTTCCATTGGCATGGTTAGGGTATCTGGTACATTGGGGACTAACGATTTGGGCGCTTACCCATGTTTTAAGCGATCCAGATAAACCGTTTCGTTATCCCTTCATTTTCCGCCTTTTTTAGCGCAAATTGGCTAGTAATAAATGCCTAAACATTTACTACTAGCCAACGATCATTAATTAATTTGATAAAATTTTTTCTGAACCATCACCAAGATGGAAATAAGCTATAAAATATAAAATTGCCCCACAACCTCATAAGTCATAGGGCAGAGGACAGTTAAGCACTTATAGTAGTTTGTCTGACACGTGCCAAATTTTCCCCTAAGTTTGTGACGCTTTGTTTTGTGTCCATTAGTCTTTGCTGAAACCAGACTTACGCAAAAACCACCGAAGTTCTGATGCCTTCTCTTCTCCTTCAAAGACGCTCGGCGAACGAGAGCCTTGTCTGCGACACGCGCTCGCGTTCGCCAACGGCAATGCTTCTCGAAGAGACGCGCTCGCGTTCGTGAACCGAGGAAGCCTCCGCTCAGACTTCTCTGTTCATAACCTCTTATCTGCGTGCCCTCTCTCTTGAAAAGGTCTGAGCGGAGGAAACCTTTGCTTAGGCTTTTCCCTGCGCCCTTTGCGGTTAGTTTTTCCATAGCTTTGCCTAAGTCGGATGAAGTGTCTTTTACAACTTTTATTGAAGCAAGCAGGCAACTTTAGGGAAAATTATTGTAACTTGTTGAAGTCATAACCATCAAAAATTCTTTGTATCATAAATCTAAAAGGTTTGAAGATGGCTACTGACTATATTTTATTTATTCATGGAGTGAATACTCGCAATCACCGAGAGGAACCCACTTACGCTAATCAATTGATTAGACTAATCAACGGGCTAATCGGCGACTCTTACAACCTCAAACCAATACCTTTGTATTGGGGTGATGTCAATATTGAATCAGAGCAAGACTTGATGTACAAAGTCGCACATGCTGACGGTTGTTGGGATCAACTGTGGTTTCAGAATACACGCCAAAAGACAATTCTTCACTTTATGGGTGATGCGGCTTTATATATCAGCCGCAGTGTAGGATCTAAGATTGTGGAAGCGCTGAATATACAGATACAAGATGGATTAGAAAGCGCGAGTAAAGGCGATCGCTTACATCTAGTTACCCACAGTTGGGGAACATTCATCCTTTTTGATATACTATTTGCTGCTCGTTGGAATGACACGACTATCCCCGGTCATGAAAGCGCGATGGCAATTCGTCGCTGCTTTGATGGGTTAGAACCGAACCCAGAAGAAGGTATTCGTCTCGCCAGCATTCACACAATGGCATCACCGATCGCTATCTTCAGTTTACTGGATATAGTCAAAGGCGAAAATCAAGCCTTAGGTTTGCCAGAACTAACAGAAAACCAAGCAGAACAACGCGCTAGCCACGACATTACGCCAAAATTAAAACAACTAGTAGCCAATCTTACCCATAAAGAAGATAGCAACAAACTACCTTGGCGGAACTACCTTCATCCCGCAGATCCTGTAGCTTGGCCCCTTGATCCTTTAATCTACAGTTTAGTCGATGGATTGAAGCAAGACATTGAAATTAAAGATGTCATCAGCAAGTTAAGTTTTCTCGAATCTTTGATGCAACCTTTGAGTCAGACACCCTTACCGATGTTATTGTACGGCGGTCAGGCTCACGATAGCTACCTCAGTAGCCTGCAAGTAGCACAGGAAATTGTTCTGACAATTCAACGGAGTAGCGAATAGGGCATCGTCCAAGTGGGCATGGAAAGGGATTTGGCTTTATTTTCATTGGCCATTGCCCATTGCCCCATGACGGCAGATGCTCCACTTGGGGAGACCCCAAGACCCTTACGGGTTCGGCAGTTACTCTACTTGGGGAGACCCCAAGACCGTACTGCCTCACCGCACTGCCTCCCCAATCCCCCATGCTGTTAACCTTTGATAATATTTTGACAATTTGGTTCATAGACGGGTTTACCATACTTCATGGGGTGAGGCGATCGCGCGTGTTGGCGCAGCATTGCCCCATAAATTAGGTAAATCTTGAAAAAACGCTATGTTTCCTCAACATCGCCCTCGCCGTTTGCGTACCCATTCTCAACTGCGTCGAATGGTACGTGAAACTGTCTTAAATACAAGTGATTTAATTTACCCTCTGTTTGCTGTACCAGGTGAGGGAATCGCGAATGAAGTCAAATCAATGCCGGGAGTATATCAACTTTCGGTAGACAAAATTGTTGAAGAAGCCAAAGAAGTTTATGACTTAGGAATCCCCGCCATTATTTTATTTGGCATTCCCGCAGATAAAGATGTAGATGCTACCGGTGCGTGGCATGATTGCGGTATTGTCCAAAAAGCTGCAACTGCGGTGAAAGAAGCGGTGCCGGATTTGATTGTCATCGCTGATACTTGTCTGTGTGAGTATACCAGTCACGGTCACTGCGGTTATCTGCAAGTTGGTGATTTGACAGGACGGGTTTTGAACGATCCGACTTTAGAATTACTCAAGAAAACAGCAGTATCGCAAGTGAAAGCTGGTGCGGACATCATCGCACCTTCGGGAATGATGGATGGATTTGTCCAAGCAATTCGCGCAGGTTTAGATGAAGCTGGATTTCAAGATACGCCGATTATGTCGTACGCTGCTAAGTATGCTTCGGCTTACTATGGTCCTTTTCGGGATGCAGCAGATTCTACACCACAATTTGGCGATCGCAGAACTTACCAAATGGACCCCGGTAACGCCAAAGAAGCGATTAAAGAAATTGAACTTGATATCGCTGAAGGTGCTGATATGCTCATGGTTAAGCCAGCTTTGGCATACATGGACATTATCTGGCGCGTCAAACAAGCTTGTAACTTACCCGTTGCTGCTTACAATGTTTCCGGTGAGTATGCGATGGTTAAAGCCGCTGCCCTCAACGGCTGGATTGACGAACAGCGCGTGGTTATGGAAACTTTAACCGGATTTAAACGCGCCGGCGCTGACTTAATTTTGACCTACCACGCCAAAGACGCGGCGCGGTGGTTAGAAAAATAATAGGGCATGGGGCATGGGGCATGGGGCATGGGGCATGGGGCATTGGGCATGGGTTATGGGGAGACAAAAGACAAAAAGGACAATTTCTTTCTATTACCTATTTCCAATGCCCAATGCCCCAACTTGAACCATGAAAATTGCCGCTTTATATAACTTGGGGCAATAATTTAATGTTATAATTAAAAGCTTCCTACGAGATACTACAGAAGTGGAGCGTTGCTACCTTTGCCATACTGGTAGGCGATCGCTTATAACAAATATAGTTAATAAATTTTTTTCAATTGGCATTTTCACGTCAATTGATTTAACAAACCCGTTCGACAAATTTTAAGGAGATATAAGAATATGGATATGCAAGTCCTGAGAGAGCGTGCGGGACTAAGCCGTGCCGAAGTTGCCTTCAGACTTGCAATCAGTGAAACCAGTGTTCGCAACTGGGAAGCAGGGCGTACAGAACCAACAATGACACCAAAAAAATATTTAGATGCTTTACGCCTTTTTAAATGTACACCTGAAGAGTTAGCACAGGCAAGTGAAAAATCAATTAATCAACAACACAAGCGCAAACCCGGAAGACCAAAACGCTTTCCAGATAATGATCAACTCACTCAAATGCCTGACTCAGCAGTTCATCTGCTAAACAAAACTTAATATTAAGTTACTTCGTAGTAAGCGTTTCAACGCTTATTTTTTAGGCACTAAATTACAACGTATGTGTCACACATGCAATCTTCCTGAGATAATATCTTTCTTCAGCATACAAGCTTCGCAACGCCTGTATAAATTTTTCTGGCAAAGCAAACTTGATGGTAGCTATTAATTGTCCCCATCGTTTTAATTCTTCTAAGTCGTTACTTTGCCCAAATTTTTGCGCGTAAAACTGACACCAAAAATCGGGAACGTGATTAGTTTTTAGCTTACGCCAACGCTTGCGCCAAGTGATAAACTCTTTTGGAGTAGGAGCTGCAACTCCTAAAATTGGAGGTATCTCAGCGTAACTGACAAATCTACTCATGTTGTCAGCCACCACCAAAATCATATATCTCCACAAGCGGATTTCTTTAATTTTAGTAGCATCGATATTGAGAAGCAGAGCCATCGCCTCAACGGTCACGAATCTAGATAAAGGATGAACTTCGTTTGACTCTTGCTTAATTATTGTTATCATGGAATTAGATTAAATATGTTTAGGCGATCGCTTGACGAGCTAAACTCGACGGCGATCAATTTTTGTATTTCTTATATTAAAGGATACATACATACCTTTTGTCAAGCATGGGATTGGTGAAGTTGCGGATAAAAGAGTATGCCGCAGAAAAAGGTTGGACGCTAAAAGAAGTTTCCGATCGCTCCGGGGTAGGTTACAGTGCTATAAAGGTTTATGCACGTTCTCCGGGACTGGCAACAGTTGACGTAACTGCCCTACACAAGTTGGCGCGGACGTTTGACGTGTTAATAGAAGATTTGTATGAAATTGTGCAGGAATAGCCAAGGCAATTACTTATTTGATGGGTGCAAATTGCTTGATGGTTTGCGCTATCTTACTCAAGTAGTGCGATCGCTAACTGTATTTTCGCCTGTGGCGCGATAAGATTCTAAAACAAGAATTGCATTAAAAAGATTTAAATGGCAGAAACTCTATTCTTCAACGCTCTGCGGGAAGCCATTGATGAAGAAATGGCGCGTGATAAGAGCGTATTCGTTCTCGGTGAAGACGTAGGACATTATGGCGGTTCCTACAAAGTCACTAAAGACCTATATCAAAAATATGGTGAACTGCGAATTCTCGATACCCCCATTGCCGAAAACAGCTTTACTGGAATGGCAGTAGGCGCAGCGATGACCGGTTTAAGACCGATAATCGAAGGCATGAACATGGGCTTTTTGCTGCTTGCCTTTAACCAAATATCTAATAACGCCGGGATGTTACGCTATACCTCTGGCGGTAACTTTAAAATTCCGATGGTAATTCGCGGTCCTGGAGGTGTGGGACGGCAATTAGGGGCAGAACATTCCCAGCGATTAGAAACATACTTTCAGGCTGTTCCCGGCTTAAAAATTGTTACCTGCTCTACACCTTACAACGCCAAAGGATTGCTGAAATCAGCGATCCGCGATGATAACCCGGTATTGTTCTTTGAACACGTTCTGCTTTACAACTTGAAAGAAGACCTGCCAGAAGAAGAATATTTACTGCCACTTGATAAAGCAGAAATTGTCCGTCCTGGGAAAGATGTGACAATCATTACTTATTCACGGATGCGGTATCATGTAGCGCAAGCAGTGAAAGTTCTGGAAAAACAAGGTTATGACCCAGAAGTAATTGACTTGATATCCCTCAAACCGCTGGATATGGATACTATCGGTGAATCCATCCGGAAAACTCATCGCGTGATAATTGTCGAAGAAGCAATGCGAACTGGTGGTATAGCCGCAGAATTAATTGCTTCAATTAACGATCGCCTCTTTGATGAATTAGATGCGCCAGTCTTGCGGCTTTCTTCCCAAGATATCCCTACACCTTACAATGGCAATTTAGAGCGGTTGACAATTGTTCAACCAGAGCAAATAGTCGAAGCTGTAGAAAAAATGGTAGCTTTGCGAGTTTAGAACTAAGGACTGGGGAGATTTTAATTTGGGTCAAAGGTTAAAGGGTAAAGGGTAAAGGTATGGAAATAAAGAGTTATTTAAATCCAAAAGGGAATATTTTTCCGATCCTTTCCCCTTTCCCCTTTACCCCTCCTCAAATTGCCCAATGCCCCAGTCCCTTCATAACTCGATAAAATAGCGCTATCATAACCTTTGTCAGTTGCGAGTTATGGTATGCAAAGACAGCGATCGCTATTAGCCTTGATTTTAGTTTTGGTAATTGCCGCGATTACGGTAATTGCTACAATTCCGATTCCGCTAGGACTGGATTTACGCGGAGGTTCACAGCTAACAATTCAAGTGAAACCAACAGCGGAGATTAAGCAAATCACCGAACGCGAATTGGAAGCTGTTAAAAGAGTAGTTGAAGGACGCATCAACGGTCTTGGTGTTTCTGAACCAGTTATTCAAACCGTGGGTTCAGACAAAATTCTTGTGCAGCTACCGGGAGTTAACAACCCAGGACAAGCAGAACGAGTTCTGGGAGGTACTGCACAGCTGGAATTCCGCTTGCAAAAAGCCGGTACAGAAACTCAATTGTTTGCTTTCCAAAGATCGCGAGAAGAATTGAAAGCCAAACAACAGGAATTGATAAAAACTAAAGACGCAGCCGCAATTGCAAAAAATAAAGAAGAGTTACAAAATAATAATCAAGCGATCGCTGAATTATTTGAAAGTACCAACCCGCCTTTAACTGGTAAATTCCTCAAAGATGCTTATGGCGAACCGACTCAAAACAACAACTGGAATGTTGCCATTCGCTTTGATACTAAGGGTGGCGAATTATTTGCCCAACTGACAAAAAGCCTTGCCGGTACTGGTCGCAGTATTGGTATATTTTTGGATAATGAAGCCATAAGCGTTCCTACCGTCGGTCCAGAATTTGCCGCAGCAGGTATTACAGGTGGTGCTGCTGTAATTACAGGTAGATTTACCACTCAAGAAGCAAATGACTTAGGCGTACAACTACGCGGTGGGGCATTACCCGTACCAGTAGAAATAGCAGAGATCCGCACCGTAGGGGCTACCTTGGGTAAAGACAGCATCACTAGCAGCATCTATGCCGGACTTGCTGGGCTGGCTTTAGTATTAATATTTATGGTAATCTACTATCGACTACCAGGCTTAATTGCCGATATAGCCCTGGTTATCTACGCTTTACTTACATGGGCTAGCTTTGCATTGTTGGGTATCACCTTAACTCTGCCAGGAATTGCCGGCTTTATCCTCAGTATTGGTATGGCGGTTGATGCCAACGTCCTAATTTTTGAGCGCACGCGGGAAGAATTGCAAGCAGGCAAAACCCTGTATCGTTCTGTAGAATCTGGTTTTTACCGCGCCTTTTCCAGCATTTTAGACGGCAACGTGACGACGGTCATTGCCTGTGCTGCATTATTTTGGCTGGGGGCTGGTTTAGTTAAAGGCTTTGCCCTAACTTTGGGTTTGGGCGTAGCAGTGAGTATGTTTACAGCAATTACCTGTAGTCGCACCTTTATGTTTTTGGCAATTACAATTTCCGGGTTGCGGAAACCAGAACTTTTCTGTCCCAACCTGCCAGCATCAAAGAAGGTAGAGGTGCGGTCATGAAACTGAGTATTAACAAATCGCGATCGCTTTGGTGGATTATTTCTTCTGCGATCATCATCATTGGTATCATCTCAATGGTGGTTTCGTGGCAAACTCCGGGTATTCGCGCTCCCCTACGTCCCAGTTTGGATTTTGTCGGTGGTACACGAATACAATTTGAACGGGACTGTACCAAACCGGGTAACTGCGACCAGCCAATTGATATCAATGTCGTCCGAGAAGTAGCTAAAGCACAGGGACTGGGCGATAGCAGCATCCAAATTGTCGCTGACAGAGGCACAGGTGCAGAGAATGGTATATTAATTCGGACAAAAAATTTGGCTAGCGAGCAACGTACCAATTTGCAAAATGCTTTAAGCGAGAAAATTGGCGCTTTTGACCAGGAAAAAAACCAAATTGACACCGTAGGTCCTACTCTGGGACGAGAGTTGTTTACCTCTGGTGTCATCGCCCTCATAGTTTCGTTTGCTGGTATCGTTCTTTACTTAAGCTTCCGGTTCCAGTTGGACTATGCTGTGTTTGCCATCATTGCTCTACTTCATGATGTGTTCATCACAGCAGGAATTTTTTCAATTTTGGGTTTAGTACTCGGTATAGAAGTAGACAGCCTATTTATCGTTGCCCTACTGACAATTACAGGTTTTTCGGTGAACGATACCGTAGTCATTTATGATCGCATTCGCGAGACCCTGCAAATCAATCCCAATCGACCGATTGCTGATATTGTAGATGATGCGGTAAATCAAACCTTAGGGCGGTCTATCAACACGACCTTTACCACGATGCTGTCATTGTTTGCTATCTTTTTGTTTGGTGGCGAAACTCTGAAAAACTTTGCCTTAGCTTTAATTATTGGCTTCACGGCAGGGGCTTATTCTAGTATTTTCATCGCCAGTACTCTTTTAACTTGGTGGCGAGAACGCACCGGTTCATCCACACCCACAGCCACCACAGAACCGATGGATGCATCCGTTGAGAGTTAGTAGATAGTGGATAGTGGGAGCGTGGATAGTGGATAGTCGATGGTTGTAACGAGTACTTTTTGACAACGCTACAACCAACAACGCTCCAATTAACATCGAACAACTAACATTCCCCTAGCCTATGGATCAATTTGAAAAACCGCCAATAACAGATCCATCTTTTGCTCAACAAGTGCAAAGGCTACACCGATTCACAGTATATGGTAGATGGTTGTTCTGCCTATTTTTGTGGCTTACACTTGCGCCGATTTGCTTGTGGAGTTTGCGTGAAGAGATTGTTTTGTGGCAACAATACTTTACCTGGATAGCGGTGCGGTATGGACTTTTGTATCATCCATTTTCTACCATTGGTCTAGCTTTTTGTATCGGTATGACTGTTGCTGTTTTAGTTTGGCAAAGTCGGAATATCATAATGGGTTTACCACAGCAAGAACAGCAACGTTTAGAAAAACAAGTTTGTCGAATACGGCAGCAAGGATCGAGTCATCCATTGTGGAAGTGGATTTGTCAATAATTCTTGAAGTATAAAATTTGAAAATAATTGGAATATATAGAGTAAAGGTAATATTTGCAAAAATATGACTTAAGGATAGTCAGTATTATGTCTTTTCAATAGATATACTACTATAGCTATCTTCAAAAAAACCTGAGTTAAAGATAGCAAATATACCGTATAAATTGGGTACAATGCGATGAATAATACTCAAGTTAAATTTAGCGATCGCAAGTCTGAAATTGACCTTTATCAACTCCAAGAGCTATTTAATGTTGCTGCCTTCTGGGCAAAAGGGCGCAGTATAGAAGATATGGGCATAGCCATTGCTAACAGTCAGCCAGTAATTACTGTCCGCGCTCAAGAACGACTCATTGGCTTTGCTAGGGCAACTTCCGATGGTATCTATCGTGCCACAATTTGGGATGTTGTGATTCACCCAGATTATCGCGGTACTGGACTAGGAAGCAAATTGGTAGAAAGTGTTTTGAGTCATCCGCACATGCACAGAGTTGAGCGCGTGTATTTGATGACAACACACCAGCAGGGATTTTACGAAAAAATTGGTTTCCAGAGCAATTCCAGCACCACGATGGTGTTATACAATCAACGCCACCTTATGCCGACTCCGGAAATCCAGCTTCAGGAATCATTAGGGGGATAGAAACTTGTAACCTGCTAAAATGCTCATTTGCTTCGTCGGCAACGGGAGAAACAATTTCCAAATTTCCCCCCATCATTTCCAACAAAGTTTGATTTAGGAATAGCCTCATTCCTGGCGAAAAACTAGCATTTTGCTTGTCAGTATCAGGTGGTTTATATTCAGATTTAATTAAATCTATTGGCTCACTTATAGGGATAGCACTAGTTGGCACATCCAAGCAAATATGAATAAATTTACTTGTAGGTGAAGAAGCAGTCGAAATAGAAATACTGCCTTCCTCCATATGACTAATCGAAGTATCTACCAAATTTAGCAATACTTGCCTTAGCCAGCGGGGATCTGCCAAAACATAAATTTCTGGATTGGGTGGCAAAAGTTGCAAGGTAAAATTGCGATTTGCCGCCAGCATATAAGTTAAGCTATGAACTTCCTGCAAAACTTCTGCTAAAGATTGGGGCTGAATATCTAATTTGTTAGTACCATATTCAGTCCTGGAGACTTTGAGAATTTCATCAATTAAATTGAGTAGCTTGAGCGCTCGTTCGTGAGCTTGGGCGATAAATTCTCGTTCCTCTGCTGCATCTTCACATAAATCCGACAAAATTAACTGATGTAAACCAATTAAACCATTAAGAGGCGATCGCAATTCATGGGTAGTCCGTGCCAAAAATCCCGCTTTAAACTGGCTCATTTCCCTTGCCATTTGATACGCCAGCATTATACGCTTCATTTCTTGCTCAAGTGCTGATACATCCTCTTTCTCAAGCGCAACAGATGAGCTAGAGGACTTTTGGCGTCGTGCAAATAACGCACTCAAACCCAGCCCCAATGCTATTCCCGCTCCTAAATATACCCAGTTACTCCAATCCATAAATTTGGCAATTTTCAAGTTATTAATTAACCATCAAGGTGGAAAGTAAAATTCCCAAGTTTTCCCTCCGCTAGTCCTAAACCGTAGATGAAGATTTTTCTGTTTCTGATATATTTTAAATTTGAAAAGAAAAATCAGCAGTTTTGATATTCAGCACCCAATGAAGCAAAACTGCCACATTCCTATGACTCAGCATACTCCTTGATTCTGGCTTACTTGGGGAAATTCTAACTTTCGATTGCCAAAATTTAGCCCAAAAATATCAGATAAGTGAGAATTCAGGAGTCAGAATAAAATTAACAGGACTTACGCAACTGGCACATTTATCTGAAAACTGTCACATAGAATTAATATGGCTCTAAGGTTTATAAATCAATGCTTACAAGCATTTACGGCAAATTGAAATATATGTGCCAGTTGACCTTATATTGTGACGCTTGCGTAAGTCCTAATTAAGTCAAAATTTATACTAAATAATCTTTATATATCGCCAAATCGTATATTTTGGGGTTCTTCTGTTAAACCCTTGATTCATAAGTTAGTCGCACAGAATTCTCCTGACTCCTGAATTCTGACTTCTGAATTCTAACTTCGTAATTTTTCTCGCTTAGAACTCTAACTTCACTGCACCTTGTCGCAAAATTTGCCAATTGATTCCAGTCCATTTAGCAACAGTAGAAGGTACACCGATTCCTGGTGTTTCTCCCTGGCATTCTGTCTGAGCTAAAGTCAGAACATCGGGGAACTGAGCCGCAATTTCTGGCATTGTCTGCAACGGAGCTTGACCTGATACATTAGCGCTAGTAGTGGCAAGGGGACCTGTTTGCGCCAAAATACTTTGAGCGATCGCACTCTTCGGCACTCGTATCCCAATTGTCATCGAGTCCGTAAGATTCATTCTTTTTGGTACACACCCCGACGCTGGTAATACCAATGTCAACGCTCCCGGCAAATACTTCTCCATTACTGAGCGCCAAATTTTATACTCTTCATCACTACCTACGACATAAGACCACAAATCTTCTGCATCCGCTGCCATCAAAATCAACGGTTTATCTTGGCTGCGTTGCTTCGCTGCAAAAATTAATTCTGCTTTTTCTGGTAGCGCTGCGAGTGCGGGAACGGTATCTGTAGGAAAGCTTACTAAAGAGCCAGCGCGGGCACCAGCAATTAAATCAACTAAAGAAACTTGCGTCATATTAATTAACCTTATATTTATTTTGCAAATCTGTGTCTAACACTCAACAAACTACATCGCACTATTACTTTTCTCATATAAATAAATTTCTACAGACAACATAATAATTGCAGTCGTACAGGTATAGAATTTAGTGTCTATTATTTATATTTTGTTGCTAATTGCAAGTTTATATCATGCTGTTATCCACATTAGTTTTCTCATATAAATAAATTTCTACAAAGAACATAGTAGTTGCGGTCGTATAGGTATAGAATTTAGTCTCTATTCTTTATATTTTGTTGCTAATTCCAAGCTAATATCATGCTGTTATCCACTAACACTTCTAAATGTCCCTCGGTTGAGCGCTTGGTCAAGCTTTGGGCAGAGCGTTATACAGTTGACGTATCTTCTCTATCCAAAAATCCCAAGTTCTATGGAGAATTGATGAAAGCAGCTTTGCCAGAAGCTCGAGCGTTAACCGCAGCTAAATTGTTAAATAATGTATTAGATGGCACAAGCAATCAAGCCGGGACACAGGCTAAATCTCTGTATGAATATATTCCTGAGATTATTGATTCTCACTTGGGGCAGCGAATAAATCAATTTGCCTGCCAAGTTTATCAACAAGTACTGGAAATTTACCAAGACCAGTCTGGTATGGTTGTCACTCCCATAACGACAAAAATGCCAACAGGAAATATTTCTAACCAGGTTTCTCTTTCGTTATCAGCGATACCAAATATAGAAAAGCTGGCAAATGAACTAGAACAATTATTACTGAAATATCAGGATCAACACGTAACAGCCAAGGATTGGCGCGTCGTTGGGTTTCTGACTACCCTGTTCAATTTCAGTAACAAGTTACAAGTATTGAAGCAGAAAGCCCACCAGTAACAGCCTGAAAATCCAAAAAATTTTCAGGCTGTTACGTCCTTCAGGGGTGGGATGAATGCGAAGCACCTTTAGGTGCAGTCCCTTCGTTAGCGA
>JAESGY010000065.1_pt1 | contig 101133 bp, 103 predicted proteins | sample 9269841 | NCBI WGS metagenome assembly JAESGY01 (sample SAMN17022865, study PRJNA683097) | algae metagenome | isolation source: Spirirestis rafaelensis WJT71-NPBG6 and co-occurring heterotrophs from... | place: USA: Pinto Wells, Joshua Tree National Park, Colorado Desert, CA | collected... | reverse complement strand
GTCGCCTTCGAACAGAACGCCCACCCCGGACGGCGAGTTGTTGCCGTCGATGACACCGTTCTCGATGGTCACGTTGTTCGAGTGGTAGACGTTGACGTTGTCCTCCGTCCGCGAATTGTAGAGGTCGGATTTGGTGTAGAAGTTTGTCAGCTTCGAGCCATCCGAGAAGCCGAACTGCACGAATTGTCCGCGCGGGAAGCCGCCATGAAAATTGTAGCCATCGACGTGGTCGATGACCACACCGGGGGACTGCTGAATGTAGATGCCGGAGGCGCCGTCCCGCACGGTTGTATTCGTGATCGTCAGGTTGGAGGCCTTGAAGCCTTCAATGTTGATGATCGACGTGTCTGATTCTCCGTCGAATCCGTTCGGCGGATCCATGTTGATCACCTCGACGCGATCGATCCTCACACCTTTGGCATCTGTCACATTGATGCCGTCGCCCGTTTTATGGTGAACACGGACATTCCGCACAATGACGTTGTCGTGGTTGATCTGAATGGCGTTGCCGTTCTCGACCCAGACGTCGAGGCCCTGAATCACTTGACCGGCATGGCTCGTCTTGATCGGCGACGTGGTCTTCGTCAGCTTCACCCCTTGGGCCGTGGAAACAGGTTCGCGGGACGCTTGAGGCGGAGTGGCTTGCGAGATCATGACAAGGCTGTTTGCGTCAATGTAGCGTGGATCAGCGTCATCTCGCCGATTGAGGTGCGCCGAAACCGAGCCGATGCAGAAGGCTGGGCGGCCCAGGGCGAAGGCATGTGAAGGTAAAACCCAAGTAGCCGGTTGTGAACCGGCCACTGCCAAAGCGAGCGCGCCTTGAGCAAAGATGGAAATCATACGTCGTTCTCCGTCTGCCGCTGGGGCCATGCTACGTTGTGAGGTATCATGCGTGTCCATGGCTTATTGATGGGTGCCACGCGCTCTCGTGGCATTGTCGGTCAGGCCTCTCACGACAGGATCCGGTAAACTGCATGGTGATTGGGCGCAATCAAGGGGCGAAGCGTCGGAATGGTTCTCTAAGGAGCCACTTAAGCTATCGAATGAGCCACTTGAGCTATGCCCCTGCCCAGTTGACCCCGTCCTCAGGACAAAAATAGCCTGCCGACCCCTGCAGCTATTGGATCAGATAATGCACATCGCCATCAGAAGCGCTCTCAAATCGAGAGTTTTGGATGTATTCCGCTTGTCGCTGAAAAGCGGATTGATCGTACTCCCGAAGCATTACTATGCACCGGTTGCCGACATCAACGAGTTGGCCCGCACCCGAGAGACTTGGGCAAAACGATCCCGCATGCCAGGGGTCGCCATGAATCTCAATGAGCAGATCAACTTCCTGCGGGATAAGATATCACCCTTCCAATCGGAGTATCTGGGCAACAGGACCTATATCGACGGAACCCGCTCAGGATTCGGCCCGGGGTTTGGCTTCCTTGAAGCACAGGCCTATCACGGGTTTCTCAGATCAATGAAGCCCAAACGCATCATCGAAGTGGGCTCCGGGGTATCCACGCACTGCGCGATTGCGGCGACAAAAATGAACGCCAGCGAGACAGGCGAAGCGACGGAGCTCATCTGCATCGAACCGAATCCGAGCCCCTTCATTCGAGGATCGAAGGACATCACCGTGAGGGCGAGCCGAGTGGAGGAGGTTCCGGTCGAGCTATTTGAATCTCTCGGCGAGGGCGATCTGCTTTTCATCGATTCGACCCATGCGGTCAGGCCAGGTGGCGATGTGATCTATCTGTACTGCGAGGTGCTGCCGCGACTGCGCCCGGGAGTCCGCGTCCACATTCATGACATCTATTTCCCATACACTTACCAGCCGGACCTGTTGAACAGCCTGTTCCATTGGTCCGAATCGTGCATGCTGCAAACCCTCCTCGTCAACAATAGCAGGCTCAAAGTCCTCCTCTGCATGAGCATGTTGCACTATGATGCACCCGATGCGCTGAAAGAGGCTTTTCCCGAATACCGTCGCGCGCACAGTGATGACGGACTCTATGGGAATGATGAGTCCCAGCATTTCCCGACATCGATCTACTTGGAAGTCACCTGATCGCCGTAAGCGACAGTTCAGAAGTGCGACCAAGCTTGGCAGCCTCCGATAGGGTTGGGCGCTCCAACCACCAACCCTATCCCCACCGCTCCGAGAGGCGCGGCCACGGAGATCGGCCTCTGACGTCGAAAAACCACCCAAGATGCTTCCCGTCACCCCCAGCATGCCGTGTTCGCCGACAGCAAGCAGTGTAGCGGCATTTTCACCGCAAGGGTCCTGCGCAGCAGCGACGGGGCGATCACCAATGCCCCCTCCACCCGAAGGCCTCGGATGCCGGAAGCCCTTCCTGCTCGTGTTCAGCCAGCCTCCGGAAGGACCTCAGGCTGGAGCCTATGGCCTTTAACGTAACGTCGTTTGCGTTATAGTCGGCTACACTTGCCTAAACTTTGGACAATCCGGCCTCAGATTAAGCTTAGCAGGATCGGCGCCGGTTCATGCAGCGAGAATTCAGTCGCAAAGCTTCATACCTCGAAGGGATATATGGCGTTCAAGGCCTGTTCTCAACTTGCCGCTACCTCGTAAGCATTAGCTTCTAATCCCTTTTCTAGGATGGTTAATGAAGCGTTGCTTTATATAATTGGAGGTAATCTAAGCGAAAAAGGGTCCCCCGAATGTCCAATCCTCTCCAGGTTATTACGGTTTTGGGCTGCAAGAATTCCATGGTTCGGGAAGGCCTCAAGCATGTGCTTTCAAACACGCGCTACAAGGTGCATCCGGAGGACCTGTCGCAAGGAGCCGTGGCGCAGCCCCTCTCGCTCGGAGAGGCGCCTCTCCTTCTCGTCGTGGACGCCAATCTCTATGCCGACGATATGGCAGGTGCGGTCCAGTCCCTGAAATCTCACTACCCTGATGCGCGCATTGTCGTTCTGACCGACGATTTCGATCTGGACGCCATGATGTCGGCGTTGCAGGCCGGGGTGGATGGATACTGCCTTGCGACCATTGGATGCGACGCCCTGGTCAAATATCTCGACCTCGTCATGTTGGGGGAGGTTGTTTTTCCCTCCGCCGTTCTCCTGTCTGCCCTCTCAGCCTCCGGTAAGGTCCCGAGTGTTCATCCCCTGGCCTCTGCGGAGGATGCAAAGCCCGTGCCGATGGCTCGCGTGGCGGAGGCTGCGAACTTGCCCGGACGAAATCTCTCGAGCCGGGAAGCTGAGATCCTGCGGTGCTTGACCCAGGGAGCGCCGAACAAGGTCATTGCACGCAAACTCGATGTGGCAGAGGCGACCGTCAAAGTGCACATCAAGGCGATCCTGAGAAAGATACGCGTTGCAAATCGCACCCAGGCTGCCATGTGGGCTGTGGCTCATCTGCAAGCAGCAGGTTCAGGCGATTCTCCGCCGACGGCCTGAGACAGCTCGTTGCAGCCCGAAAGGCGCTCAGATCGGATGTAGAGACCTGTAGGGGAGAGAGCTTCTTTCTTCCCGTCTCTGCGCCATTCGCGGGAGCGGAGCAGAAGAGCCCTTCAAAGAGGCAGCACGGCTAGGATCTTCTGAAATTCTTCAGCGGGATCAGAGCCCAGCCTCAATGCAGAACCTCGCCGAGATCGATCGAAAAGAGCACGGCCCCGAAAAAATCGGTGACTTCCAAGCTCCAGTCGGCCCAGTCGCCGGGGGCGGCATGATCTTCTTCCCGAAGCTCCTCGATTGCCTTCATGGCCTGAGCTTGAGCATGCTCAATGTCCTGAACCTCAATCCCTTCGAGATCGGTGATCTTGTCGATGCCGTTGACTAGGTTGAAATAGCATCTCATGCCGATGAAACGAGACTCCGGCTCATAGGTCGTGGTTATGTTACGGTTAAGCTTCCCAGTCATCTCAACGCCGATTGTCCTGAAGATTCTCTAGATCTCGTGAATGTTTATGTCTAGCCCAATGCTTCATCGGTTATGTGATTTCATCAATGACTATCCTGAATAGATATACCAAGTGAATTGCATCTATGTTCGATTTGTAAGTTAAAGGAAAATATTGCTTAGTCAGTTATCGGATAATCATTTTGGATGAAGACCCTATCGCCTAATGGATGCAACGATATATGCCATCTTGGCAGTCCCCAGGAATTTGGAATGATTTAATAGGCGCAACGATTGTGCTCACGATTGCCGTAGAGTAAAGATTAAGCTAGTTTTCCTTATTCGAATTCTTGCAGGCCTTGTCCTGTGGACGGGGGCCAGAAGGGCTCTGCAATGCGGAAAAGCTACGATCAGAACAACTCGTCTGTTCCGGGCGCCTCGAAGGAAGTTCCATATGCTGGTTTCTTGGAGATCGCGCGTTTGAAGGAACCCTCTCACGCGAAGATCACAAGCATGAAACTTGTCTCAACTCTCCTCGTCGAGCCGAATACGTTGTTGAGAGAAGGGCTCAAGCGCATCCTCGCCGAAACGGCCTACAATCTTGCCGCGTCCACCGCGAGCCTGGACGAGATCAGCGGCGTCTGGAAGTCGGATGGCAGACCGTTGCTTCTGATCATCGACGGAACCTCCGATCATGATGACACCTGCCGCCAGATCCGCCAGTTCAAGGAACAGCATGCATCGGCGCGGGTCGCCATGCTGGTTGACGGGTATGATCTGAAACAGGTCATCGCCGCCTATCAGGCCGGCGCGGACGCCTACCTGATGAAATCCGTCTCCTGCGAGGTTCTCGTCAAGACCCTGGACCTCGTCATGCTCGGAGAGGCCGTTTTCCCATCGGCTGTTCTCGGCCTCATGCGGGACTTCACCCCTGGCGACGATGCCAACGAAGACGAGGCAGGCCCCGAAGAGCACAACGGGCCAACAGAGGACAAGCTCCAGCCCAAAGGCCTGTCGGTTCGCGAGACGGTGATCCTGCGCTGCCTGATGGAAGGCGATTCCAACAAGCTGATCGCCCGGAAGTTCGACATCACGGAAGCGACCGTCAAGGTTCACGTCAAGGCGATCCTCCGCAAGATCCGGGCGAAGAATCGCACGCAGGCGGCCATCTGGGCCGCCAACCACCTGCCGGCCAACGGCCGCGCGCCCACAAGCTGATACAAGGCTTCGCGAAGGCTGTATTCACCGCGAGCGGGACCCATCAGGTCCCGCTCTCATTTTGGGCATGATGATGCCCTCATGCACGACGTTACGGTCTCATGCGGAGCGCCGCGCAGGGGCTGCGTGAGCCTGATCTTCAAGGATCATGGTTGCGCCCTTCTCGGCGATCATGAGCGTCGGCGAGTTCGTGTTGCCGCTGGTGATCGCCGGCATGACCGAGGCGTCGATCACGCGAAGGTTCTCAACTCCGCGAACGCGCAGGCGGGCATCCGTCACCGCCATGGGATCACTCTCGATGCCCATCTTGGCGGTGCCGACCGGATGGAAGATCGTCGTGCCGATCTCGCGGGCCCCATGCAGCAGCTCGTCATCCGTCGTCAGGCTCGCACCGGGCTTGTACTCCTCCGGGCGGTACTTCTGGAGCGCCGGCATGGACACCACCTGCCTGACAAGGCGCAAGGCGTCGACGGCCACCCTCTGGTCCTCCGGGGTGGAGAGGTAGTTGGGCCGGATCACGGGAGCCTCGTCCGCGTCCCGGCTGCGGATTCGGACGCTGCCGCGGCTCGTCGGCCGCAGGTTGCATACGCTCGCGGTGAAGGCCGGGAAGGGGTGCGGATCCTCGCCGAACCTGTCGAGGGACAGGGGCTGAACATGGAACTGCAGGTTCGGCGTGGCGTATTCGGCTGAGGAGCGGGTGAAGGCTCCGAGCTGCGAGGGGGCCATGGTCAACGGCCCGCGGCGGAAGAGGGCGTATTCCAGCGCCATGTGCCCCCTCTTCACGAGAGAGCGGTAATCCTCGTTGAGGGTCCGAACGCCCTGCACCTTGTACACCGGCCGCAGCTGCAGATGATCCTGTAGGTTTTCCCCGACGCCCGGCAGGTGGTGGACCACGTCGATGCCATGCTGCTGCAGCAGGGCCCCGTCGCCGATGCCTGACAATTGCAGGATCTTCGGGGACGCGACGGCTCCCGCGGAGAGCACGACCTCCTGGCGCGCAAGAACCTGCCGCAAGCTGCCGTTCTGCATGAACTCGACGCCTACGGCCCTCTTGCCCTCGAAGAGGATGCGCGTGGCGTGGGCATGGGTTTCCACCTTCAGGTTGGGACGCGACAGGGCAGGCTTGAGAAAGCCCCGCGCCGAGGACCAGCGTCGTCCGTTCTTCTGGTTGACCTGGAAGTAGGAGATGCCCTCGTTGCTGCCCGTGTTGAAGTCGTCCACCCGGGGGATTCCGGCCTCGACGGCGGCCTCGATGAAGGCGTCCAGAAGCTCCCACCGGACCCGGGGGGCCTCGACGCGCCACTCTCCACCCGCTCCGTGATGCTCGCCCGCGCCGAGATAATGGTCGAGGTGGTGACGGAAGATCGGCTTCACGTCGTCCCATCCCCATCCCTGAAGGCCGATCTGACGCCAGTTGTCGTAATCCTCCCGCTGCCCGCGCATGTAGATCATGGCGTTGATGGCCGAGCTTCCGCCGAGAACCTTGCCGCGGGGATAGTTCAGCACGCGGCCGTTGAGGCCGGCCTCGCTCTCGGTCTTGAACATCCAATCGGCGCGGGGATTGCCGATGGCGAACAGGTAGCCGACCGGGATGTGGAACCAGATCCAGTTGTCCTTCCCGCCCGCCTCGAGCAGGCAGACGGAGTTGCGAGGATCGGCAGAGAGACGGTTGGCCAGAACGCATCCGGCCGATCCTGCTCCGATGATCACGTAATCGAAGGTTCCGCTGACTGACATGGTGCGTCTCCCCTGAGCGGACACCGTGCCGGTGGAGCCGGCGCGGCTGGCCGAGCTTGCATCCTACGTCCCGCCTTTGGTCCTGCGCCTCGCGAATTCCAGGATTTCGCCCACGATGCCGCGGCGGAAGAGCAGAACGCAGATGACGAAGATGATGCCGATCAACACCGTCACGGGAAAGTCGGAAGCCGCGAGGTAGTTCTGCAGGATGATCACCACGCCTGCCCCGACCGCCGGCCCGATCAGGGTGCCGATGCCGCCGAGCAGGGTCATGAGGATCACCTCGCCCGACATCTGCCATTGCACGTCGGTCAGGGTTGCGAACTGGAACACGATGGCCTTCGTGCCGCCTGCAAGCCCCGCCAGGGCCGCCGACATGACGAAGGCGCCGAGCTTGTAGCGATCGACCCGGTAGCCCAGCGACACGGCGCGCCTTTCGTTCTCGCGAATGGCCTTGAGGATGTTGCCGAAGGGGGAGTTGACGATGCGCCAGATGGCGAAAAAGCCGAACAGGAAGATGGCGAGCGTGAAGTAGTACATGGCGAGCGGCTGATTCAGGTCGATCAGCCCGAGAAGCTGCCCGCGCGGTACGCCCTGGATCCCATCCTCGCCGTGGGTAAAAGGCACCTGAAGGCAGATGAAGGCGAACATCTGCGAGAGCGCCAGGGTGATCATCGCGAAATAGATCCCTTGCCGGCGAATGGCCAGGAACCCGATCACGAGGCCCATGACGGCTGCGCCTGCGGCCCCGAGCACAATGCCCGCGAGAGGCTCCCACCCCCAGACCTTGACCGCATGGGCGGTGAAATAAGCCGCGCCGCCGAAGAAGGCGGCGTGGCCGAAGGAGAGAAGTCCGACATAGCCGATGAGCAGGTTGAACGCGCAGGCAAACAGCGCAAAGCACAACACGCTCATCAGAAGGACGGGATAGAAGAAGAACGGGGCGATGATCAGGCCCGCAAGGGCGATTGCGCCCAGCGCCATGGAGGAGGCGCGCAGCCGGGGCTGTTCTGCGAGATACTGGGTTCCGACAGCCATGAGATCACTCCTCCCGTCCAAAGAGACCCGCCGGCCTGACGAGCAGAACGATGGCCATGATGACGAAGATGACGATGTTCGACGCCTCCGGGTAGAAAACCTTGGTCAATCCTTCGAGCACGCCGAGCACATAGCCCGTGACGATGGCGCCGAGGATCGAGCCCATCCCGCCCACCACCACGACGGCGAAGACGATGATGATGATGTTCGAGCCCATGAGCGGGTTCACCTGATAGATCGGCGCGGCCAGGACGCCTGCCAGCGCGGCGAGCGCCGCTCCAAACCCATAGGTGAGCGTCAGGAGGCGCGGCACGTTCACGCCGAAGGCCTGGACGAGGGTCGCGTTCTCCGTAGCGGCGCGCAGATAGGCGCCGAGGCGCGTCTTCTCGATGAGGAGCCATGTTCCGATGCAGACCGTGAGGGACGCGATGACCACCCAGCCCCGGTAGATCGGCATGAACATGAAGCCCAGATTGAGCCCCCCGGTCAGTTGCGCCGGGGCGGAGTAGGGCTTTCCCGCAGCGCCGAACCAATAGCGGAAGAGCCCTTCGATGATCAGCGCAAGCCCGAAGGTCAGCAGAAGCCCGTAGAGCGGGTCGATGCCGTAGAGGCGGCTCAGCATGGTGCGTTCGATCACGACCGCCGCCGCGCCCACGATCAGGGGCGCCAGGATCAGGGCCGGCCAGTAGCCGATGCCGCCATAGGTCAGGAGGCCGTAGGCCGTGATGGCCCCCAGCATGTACTGCGCGCCATGGGCGAAATTGATCACCCGCAGCAGGCCGAAGATCACCGCAAGGCCAAGGCTCAGCATGGCGTAGAAGGAGCCGTTGATCAGCCCGATGAGGATCTGGCCGTACAGGGCAGGGGTGGGAATGCCGAAGATGGTGCTCATGCTCTTAAACCCCAAGCACTTCGTGGAGTTCGTCCATGCGCGCGTCGAGCTCGTGTCCGGGGAACGAGTTCACCATGCGCCCATCCTCCATGAGGTAGAAGCGGTCGGCCACCCTGCGGGCGAAGCGGAAGTTCTGCTCCACGAGCAGAATGGTCAGGCCGCGTTTCTTCAACTCGGCCAGGACGTCGCCGATCCGTTGGATGATCACGGGAGCCAAGCCCTCCGTCGGCTCGTCGAGCAGGATGAAGCGGGCGCCCGTGCGCAGCACCCGGGCGATGGCCAGCATCTGCTGCTCGCCGCCGGAGAGCTTGGTGCCCTGGCTCGTGCGCCGCTCGTGAAGGTTCGGGAAGAGGCGGTAGATCTCGTCCACGCTCATGCCGCCTTCCGCCACCGTCGGCGGCAGCATCAGATTCTCGGCGACGTTGAGGCTCGCGAAGATGCCGCGCTCCTCGGGCACATAGCCGAGGCCGGACTGGGCCACCCGGTGAAGCGGCATCCCGAGGAGATCCTGACCGCGCAGGCGGATGGAGCCCTCCCGGCGGCGCAGGATTCCCATGATGGCCCGAAGGGTGGTGGTCTTGCCCGCGCCGTTGCGGCCGAGCAGGGTCACGGTCTCGCCCTCCCGGATGTCGAGATCGACGCCGTGGAGAACATGGCTCTCGCCGTACCAGGCGTTGAGGCCGCGAACTTCCAGAAGCGGAGCGTTACTCATGCTCGGTTCCCATATAGGCTTCGCGCACCCGCGGATCGGCGCTGACGGTCGCATAGGATCCGTCGGCCAGGATCTCGCCGCGGGCCAGAACGGTGACGCGGTCGCAGAGATCGGCCACCACGTTGAGATTGTGCTCCACCATCAGCACGGTGCGGTTCTTCGCGATGCGCCGGATGAGGTCCGAGATACGGCCGATATCCTCATGCCCCATGCCGGCCATGGGCTCGTCGAGCAGCAGCATGGCGGGATCGAGGGCGAGCGTCGTGGCGATCTCGAGCGCTCTCTTGCGGCCATAGGGCAATTCCGTGGCCGGCAGGTCCCGATAGGCTGAGAGATTCACCGCATCGATCAGCTCCATGGCCCGTTCGTCGAGGGTGGAGAGAGAGGCGGAGGAGCGCCAGAACTGGGTGGCGAGGCCCGAAGGGCGCTGCAGGGCCACCCGCACGTTGTCGAGCACGGTCAGGTGCGGAAACACCGCCGAGATCTGGAAGGAGCGCACGAGGCCGAGGCGCGCCACCTCGGCGGGCTTCAGGGGCGTGATGTCGGTGCCGCGGAAGCTGATCCGCCCGCGCGTGGGCTTGAGGAACTTGGTGAGGAGATTGAACACCGTGGTCTTGCCGGCGCCGTTCGGGCCGATCAGGGCGTGGATCGTCCCCTCGTTGACGGAGAGCGTCACATCCTTCACGGCCACGAAGCCGCGAAACTCCATGGTCAGTCCGGAAGCGCTCAGGATAGGTTGGGCATTCGCCATCATGCAGCCGACAATCTCGCGCAATAAACAGGCGGTCTCAGGCTGAAACAGGACTGATCGAACTCAAATCCTCCGCTGCCGCCCCGTGTTGAAAAAGGCAGTGGGGACAGCTGCGCCGTCCCCACCCTGCATTCGCGCGAACTCACTGGGTGAGCTGGCAGCCGCTCTCGGCGAGCTTGATGAAGGCTTCGTCTCCGGGGACCTTGGCAAGCTGCTTGTACATGTCCCATTCGCCCTTGCTCTCTTCGGGCTTCTTCACCTGGAAGAGATACATGTCATAGACCATGCGGCCGTTGGGCAGCACCTTGCCCTTCTTGGCGAACACGTCCTCGACCGGCATCTCGTGGAGGGCCTTGGCTACCGCTTCCGTCTCGTCGGTTCCGACCTTCTGGATCGCCTTGAGGTACTGGGTCACAGCGGAATAGGTGCCCACATGGATCATGTTCGGCATGCGACCGGTCCTGTCCATGAACTTCTTCGCGAAAGCGCGGTTCTCGTCGCTCTGATCCCAGTACCAGCCTTCGGTGAGTGTCAGGCCCTGCGCCGCCTTGAGGCCGAGGCCGCGAACTTCGGCCAAGGTGAAGAGAAGCGCCGCAAGGCGGGTGCCGCCCTGGGTGAGCCCGAATTCCGCCGCCTGCTTGATGGTGTTCGAGGTGTCGAGGCCGGCATTGGCCATGCCGATCACGTTGGCGCCGGAGCTCTGCGCCTGGAGGAGGAAGGACGAGAAGTCGTTGGCGCTCAGGGGATGGCGCACAGCGCCCACCACCTGGCCCCCCTTGGCCTTCACGAACCGGGAGGTCTGCTCCTCGAGGGAGTAGCCGAAGGCGTAGTCGGCGGTGAGGAAGAACCACTTGTTGCCGCCCTGCTGAACCAGAGCGCCGCCGGTGCCGACCGCCAGGGCATGGGTGTCGTAGGCCCAGTGGAAGCCGTAAGGGGAGCACTGCTTGCCGGTCAGGTCCGTCGTGGCCGCGCCGGTGACGATGTTGATCTTCTTCTTGTCCTTGGAGATGCCCTGAACCGCAAGGGCGACCGAGGAGGTCGTCAGCTCCATGATGGAATCGACCTTTTCCGTGTCGTACCATTGCCGGGCGATACTTGCGGCCACGTCAGGCTTGTTCTGGTGGTCTGCGCTGACGATCTCGACGGGAACGCCCAGAACCTTGCCGCCGAAATCCTGAACGGCCATGCGGGCCGCCTCGGCGGAGGATTTTCCGCCGAACTCGGCATAGACGCCGGACTGGTCGTTGAGAATGCCGATCTTAACCACGCCGTCGGAGGCCTGCTGCGCATGGGCCGACCCAGCCAGCACGGTGCAGCTCAAGGCAAACAGCAGCTTGTTGAGAATACGCATGGTTTTCCCTTCCCTTTGTTCTAGGAGGCAGGCTTGTCCCGCCTTGGATTGACCGCATCGTGAAAGCATGAGTGCTGGCGGTCAAGGGAAGTAAGGGCGCTTTCGCACTCAGCAATGCGGCGGTAGGTCATCCTTAAGTCGCACACATGCTTGGGTTTCAGGGCCCCGGAGCAGGGCCGTTCCGGGCTCGGTCCCGGCTCCAGCCCGCGCCTTCGAGCAGCCCTGACCAGCGCACGGGGCGGTTCACAGGGCCTCCGCCAGGGCTTATATCCCGTTCAGCCTTTCCTCACATGTCCAGGCCGGGAGCCACTTATGACAGTACATGCCAAACCTTTGGACCGCGCCGCTCTGGGTTTGAAGGACCCGTCCCTGCTCACCGGCCAAGCCTATGCGGCCGGTGAGTGGATCGACGCTCCCGACGGCAAGACCATTCCCGTCACCGATCCCTATGACGGCTCCCTCATCGTCAACGTGCCCAACCTCGGCCCTAAGGTCGTGCGCCGCGCCATCGACAAGGCGCACGAGGTGCAGAAGGACTGGGCCAAGCGCACCGCCAAGGAGCGCAGCCAGGTTCTGCGCCGCTGGTACGACCTCATCATCGAGAACGCCGACGATCTCGCCCTCATCCTCACCGCCGAGCAGGGCAAGCCCCTCGCCGAGGCCAAGGGCGAGGTGGTCTCCAACGCCGCCTATATCGAGTGGTTCGCGGAAGAGGCCAAGCGCATCGACGGCGACATCGTTCCCCCGGCCCGGGGCGATCAGCGCATCATGGTGCTCAAGCAGCCGGTGGGCGTGTGCGCGGCCATCACCCCCTGGAACTTCCCCAACGGCATGATCACCCGCAAGGCTGGCCCGGCGCTGGCCGCCGGCTGCACCATCGTGCTCAAGCCCGCGGCCCAAACCCCGCTCTCTGCCTTTGCCCTGGCGGTGCTGGCGGAGCGGGCAGGCGTTCCGAAGGGCGCTTTCTCGGTGGTGACGGGCGAGGCCCAGCCGATCGGCCTGGAATTCTGCCATAACCCGAAGGTGTCCAAGATCACCTTCACGGGCTCCACCAATGTGGGCCGCTGGCTCATGAAGGAGGCGAGCCAGGGCATCAAGCGCCTGTCCCTGGAGCTGGGCGGCAATGCGCCCTTCATCGTGTTCGACGACGCCGACCTCGACGCGGCGGTGGAAGGGGCGATGCTGTCCAAGTTCCGCAACGCGGGCCAGACCTGCGTATGCGCCAACCGCATCTATGTGCAGGAAGGCGTGGTGGAAGCCTTCACCGAGAAGCTTGCGGCCAAGGCCAAGGCCCTCAAGCTCGGCCGGGGCACGGAAGTGGGCGTGGCCATGGGACCGCTCATCGACGAGCGGGCGGTGGCCAAGATGGAGGAGCATGTTCAGGATGCCCTGGCCCAGGGCGGCAAGCTGGTGCTGGGCGGCAAGCGCTCGGCCCTGGGGAGCACCTTCTTCGAGCCCACGGTGATGACGGGGGTGACTCAAGGAATGAAGGTGGCCAAAGAGGAGACCTTCGCGCCTCTGGCGCCGATCATCTCCTTCCGGGACGAGGCCGAGGTGATCGGGATGGCCAACGACACCGAGTTCGGCCTGGCGTCGTATTTCTACGCCAAGGACGTGGCCCGCGTCTGGCGGGTCGCCGAGGCCCTGGAGAGCGGCATGGTCGGGGTGAACACCGGCGCGCTCGCCAACGAGATGGCGCCGTTCGGCGGCGTGAAGCAGTCCGGTCTGGGCCGCGAAGGCTCCAAATACGGCATCGAAGGCTTTTTGGAGATCAAATACGTCTGCCTCGCCGGCATCTAAAAGCAATGTGGGAAGGCTCGGTCTGATAAGGCCGGGCCTTCTTCAACGGTGCGGGGTGGCGCGTCTATCCCCGTTTCGCCGCCAGCAGCAGGGCGGCGAGTTCGGCAAAGCCCTGTCCCGAGTGACCCCTGGTGATGTAGGCCGGCTTGTTCTCGAGGCGGTGGGCGAAGGCCTGAATGTTGGCGACGCCCACGCTCAGGGGGAAGGCGGAGAACATGGGCTCGTCATTGGGCGAATCGCCCGCATAGATCACCGCGTCCCTGGCCCTCTCCCAGTCGAGGCCGAACACGTCCGCCAGCAGGGTCTTGGCCATGCTCAGCTTGTCGTAGTCGCCGAACCAGCCGTTCACATGGATCGAGCTGACCTTGGCCTGGGCCCCGGCGCGCTCGAAGATGGCGACGATCCTGTCGATCTCGGATTCCGGCAGGGCAGGCACGTCCTCGCAGAAATCCACCGCAAGATCGGCCAGCCGGTAGGGCTGATCGCTCGCCAGGGCCGATCCTGGCACGGCGGCGAGCACCTCCTTCTCGATATCGAGGAGCTTGAGGCGGTTGCGCTTGAACTCCTCGGGGGAGGCCCAGAAATGCTGGTGCATCTTCCTGCTGGCGCGGTCGTAGCGGAAATAGAAGGCGCCGTTCTCGCCTACCACCGCATCCACCGGCCACATGCGGGCGATGTGATCGCACCAGCCCGCCGGGCGTCCCGTCACCGGCACCACGAGAAACCCCGCGCGGTGCAGGTTTTCCAGGGCGGCATAGGCCTCCGCCGTCAGCATGCCCTCGCTCGTGATCGTATCGTCGATGTCGGTCAGGACGAGCCGGATCGCGCGAGCCTTTTCGAGGGGGAGTTGGGACAGGGGCTTCATGCCCGAAACTTCTTCAAGGGGCGAGGACGACATCGGCGCGGACTTCCTTGGAACGGGCGCTCATGAAGGCGAGGCGCCTGAACCCGCATCTTGAAGCACAGCCCGGCCTTTGCTTCCAGGGGCTTTCGATCCTTGCGCCGGAGGGGCCGGCGGCTCGCCGTGGTTCACTGGCATTCTCCCCTCGTCGAGCCTTCACGGACGCGGTTTCTGTCGTAAACTGGCCCCATGACCCAAGACACCAGCATCCTGCGCGCCCTGTTCGACGCCGCCCTGAAGGCGGCTCTTCCGGATGGAAAATTCGATGGCCGCCTGCCGCCCAGCCCCAAGGGGAGAACCCTTGTGCTTGGAGCCGGCAAGGCCTCCGCCCGGATGGCTGCCGCGTTCGAAGAGGCCTGGACCCGCGCCGGCGGAACCTGCGAGGGGCTGGTGGTCACGCGCTACGGCCACGGGGCGCCCACCCGACATGTCGAGATCGTCGAGGCGTCCCACCCGGTTCCCGACGAGGCGGGCCTGAAGGCGGCGGGGCGCATCCTGGCCCTGGCGCGGGAGGCCGGTCCCGACGATCTCGTCGTCTGCCTGATGTCGGGCGGCGCGTCGGCCCTCCTGTCCCTTCCCGCCGAGGGGCTGACCCTGGCCGACAAGCAGGCCGTGAACCGCGCCCTGCTGAAATCCGGCGCGCCCATCGGGGAAATGAACCTGGTGCGCAAGTCCCTGTCCGCCATCAAGGGAGGCCGGCTCGCGGCCGCCATCGGCGGGGCGCAGCTCGTCACCTATCTGATCTCCGACGTGCCGGGAGACGATCCCTCCAGCATCGGCTCCGGCCCCACCATCCCGGAGCGCGTCGATCCCGAGGTCGCCCTGTCGATTCTGAACGCATACGACATCCACGTGCCGGCCCATGTGGTGCAGGCGATCCGGGCCAATGCCATCGAGGGTCCCGTTGCCGGCGGGGCGGTGCACATGCTGGCGACCCCCAAGATGGCGCTCGATGCGGCCGCCGCAAAAGCCCGCGAATTCGGCCTGAACCCGCTGATCCTCGGCGACGCCATCGAGGGCGAGGCGCGGGAGGTTGGGCGCGTGATGGCGGGGATCGCCCATTCGGCCCTGCTCCATGGGGAACCCGTCCGGGCCCCTTGCGTGCTGCTCTCCGGCGGCGAGACCACGGTGACCGTGCGCGGACTGGGGCGCGGGGGGCGCAATGCGGAGTTTCTGCTGGCCCTCGCCCTGGCCCTGAAGGGGGAGCCCACGATCTCGGCCATTGCCTGCGATACGGATGGAATCGACGGGTCCGAGGACAATGCGGGGGCCTGGTTCGATGGGAGCCTCCTGGAGGAGGCGCGGGAGAAGGGGATCGACCTGGCCTCCTGCCTTGCCGGCAACGATGCCTATACGGCGTTTTCCCGTCTCGACAGGCTCGTGGCGACGGGGCCGACGCTTACCAACGTGAATGATTTCCGCTGTATCCTGATCCGTCAATGATGGGATGTCAGATAGAAATCAGTATTGGGTGCGATGAGTCGAGATCATCTGCCTCATGCCGGGAAAAATTCACCGCGCGAATTCTATAGTGCTTGCTTCAGCAGAAAATCCTAAGGGCGCGGCGGGCGGACCATTGCTTGGCGACTGCTGAGGCGGCGCGCCCCGCAACCTTTCGCCGGATGAGGCGTTTCCCTTCCAGTGCATTGCAGATTCGAGGAACATGACCATGGATAAAGATCGCACCGAAGGCAGCGTGAAGAACATCAAGGGCAGCATCAAGGAAGGCGTCGGCAAGGCCGTGGGCGATTCCAAGCTGGAAGGCGAAGGCAAGATGGACAAGGCCGGCGGCAAGATCCAGAACGCCGTCGGCGGGATCAAGGACGCCATCCGCGGCAAGTAATTGAATTAATTGGGCTTTATCAAGACGGCCCGGCCTCCTGCCGGGCTGTTTTTTCGTCGGGGCCTCAGGCTTTCCGGATGAGGAATTGCAGCCTGGCCTCGTCCTGGCGCCGATCCTCCAGGGTGTCGCCCGTTTCGCGCAGGAGGTTCGGCAGGTCGATGGCGGCGAGCGGGTCCGTGCAGGTGACCTGCAGCCTTTCCCCGGATTTCAGGGCGCGCAGGGCCTTGCGGGTGCGCAGCACCGGCAGCGGGCATTTCAGCCCCGACAGGTCGAGGTCGATCCTGGCAGGCGCTTCCACATTCGCTGGCATTTCGTTGAAAGATCCCTGGAAGGTTGCCACCCGGGCGAGATCCTCGGGGGTGTTGATGTTGAAGAACGGGTCGAGGGGCTCGCTGCTCCAGGAGGCCTGGGCCATGCCGTGACGGGCCGCCCAATCCCTGACGCTGCGTAAACCTCCCGCGGCGACAGCTTCCCTTAGGTCATGGCGCAGATCGACGGGCCAGAGGCCCACGGCCGGGTGGAGCTGCCCGCCGGAGGCGGCACAGGCCAGGGGCAGGCCGGCGGATTCCCGGGCCTCGTGGAGGCGGGGCACCAGGTCCGGGGGCAGGAAGGGGGTGTCGCCGGGCGCGGAGACCACCCAGGCGATCCCGGGCCGGTGGGCGGCCGCCCAGTCCAGGGCGGCGAGGATTCCCGCGAGCGGCCCCGGATGGCCGGGGAGGGGGTCCGGCACGACCGGAAGGCGCACCTCGCCGAAGCGGGCGGGGTGGCCGTTGACGTTCAGGATCAGGCCGCTGCATTGCGGCCCGAGGCGCCCGGCCACGTGGTCGAGGAGGGTGCGGCCCCCCAGCCGCAGGAGCGGCTTGTCGCCGCCGCCCATGCGCCGCGCCAATCCGCCCGCCAGGATGACGCCCAGGGTGGGGGGAACGGGCATGGGCGCGCTTATTCGATGACGATGCGGGGGGCGGGGCGGGCCGCCGCGCCGCCCGAGAGGGCGGCCCAGACCTCCTGCGCCATGGCCTTGTAGACCCCCGCGTGGGGGCCGTCCGGATCGGCCGCCACCACGGGCCGGCCCGCGTCCGAGAGTTCGCGGATCGCCATGGTGAGCGGAACCTCCCCCAGGAACGGAACCCCCAGGCGCCCGGCCTCAGCGCGGGCTCCCCCATGGCCGAAGATATGCGAGGCCTCGCCGCAATGGGGGCACAGGAAGGTGGCCATGTTCTCGACGATGCCGAGGATCGGGATCTCCACCCGCTTGAACATGGAGACGCCGCGCCGGGCGTCGATGAGGGCGAGGTCCTGCGGGGTCGAGACGATCACGGCCCCGGCGAGCGGGGTCGCCTGCGCCATGGTGAGCTGCGCGTCCCCGGTGCCCGGCGGCATGTCCACCACCAGCACGTCGAGGTCGCCCCAGGCCACCTCCCGCAGCATCTGGGTGATGGCCGACATCACCATGGGGCCGCGCCAGATCATGGCGGCCTCCTCCTCCACCAGGAAGCCGATGGACATGACCTTGAGGCCATGGGCCCCCATGGGTTCGAGGACGCGGTTTTCGAGCAGCCGCGGCTTGCCGTGGATTCCCAGCAGCTTGGGGATCGACGGCCCGTAGATGTCCGCGTCCAGCAGCCCCACCCCCAGCCCCAGGGCCTGGAGCCCCAGGGCCAGGTTGACGGCAGTGGTGGACTTGCCCACCCCGCCCTTGCCGGAGGCCACCGCGATCACGTGCTTCACGCCGGGAATGCGCTGGGAGGGCGGTGGACCCCCCGCCCGCGGACGCCCCCCCGTGGGAGCAGCGCCCCTCGCAGGGGCCGCTCCCCCCGCCGGGGCCTCACCCCTCGCTGGGGGCGCTCCCCCCGTGGGGGACGTTCCTCTCGCAGGGGACGTTCCCCCCGTGGGGACCGGCCGGTCGGCCGTGAGGCTGGCGAAGACGCCCTTGACCCCCGGCAGCCCCTGCACGGCGGTTTCCGCCGCCTGGCGCACGCTCTCCATGGCGGCGGCCTCCTGCGGGTGGACGGTGATGGCGAACATCACCCGGCCCGCGGGGTCCACCACCACGTCGGACAGGCGGCCCGACGCCGCGAGGCTCGTGCCGCCCGCATCGACCGGCACGGTGGACAGGGCCTGCAGCACGTCTTCACGGGTGATCGCCACGATGGAATCTCCTGGGGCCAAAATCTCGAGGCCGGAATCCTTGGGACCCCCGGCAAGCCGCCGTCCCGCCGCGCCGGCCCGCGGGAAAAGGGCTCCAGCGGTCATGTAGAGGGTCCCGGCCCGTTCGTTAAGGGCGCGCGTTCACAGGCCTGTGGGCGGGCGCGAACCAAAATCCGGCTTCCCCGTTGTCCACAGCGTCCCAGGGGAAGCGCCGGGCGGCCCGATCTCCCGTCGTCCCGGGGCCTGCGCCGCGCAGCGCCCGAGGATGGTTCGACCGCAACAGCGCCCGGCCGCGCGTCCCGATCGCCCCGGCGCCCGGGACGGCCCATCGGGCGACGAGGATTTGAGGAGACGACAATGCACCAGCACGGCCACAGCGATCCCCATGCCGCCAAGCTCTACGAGATGATCAAGAGCATGAAGATCGCCATGATGACCACGGTCGATACGGACGGCACCCTGCACAGCCGCCCCATGCACAACCAGGAGGCGGACGAGCACGGGGACCTGTGGTTCTTCACCCAGATCTCCTCGCCCAAGGTGACGGAGGTCTCCCGGGACAACCAGGTGAACCTGGCCTATTCAGACCCGGACAGCCAGAACTACGTGTCGGTGGCGGGCCGCGCCGAGATCGTGCGCGACAAGCAGACGATCCAGGACAAGTGGTCAGAGGGCATGCGCACCTGGTTCCCCAAGGGCGTGGACGACCCGCAGATCGCCCTGATCCGCGTCCACCCGATCAAGGGCGAATACTGGGACAGCCCCTCCTCCACGGTGCTCCACCTCTACGGCTACGCGAAGGCGGTGCTCACCGGCGAGCCGCCCAAGAGCCCGGGCGACCAGGAGAAGGTCAATCTGGGGTGATCGTTTCCGGAGTCTGGCTCCTGACACCCTCTCCTTCATCCTGAGAGTCTGGCCCACAACACCGACCTTATCCTGAAAGTCTGGCTCATAAGGCGCTTAGAGCCCTCCTCCTTGTGGGGAGGAGATGGAGGTGGGGGTGTGAGCGATAGCCTATGAAGGTCTGGCGCAAACACCCCCGCCCTGACCCTCCCCACAAGGGGGAGGGAACGGGGGCGTCACACCTTTTGAGCCAGACCCTCAGGACGGCCCGGACACAGGAAAGTTGAGGATAACCTGGGTGCCGGGCGGTCCTTGCCATTCGACTGTACCGCCGAGTTGCTGGGCCAGCGCCCGGATCAGCTTCGTTCCTGTGCCCGTCCCGCGCTGCTCAGGCGCCATTCCAACGCCGTCATCGGCCACCTCAAGTATCAACCGGTCGCCATCCCGGTCGAGGTTCACCGTCACGTTGCCGGCAGCGTCATCCGGGAAAGCGTATTTGAGCGCGTTCGTCAGGGCCTCGTTGATAACGAGCCCGAGCGACACCGCGCGCCCGAGTTCAATGACCTCGTTGGCCACGTTCGCTCGCAAGGCGACGGGCCTGAGATCGATCAGGCTGGGCTGAAGGTCCGTGCACAGACCCTGGATGAAATCGCGCGCGCTCACGACGGCCTCGCCGCCAGGCTTGAGCTCCAGCCGGTCGTAGACCCGTGCCAGAACGGACAGGCGCGTGATCGTGGTGTCAATCGCCTCGCGCGCTGCCCCATCCGGCATGCGCCGGCGGCTGAGCGAGAGGGTCGCCATCACGGACTGGAGATGGTTCTTGACCCGGTGATTGATGTCGTAGAGCAGCAGATCCTTCTGCTGGTTCGCCGACCGGACCTCCTCTTCGGCGCGCTTGCGCTCGTCGACGTTCCGCGAAATGCCGATCAGCCCTGCCAAGGTGCCGTCCGGCCCGTACCAGGGCGCCTTGGTGGACAGGAACCAACGCGCCCCGTCGCCCGCCACCTGGACGTGCTCCTCGACCAGGAACGGCGAGCGTGTCTCCATGACCACGCGATCCACGCTCTCGATCTTGTCCGCCTGATTCGCCGGCAAAAAGTCCCGGTCGCGCTTGCCGATGAGCACCTCCTTAGGCACGCCCATGATCTGTGCGAGCGTGGAGTTCACCCGGACGAAGCGGCCCTCGCGGTCCTTGACGAAGATCGGGTCGGGCGTGCCCTCGATGATGGTCTCCAGGAGGTTGAGGCTGTCGGCGAGCTGATCCTGCCTCTCGGCGAGTTCCTCAACAGTGAGCCGCAGCGCTTCGATGATGGCAGCCGTGAGAAGGCCCACGACGGTGAAGATCAGCACCGAGAGAACCGCGCCGACATCGCGGGGCGCGAAGGTGCCCCGCGGCTCGACGAAGAAGTACAGCGCGAGGGCCGCCGACAGGAAGGTCGCGAGAAAGCCCGAGCCTCGGTCGAACACGAAGGAGGCGAAGAGAATGCCGGGCAGGAAGACGAGGTAGGGGTATGGGTAAGCTTCGCCCAAGGCGTAGCGGATGCCAAAGCAGACTAGGACAACGAGAACAGTCAGCCCGTAGCGCGCCGGAAGCGGGAGGCTGCGCATGGGCTTAGCCCCGCGCAGAAACCGGACGAACAGGTCAGTGGAGGTTTCACGCGCCACCGCTCACCTGCTGCACCGAGGCTTTCGCCTGGTGAACTTGGTCCAGCGCGGCCCCGGCAGCCTGCCGTACGGCGTCCAGGAGCGCCGCGTCGGCGTAGGGCTTGCGAACGACGGTGGTGATCGCGCCACCACAGGCGATGCCCTCCGGGTTGCCGGTTGCGATCACGACGATGGTGCCGAAGGCCGCCGCAAGCTCGTCCGCGATCTGCAGGCCGGTGCGGCCGTCGAGAAGGTTGACATCGACGACGGCGACCTGCGGTGGCTGGTGCCGGGCAAGGTCAAGCGCCTGGGCGCGCGTGGCCGCAATGCCAACAACGGTATGGCCGAGTTCCTCGACGAGCGCTTCGAGGTTGAGCGCCACCATGGCCTCGTCTTCCACCAGCAATACTCGCACGGCCGCTCCGTGAGCGCGGCTGCTTGGCTCGGTGTCTGCGGGCTGCTGGGCAAGGGACATGAACGGCAGGAAGTGATAAGGTTCGAGAACTCAGCTATCCATAACACAGTTGTTTAACATTTGTTGCCAGGGTCTTCGCGCCAACGGGTTGCCGATGCTTGACATGGCGGATGAGCGTCTGGCGCCCCCAGTTAGGTCAGCGAATGCGGCGTCTGTACCAACCTTGCCAGAGCTTGCGGAAACAGACCATACGGCTGAGACACTCTGCTTCCGTTGCAAGCTGCAATAGATTGAGCACGCGCCATTATGTCCGTAGAGGGTCAAATCCGGTAGGATGGAGAGGATAAGTGAATGTCCGCTTTCCACTCAAGCACCGTTCCAGCTGTGGGTGCCAAGCGTTAGAATTCAACCACGAGGCAGTCTCATCAGACCGGGTTAGCCGCATGCCGGCCCGCGGTACGAGCCGGGGGGTGGGGCAGGAGCGAAAGTCGCGACGATCAGCATGGCGGCGAGCACCAGCAGGGAGGTGATGCCGGCGGCCGGCGGCGCTTGGGCGTGACCGGGATAGATGGCCACCGCGGCGGTTCGTCTGGGTCCTACTCCTTCGCCAGCCAGGCGAGCCCTCCGCGTCGAGGCTGAGAGGTTCCTGGCGCCGTCTGGCCCCTCAGTCACGGCTTTGACACAGGGTCCAGGGTGGACCTCTCCGCCTCGTGGACCGGGCCTTTGATGACCGCGATGGAGCCGTCCGTTTCCAGGATCACGGCCTCCGCCTCGGCGGCGTCGGCGATGCCCTCGGAGCGCAGGGCCGCCAGAACCTCCTCGCGGGTGATCCGCTGCGACCGGAGGCTTCCCTCCAGGAACTGCCCCCTGCGCATGAGCAGGGTGGGCTCGCTCTTCACCAGAGCCTGGAAGCCCGGCGAGCGGACCGACAGCCAGGCGATGGCGAATTGGCAGGAGACCAGGAGCGCCATGGCCAGGACGCCCTCCGCGAGGGCCACGGACTTGCTCAGCAGCACCGTGGCCAGGGTGGAGCCGAGGGCCACCGTCACCACGAGGTCGAAGGCGTTCAACTTGGTCAGGGTGCGCTTTCCCGAAATGCGCAGGATCGTCACGAGGGCCGCATAGGCCATGGTGCCGACCACGAGAACCCGGCCGAGCCCGGCCCACGAGTCAAAGAACACGGATCCTGTCCTCCCTGGCTAAGCCCGCGGCGGTCCGGGCCTCTTCGATGCGGGTCAGCACCGCCCTGCGGTCGCTGGGCGCGAGGCGCGTCTCCTCGACTGTTTCCTTGAGCCGGGCGAGGTGGCGCAGCACCGCATCCCTGGCCTCGCCTGAGTCCAGCACGGGCGCGAGCTGGCCCAGGACGTCGGCCAGCCGGATCAGGATGCCTGGCAGGTCCCGCCCGGCCTGCCGGATTCCGTCGAAGGCGGCGTCGACGAGGCCCTGCACGTCCGAGCGTCCGGCGATGACCCGCGCCTCCCCCTCGGGGTCGCGCAGCAAGGTCGGCTGAAGGCGGCGCTGAAGGATCTCCTCCAGGGCCGCGCCGAGCCGGTCGATGACCGCTATGGCCGTGTAGGGGTCGTTGACGCCCGGCGACAGGGCCCGCAGGGCGATCTCCACGAGCTGGCGCAGGCCGTATTCCAGATCCTGGGCGGGGCTGCGCTCCCCGCCCACCACGAAGGCGCCGCGAATGGCCTCCGCAGCCTCGTCCCCGATGAGACGCTCCCCGTAGACGAGCACGTGCTCGCCTTTCCTCAGCACGAAGTGGCCCGCCCGCACCTTCACCTCCAGGAGAGCGTTCTCCCGGCGGGCCAGCGCTACGAGCCTGTCGTAATCGACCACCTGAATGTAGCCGCTCCGTCCGAGGGAGAGGGCGCGGACCACCGGCGGGGAGCCGGCCCGCGGGGTGGGGCCGGACACTGACGGGGAGCTGGCCTCTGGGGGGCGCCCGGCCTTGCCCTCCTCCGGGAGCATGCTGTGGATGTCGCGGCTCAGGTTGTCGGCCACCCGTGCGACGATGTTGTCGGCAACGATCGCGCGGGCGATCTTGTGCACGTAGAACAGGAGCGCGAACAGGCAGATGACCGTCAGCGCGCTGCCCACGGTCACCGCCACATGCGGCACCGCCTCCCGGCCGAGGGTCTCGTCGAGGCTTCGCAGGACCACCAGCACGTACAGGATGGTGCCGAGGAAGAGGCCGAGCACCGTCTGGATCTGCCGGTCGGCCATGAAGGTCGGGACCAGCCGCGGCCCGAGCTGGCTCGCCGCCAGGGTGAGGATGACGAAGGTCATCGACACCACCAGGGACGTCATGGTGATCAGCCCGGACAGGAGGCTCGACAGGAGAACCCGCGCGCTGCTGGCATCGCCCTGGTACAGCCACCAGAGCTCCCCATCGCTCCAGCCCCTCAGGAAGCCGGCGTCGGAAGTCAGGACCCAGAAGGCGAACGCCAGGGCTCCCGCGCTGACGAGCAAGGGGATGATCCAAAGCTGCCCGCGCAGGAGGACGGCGATGTTCCGGACGCGCTCCATGGGGTTTTAACCCGCGGGTGGCCAAGTGGATCCGGACCCGCCCGGCGCGATCGAGCACGAGAGCGCGGTCACGAAGGAAAAGAAGTCGTGAGCGAGCGCCCGGCCATGGAGCCCTTCGAGGCGTGTGGATGGAGCGGTGCCGGGCCGCCCCCGGCGGGTCGCAGACTTTTGAGGTGCGGCTCAATCGATCCAATCCGAAGCCGACGACGCGCTCCATTACGGACCTGTAATCCTCCGGCAATGGGGAAGGCAGGCGGCCACGCCTACGGTGATGGGGTGTTGGCGCGAACCTGTCGCGGCGCGGCTTGAACGGAGGATCAGGGATGACGTGGGACCGGGAGTTCGAGGTTCGCGGGGACGGGGCGATGTCCCCCTGGGATCTGGAGCAGATCAGGGACGCGGTCGGCGCGCTGCGCGCCTCGTGCCCCGGCAGCGCGCTGGCCGACCTGGTGGAGGAGAAGATCCGGGTGATCGAGAGGGGCGCTCCGGTTCCCCGGGCGGAACCCGCGGCGCAGGGGGCGGCGGGGCCCTGAGGGGCGGGCCGCAAGGCGAGCCGGGGCGCTCGTCGCCGGGGGCGGGCCGTGATATGGCGGCCGCGATTCCCTCAGGCTCCAGGCTCATGATTCGCGTCGAGAACGTCAGCAAGCAGAACAGTCACCGCATCCTCTTCATCGAGGCCTCCGCCACCCTCCAGCGGGGGGAGAAGGCCGGGCTGGTGGGGCCCAACGGGGCGGGCAAGACCACCCTGTTCCGGATGATCACGGGAGAGGAGCAGCCCGACGAGGGCCAGGTGAGCGTGGATCGCGGCGTCGCCATCGGGTATTTCAGCCAGGACGTGGGCGAGATGGCGGGCCGCAGCGCCGTGGCCGAGGTGATGGACGGGGCGGGCCCCGTGAGCGCGGTGGCGGCGGAGCTGCGGGAGCTGGAGGCCGCCATGGTGGACCCGGGCCGGGCGGGCGACCTCGACGGCATCGTCGCCCGCTACGGCGAGGTGCAGGCGCGCTACGAGGAGCTGGACGGCTATTCCCTGGAGGGCCGGGCGCGGGAGGTGCTCGCGGGCCTGAGCTTCAGCCCCGAGATGATGGACGCGGACGTGGGCGCCCTGTCGGGCGGCTGGAAGATGCGCGTGGCGCTTGCCCGCATCCTGCTCATGCGCCCGGACGTGATGCTCCTCGACGAGCCGAGCAACCATCTCGACATCGAGAGCCTGATCTGGCTGGAGGACTTCCTGAAGGGCTATGACGGCGCGCTGCTCATGACCTCCCACGACCGCGCCTTCATGAACCGCATCGTCGACAAGGTGCTGGAGATCGACGGCGGCGCGCTCACCACCTATTCGGGCGACTACGAGTTCTACGAGCAGCAGCGCGCCTTGAGCGAGAAGCAGCAGCAGTCGCAGTTCGAGCGCCAGCAGGCCATGCTCGCCAAGGAGATCCGGTTCATCGAGCGCTTCAAGGCGCGGGCGTCCCACGCGGCCCAGGTGCAGAGCCGGGTCAAGAAGCTGGAGAAGATCGACCGGGTGGAGCCGCCCCGGCGGCGGCAATCGGTGGCGTTCGAGTTCCAGCCCGCGCCGCGCTCCGGCGAGGACGTGGTCAGCCTGCGGGGGGTGCACAAGCGCTACGGGCAGCGCCGCATCTACGAGGGGCTGGATTTTTCCGTGCGCCGCAGGGAGCGCTGGTGCGTCATGGGGGTCAACGGCGCGGGCAAGTCCACCCTGCTGAAGCTGGTGGCGGGCGCCGCGTCTCCCGATGAGGGCACGGTGGCGGTGGGCGGCAGCGTCAGGATCGGCTACTTCGCCCAGCACGCCATGGAGGTGCTGGACGGGAACCGCACGGTGTTCGGGTTCCTGGAGGACGCGTTCCCGCAGGCCGGCCAGGGCTCCCTGCGCACCCTCGCCGGCTGCTTCGGCTTCTCGGGCGACGACGCGGAGAGGAAGTGCCGGGTGCTGTCGGGCGGCGAGAAGGTGCGGCTGGCCATGGCCCGCATGCTCTACGACCCGCCGAACTTCCTGGTGCTCGACGAGCCCACCAACCATCTGGACATGGCCACCAAGGAGATGCTGGTGGCGGCCCTGGCGCGCTACGAGGGCGCCATGCTGTTCGTCTCCCACGACCGCCACTTCCTCGCCGCCCTGTCCAACCGGCTCCTGGAGCTGACGCCCGACGGCGTGCGCCAGTACGGCGGCGGCTACACGGACTACGTGGCGCGCACGGGCCAGGAGGCGCCGGGCCTGCGGGCCTGAGCGGCGCCGCTGCGCGCGCGGGGAATTTTGTCTTCGTTGTACGAGGGCCCGCACCGCCCTAGATTGCAACCGGATCGAAGGAGAGCGGGTGCATCGGCGGGCGGGCGGCCTCCATCACCTTGCCGGGTTCGACGGAGCGTCCATGTCTGCGGTTCTCAAGCGCAACAATGTCCGGGTCACGGGACGCGGCGAGCAGCCCATGATCTTCGCCCACGGCTACGGCTGCGACCAGAGCATGTGGCGCTTCATCACGCCCGCCTTCGAGAGCCACTACAGGATCGTCCTGTTCGACCATGTGGGGCACGGAGGCTCCGACGCCGCCGCCTTCGACCCGGCGCGATACGGCTCCCTGCACGGCTACGCGCAGGACCTGCTGGCGATCTGCCGCGAGCTCGACCTGAAGAACGCGGTTTTCGTCGGCCATTCGGTGAGCGCCATGATCGGGGTTCTGGCCGCGGTCGCGGAGCCGGAGCGCTTCGAGCGCCTCGTCCTCATCGGCCCCTCGCCGCGCTACATCGATGACGGCGACTACGCCGGCGGGTTCAAGGCCGAGGACATCGAGGGCCTGCTCGATTTCCTCGACAGCAACCACCTCGGCTGGTCGAGCGCCATGGCCCCGGTGATCATGGGCAATCCCGGGCGGCCGGAGCTGGGCGAGGAGCTCACCAACAGCTTCTGCCGCACGAGCCCGGAGATCGCCAAGCACTTCGCCCGCGTCACCTTCCTGTCGGACAACCGCGCCGATCTTCCCAAAGTGACAACGAAAGCCCTCATCCTGCAATGCTCGCAGGACGCCATCGCGCCCGAGGCGGTGGGGCGCTATGTGCACCGGCACCTGCCGGGCAGCCGCTTCGTCCAGATGAGCGCCACCGGGCACTGCCCGAATCTCAGCGCGCCGGAGGAGACCATCGCGGCGATGGAAGCCTTCCTGCGCGACCCCGATTCCATCCAGACGGCGGCAGAGTGAACAGCGACCAGGGCTCACCTTTCGAGACCGCGGAGGAGCTCTACGAGAGCGCCCCCTGCGGCTACCTGTCGACCCTGCCGGACGGGGTGATCGTCGGCGCCAACCGCACCTTCCTCGGCTGGGTCGGGGCGGAGCGGAACGACCTCGTCGGCCACAGGCGCTTCCAGGACTTTCTCGGCATCGGCGGCCGCATCTTCTACGAGACCCATCTTGCGCCGCTCCTGCAGATGCAGGGCTTCGTCAACGAGATCGCCTTCGACCTCGCCTGCGCGGAGGGGCGCCTGCTGCCGGTGCTCGCCAACATCGTCCAGAAGCGGGACGCGGGCGGCAGGCCCGTCGCCCATCGCATCACCCTGTTCAACGCCACCGACCGGCGCAAGTACGAGCGGGAGCTGCTCGCCGCCCGCCGCAAGGCGGAGGAGGCCACGGAGGAGCTCAGGCGGCTCAACGAAACCCTGGAGGAGCGGGTCGCCCACGAGGTGGCGGAGCGCATGAAGGCCGAGGAGGCCCTGCGGCAGGCGCAGAAGATGGAGGCCATCGGCCAGCTCACCGGCGGCATCGCCCACGACTTCAACAACCTGCTCACCATCATCGTGGGCAACATCGAGCTCCTGCAGCGCCGCCTGCCGGAGGGCTCCGACCGGCTCCTGCGCGCCGCCGAGCACGCCATGGACGCGACCCGCCGCGCCGCGACCCTGACCCAGCGGCTCCTGGCCTTCTCCCGCCGCCAGCCCCTGGACCCCAAGCCCATCGACGTGAACCAGCTGGTGGCCGGCATGTCCGACCTCCTGCGGCGGACGCTCGGCGAAGGGGTCGTGCTGGAGACCGTGCTCGCGGGCGGCCTGTGGCGCTCCCAGGCGGACCCGAACCAGCTGGAGAACGCCATCCTCAACTTGGCGGTGAACGCCCGCGACGCCATGCCGGACGGCGGCAGGCTCACCATCGAAACCGCCAACGCCCGCCTGGACGAGGCCTATGTGCAGGCGCTGCCGGAGCCCGTGCCCCCCGGGCAATATGTGCTCGTGGCCGTGTCCGACACCGGGATGGGCATGGACAAGGCCACGCAGGAGAAGGTGTTCGAGCCCTTCTTCACCACCAAGGAGGCCGGCAAGGGCACCGGCCTGGGCCTGAGCCAGGTCTACGGCTTCGTGCGCCAGTCCAACGGCCATGTGAGGATCTACAGCGAGCCCGGCGAGGGCACCACCATCAAGGTCTATCTGCCCCGTCTCGTGGGCTCCGATCACGAGCCCGCCGAGATGCCGGCCAAGCCTCCCGCGATGGTGCGCGGCGCGGGCGAGACGATTCTCGTGGTGGAGGACGAGCGCGACCTGAGGGCCTACACCACCGAGGCCCTGCGCGAATTGGGATACCGGGTCCTCGAGGCCGCCGACGGCCGCGCGGCCTTGGATCTCGTCGAGCGCCACCCGGAGATCGACCTGCTGTTCACCGACGTGGTGCTCACGGGCGGGATGAACGGGCGCAACCTTGCGGACGAGGCGGCCCGGCGCAGGCCCGGCCTGCCGGTTCTGTTCACCACCGGCTACACGGCGAGCACCATCGTCCACCACGGCCGCCTCGACCCCGGGATGCCCCTGATCGGCAAGCCCTTCACCTATGCGGAGCTGGCCGCGAAGGTGAGGCGGGTCCTCGACGCGGGGCGCTAGGGGGCAGGGCGACGGCCCGCGCCGCGGCAACCTTTCGCGCCCGGCGGCATTGAGGGAGCGGAGGTACGGCCCCTTGTTCCGCAGCTCTGGCGCCATCGTCCTGCCCGGTCCCCTCCAGCGCTGGGCCGACGACCTGGCGCGATCCTTCCTTCAGCCCGACCATGGGATCGACTTTTCCGCCCCGCCCGGGGAGCCGGCGCTGGTTGCGCCCGATTCCGTGTCCTGGCGCATCTTCAAGAACCCGGTGGCGGTGTTCATCGGCGGCGTGGCGGCGGTGCTCCTGGAATTCGCCGAGCCGCGGGTTCGCGACGGGGTCTGGCAGCACAGCAACTTCCGCACCGATCCGCTCACCCGCCTGCGGCGGACGGGCCTTGCCGCCATGGTGACCGTCTACGGGCCGCAGGGCGCGGCGCAGGCCATGATCGCGGGCGTGGTCCGGCGGCATGAGCGCGTCACCGGCCGGACCCGCGAGGGCGAGCCCTACCGGGCCAACGATCCCGATCTGCTCGACTGGGTGCAGGCCACGGCCGGGTTCGGCTTCACGGAGGCCTACCACGCCTACGTGCGCCCGCTGACGGCGCAGGAGCGCGGCCTGCTCCTGACCGAGGCGCTGCCCGCCGCGCGGCTCTACGGCGCCACCGGCGCGCCGGCCTCCGGGGCCGAGCTGGACGCCCTGTTCGAGGCCATGCGGCCGCGGCTCGCGGCCTCCCCGGTCATCTTCGAGTTCCTGGACATCATGGGCCGGGTGCCGGTCCTGCCCGCCCCGGCCCGGCCGCTCCAGCGGCTGCTCGTCAAGGCGGCGGCCGACATCCTGCCCCCCTGGCTGCGCGAACGGCTCGGGCTCGGCTCCGGCTGGTCGCTCACCGGCCTGGAGCGGAGGTTCGTGCGCGCCGCGGCGCTGGCGGGCGACCGCCTCCTCCTGCGCTCCTCCCCATGGGTCCTCTCGTGCCGCCGCCTCGGGCTGCCCGATGCCTATCTTTATCGCCACCGGTGAACCCCTTCGGGCTCGTGCGATGCCCCCGCCCCCGTGCTATGCTCACGCTTCATGGGCCGGGGCGTCCGAAGCGGAGGCGGCCATGCGGGGTCGACTTCAAGGCGCGTGCGCGAGTCTGTTCCTGAGCGTCTTTTGCGGCGCCGCCGGCGCAGAGCCGACCCTCGACCTCGCCCTGGTGCTGGCGGTGGATGCGTCCTCGTCCATGACGGAGAGCGAGCAGGAGCTTCAGCGCCTGGGCTTCGTGGAGGCGTTCCGGTCGCCCCAGGTGCACCGGGCCATCGGCAGGGGGGCGCTGGGGCGCATCGCGGTGGTTTACGTGGAATGGTCCGGAGCCGACGAGCAGAGCGTTCTCGTGCCCTGGACTTTGATCGACGGGCCGGAGGCGGCGCGGTCCTTCGCGGCGGGCCTGAAGCGCAAGCCCCTGCGCCGCCTGGGCATGACCTCGATCTCCGGCGCCATCGGTTCCGGCATCAGGCTCTTCGCCGAGCTGGGGCACGAGCCCCTGCGCCGGGTGATCGACATCTCGGGCGACGGCCCGAACAACGACGGCCCCAGGGTCGCATCCATGCGGGACCGGGCCACGGCCGAGGGCATCACCATCAACGGTCTGCCGATCATGATCGAGGGCCCCGGCAGCGAGCCGGACATGGCGCATCTCGACGCCTATTACGAGGATTGCGTCATCGGCGGCCCCGGCTCCTTCATGATCCCGCTCCGCCACAAGGACCAGTTCCCCGCGGTGATCCAGGCCAAGATCCTGCGCGAGATCGCCGGAGGCGGGGAATCGCCCCTGGTGCTCCCGGCGGGCTTGCGGGCCGACTGCCTTGCGGGCGAGAAGCGCCGCAAGGCGGACGAGGCGTTCGGCGGCGAGGGAAACCCCTAGGGCGCCGCGCCGGACGGGCCTGCGCCCGCAAGGGCAGGGACATCGCGGACGATCCACACGCTGATGGGCGTGGTGCGTCCGCGGATCGTGAGCGTCCGCCGCTCATGCCCGGCGAAATCCAGGGTGGTGCGCCGCGCCAGATCGTCGGAGATCACGAGTTCCGCATCCAGGTCCTTCGCCAGTTCCTCCAGGCGGCTTGCGGCGTTGAGCGTGTCGCCGATGGCCGTGAGGCTCGTCGCCTGGCCGTAGCCCATCTGGCCGACGATGGCCGGGCCCGCATGAAGGCTCATGGCGATCCGCAGGGGCCGGTCGAGCTCGCTCGCATAGGCGTCGTTCAGCTCCGCCACGCCTGCGCGAATGCGAAGGGCCGCGTCCACCGCCTGCCGGGCGGCCTGTTCCAGGCCCGTGGACAGGCCGAACAGGGCGAGCGCCCCGTCGCCCACGAACTTGTCCACGTGCCCGCCGGCATCCTCCACCGCCCGCCCCACCGCCTCGAAGTAGCGGTTGAGCAGGAACACCGTGTCGAAGGGCAGGCGGCGCTCCGTCAGGCTGGTGAAGCCGCGCAGGTCGCAGAACAGGACCGCGATCTCCCGCTCCTGGCCCCGGGCGGCCCGGCTGCTCCCGCCGGGCTCCAGGAGGCGGGCGGCCCCTGCGGCCAGGACGGGGGCCACGGACACGTCGCGCACGGGCCTGAACTGGCAGGCGAGGCGGACGTTGGGCGCGGCCTTGATCCGGGCCAGGGTCGCGCGCTCCTGCGCGCCCGGAGGGGGCTGGGCGTCATGGCCTTCGAGAACGCGCACCCGGCAGGTGGAGCACCGGCCCCGCCCGCCGCACACGGAAGGATGCGGGATGCCCCCCGTGCGGCTGGCCTCCAGGACGCTGAACCCCTGCGGGACGGTGACCACCCGGCTGCCGGGATAGGTGATGCGCAGCCGCTTCGACCATGTCCGGAAGATGCGGACGGCCCGCGCCGCCAGGGCCCCGCCGATGAGGCCCGCGAAGGCGCATCGGAGGCCGAACCGGATATCGGACAGGGTGTCCGGTTCGGACGCGGCATATCGCGCGGGCGCGAAGCGCTCCGGCGCCGCCGCGATCTCCTGCCCGGCCCCAGCGAACCCGAGCAGCGCCAGGAGCGGCACCACGAGCGCCCCCGTGTAGAGGAGAAGCGCGTAACGGGAGAACCAGGGCTTGGGGCGCAGCCGGAAGAAGATGCCGATGCAGCCGTGGAGCCAGGCGATCAGGAGGGCTGCGGCCTGGTTGGCGCCGCCTCCGGGGCTCAGGACCCAGAGGTTTCGCACCACCTCCGGGTAGCCCGAATCGTGCCCCGTGAGGGCGAATTCGATCCGGGTGCCGGTGACGTGGGCGATCAGCAGGAAGGGCAGGGCGAGGCCCAGGGCGAGCTGCAAGGCTTCCTTGAGGGGCATCCGCAGGGTGCGGCGGCGATAGAGGGCCTGGAGCGCCAGCAGGAAGTGCAGCAGCAGGGAGCCGTAGAGCAGGATCGTGCCCAGCGGATTGCGCCACAGGAGGTTGAAGAACCTCCGGCCCGCCTCCATGGCCTCGACGGAGACGAGCCCGAGGGCATGGTTGCCGAAATGGGTCAGCAGGAAGGCCCCGAGGATCAGGCCCGACGCGAGGCGCACCTCGCGCAGGCGGACCGGCCGCTCGAAGGGAGGCGGGGTGGGCACGGGGCGGGCGGTTGTCATGCGGACCCGATCGTGAGGAACTGAAACAGCCGCGGCGGCTCCGGTGCCCATCGTCGGCATTCGGCAATGCCGGCAACTCCGTTGTGATGGGTCGACAGCGCCGCTCGACTAGGCTCCGGCCTTCTTCACGAAGCGGTCGTCGAAGGTGGCGGCGAGATCCACCTTGGCGTCCTTCAGTTCCGGATCGAGCTGCTTGAGCATGTCCATGACGCTGGCCATCCCCTCCGGCGGCACGATGCCGGTGCGGGAATAGCTCTCCAGGGAGTTCTGCACCGCCTTGAGGTAGAGCGCCTTGTCGCCCAGGTGGTATTCCGGCGGCACCGTGTCGGCCACGTCCTGGGGCTTGGCGGTCTGGAGCCATTTGAGGGACTTCATGAAGGCGTTGACCAGGGCCTGCGTGGTGCCCGGGTTGGCGTCGATGAAATCCTTCTTGCTGTAGAGGGTGGCGGCCGGGTTCGAGCCGCCGAACAGGGCCCGGGTGCCGGCTTCCGTGCGGGTGTCGATGAGCACCACGATGTCCCCGTCCGCTTCCAGCTTGGCGATCACCGGGTCCAGGTGCGAGATCACGTCGATCTCGCCCTTCTGCATGGCGGCCACGCCGCTGGCGCCCGAGCCGATGCCGATGATGGCCGCGTCCGAGGGCTTCAGGCCCGCCTTGACCATGGCGTATTGCGCCGTCAGGGCCGTGGAGGAGCCCGGCGCGGTCACGCCGATCTTGAGGCCCTTGAAGTCGCCCGCGGACTTGACCTGCCCGGCCTTGTCCTTCTTGACCGCGATCACGATGGCCGGAAAGCGGCCGAGCTCGGTGATGGCGCGCACGTCCTGGCCCTTGGCCTGCATGCGGATCGTATGCTCGTAGGCTCCGGTCACCACGTCCACGGAGCCGCCGATGAGGGCCTGGAGGGACTTGGCGCCGCCGCCGAAATCGTTGATCTCCACGTCGAGCCCCTCCTCCTTGAAGAAGCCCTTCCGCTCGGCGATGGTGAGCGGCAGGTAGTACAGCAGCGGCTTGCCGCCCACGCCCAGCGTCACCTTGCTCTTCTCGGGCTTCGCCTGGGCGAAGGCGGGGCCGATGCCCGCTGCGAGGGCGGCCGCGCCCGTTCCGATGAGAAATGTCCGGCGTTCCATCCTGGATCTCCCTGCCTGTGTGGCGTGTTGCAGGGGCAGAGGATTGCCTAACCCTGCCCGTTTGTCGATGGGCCCGGCTGCCAGACCATGAGCCGCCGCTCCACCAGGGTCACCACCGCGTCGATGAGGATCACGAAGGCCGACAGGATCACCATGCCGGCGAAGACCCCGGTCACGTCGAACACGCTCTCGGCCTCGTGGATCTTGTAGCCGAGCCCCGCCGAGGACCCGAGATACTCGCCCACCACCGCGCCCACGAGGGCGAAGCCCACGGAGGTGTGCAGGGACGAGAACATCCAGGTGAGGGCGGCGGGCCAATAGACGTGCCGCAGGAGCTGGCGCTCGTTCATGCCCAGCATCCTGGCGTTGGCCAGCACCACCGGGCTCACCTCGCGCACCCCCTGGTACACGTTGAAGAACACGATGAAGAACACCAGGGTGAAGCCGAGCGCCACCTTGGACCAGATGCCGAGGCCGAACCACAGGGCGAAGATCGGCGCGAGCACCACCCGGGGCAGGGCGTTGGCGGCCTTGATGTAGGGATCGAACACGGCGGCGAGCAGGGCGCGCCGGGCGAACAGGAACCCGAACAGGATGCCGCCTCCCGCCCCGAAGGCGAAGGCCAGGATGGTCTCCAGGAGGGTGATGCCGAGATGGCGCCAGATCTCGCCGGAGGCGAACTCCTTCCACACCCGCGCCAGCACGTCCGTCGGGGTCGAGAAGAAGAACTGCGTCTGCTTGGTGGGCGCAAGGATCGGATAGGCGGTGAGCACGTGCCAGACCAGCAGGAAGCCCAGGCCCACGGCCACCTGGAGCAGGACGAGCTGCAGCCGCTTCATGGGTTGGCTCCTTCGCCCTGTGCGTAGGCCTTCTGCACCTCCGTGCGCAGGCTGGCCCAGATCTCCCGGTGGATGTGGTGGAAGGCCGGCTCGAGGCGCACCTCGGCGATGTCCCGCGGGCGGGGCAGGGGCACCGGGAACTCGCCGATGATCCGCGCGGCCGGGCCCGCCGACATGACCAGCACCCGGTCGGCGAGCGCGATGGCCTCCTCCAGGTCATGGGTGACGAAGAGCACCGCCTTGCGGTCGGCGGCCCACAGGTCCAGCAGGAGGTTGCCCATGATCTGCCGGGTCTGGGCGTCAAGCGGCCCGAAGGGCTCGTCCATGAGGAGGATTTCCGGGTCGCGGATCAGCATCTGGGCGAGGGCGACCCGCTTGCGCTGCCCGCCGGAGAGCATGTGCGGATAGCGGTCCGTGAAGGCCGAGAGGCCCACCCGGCGCAGCCAGGCGCGCGCCTTCTCGTCGGCCTCGGCGCGGCCGACGCCCTTGGGCTCCAGGGCGACGCTCACGTTCTGGAGCGCCGTCTTCCAGGGCATCAGGGCGTCCTGCTGGAAGAGATAGCCCGCCCGGCCGTTGAGGCCCACAAGCGGCGTCCCGAAAACCTCCACCTGGCCTTCGGAGGGCCTGAGCAGCCCGGCGGAGGCGTTGAGCAGGGTGGACTTCCCGCAGCCGGTGGGCCCGACGATGGCGATGAACTCCCCGGGGTTCGCCGCCAGCGAGATGGAGGTCACGGCCGTATAGCCGTCCGGCTTCGCCCCGAAGGTGATGGCGACGTCGCGGAGCAGAACGGCCGGGGAGGGGGGCGGTGCGAGCATGAGAACGGGGGTTTCGGCGCCTGTCGGCGGCGCTTGCGGCCATCCTAAGGGCTCGACCGGGGATGGCAAGGGCCGCCAGGGTGAACCGCCGGCGAGTCGCTCACACGTTCGTGGTCGAGCGCGCGCCCCGCTCCGCCTCCTTGAGGCCGGGCACTGGACCCTTGCGGGCTGCATGGGACACGAAGGTGTCCACCCAGGCGTCGAAGGCCGCCATGGAGGCTTCCTCCGCCGCCATGTTGTCGGCCTGATCGTCCGCGTAGGGCTTGCCGATGCCGAAGGTGGCGTAGCGCCAGAGCTCGTCCGGCACCTCGATGCCGCTGTAGCGGCACTGCCAGACGAGGCCCTCATAGGCGTCGCGCTCGTCCGGGGGCTCCTGGGCCGGGTCGAACCAGGCCTTGCGGTCGAGGATGCGCGGCCGGAGGTCCGGGCCGATCTCGTTGGCCCCCTGGTTGCCGTAGCAGAAGAACGCCGCCGTGCGACCTTCCAGGTGGTTGCGGCTGAGCTCGCGCCATTGGGGCGAGCGTTCCAGGGCCTGGGCCTTCTGGGTGTTCTTCTTGTCGATGAGGTCGGGGCGCGGGTTGCCGCCGCTCATGCAGACCAGGCGGTCGAATATGGCCTTGAAGTTGGTGGTCGGCCCGTACCACCACACCGGGCCGATGAAGGCCCAGGCGTCCGCCCGGGCCAGGCGGCGGTAGAGGTCGAGGTCCCAAAGGAGGTCGGGCTGGGTCTCGCTCCCGGGGCCGTAGCAGTTGCAGGGCCAGACGCAGAGCGCCATGGAGGACCCGACGCATCCGTTGCAGCCCTGGATCTTCGGCCGCCCGTGCTCGTTGCCGATATCCTCGTGATCCACCTGCCAGCCGGGCGGCAGGCGGCCGACCATGCGGTGCATGAGGGCCCGCGCCTTCGAGTCCAGCCCCGGGCACCCGTCGAGGCGGCGCGCCGAGCCGGAGATCACCAGCACATGCAGGGGGCGCGGCGTCTCGGGCGGCATGGGTTCGGCCGGCAGGGCCGCCGCAAGGGGCCGGCTGCGCGTCCGGAGGCGCTCCAGGTAAGGGTCGACGACGCCCCCGTCGGCGAAGGCCAGGGCGGTCTCATCCAGATAGGCCTGGTTGGTTCCGGCGGGCCCGGCGCGCACCGCGATGTGGTCGGCCGTGCGCGCCTCGTCGGTTTCCGGCCAGTAGAACGGCCCGCGCCGGTTGGTGTCGAACACCAGGATCGTGCGGACTCCGTCCTGGAACGAGGCCTCCTGCCAGACCGGATCGTAGCAGGGAAAGCGCATCTCCTGCCGCCACACGGCGCTCAAGGCTTCGCGCAGATCCTCCTCGCCGATCCAATAGGCCAGGCCGTCGCAGCCGTCGCCGGGTTCCAGCCCGAGCACCAGCCCGGGCGCCTGGGCGGTGCCGCGGTTGAACGGGTCGTGGAGGCAGAACGACCGCCGCAGGCCCGGCAGCCGCGCCTTGCGCCGCTCCCGGTAGGCGAAGGGCGGGCCGGCCGCCAGAACCCCATAGACGAAAAGCCAAACCCCGTCCTGGCCTCCGGGGCGGGACGCGAGAACGAGGTCAAGGGAAGCTTGCAGCGCGGCTTCGTCGCGCGCCTGAACGGGGATGGTCATCAACAGCCTGGGAATCACGTTGCGAGGGTTCGAGGCGCCTTCATGTGTCTGCCGAGCGCAAGCGTCGGGCCGCGCCTGAAGTCGGTTGGAAACGCCGCCTCATGAAGGGCGTTCCGGCCGCCCGTTCACGATCTCGCGCGCCGCCGGCGGCGGGGGAAGCGGCGGGGCAGGGCTTTCGGGCGTCCCGTCCGGGCGGCCCGGCGTCACCCCTTCGGATGAGGCCGAGGCCCCTGATCTGCCTCACCATCGTCCAAGCCGATTCGTGGCGCGGGCATCCTCCGGAAACCCCTGCGGGCCCTGGTCGATCCCCGAGCCGGCGACGGCGCTCTCGTTTCTTTCGGAGGCACAGGACCATGGAGCTGTCCCTGATCGACACAATGGGATTCGTGGCGTCCGGGCTGACGCTTGCGACCTTCGCGCAGCGCTCGATGCTGCCGATGCGGGTCATCGCCATTGCGGCCAACATCTGCTTCATCGCCTATGGCGCGGGAGGCGCATACCTGCCCGTCTTCCTGCTGCATGTGGTGCTTCTTCCCCTGAACGTCCTCCGGCTGAGGGCCGTCCTGGCGGAGCGTTCCCGGGCCTGCGCGGACGAGCCCTATGGCGCGCCCGGACCCGGCGAGGCCGGCTCCTCGGCCGGGTTGATCTGATCGGCGCATGGGAACGGCGGCCTCCCCGAAACCATGCGCCGCTTGCGGCATCAGGAGATATGGTTTCCACGAGGGAGCATCCCCGAACACCCTTTCGTCGGCGCGCGCCCTTCGCTATGGTCGCGCCTCTTCAACGGCGAGGAGCAGGCGATGGTGGACATCGCGACCCGGGTCTACAACCACAACTGGAAGATCGACCCGATCGTCCGGTCCGTCCTGGATACGGATTTCTACAAGCTGCTGATGGCCCAGACGATCTTCCGCCGCCATCGCGACGTGAAGGTGACCTTCGGCATCCACAACCGCACCACCCGGGTCCGCCTGGCCGACATCGTGGACGCGGGCGAGCTGCGCGAGCACCTGGACCATGTGCGGGGCCTGCGGCTCAGCCGGGGCGAGTCCACCTGGCTCAGGGGCAACACCTTCTACGGCAAGCGCCAGATGTTCTCCCCCGAGTTCATGGACTGGCTCGAAACCTTCCGGTTTCCGGAATACCTGCTGGAGAAGGAGGACGGCCAGTATGTGCTCACCTTCCACGGGCCCTGGATCGAGACCACCATGTGGGAGATCCCGGCCCTGTCGATCCTCAACGAGCTGCGCTCCCGCGGGGTGCTCAAGGACATGGGCAAGTTCGAGCTCCAGGTGCTCTATGCCCGCGCCATGACCCGGGTGTGGGAGAAGATCGAGCGCCTGAGGGGGCTGCCCGACCTGTCCATCGCCGATTTCGGCACCCGCCGCCGCCACAGCTTCCTGTGGCAGGACTGGTGCGTGCAGGCGATGATCGAGGGCCTGGGCTCCTCCTTCCTCGGCACCTCGAACTGCCTCATCGCCCTGCGCCGGGAGGTGGAGGCGGTGGGCACCAACGCCCACGAGCTGCCCATGGTCTACGCGGCGCTGGCAGAGGGCGACGAGGAGCTGGCCGGGGCCCCCTATCGCGTGCTCGCCGACTGGCAGCAGGATTACGAGGGCAACCTGCGCGTGATCCTGCCCGACACCTACGGCACCACGGAGTTCCTCCGGAGCGCGCCCGGATGGGTCTCGTCCTGGACCGGCATCCGCGTGGATTCCAAGGATCCCATCGAGGGCGGCGAGGAGGCCATCGCCTGGTGGGGCGAGCGCGGGCAGAACCCGAGGGAGAAGCTCGCCATCTTCTCGGACGGGCTCGACGTGGACGTGATCGAGCGCATCCACCGGCATTTCCGCGGGCGCATGCGCATCGGCTACGGCTGGGGCACCCTGCTCACCAACGATTTCCGCGGCCTTGCGGCGGACGGCAGGCTCGACCCGATCTCCATCGTGTGCAAGGTCATCTCGGCGGACGGGCGGCCCACGGTGAAGCTCTCCGACAACCCCACCAAGGCCATGGGGCCGAAGGCCGAGGTGGAACGCTACAAGCGCGTGTTCCATGTGGGGGAACAGAGCGCGCAGCCGGTGCTGGTGTGATGGCCATGAGGATCGATCTCAACTGCGACATGGGCGAGGGCTTCGGCCCCTGGCCCATGGGAGACGACGAGGCGATGCTCGACATCGTGTCGTCCGCCAACATCGCCTGCGGCTTTCACGCGGGCGACCCCTCCATCATGTTCCGCACGGCGGAGATCGCCAAGCGCAAGGGCGTGGCCATCGGCGCCCATCCGGGCTTCAACGACCTGCACGGCTTCGGCCGCCGCGCCATCCGCGGCGACAGCCCTGCCGAGATCGAGCGCATGGTGGCCTACCAGATCGGCGCCATGCAGGCCCTGGCGGCGCTGGCCGGGCACAGGGTCACCTACGTGAAGGCGCATGGCTCCCTCAACAACATGGCGAACGAGGACGAGGATCTGGCGCTGGCCATCGCGCGGGCCGTCAAGGGCGTGGACGCCGGCCTCGTCAACGTGTGCATGCCCGGCCTGCTCATGGAGAAGGCCTCCGAGCGGATCGGCGTGCCCGTGGCGCGGGAGATCTTCGCCGACCGCACCTACGAGGATGACGGGACGCTCACCAGCCGCAAGAAGCCCGGCGCGGTCCTGCACGATCCCGAGGCCGCGTCGGAGCGCGTGCTGCGCATGGTGCAGGAGAGGGCGGTGGTCGCCACCTCGGGCAGGCGCATCCCGGTGGAGATCGACACGATCTGCGTGCACGGGGACGAGCCCAGCGCGGTCGCCATGGCGCGCGCCGTGCGGGCGAAGCTGGAGGAAAACGGCATCGCCATCGCGCCCTTCACGGGCCCCTGAGGCCATGTCATTCAAGGATCATTTTTCCGCCCGCTCCGCCGATTACGCAGCCTACCGGCCCACCTATCCGGACGCGCTCGTGGACTACCTCGCAGGACTTTGCGCCGCCACCGGCCTGGCGCTCGATGCGGGCTGCGGAACGGGCCAGCTCTCCGTGCTCCTCGCCCGCCGCTTCGCCCGCGTGGTCGCCACCGACGCCAGCGCGCAGCAGATCGACAGGGCCGAGGCGCATGGGAGCGTCGAATACCGCGTCGCGCCCGCGGAGCGCAGCGGCCTTCCCGACGCGTCGGTGGATTTCGTGGCGGCCGCCCAGGCGGCGCATTGGTTCGACCTGCCCGCCTTCTATGCGGAGGCGCGGCGGGTCGGAAAGCCCGGCGCGGTGCTGGCGCTCGTCACCTATGGGGTGATCGAGGCGGATGCAGAGATCGACGCCGCCATCCAGCATTTCTACAAGCACGTGGTCGGCCCCTACTGGCCCCCCGAGCGCCGCCACGTGGAGGAGGGCTACCGCTCCTTCGCCTTCCCGTTCGACGAATGGGCCGCGCCGCCGCTCGCCATCGAGACGCAGTGGAACGCCTCCGACCTCATCGGCTACGCGGAGACCTGGTCGGCGGTGCGCGGAGCCGAGAAGGCCCTGGGCCGCGCGCCCATCGAAGCATTCGGGCGCAGCCTGATGCAGGCCTGGGGCGACCCGGACCGCCGCCGCACCATCCGCTTCCCCCTGTCGCTTCGCGTCGGGCGGATGTGACGGGAAGGGTGGCGAGCGGCGCCGGAGCGGCGCCGCCTTGGCGAGTCCGCATGGCAGCCTTCCGATGTTTGCACGAAGGGGACTGCCCGCATATGCCATAAGGATCGATCCCAGACGGTTCGGCCCCTGCCGGGCCCTCGACTGCCATTTCGCAAGATGACCTGGAACCTATGACCCGTAGCGCCGCGGAACCGCCCATCGCCAAGCCTTCCTTCATTGCCTTGCTCATCGGCGTTGCGGCCGTGAGCCCGCTCGGCATCAACATGTACCTTCCGTCCATGCCCGGCATGGCGCGGGCCTTCGGCGTCGAATACACCACCATTCAGCTGACCCTCTCGCTCTATCTGGCCGCCATGGCGGTGGGGCAGCTGATCGTCGGCTCCCTGTCGGATCGGTTCGGCCGGCGACCCGTGCTCCTGACCGGGCTCCTGGTCTTCGTGCTCGGCTCGTTCGTCTGCCTGTCCGCCCAGAACGTGGGCGTGCTCATCGCCGGCCGCGTCGTGCAGGCGGTGGGCGGCTGCGCGGGCATCACCTTGAGCCGCGCCATCGTCCGCGACCTCTACGGGCGCAATCAGGTGGCCAGCATGATCGGCTACGTGACCATGGGCATGGCGGTCGCGCCCATGTTGGCCCCGACCATCGGCGGCGTGCTCGACACCCTCTACGGCTGGCGCGCCTCCTTCGCGTTCCTGATGGCGTTCGGGGGGCTTGCCCTGCTGTTCGCGTTCCGGTCCCTTCCCGAGACGAACCGCAATCGGGGCGAGGCCGTCCCCATGGGCGAGCTCTGGCTCAGCTATCGCAGCCTGGTGCGATCCCGCCTCTTCTGGGGCTACACCCTGGCGGCTGGCTTCACCTCGGCGGTATTCTTCTCCTTCCTGGCGGGCGCGCCCTACGTGATGATCGAGCTGATGGGGCGCAGCCCGGCCGAGTACGGCTTTTACTTCGCCATGGTGCCGAGCGGCTACATTCTCGGCAATTTCTTGACCGGCCGCTTTGCCGCCCGGATCGGCCCGAACCGGATGATCCTCACCGGCACGCTCACGGTGCTGGTGAGCGTCTCGGCCATGGCGGCGGCCTTCGCGGCGGGCATCCTGCATCCGGTCGCCCTGTTCGCGCCCATGTTCTTCATCGGGGTCGGGAACGGCCTGGTGCTGCCGAGCGGCATCGCGGGCGCGGTGAGCGTGAACCCGGAGGTGGCGGGCGCCGCGGCCGGCCTGTCGGGGAGCCTCCAGATCGGGTTCGGCGCGCTCGTCGCTCCCCTGATCGGCGCCCTGCTCAGCACGACCGTCTGGCCGCTGATCGCCATCATGGCCGCCAGTTCGCTTCTGGCCATCGCCTCGTTCGGCCTGATCGCAGGTCAGCGCAAAGCGGCCTCCGATTCATGAACGACGGCAGGCCCTGGAGAAGAGCCTCGACCCGCCACGGGCGCCCGCAGGGGGATCGCGACCATGGCCTGCGCCGCGGGCCGTCAGCACTCCCTCACGCGCCGGAGGAGGAGCCCTTCGCCAACGCCCCTTCGATGAAATCGGCGCGCTGTGCAACACCCGCCCTGGGCAGGACCTCGACCGTGTAGCCAAGCGCCGCATAAGCGTCCAGCAGGCGGGAATACTCGTCTTCCGCGGCCCGAAGATCGTGGCGCCGTTCCGGGTCCTTGAGGTAAATCTCGGGCCAGGGCGGCGCCAGGAATACCGTTTGGTGGTAGCGGTGCTCCCGCGCCAGCGCCGCCAGGGCCGGTTCCCCCGTCAGGTGCTGGAGGGCGGCCGCCGCATCGACCAGCCCGCGGTCGAAGAACACCCATCCCTTCACCTTGGCGGCCAGGGCCCGGTCCTCCAGAGCCATGGCGATGGCGCGACGGGCGAACGCGCTCCCGTCCTTCCAAGGGAGCGCCTTCCCGCCTTCCCGCAGCTCTTCCCTGACGATGCGCCGGCCCGGCTCCTCGACGATGGCGTGGCCCCGCCTGCCCAGTTCGGCGAGCAACGCAGACTTTCCGCCCCCTGAACAGCCGGATATGACGACAAATCGCTCCATTCATTCCCTTCCGCGGGTTCGATTCATTCGCTGAAATAATGCGTGAGCGTGAGACAGCGCGTCATGCCAAGCGCCTCCGCCAGCCTGATGGACGCTGCATTCTCTTCGGCAACCTGATAGCGCGGGATGCGGCCCCGACGAGACAGCTCCCCGAGGGCCGCATGGACGACACGGAATGCCAGGCGCTGACCACGCTCTTCAGGAAGAGTGTAAACGCCGCCGATTTCCCAAACCCCGCCGTCAATCTCAAACGCGAAACAGGCTGAAAGCGCCTCACCATCCTGCTCGATGACAGAGGCGAAGGCTCGGCCGCTTCTCATGAGAGGGGCAAGCCACCTTGCGCTGTGTCCTTGTGCCGCGAACAGATGAAGCGGAGCCTCGGCGGCACTCAGTCTGATCTTCACAAGGGGATCGTTCGCAACAATCCCAGTTGATGTGTAGGAGAAGTACGCGGTCCGCCTTTCCAATGAAAACTCTTGCGCAACCACCAGCCGGTCGGCCTCGTTCGCCAGCTTGAAAATCAGGGGCTGCCCCCGAGGCGCGAAGGTCAGAACCTCCCGAGTGAGCTCGGGGCGATCGCTCGAGATGATGACGGATGCCCTGGCTGCCGGATAGGCCTCCCGATCGAAGCGGCTGAACCGGTGATCAACGAGCAGGAGGGTTGCGGCATCGTTGCCGCGAATGACCTGGCGTACGATTGCATCGCCAGGGGCAGCGTTCAGAAGCTTCAGGAGAACGACGTTTTTAAGGGGGTCGCGTCTGAGGACGTCCAAGACCTTGTGCGAGGCGGTTTGCTCAAAGGGCATCTTGAGCAATCCTAGCCCCTCCAGAGGTTCAGGCCAAGAACGCTTGGACCGGCTGTTTACAAGATTTAACATCATGGTTGCATCATCGACGGAGGGGCCTCCCATGAACGTTGAGACCCCGCGGCTCCTTCTCCGCAGGCCCACCCGAGCCGACGTGCCCGCCCTCTTCGCGTTCCTCGGCGACCCTGACGCCATGCGCCATACCCACCACGACGGCTCCCTTCGAGAGTGCCGCCGCCGGGTTCTCGTGCATGAGTGGTTCCGGCGGCGGGACGGCTATGCCCCCTGGACGATTCTGGCGAAGGACGACGGCCCCATCATCGGATGGGGCGGGCTCTACAAGGACCCCTTCGATCCCGGCTGGGGCGTCGAGGTTGGCTACTACTTCCACCCTTGCGCCTGGGGCAAGGGCTACGCGGGCGAGCTGGTCGAAGCCTGCCTCGACCAGGCCGACCGGGTGCTCGCCCTGCCCGAGGTCAGGGCCTTCGCCCGCCCGGACAACGCCGCCTCCCGGCGGGTGCTGGAGCGGGCCGGGTTCGAGGTCGTGCGGTTCATTCCGGCCATGGAAAGGTTTTTGTACAGGCGAGGGCGGCGGGTTCGGTCGTCCGTTCCATGATGGAGTGCCGCGAGGCGCCACGGGCCAATCCCGTCAAGCACCGCTGATCCGGCGCAGGATCAGCCAGCGCTCGCACTGCCGGGGCATCGATCCCGCCGCTGCGATGTGATCGCGGTCGCACCGACATGCCGGTGATCAAGGATCCGCCTGCCGTAACGTGACGTGGCGGCGCGCTCCTATGGGTGTCGGGCAAGGTGCAGGAGGTTTCTTGAGCGCCTATCCTGGTCTATACATCCAGTAGTCCTTAGGAACGCCTGTTGCTGGACACCACCCGATTAGGTCTGCCGGAAGGCTTGGATACATGCCCAAGCGGGAGCTCCGGATGCGCACCGCACTGATCAGCTGGAACCAAAGGCGGAAGGACCGCACGCATCCGTCCTTGCCTAATCTCTCTTCCGGCGTGAATTCTTCAAGCTGTGCGGACTGGGACCAAGCTCATTCAGGCATGACGCCGTAGGTTTTCACGGAAACAGCTTGTCCATAAAGTTCCGCGAATTTGGCTCGCATTTTGCGCCGCCACTCAGGCTCGTACTCAGGAATCATGCCTTCGGCGGTGAGAACCTCGAAAGCAAAAACCTCTGGGGTCAAGACAGCGATTCGGCTCACCAGTTCCTCGCCCCTCAATGCATTGCAAAAGCCCCATTCGGTACAAAGATCTGCGAGAAGGAGATCGATGTCCTCCGACAGACTGGCCCTACGCTTCTTGCTCCATCCCAATTTCACTCTCCCAACGTTATTCGGATCGCCGCTCCACCTCACGCAAGGACCCGGCACGTTTGCCTCGCCTCTCAGCTCAAGGCACGTCGTGCAAAGTCAGGGACTGGAAGACGCGATGGAGCGCATCGATGGTTCGGCCGCGATTCTTCCTGTTATAGGACGCGGTGAATTCGACGCGCCGCGCCCGTCCGAAGGCATAGAGCCGCGTTGAGAGGCGGCCGCGACGAAGCTCCTGCTCCTTCGATACGATTCCTTGGCAGGATGGGCTTACCAGCACCTGGACATCACGCTCATTCTTCCAGATGGAAAGGTCTTCATCGATGTCCTGCTCGCGCTCGGCCGTTGTGCCAAGGGACACGCGGGTCAGACTGTCCGTGCGGATCACGCCATGAGCGTCGCCCAGGGCTTCCAAGCCGTTCCTCGGCGCGTCGAGGCTGAGGATCAGGTGCTCTCCGATCAAGCGGGGATGAAGACCCGTGGTGTCGAGGCTGATGCCGAGTTCGCCGAGCGCATCTGCGATCGCCGGCTGCGGACGCACGACGATCGACCCCAGAATGGCGTCCAGGGTTCCGCGCCAGCGCGCATTCTGACCGCCTGGATGTGTTATGAGCCCAAGGCTGTTATTGCCCACCTGGACTTCACCCATCCAATGGGCGTCCCGCAACACCACCGTCTCCTCGGCATAATCCGGGCTCGGACCGTATGCGAGGTAACGGAAGCGGCGCGCCTCGAATCCGTCGAGGGCAAGGGTCGCTGCAATTCTTTGGCTCCGGCTGTCCTTGTCCCATCTGTGGCTGTCGTATTCCGGACCGACGCGCAGGGTCTCGTGTATCTCCACCCGGAACGTGTGGTCCCTTGACAGGAGGGTCCAGCGATTGGACCAGACATCGACCCCCTCCGGTTTCCTGAAGCCGATCCGTCCGCCGGGAACGAAGTACATGGACGATCCTCCATTGCTGTTCTGCTGGGCGCGGATCGGCAGAGGAGCCATCGCGGCTGCACCCGCGAGCGCCATCAGGACGCTGCGCCGGCTTGGACAGAAACCGGCGCGGGCCCGCAGAAGACGAGCCTCGAAATCGACGAGCGAACGAGGCCCAGGAACGTGCTTCATCTCGGTTGCCCCTAGGGATTGCAGCCTGCTGATGATGCAACATTGCAGAGAAGAATCAAATACCGCCGGCCATGGGGGCCAACCGACCTTGTCGTCCGACCCTGGCGCAGGGGTCAGGCGGATTTCCGCAAGGCCTCACGAGCCCTGAAGCCGGCTGAGCAGGCGCTCGAGGTCCCTCAGGTTCGCGGCTCCGGTCTTTTCCAGCACGGAGCGCACCTGGGTTCGCACGGTGGAGACCTGCGAGCCGCGCTTGGCCGCAACGGCGCTCTTGGGGGCTCCGCCCGCCAGGGCGCAGGCCACCTCGGCCTCGGCGCGGGTGAGGCCGAAGAGATCCTGCAGCAGCCGGGCCCGCAGGGGCTCCGGCCGGGCGGCGAGGTCGCGAAGCAGGATCAGGGCCTGGCCCGCCACCCGTCCTCCCAGCTCGGCGGGCCTGTCCAGCAGGCGGCGCGGCAAGGGCGAGACGAGCGCCGCCAGGGCGGCCCCGCCCTCCGGATCCCGCAGCCGCACCGCCCCGCCCGCCGATCCGCCCAGGGCCGTTGCCCTGACGAGGGCCCGCAGGGCGTTGTTGTCCTCATGGTGGATGGCCGCCGCCATCGCCTGCCGGGCGCCGTTGCGCACGGAGCGGATCGCCAGGCCCCCCGCCATCATGATCTCGGCGGCCGCGTTCGCCACCTGCACATACATCTGAGCATCCACCACCAGGATGCCCGCCGCGAGGGCGTCGAGGGCGGCGAGCCCCGGCGGGACGACGGCGGCGGCCGGCTTGAGCTGGTGGCGCAGCTGCAGGGCGCGCCGCAGATGGGGCAGGAGGCACTCGAGGAGCCGGGCATCCAGGGGCGTGAAGGGAGCGGCCCCGTCCGGCCGGTGGAGCCCGATGGGCATCATGCCCGCGGCGCCGAGGGGCACCACCGTGCCGACCACGTAGCGCAGCCCGAGGGGGCGGCCGAAATCGGCATAGAACTCGCTGCGAAGGAACTCCCGGTCCGGAACCATGTGGCCGCTGGTCCAGACCTTCGGGCATGCGCCGGTCCCGTTCTTCAGCACCGCCTCGGCGGCGCGGTTGGTCCAGAGATCGACCTTCCGGTAGTGGTTCCGGTAGGCGATCACCGCATCGAGGGGAATGTCGGCGTGGTAGAGGATCTCGGCCTGCCCCGTGGCGAGGTCGCCGGTCATGATCGACGCGCTCTGAGCGCCCACGAGCCCCATCAGGCCCCTGCCGACCGCCGACCAGGGCGTGGCGCCGGTGGCTGCGTCATAGATCTGCTCGGTGAGCGCGAGCAAACGTCCATCAGACATGGAGTGACCCTCCGTGACCATGGCGCCCCGGGCAGCCGTTCCAGGCCTCGATCACGTCGGGCCGGCAGCCGCCAAGCGCCACCGTATCATTTCGGCCGCCGCGCCGGCATCCACCGTTGGGGGGATGCGCGGCTTCCCTAGAGTTGCCAGTCTGGATGGGTCGGAGCCGGAGTAGTGCAGGCTCCCCAGGGGAACGGGCGGATGTCGTTCGGCAGCGCCGGATGGCATTCCCGAGCAGCCCGACAGTAAAAACCGGCCGAACGAGTCCCGCGCCCGAGTATCGCGCCCCTGTAAACCGGATGAGGATACGATGATGAAGCGCACCCTGTTCATGGCAAGTCTTGGCGTCCTGGTGGGAGCATGGCAGGCGAATGCCGGCCCCGCGCCCCTCGATGCGGACGCGGAGTGCAGATCGATTTCCGCGGCGGATGCGTCCGGGTGCGGCTGCGCCGGCCGCTATTTCGAGAGCCGGTTCGGCCCCGAAGAGGGAGCCGCCGCCCTCCACCTGGTCGCCCGCAGCTACGTGGCCGAACCTCGGGTCAGCCTTGCGAGCCTCTACGAGCGATTCGGGGCCGCCGGGCTCGACCGGGCGGCGCAGAAGGTTCTGGGGACCGGAGGCGAGGTGGCGCTCTACTGCCCCTTCGGCTCGCACCTGGCGGACTGACCATGCCCGTCACCCCGGCCGAAGCGGCGTTGGGCCTTTTCGCGGTCTGCAACACGGCACGGGTGTTCGCCTATGTGCCGCAGATCGTGAAGATCGGCCGCGACCGGCACGGGGCGGCCGCCATCTCCTACACCACCTGGGCCCTCTTCGCCCTGTCCCATCTCTCGACGGTGGCCTATGCGCTCCTGGTGGTGGACGACCCGTGGATGGCGGCCATGTTCGCCGCCAACACCCTGTGCTGCCTCGTCATCCTGGGCCTGACCGCCTGGAAGCGGGCGCTCTTCCGGGCGATCCGAAGCCACGCCGCGGGGGAGCCGCCCCTCCATCCCGCCGCGCCCCTGGCGATGAGGCCTGCGCCGGAGCGCCCCGCCCATGGGGATCATCCCCACCTCGCCGTGGTGGCCGGCGGCCGCGAGGCGGTTCTGCAATCCCGCTGAGCGCCGGGGTTCGCCATGCGGTCGCCCAAGGGGCGGCTCCCCTGCAGGGCGCGCGGCGAGCCTCCTAGCCTTCGAACGCCCGCGCCAGGAACGGCTCCAGCGCCGCCAGCGTCTCCTCCGGCGCTTCCTCGGCGAGGTAGTGGCCGCAATCGATGCCGTGGCCTTCCACGTGGTCGGCCCAGTCGCGCCACACGGCGAGCACGTCGTACCAGCGCTCCAGCCCGTTCCTGAGGCCCCAGAGGGCCTGGACCGGGCAGGCGATGCGCCGGCTGGCCTGCCGGTCCCCTTCGTCGAGGCGCATGTCGATGCCCGCCCCCGCCCGGTAATCCTCGCACATGGCGTGGATCGTCTCCGGGTCGGTGAAGCAGCGCCGGTATTCGGCCAGCGCCGCCGGGTCGAACTGGGAGCGCCCGCGCCGGAGGTAGAAGGCATCCGGATCGGCCGCGATGAGGCGCTCGGGAAGAGGGTGGGGCTGGGCCAGGAAGAACCAGTGCCAGTAGCCCATGGCGAAGGCCATGTCGGTGCGCTCGAAATGCTCCAGGGTCGGCAGGATGTCGAGAACCGACAGGGCGAGGATGCGATCCGGGTGGTCCAGGGCCATGCGGTAGGCGCAGCGCCCGCCCCGGTCATGGCCCACGAGGGCGAAGCGCTCGAAGCCCAGCGCCTGCATGACCTCGATCCCGTCCCGCGCCATGGCGCGCTTGGAATAGGGCTCGTGGTCCGGATCGGTCGGCGGCTTGGAGCTGTCGCCATAGCCGCGCAGGTCGGCGCAGACCAATGTGTAGCGCCGGGCGAGGCGCGGGGCGATCCGGTGCCACATGGCATGGGTCTGCGGGTGCCCGTGGAGCAGGAGCACCGGGGGCCCGCTGCCGCCGTGGCGCAGGTTGATGACGGCCCCGGAGGTGGCGATCCGGCGGTGGGTGAAGGCTTCGAACATGGTCGGTCCCCCGTTGCGGCAGGCGGCGTCCGATCCCCATAGGGGAGGGCGGCGGAAAGCGCCAGCCTTGCGGGAGCGATGCGCGGGTGCGGCATCGCCCCTGCGGCCGACCCGCGGTCACCAGCGGCGGCGCTCTCCGTTGTCGATGTGGATGATGCCGTTGCGGTAGACCTTGAGGCCGCCCACCTCGGGACGGGAGCTCAGGTAGGCCATGACGCCCCGGGCCCGGGCCTTGACCCGGAAATCCACGGCCCGGCAGGAGAGGTGCATGGACCCTCCTGCGCCTCCCGCGCGCCGGTTGTGGCCCCTGCCGCGGTGGGTGGATTCCACGCTGACCGGGCCGAACCGGGCGGCCACGTCGGCCACCACCTCCCGCAGGTCCCCGGGCAGGCAGCCGGTGGGGGCGCCTGCCCGCAGGGTGATGGCGCCCTGCGCCACCTGGGCCTGGAAGCCGGAGGGGCCGCCCGGCCCGCGGGCGTCGGGCAGGCTCCCCGTCGCGGTAGGATCGGCCAGGGGCAGGTTGGAATATCGGGCGGGCGGGACCGGCGTCGCGTCCCCCGGCTCCGCCCGGACCTGAGGGGACCATAGGCCCAGCGCAAGCGTGCCGCTCGCGAACGCCAGCCGAAGCGTCGCGCGGAGTCGAAGTCTGGTTTTCATCAGGGCTCCCTGAGGTGAGCCCCCACTGATCGAACAATCGCCGAGAAACGGCCCTTGCAACGGCATTCGCCTGTTCTTGGCCGGCGAACCGGCGGCGGCGTTCCATCGCCGGGCGGGAAACCTAAGCCCAGCCCCGGCTCAGGCAAGGGTTCAGGGGAGGGGGGTCGGACCGGAAGGGGTAAGCCGGGAAATGCTCATGAACATCAGATACTTATCGGCAGCCCTCTTCCGGCGATGCGTCGCGCCGTTTTCCTTTGGCGCCTCTTGTGCACCGGAATTGCCATACACACATCTTCTCTTGTTGCGCCGTTTCAGCGGCGCCCGTGCGAATGGCTGGAGACCCGAATGAACTCGACCCGCAGCGCTGTTTTCGAAGCCTTGAAGACGGCCGGCCCGAGCCGGGAGGATTCGCTGGCGCGCATCACCCTGCTGGCCAAGCTGATGGACAACGCCTTCGTGATTCCCGGCCTGAACCGCCGCGTCGGCCTCGATTCGGTGATCGGCCTCGTGCCGGGCGTGGGCGACGCGATCTCGGCGGCGCTGGCGAGCTACATCATCTGGGAGGCGCGCCAGCTCGGCCTGCCGCGGTGGAAGATCGCCCGGATGATCGGCAACGTGGCGGTGGATACGGCGCTCGGCGCGATCCCGCTCGCCGGCGACGTGTTCGACATCTTCTTCAAGGCCAACGAGCGCAACATGCGCATCATCCACGAACACCTGGGCACGCCCAAGCGCGGCCCGCGGCAGATCGACGGCACCGCCGTTCGCGTGGACGAGCGTTAAATGAAACGGCTTCTGTGGGGTTTGGCCTGGATCGCCGTCCTGGTCTGGTCGCTGTTCGCCTGGGGCGCCTACGGGCTTCTGGATTTCTTCGGAGGCGTCGCAGCCCGCAATGCGGACATCGTCACCGGCCATCCGGAAACCGTCGAATGGCTGTCCTGGGCTCTGACAACCCTGAGAGGGTTGGGGCTCGGCGCCATCGTGGTGGTCTGGGGTCTCGTGTCGCTGCTCATCCTGGCCGTTCCCGCCGGGCTGGGCTTCCTCCTGGGTGGGTCGAGGCGTGAACCGCGCGTCGACTATGGGCGCGGGATCGATCGGCAGGGGTCAGGGCCCTTCCCGCACCCGCCGGGCCAGGGTCCTGTCCGCCGGATCGACAAGCGTTAGACGGAAAGGGCGAAGCGGGTGCCGCTTCGCCCTTTCTTTTTCGAGCCCCAGCGCCTGGAGCGATGCTCTAGCGATGGCTCGAGATGAACTGCTTGAAGCGCTCGGATTTCGGAGCGCCGAACACCTCGGCCGGCGGGCCTTCCTCTTCCACCACGCCCTTGTGCAGGAACACGACCCGGTTCGACACGTCGCGGGCGAATCCCATCTCGTGGGTGACCACCAGCATGGTGCGGCCTTCCTCCGCCAGCGAGCGCATGACCCGCAGCACCTCGCCCACCAGCTCCGGGTCGAGGGCCGAGGTCGGCTCGTCGAACAGCATCACCTTGGGGTGCATGGCGAGCGCCCGCGCGATCGCCGCGCGCTGCTGCTGGCCGCCCGACAGGTGGGACGGATACTGGTTGCGCTTGTCGACGATGCCTACCTTGGCGAGCAGCTCCTCGGCCTCCGCCACGCACTCGGCCTTCGGGCGCTTCTGCACGTGCACGGGGGCCTCGATCACGTTCTCCAGGATCGTCATGTGAGACCAGAGGTTGAAGCTCTGGAACACCATGGCGACCCGGGAGCGGATGCGGTCCACCTGGCGCTGATCGGCGGGCGCCATGCCCTTGCGGCCCTTCTTCAGCTTGATCGTCTCGCCGCCGATCTCTACGTCGCCGCCGTCGGGCACCTCCAGCATGTTGATGCAGCGGAGCATGGTGGATTTGCCGGAGCCGGACGCGCCCAGGATCGACACCACGTCGCCTTCGCGGGCGCTGAGCGACACGCCCTTGAGAACCTCGAGGGAACCGAAGCTCTTGCGCAGGCCGCGGATCGCGACCGCCGGGGTGGAATCGGGCTGCAAGGATGTGGCTTTGTCAGACATGGGCAGCCTCCAGGCGCGGCTCGATGGCCGGGGGACGGCGCAGATGCGGCGAGAGCCGCCATTCGACCGCCATGATGATGCGCGTGATGGTGAAGTTGAGGATGAGATAGATCACGCCCGCCACCACGAAGACCTCGATGATGCGGAAGGTCTGCGAGATGAGCTTGTGGGCGATGCCCGTCAGCTCCATCATGGTGATGACCGAGGCGAGCGAGGTCGCCTTCACCATGAGGATGAGTTCGCTGCCATAGGCCGGAAGCGCCTGCCGCACCGCGATGGGGAAGATGATGCGGCGGAACAGGAGCAGGCGGGACATGCCGCAGGCCCGCGCCGCCTCCACCTGATTGTGCGGCACCGCCTGCAACCCACCGCGGATGATCTCGCTGGCATAGGCGGCGGTGTTGAGGGTGAATGCCAGGATGGCGCACCAGTAGGGCTCGCGGAAGAAGGTCCACAACCCCCATGCGTCCAGAGTGGGGCGGAACTGCCCGAGGCCGTAATAGATCAGGAAGATCTGCACCAGCAGGGGCGTGCCGCGGAACACGAACACATAGGCCTGAGCGATCCAGTCGAGGACCCGGTAGCCCGACATGCGCATGAGCGCGAGCACCATGGCCAGGATGGCCCCGAGGGCCACGGACGTGAAAGCCAGGTTGAGCGTGAGCGGAATGCCGCCGAGCAGGCTCAGGAAGGTCTCCCACATGAAAACGAAATCCATCAGGAAGCCCTCTTCATGCCGCGCATCGAGTAGGTCTCCGCCCGCTGGAACAGAAAGGTCGACACCCAGGTGATGAGCAGGTACAGCACCGCCGCCGTGATGTAGAAGTCGAACGGGCGGCGCGTGGAGCCCGCCGCCACCTGCGACTGCCGCAGCAGCTCCACGAGGCCGGTGACGGAGATCAGCGCCGATTCCTTCAGAACGAGCTGCCAGGTATTGCCGAGGCCCGGGATCGCGAAGCGCAGCACCTGCGGCGCGATGATGCGGCGGAACATGAGCAGGCGATGCATGCCCACCGAACGGGCCGCCTCGAGCTCGCCGCGGCCCAGAACCTGATAGGCGCCCCGGAAGACCTCCGCCTGGTAGGCTCCCGAGATGATGCCGATGGCCATGGCGCCGGTGATGAAGGCCGGTACGCCGATGAAGCCTTCCGCGCCGAACATGCTGCCCACAGCGCTCAGCACCGCGCTGCCGCCGAAATAGAACAGGTAGATGACGAGAAGGTCGGGGATGCCCCTCAGGACGGTGGTGTACCCGTCGGCGATGCCGCGGGTGACCATGTTGCCGCCGATCTTCGCCCAGGCCACGAAGGTTCCGATCACGGAGCCTAGGAGAAAGCCGCAGGAGGCGACCGCCAGGGTCATGAGGGTCGCCCGGAGAAGCAACTCTCCCCAGCCGTTGGGGCCGAAACCGACGAGATCGAAATAGCTCAACTGCTGCACGCGTCTCAACCCTCCCGAATGGGCCTCGCCGCCGGAAGAGGCGAGGCCGCTGATGGCGTCCGGCGGTCCGCCGAGGTCAGCTTTGCGGGGTCATGTCGACCTTGAACCACTTCTGCGAAAGCTTTGGAATGGTCCCGTCGGCGATGGCCGCCTGAATGGCCTTGTCGAACATGGCCTTGAGCTCCGCGTCGTCCTTGCGCATGCCCACCGCCACGCCGCGGCCGAGCAGGCCGCCGCGCATGCCGGTGCCGGCCACGATCATGTTCTTGAACTCGGGCTTCTCCTGGGTGGCGCTCAGCGCCCCGTAGCCCGCGAAGATCGCGTCGATGCGCCCGGCGGTCAGGTCGAGGTCATGCTGCTCCGTGGTCTTGTACTCGCGGATCTGGATGACGTCCTTGAGGTAGGTCTCCAGGAACTGCGAGTTCACGGTGGACCCCTGCACGCCCACGGTCTTGCCCTTCAGGAGCGGCTTCCAGGCCTCGATGGCCTTCTTGGCGCCCTCCGGGTCCTTCTCGAAGCTCACGGTGGTGCCGGTGCCCGCCAGCTTGGCGAGGGGCGAATCCTTCATCACGCCCCAGCCGTGGGGGGTGGCGGCGTAGGCCTGCGAGAAGTTGATCACCTCGAGGCGCTTGTCGGTGATGTTCATGCCGGCCATGATGGCGTCGTACTTCTTGGCGTTGAGCCCCGGAATGATGCCGTCCCAGTCCTGGGCGATCACTTCGCACTTCACCTTCATGCGGCCGCACAGGTCGTTGGCGAGGTCGATCTCGAAGCCTTCGAGCTTGCCGCCCGCGCCCGTGAGGTTCCACGGGGCATAGGCGCCCTCCGTGGCGATCTTGATGGTCTTCTCCTGGGCGGAGGCTGCGCCCGCCGCAAGAGCGGAGGCGAGCAGGCCGAGGCCCAAAGCCTTGAATAGTTTCATCGTGTTCCCCTGGTCAGCTTCGACTGAACCTTATGCTCCGAAGACGGCCGCCTTGACGAGGCCGGTCTTCCGCCGCCTCAAAGCTAACATTCAAAGGCCAAGCCAACGCAAGCCCCAAACATGCTGAATCAAGCGCCGGCACGGGCGTTTTCGGTCGCTTTTGAGCCCCATTCATACGAAAAGGCGCGGCCGGGGCCGCGCCTTCCATTCGGAGGGGCTGCAAATCAGCTCTTCGGCGTGGTGTCGATCTTGAACCACTTCATGGACAGCTTCTGGGTCGTGCCGTCCTTGATGGCGGCCTGGATGGCCTCGTCGAAGGACTTCTTCAGGTCCTTGTCTTCCTTGCGCAGGCCCACGCCCACGCCGGCGCCGAGCATGCCGCCGGTGATGGACGGGCCGACCAGGACGTAGTCCTTGAACTCGGGCTTCTCCAGGGTGCCGATGATGGCGGTGGCGTCCGCCAGCACGGCGTCGATGCGGCCGGCCGCGAGATCGAGGTCATGGGCCTCGGTGCTCTTGTACTCGCGCACCTGAGCGGTGCCCTTCAGGTACTTGTCGGCGAAGGCGGAGTGGATCGTCGAGCCCTGCACGCCCACGGTCTTGCCCTTGAGGAGCGCCTTCACGTCGTTGATGGCCTTCTCGGCCGCGGCCTGCTGGGTGCCGAGGTTGAAGGCCTGGCCCGTGCCCGGAATCTTGGCCAGCGGCGAGTTCTTGGCCACCAGGAAGCCGTTCGGCGAGTTGGCGTAGACCATCGAGAAGTCGATCACCTTCTTGCGCTCGTCGGTGACGCTCATGCCCGCCATGATGGCGTCGTACTTCTTGGCCTGGAGGGCCGGGATGATGCCGTCCCAGTCCTGGGCGATGATCTCGCACTTCACCTTCATGCGGCCGCACAGGTCGTTGGCGAGGTCGATCTCGAAGCCTTCGAGATTGCCGCCCGCGCCGGTGAGGTTCCACGGGGCGTAGGCGCCCTCCGTGGCGATCTTGATGGTCTTCTGCTGCGCCGAGGCTCCGCCGATGGCAAGTGCGGTGCCGATGAGAGCCAGTCCGACGCTTTTCACAAATTTCATAGTCGTTCCCTTGCTTTATGGGGCCCGCGCTCGACGAGCCCAGCCTCCGGCGGCCCGTCAGGCCGCGCCGTGACGCAGTAACGGCCAATCTTCGAAAAAAGGCAAGGGGAGGAGAGCCGGGGCTCACACAACCCGCAGCCGGATCTCGCCCAGGCCCGCGATGGAGGCCGTCATGGTCTGGCCCCGGGCCACCGCCCCGACACCCTCCGGCGTTCCCGAGAAGATCACGTCCCCGGGGAAAAGCTCGAAATAGGACGACAGATAGGCGATCTGCTCCGCCACGGACCAGATCATGTCCGAGAGATCCGCCTGCTGGCGCACCGTCCCGTCCACCGCCAGGGAGATCGCGCCGCGGGCCGGGTGGCCGATGCGGGAGGCCGGATGGAGCGGCCCGACGGGACCCGAGCGATCCGCGGCCTTGCCGAGCTCCCAGGGGCGGCGAAGCTGCTTGGCCTCGTCCTGGAGGTCGCGGCGGGTCATGTCGAGGCCGACGCCGTAGCCGAACACATGGTCGAGGGCTCCGTCCACGGGGATGTCCCGCCCGCCCCGGGCCAGCGCCACCACCATCTCGGCCTCGAAATGGTAGTTGCCGGTCTTCGGGGGATAGGGGTGCTCCGCCGTCCCGCCCTCGGGCACCGGCTGGAGGGCGTCCGCGGGCTTCATGAAGAAGAACGGCGGCTCGCGGGTGGGGTCGTGGCCCATCTCCCGCGCATGGGCCGCGTAGTTGCGCCCGACGCAATAGACGCGCCGGACGGGAAACAGATCGCCCGAGCCGGCGACCGGAAGGGCGGGAACCTGGGGGAGGGGGATGACGTATGCCATGGCGGCTTTCGCGAAAAAGGTGGAGCGCAGGAGGCATGGCCGCGGGCTTTCCGGGAGCGATGCCGGTGTTTCTTCTTCCTACACCTTGCGGTTCGCATCACAAGGCGCAATGAAGGGCTTTTACGAAAGGAAACGGGGATCGCAGTGCAGACGAAGGCCGGCATGGCTCTGATCGAAACCCTCGCGGCGCGGCTGGGCGCCGCCTCCGTCCTGACGGAGGCGGGCGACATGGCGGGCCACCTGGTGGAGGCGCGGGGCCTCTATACGGGCGAGGCGCTTGCGGTGGTTCGCCCCCGCGACCGGGACGAGGTCGCCTTCGTGTTGCGCGAATGCGCGGCGGCGGGCGTTCCGGTGGTGCCCCAGGGCGGCAATACGGGCCTCGTGGGCGGCGGCGTTCCCCGCGGGGGCATCGTCCTGTCCTTAAGCCGCCTCGACCGCATCCGCGAGATCGATCCCGTGAACGCGACCATCACCGTGGAGGCCGGGTGCATCCTGAAATCCGTGCAGGACGCGGCGGATGAGGCCGGATATCTCTTCCCCCTGTCGCTCGCCTCGGAAGGATCGTGCCGGATCGGCGGCAACCTCGCCACCAACGCGGGCGGCACCGCGGTGCTGCGCTACGGCAACATGCGCGAGCTCACCCTGGGCCTCGAGGTGGTGCTGGCGGACGGGCGCATCTGGAACGGCCTCAAGGGCCTGCGCAAGGACAACACGGGCTACGACCTCAAGGACCTGTTCATCGGCTCGGAGGGAACGCTGGGCATCATCACGGCGGCGGTGCTGAAGCTCTTTCCCAGGCCCCAGGCGCGGGTGACCGCCTTCATCGGCTGCGCCTCGGCGGGGGACGCGCTGGGCCTCTTCGAGCGCCTGCGGGCCGGGGCCGGCGATCAGCTCACCGCCTTCGAATACATGCCGCCCTTCGGCCTCGACATCGTGCTCAAGCACAGCCCCGGCGCGGTGCGGCCGCTGGCCGGGTCCCACGGGGCCTATGCGCTGATCGAGCTCTCCACCCCCGAGCGGGACGCAAGCCTTCAGGGCCGCCTGGAGACGATCCTCGGCGAGGCCTTCGAGGCGGGGCTGGTGGAGGACGCGACGATCGGCGCAAGCGAGGCGCAGGCGCAAGGGCTGTGGCAGCTGCGCGAGCGGCTCTCCGAGGTGCAGCGCCTGGAGGGCGGCTCCATCAAGCACGACGTGGCGGTGCCGGTCTCTCGCGTCGCCGAGTTCATCGACGCGGCGACGCAAGCCTGCGAGGCCGAGATGCCGGGCTTGCGGGTCTGCGCCTTCGGCCATTTCGGCGACGGCAACATCCACTTCAACCTGTCCCAGCCCGTGGGCATGGACAAGGCCGCGTTCCTCGCCCATTGGGAGCGCTTCAACCGCATCGTGCACGACATCGTGCACCGCATGAACGGGTCCATCTCGGCCGAGCACGGGATCGGGCTGATCAAGCGGGACGAGCTGAGGCTCTACAAGGACGAGGTGGCCCTCGATCTCATGCGCTCCGTCAAGCGGGCGCTGGACCCCGGCAACATCCTCAATCCGGGCAAGGTCGTCAGCATGGGAGACGAGGCTCCCGCAACCTTTTCCGCAACCGCAGGGACCCCATGAAAACGATCGATCTTCTCGCCTTCGGCGAACCCATGATGGAATTCGCCGAGGTCCAGCGCAACGGCGAGCGCCTCTACCTTCCGGGCTTCGGCGGGGACGTGTCGAACACGGCGGTGGCCGCCGCGCGGCAGGGCGCGAAGGTCGCGGTCTTCACGGCGCTCGGGCGGGACTTCTTCGGCCAGGACTTCATCGACCTGTGGGACCGGGAGGGCATCGACCGCTCCTCCGTGATCCTGCGCAAGGACGGGCGCACGGGGGCCTATTTCATCAGCTACGGGGAGGAGGGGCACGTGTTCTCCTACGCCCGCGCCGGATCGGCCGCGAGCCTGATCTCCACGGACGAGCTGCCCCTGGTGCAGATCGCCTCCGCGCGGGTGCTCCATGCGTCGGGCATCAGCCAGGCGATCTCGGAGACCTGCGCCGACGCGGTGTTCGCCGCCATCCGCCACGCCAAGGCGAACGGCACCCTCGTCAGCTACGACACCAACCTGCGCCTGCGGCTCTGGCCCCTGGACCGCGCCCGCGCCACCATCAACGCCGCCGTGGCGCTGTCCGACATCGCCCTGCCGGGGCTCGACGACGCCCGCCAGCTCACCGGGCTCGACCGGCCGGAGGAGATCTGCGGGTTCTATCTCGGGCTCGGCTGCCGCGTGGTGGCCCTGACCCTGGGCCGGGACGGCACCATGGTGGCCACCCCCGAGCGGCAGGAGGTCATCGCCGCCCGTCCGGTGGAGGCGGTGGACGCCACGGGGGCCGGGGACACCTTCGACGGGGCCTTCCTGGCGGAATGGCTCGCGCACGGGGACCCGTTCCGGGCGGCGGCCTACGCCAACGCGGCGGCGGCCCTCTCGACCCTCGGCCACGGGGCGGTGGCGCCCATGCCGCGGCGCGCCCAGGTGGAGGAATTTCTCGGGCAGGCCTCCTAGGGCCTGCCAGCCGCATTCAGGCGAAGCGGTCCGTGGCCGCCACGATGCTCCCGGCCATTCCGGGGTCCCGCGCGTCGTGCCCGGCCTCGCCCACCACCACAAGCTCGCTGCCCGGCCAATGCCGCTGGAGCCGCCAGGGCGTGACGAGCGGCCCGCCCATGTCCAGCCGCCCATGGATCAGAATGCCCGGAATAGGGGCCAGGCGGCCCGCGTCCCGCAGCAGGGCCCCGTCCTCGAGCCAGGCCCGGTGACGCCAGTAATGGGTGACCAGGCGGGCGAAGCCCAGGCGGAAGGCCGGGTCCTCGTATCGGGGGTGGGGCTTGTGCCCGGGAGCCACCGCCACCAGGGCCATCTCCCAGTCGCACCAGTCCCGCGCCGCCTTCTCGTGAACGGCGGGATCCGGGTGCATGAGGAGCCGGTGATAGGCCTCGACGAGGCTTCCATGGCGGTCCGCCTCCGGAACGCCGTCCCGGAAGCGGCTCCAGGCCTCGGGAAAGAACACGCCGACCCCGCGGGTGATCCAGTCGATCTCCCATGCGGTGGTGGCGGCGATGCTGAACAGCACCATCGCGCTCACCCGGTCGGGATGCCGCTCGGCATAGGCGAGGGCCAGGGTCGAGCCCCAGGACCCGCCCAGGAGCAGCCATCGCTCGATCCCGAGATGCCCCCGCAGGCTTTCCATGTCGGCGAGCAGGTGCGCGGTGGTGTTGGCGGAGAGGTCGGCGTCGGGAAGGCTGGCGTGGGGCGTGCTTCGCCCGCTCCCGCGCTGGTCGAACAGCACGATGCGGTAGGCGTCCGGGTCGAAGGAGCGGCGCGCGTTCGCCGTGCAGCCGGACCCGGGGCCGCCATGGAGAACCAGCGCAGGCTTGCCGGCCGGGTTGCCGCAGGTTTCCCAATACAGGCGGTGCCCGTCGCCCACGGGGAGCGTGCCGGAATCATAGGGTTCGAGGGGCGGGTAGGGGGCCATGGGCCTCTCTACCATGCCTGCGCCGCCGCACCAGCCGTCCCCCAAGCCCCCGACGGCCCCGCTGCCGGGGCCACATGAAAACGGCGGGTCCCGAAGGACCCGCCGCTCTTGTTCCTTCTGCCTGCCGATCGCTTAGCGGCGACGGCGGCTCGAATTGCCCTGAAGGCGCTGGGCGTTGACATAGTGCTGCTCCAGGTGCGGGATCACCGAGGCGGCGAACTGCCGGAGCGCCGGGTCCGTGCCGGTCTGGGCATAGCTCTGGTAGAGGCCGAGGGCCTCCTGGTGCGCCATGACCTGGGCCTGGGCGTAGAGGCGGTCGAACTGCGGGCCGGAGGTGGAGGCCAGCTGGTTCAGCATGGCGGTCTTCTCCGGGCTCAAGGCGACGCCGAGGCGGATCGGGGTCACCGAGCCGGTAGCCTGCACTTCACGGGAGCCTGCGGCCGCGCCCGTCGTGGCGCCGACGCCCGCGCCCACCGCCGCGCCCACCGGTCCGCCCACCAGGGCGCCCACACCCGCGCCGGCGAGAGCGCCGGTCGCCGTGCCGGTGCTCGCCCGGGGGGAATTGGCCGTGCCGGCGGTCGCGCCTGCCGTGGCGCCCACGCCCGCGCCGACCACCGCGCCCACGGGGCCGCCCACCAGGGCGCCGATGCCCGCGCCGGCCAGCGCGCCGCCCGCGGAGCCGCCGAGCCACTCACCGGACGCGGAATAGACCGCGCGGCCGCCGTTCAGGGCCTGGCTCGTCTGGCTGTGGTCCTGGATCATGTTCTGGGCGTAGTTGAGCACTCGCTGGTTGCGGGAGCGCTCGAGGGCGAGGCGGCTCGACGCGATCTCGAAGGCGTCGGACTGCGCCGCCATCATGCGGAAGGTCTGGCTGTCGATCATCGTCTGGGCGAAAGCCGGGGTCGAGACGGATGCAAGCAAGGCCGCAAGGGCAACATACTTCTTCATGGGGTGAACTCCTGTTTACGGGGTGGCAGAACACCGCGCCAAGCCGACAGGCTTGCAAATCTCATGGGCGACTGCTGCTTCCCTTCAACGAGGAGACGTTGAGGGGGTTCCAGAAAAGGATTTTTTCTTGGCGAATAGGCTCGGGGACCGGAAATCTAGCCTGGCTGTTGCGGCGGATATTCGGAAATACGCAAGCTGAGCTGTAGGAAGTCGAACCTCATGCCTTGGCAAGAGGCTGCCCGATGCGGGCGAGGGACAACATGCCCATGCCGCCCACCGTCCCGTCGGGCCGCAGCCCCCGCAGCTCCGCCGCCAGGAGGAAGCCCGTCTCGTCCCGGCCGATGGTGAAGAGGTGGTAGCCCGCCTTGTGGGTGAGGGTTCCGCCCCGGGCGGAGGCCGAGGGGGCTCCGATCACCGGCACAGGCCCGCGGGGGCCATCGAGATGGGCGAGCGACCCCACATGGTTGTGCCCGTGCAGGATGAGTTCCGCGCCGACCCGGCCGATCATGGCCTCGAACCGGGGCGCGTCCGTGAGATTGCGGCCGGGCTCCGCGCCGCCCACGTGCGGCGGGTGGTGGATGAGCACGACCCGGAAGCAGGCCGGGTCGCGGCCCAGCTCCGCCAGCATGGCCTCCGCGGCCTTGGTCTGCTTCGCGCCCACCCGCCCGGTGGCCACGAAGGGAAGGGTGGGAATGGCCGACGACAGGCCCAGGATGGCCACGGGGCCGTAGCGGCGCAGGAACGGGAAGGAGGCCTGGGTGCCGTCGTCGCCGCGGGTCCAGGGGCCGATCACCTTCAGGAGGCCTTCGAGGGAGCCGCGCACATAGGCGTCGTGGTTGCCCGGCACGAAGGTGACCCGGGCCGGGTCGCCCAGGGCCTCCAGGAACACCCGCGAGGTCTTCCACTCGTCGGGCAGGCCGATATTGCAGGTGTCCCCGGTGCAGGTGATGTGGTCGGGCTTCTGGGCGTGGATGTCGGCTACCAGGAGCGCCAGCAGCTCCATGTCGTGGGCGTCCTCCCGGTGGCGGTGCCAGTTGTACCAGCCGGTGAGGCGCTTGCTCAGGAGCTCCTTCAGGCGCGGACGCGGCAGCGGTCCCACATGCGGGTCGGTCAGATGTGCAATTCGGAACATGGCGGCCCGTTCAGGTGGCTCTGCGACAGTTCTCCCGAAGCCCTGGCGCCGTCAAGCGGCGGCGGGACGCCGGGTCCCGGTCAATGGGCCTCCGGGATGCAGGTTCCCCCAAAACGAGAAAGGCCGCCCCCCGGATCATCCAGGGGGCGGCCCGCAGTCATGTGGCCGGGATCGCTTCAGGAGCGATCCGGGGCCGGTCAGTACTGGGCGCCGGGGATCAGGGTCGAGTAGATCGCGTGGTCCTGGAGGTCGAGGGCCGGGGACCAGGCGAAGCGGGCGCTGCGGTTGAGGTAGGAGAGGATCAGGGAGATGAACATGGGGAATGCCTTTTGCTGAGAATGTGTTAGACCCAGCTACGGCAAAGGTCACGCGCCCATTTGAGGGATCAGCCATGCGTTTGATGAATGAGCCGGTTCATGCTTCGGTAAGGGTGCCGTGATCACCTCTTTCGATGCCTGCTCCGATGCCTGACGACCGCACGTCCAGACCGTCCTCCCGCCTCGTCGGCTGGGGGCTTCACACCTATTGGCGCTTCGCCCGGGGCATGACCCTGGGGGTGCGGGCGGTGGTGCTCGACCGGCAGGGGCGGGTCTTCCTCATCCGGCACACCTATGTTCCGGGCTGGCACCTTCCGGGGGGCGGCGTGGAGACCGGGGAGACGGCCCTGGAGGCCCTGACCCGCGAATTGCAGGAGGAGGCCTGCATCGCCATCGACGAGCCGCCGCAGCTCACGGGGGTCTATTTCAACAACCGCATCTCCCGGCGCGACCACGTGCTGGTCTACGTGATCCGGCATTTCACGGTGCTGGGGGCAAAGCAGCCCGACCGGGAAATCGCGGAGGCCGGGTTCTTCCCCCTCGACGCCCTTCCCGAGGGCACCACGGGGGCGACCCGCCGCCGCCTGGCGGAGATTCTCGACGGGCAGCCCCCGGCGGCGATCTGGTGAGATTGCGCCCCGTGCCGGACGCTGCTATGGCCAGAAAACCCTGAGGAAACCCCCGATCCCATGAGCACCGCGCGGACTCTGCGACGACGACACGGCTGACGCCTCCGTCCGCCCCCTTGTTCGTCGCTTTCACGCGAGTCCGTCCATGACCGAGCTCTCCCTGATCATCCGCGCCGAGCAGCCCATCGACGCCGACCCCATCGAGCGCCTGCACGAGCGCGCCTTCGGCCCGGGCCGCTTCGCCCGCACCGCCTCCCGCCTGCGGGAAGGGGTGCCCCACATCCTCGACCTGTCCTTCACGGCCCTCGTGGGCACCCTGCTGGTCGGCTCCGTGCGCCTCACCCCCGTGATGGCCGGCCAGGAGCCCGCCCTGATCCTGGGGCCGCTCACGGTGGAGCCCGCCTTCGAGAGCCGCGGCATCGGCGCGGCCCTCATGAGCCGCTCCCTGGAGGCCGCCAGGGCCAAGGGCCATAGCCTGATGCTGCTGGTGGGCGACGAGCCCTATTACAGCCGCTTCGGCTTCAAGCGCATCCCGCCCCAGCACCTGCAGCTCCCGGGGCCCGTGGACCCGGCCCGCTTCCTGGCCTGCGAGCTGACGGAGGGCGCGCTCTCGCGGGCCAGGGGTCTGGTGAGCGCGCTGCCCAGGGCGTAGGGCGGGGGTGGGTTCGCTTCCTGGCGGGCTGATACCCTCTCGTCATCACCGGCCTTGTGCCGGTGATCCCGATTCTGAGGACGCTGCGGTTCTCTCATCGGGATGGCCGGGACGAGCCCGGCCATGACGGGAGGGTCTGACACCCTTTTGTCATCCCCGGCGAGCCGAAGGCGAGGGAAGGGGATCGCGTGCAGGATAGAGCGCATATTCCCTCCCCTTGCGGGGAGGGACAAAGGGTGGGGTCGCAGGGTCAAAGCTCCCCGCTCAGATGAAAAGCTCGAAGGCGGATACAGCGCCTCACTCTTTGATCGTCTCACCCAGCCGCACCACCCCCACCCTGGCCCTCCCCACAAGGGGAGGGAAACCAGTGTGCCGCCTGTGAGGACCGGAACGCCTCAGGCCCGCCTGCGCCCCTCCGTCAGCCAGGCCGCGACCGTCGCGCCCACCAGGAGCGTGAGGCCGAGGAAGCCCAGGGCCAGGGGGAAGACGGAGACGCCGCGCACGATGGCGCTCTCGCTCGGCTTGATGCCGATCCAGTCGCTGCCCGAGAAGCGCGAGCCGGAATGCACCGGGAGGATGCGGGGCACCGTGATGCCCTGGTCCCCGGCCACCGCCACCCGCCGCACGGAGCCGCCCGTCGCCTCCGCGATGGGCGCGAGGGCTTGCGTGCTGCTGAACACGTCCATGAGTTCGCGGGGATTGGCCGGGCCCACGCTCACGAAGGCGATGAGGTCGCCCGAGCGCACCGTGTGCAGGCCGAGTTCGCGGCTGGCCACCTGCGCGGTGAACAGGCCCGGGCGGTTCTGCGCGAGGGCGATGCTGCTTTCGGCGCCGCTGGGGGCCACCAGGGTGGCGGGAGCGGCGGCCTCGGCCATGGTCTGGCGCTCGATGCGGATGTCGCGCCCGGCCACGCTGGCGCGCAGGGCCTCCTCCTCCAGGGTGGGCTCCTTCATGAGCCAATGGGCGAGGCGGCGCAGGAGGTCGAGATGCGGGCCGCCGTCCTGGTAGCCCCGCGCCCAGAGCCAGGCGTGGTCGGAGAGGAGCAGGGCCACCCGGCCCTTGTCCTCCCGGCGCAGGACGAGGAGCGGCAGGTTGTTGGCACCCGACATGATGGTGGAGCCCGACTGGACCTGGGCGTCGATGATGCGCAGCCACTCGCCCCAGGCGGGAGGGTTGGTCTCGGAGCCCGGCAGGTCCCGGGTCACCGGGTGGCGCGCGCCGGTGTCGGTGATGGCCGCCTTGTAGGGCTGCTCGACGATGCGGCCGTTGGGGGCGCCGGGAATGACCGGCGCAAGGCGCGTCTGGGCGAGGCTGCCGTAGCTGGCGAATTCCGGCCCCGCCGCCACCAGGATCGCGCCGCCCTCGCGCACGTAGCGCACGATGTTGTCGAAATAGCTCGAGGGCAGGATGCTCTGGTTGGCGTAGCGGTCGAAGATGATCAGGTCGAATTCCTTGATCTTCTCCTGGAACAGGGACCGGGTCGGAAAGGCGATGAGGGAGAGCTCGTTGATGGGGGTCCCGTCCTGCTTCTCCGGCGGGCGCAGGATGGTGAAATGCACGAGATCCACGTTGGCGTCGGATTTCAGCAGGTTGCGCCAGGTGCGCTCGCCCGCATGGGGCTCGCCGGACACGAGCAGCACGCGCAGTTTCTCGCGGATGCCCTCGATGGACACCACGGCCCGGTTGTTGGCCTGGGTCAGCTCGCCCGGCAGGCCTTCCACCTCGAGCTCGACCACGTTGGGCCCGCCATGGTCGATGCGCACCTGGATCGAGAAGGGCGTGTCGGCCCGCACCTGCTGGCGGGTGAACACCTGCCCGTCCCGGCGCACGGTGACGAGGGCCGAGCCCGTGCCGCCGCGCTCCATGAACTGGGCCCGGATGGTCTGGTCCTTGCCCACAATGCCGAAGCGGGGGGCCTCCACCAGCTTGATCTGCCGGTCGCGCTCGTCCGGCCGGCCGGTCACGAGGGCGTGGAGGGGAGCCTTGAAGCCCAGGCCGTCCACGGAGTTGGGAATGTCGTGAACCACCCCGTCGGTGACGAAGACCACGCCGGCGAGGCGGTCCGGCGGCACGTCGGCCAGGCCGTTGGACAGGGCGGCGAACAGGCGCGTGCCGTCGTCCCCGCCCCCGTCGACCGCGTCGATGTAGCGGGGCTCCACGTTGGGGAGCGCGCTGAAGCGGCGCTCCAGCTCGGCCCGCACCTGGTCGGTCATGGGGGAGCGGTCGCCGAGGGTCTGGGAGGTCGAGCGGTCGACCACCACCGCCACCACGTCCTTCACCTTCTCGCGCTCCTCCTGCACCAGGGCCGGGTTGGCGAGCGCCAGGAGGACGAGGCCGAGAGCCGCCGCCCTGAGGATCGCCACCGGCCCCCGCGACGCCAGGGCCAGGCCGGCGAGCAGGAGGGTGACCGCGCCCAGGGCCCAGAGCGCAAGGGCGGGGATGAGGGGCGAGAAGCTGACCGAGAGCAAAGGCATCTCCCTCAGGCCGCTCCGCCGGACGTGGCGAAGGGGCTTCGGTTAGGGGTTCGAGGCGTTTTCGGGGCCAAGGCCGGGACCTGCTTGCGCATGAACGGGCCCTACTGCCCGAGACGTTCGAGCAGGGCGGGCACGTGCACCTGGTCGGTCTTGTAGTTGCCGGTGAGCGCGTACATGACGATGTTGACGCCGCCGCGATAGGCCATCTCGCGCTGGCGCTGGTCGCTGCCGACGACGGGGTTGAGCCATTCGCCCCGGGGGCCGATGGCCCAGGCCGCCGCCAGGTCGTTGGCCGTGATGATGATGGGCGAGACCCCGTCGCCCGAGCGGGCCGGGCGGTTGGCCTCCCCCTCGGCCTGGGGCGGCAGGACCTCCACCCAGGTCTGGCCGGTGGCGTAGCGGCCGGGGAAGGTGTCGAGGATGTAGAAGGTCTTGGTGAGCACGTGATCGGCGGGGATCGGCTCCAGCTCCGGGATGTCCAGGGTGGCGAGCATCCGGCGCAGGTACTGACCCTCGGCGCTCACCGCCCCGTCCGGGCGGCTGCCGAAGGCGTCGCGGGTGTCCAGGATCACGGTGCCGCCGCCCTTCATGAAGGCGTCGAGGCGGCGGATCGCGGCCTCGGACGGCATGGGCCGGGTCGCCACGACGGGCCAGTAGAGCAGGGGATAGAAGGCGATCTCGTCCCGGGCCAGGTCGATGCCGATGGGCTCGCCGGGCATGAGGGCCGTGCGCTGCCCCAGCACCTGGGTCAGTCCCGCAAGCCCCGCCCGGCTGGTCTCGTCCACCTGCGGATCGCCGGTGATCACATAGGCGAGGCGCGTCACCAGGGCGGCGCTGAGCCCCTCCCGAGGGGCCGACAGGGTGGGGGGCCTGCGCTCCTGGGCCCGGAGGTCCGTGGGGGCGGCTCCCAGCCCCAGGAGCGCGGCCAGCGCAAGGGCGGCGGCGGCCCCCGCCCGGCGCGTGCGGCGGCCGAAGAGATTGGCCAGATGCCCCCCGAGCCACAGGGACGCCAGGGTGTCGAGGAGGAGGAGCACCAGGGCCAGGGTGAAGAGGGGCGTGCGCAGGTCCACGGTCTGGGCTCCGGCGAGCGGGGCGATCCGCGCGTTGAGGGGCGCGAAGTTCAGGGGCGCCAGCCGGTCGCTGGCGACGAGCGGGTTCACCGCGAGGCTCGAATCCACCGGCCCGTAGAAGCCCGGCGGATGCTCCGCCGTGGCGCGCTCGTTGTAGGTGCGGGCGACCGCGCGGGCGTTGGCGGGGGGCGAGGCGAAGATGCCGTAGCCGTCGAGGGTCAGGCGTGGGGCCACGGTCTGGTTCTCCGCATTGCGCCCCTGGGCGGTCACGTCGTCGGGCGCGCCGGCGAGCGCCGTGATCCGGCGCAGCATGTCGACGAAGAGGCCGGACAGGGGCAGGTTCGACCAAGTGGTGTCGCCGGTCACGTGGAAGAGCACGATGAGGCCGTCGCCGCGCTTGTCCGCCGTGACGATGGGCGTGCCGTCGGCAAGGGACGCCCAGGTGCGGGCGGGCAGGTCCCCGTCGGGCTCCGCCAGGATCTGGCGGCGGATGCCGATCTCCTGCGGAATGTTGAGGCCGAAGAAGGGGCTCTCGCGGATGAAGGGCGCGAAGGTCTTGGGGGTGTCCCAGGACAGGGTGCCGCCCAGGCTGCGGCCGCCCCGGCGCAGGCGCACGGGCACCAGATCGTCGTTGCCGGCGGCCAGCCGCGAGCCGCCGAAGCGCAGGAGCAGGCCGCCCCTTTCCACGAAGGCCGTCACCTTGCCCAGCGTCTCCCGGTCGAGCCCGCCCACATCGGCGAGAACCAGCACGGACACCTGCTCGTCGATGAGCTGGTTGACCGCGTCCGCGCCGCCGCCGCGGCCCATGCGGATCTCCGAATAGGGGGAGAGCGCCCGCTCGATGTAGTAGAGCGGCGACAGGAGCGGCTGCGCCTGATCGGAGGTGCCGCCGAACACGAGGCCCACGCGCCGCCGCTTGCCGCGCTCGTCGAGCAGGCTGACGGCTCCGGCCGAACCCTCGCCGAGGATTTCGATGCGCGCGATGGCGTTCCTGATCTCGGTGGGAACGTCGAAGGTGGCCGTCGCCTCGGTGGCGTGCGCCTCGAAGGAGAAGCGCATGTCGGCGAGGGGCAGGTTCTTGAGATCGAGGGCGCGCACGGTGCCGGAATCGCGCCCGTTGGGCTCCGCCCGCACGATCCTGACGTTCAGGTTGCCGACCGCGTTCTCCACGCCCGAGATGGCGAGCGCAGGAGCGCGCTCGGATTTGAGAACCGTGATCTGCCGTCCTGCCGCCATGGGGGTCAAGCCGTCGATAAAGCCCTGACCGTCAACGCCCGCGACCCCGTCGCTGATCCAGACGATCTCCGCGTCGGGGGTGGATTCCAGGAAGCGCCGGATGGAATCCAGGTGCGCGTTGCGGTCCGGCAGGTGCGGCAGCGGCTTGAAGGAGCGCAGGCGCTCCAGGGCAGCGGACGGGCTCGAGGGCTGGATGGCGGCGGGCTCCTCCGCCATGCCGGTCAGGGCGACCACGCGGCCCTCCCGCCCCGCCGCCTCGATCCGCTCGGACGCGAGGCTCAGCCGGTCGCGCCAGTCGTGGGCGGCCGCAAAGCCGTTGTCGAGCACGAGCAGGAGCGGCGCGCGGCTGCTGTCGCCCGCGAGCGGGTTCCACACGGGACCCGCCGCCGCCAGGATCAGGAAGGCGGCGAGCGCCAGCCGCAGGAGCAGGAGCCACCAGGGGGTGCGGGCGGGGGTTTCCCGCTCCGGGCGCAGGTCGGCGAGGATCTTCAGGGGCGGGAAGTCCACCCGCCTGGGCTGCGGCGGCGTGATGCGCAGGAGCAGCCAGATCGCCGGCAGCGCGGCCAGCGCCGTCAGGACCAGGGGAACCGTGAAGGTGAGGGGAAGGCCCAGCATGATCTAACGCCCCGCCGGATTGGCGCCGCGAGAGGCGGTCACAAGGGTCATGAGGCGCAGGGCCGCCTCGCTGGCGGGGCGGTCCGTGCGGTGGATGGTCATGGTCCAGCCCCGGCGGCGGACCACCTCGTCGAGCTGCGCCCGGTGCTGCTCGATCCGCGCCCGGTAGGTGCGGCCCCAGGCCGCCGCGTCGCCCACCCGCAGGGACAGGCCGTCCTCCAGGTCGTGCAGGACCGCCTCGCCCTGGAACGGGAAGGTCTCCTCCACCGGATCGACGATCATCACCAGGTGGCCCCGTCCGCCCCGGGACGAGATGCCCTCCACGACGGCGGCGATCCGGCCGGCGGGGGACAGGAAGTCGCCGATCAGGATCGCCTCGTCCTGGGGCGCTATGGGAGCCCCCGGCGGCAGGTCGTCCTCCAGGGAGGAGCGGTCCGCCACCATGGTCTGGGCCATGGTCTCGGCGATCTTGCGGGAGGCGCGGGGGGACATGAGGCCCAACATCCCCACCCGCTCGCCCGCCTCGACGAAGCAGTCGGCCATGGCGAGCCCGAGCACGATGGCCCGCTCGATCTTGGGGGCCTGGGCGAGGTCGGAGGCGAAACCCATGGAGGCGGAGCGGTCGATCCAGGCCCAGATGGTCTGGGCCGTCTCCCATTCGCGCTCGCGCACGTAGAGCCGGTCGTCCCGGCCCGACCGGCGCCAGTCGATGCGCTGGGCGGCTTCGCCGGCCACGAAGGGCCGGAACTGCCAGAAGGTCTCGCCGGTGCCGGCGCGCCTCCGGCCGTGGATGCCGTGGGCCAGGTTGGCGGCGACCCGGCGCGCCTCCAGCACCAGGCGCGGCATCCGCTGCGCCAGGGTGAGGGCGCTTTCCGTCTCGCCCCGGCCCGGCGAGCGGGCGCTCTCGGATAGGACCCGGACACGGGCCATGGCGGCGGTCCTAACCTGCCAGCCGGGAGGTGAGGCGGCCGACGAGGTTCTTGATGGTCTCCCCGTCGGCGCGGGCCGAGAAGGTGAGCGCCATGCGGTGCTTGAGCACCGGCTCGGCCAGCGCCACCACGTCGGCCAGGGAGGGGGCGACCCGGCCCTGGATGAGGGCGCGGGCGCGCACGGCCAGCATCAGCGCCTGGCTGGCGCGGGGGCCCGGACCCCAGAGGATCTTGTCGCTGACCCCTTCCACCCGCTCGCCTTCGGGCCGCGCGGAGCGCACCAGATCGAGGATCGCATCCACCACGCTCTCGCCCACGGGCAGGCGGCGCACGAGACGCTGCGCGTTCATGAGCCCTTCCGAATCCATCACCGCCACGGGCTTGTGCTCGTCCGCGCCGGTGGTCTCGATGAGGATGCGGCGCTCGGCCGCCCGGTCGGGATAGCCCACGTCAATTTCCAGGAGGAAGCGGTCGAGCTGGGCCTCGGGGAGGGGATAGGTGCCCTCCTGCTCGATGGGGTTCTGCGTCGCCAGCACGTGGAAGGGCTGCGGCAGGTCGTGCCGCTCGCCGCCCACGGAAACGTGATGCTCCTGCATGGCCTGGAGCAGGGCGGATTGGGTGCGCGGGCTCGCCCGGTTGATCTCGTCCGCCATGAGGAGCTGGGCGAAGACCGGGCCTCTCACGAACCGGAAGGAGCGCCGCCGGTCCGCGCCCTCGTCGAGGATTTCGGAGCCCAGGATGTCGGAGGGCATCAGGTCCGGGGTGAACTGGATGCGGCGCGCGTCCAGGCCGAGCACGGTGCCGAGCGTTTCCACGAGCTTGGTCTTGGCCAGGCCCGGAACGCCCACCAGAAGGCCATGGCCGCCGGCCAGCAGGGTGATGAGGGTCAGGTCGACCACGTCTTCCTGGCCGAAGATGACCGTATGGATCGCCTCGCGGGCGCGTCCGACCGTCTCAAGCGCCGCCTCCGCGTTGCGGATCACCGCATCGTCCAGGGTGGTGGGCGCTTGAGCAATGCTGGCCATCATGAGGAATATCTCCCACTCATTCTTATCGGCCCCCGGAAGCTAGTCTGCCCTCGGTTGGTGTCGAGTGGCAAGGGTCGATGCGCCGCAGCAGAGGCCGATCCATTGGACGATGCACCCGCGAGCCCTATGCTAGTTGCAAGTAGCAGCAGAGAACCATTCGTCGATCACCCATGTTCATTTTCCTGTTCACGCTTGTGTCATGACGCACTCACCCACCCCTTCGCCGGGCGGCGCGCTGGCGCGGCTGACCGAGGCCCTCGGGCCTGATCCCAAGCGCAAGGGACCGCCTCCGGTGGAGCGCTGGAACCCGGCCTATTGCGGCGAGATCGACATGCGCATCGCCGCGGACGGCACCTGGCACTACATGGGCTCGCCCATCAACCGCCCCGCCCTGGTCCGGCTCTTCTCCACGGTCCTGCGCAAGGACCCGGAGCGCTACGTGCTGGTCACGCCGGTGGAGCGGGTGGGGATCATTGTGGAGGACGCCCCCTTCCTGGCCGTCGAGATGGCGGTCGAGGGGGAGGGAGGCGGGCGCCAGATCGCCTTTCGCACCAATGTGGACGATCTCGTGCAGGTGGGGCCGGAGCGCCCCTTGCGCTTCGACCTCGCGCCCGACGGGGGCGTGAAGCCCTACGTGAAGGTGAGGGGCGACCTGTGGGCCCGGGTGACCCGCGCGCTCGCCCTCGACCTGATCGCCCTGGGCGAGGAGCGGGAGGCGGACGGCGGGGCGATGTTCGGCGTGAGCGCGGGAGGCCTGTTCTTTCCCATCGCGCCCGCCGCCCCCGGCGACTCCCCAGGCGATTCCCCATGAGGGTCGCTCCGGCGGATGCGCCCGATTTCCTCACCCTGGCCGCCGAGCGGCTGCGGCCCGAGCCGCCGGATCAGGCCGATGCCCTGGCCAATCCGCGCGGCGACCACACCCTCGACGGGGTGCCCCTGGCCTACCCGCTGCAGCCCAAGCCCGCCGCCGTGCTGGTGCCCGTGGTCATGCGGGAGGAGCCGACGCTGCTCCTGACCGAGCGCGCCTCGCAGCTGCGCCAGCATTCGGGCCAGATCGCCTTTCCGGGCGGGCGCGTCGACCCGACCGACGCATCGGTCCTGGAGGCGGCTTATCGCGAGGCCGAGGAGGAGATCGGGCTGGCCAGCCGCTTCATCGGCCCGCTCGGCTATCTCGACGCCTATCTCTCCACCACCAACTACCTGGTGATCCCCGTGGTCGCGCGGGTCTCGCCCTCCTACACGCTCAACCTCAACCCGCAGGAGGTGGCGGACACCTTCGAGGTGCCCCTGGGCTTCCTCATGGACCCGGCCCACCACGAGCTCCACGCCCGGGAATGGAAGGGCAGGCTTCGCCGCTACTATGCAATGCCCTATCGGGAGCGCTACATCTGGGGCGTCACCGCGGGGATCATCCGCAATCTCTACGAGAGGCTTTACACTTCATGACACGGGCCGTCATTCAGGAGCTGTTGCTTTTCCTCCTGCCCTTCGTGGCCTTTGCGGTCTATCTGGTCATGCTGCGCCGCAATCCCCTGCTCTGGTCCAACTGGAGCGCGCAATCCGTCTGGCTCACCGTGGCGGGGCTCGGCTTCGTGGTCGTCTCCCTGGTGGCCGCCGGGCTCCTGGCCGACCGCCAGACCGGCGCATTCGTGCCGACGCATCTGGAAAACGGGCGGGTGGTCCCGGGACGCTTCCAATGATCGACGGCCTCGACCGGGGGGCCCTGCTCGGCCTGCTCGAGCGCCCCCCGCTGCGCCGCCTGCTGGAGGCGTTCAACGGCCGGGGCGAGGAGACGCGCATCGTGGGCGGGGCCGTGCGCAACGCGCTCCTCGGGCGGCCGGTCACGGAGGTGGACTGCACCACCACCGCCTTGCCCGACAGGATCTTCAGCCTGGCGGCGGAGGCCGGGTTCAAATCCGTGCCCACCGGGCTCGACCACGGCACCATCACGGTGATCGTGGAGGGCGAGCCCTTCGAGGTCACCACCCTGCGCGAGGACGTGGAGACGGACGGGCGGCACGCGGTCGTGCATTTCGGCCGCGACTTCGTGCCCGACGCGAAACGCCGCGACTTCACCATCAACGCCCTGTCGCTCGGCCTCGACGGCAGGCTCCATGACTACACGGGCGGCGTGGCGGACCTGGCCGCCCGGCGCGTGCGCTTCATCGGCGAGGCCCGCGCCCGCATCCGCGAGGATTACCTGAGGATCCTGCGCTTCTTCCGCTTCCATTCGGAATACAGCGAAGGGGATCCGGATGCCGAGGGCATGGCGGCCTCGGGCGCGGAGCGCGAGGGCCTGCGCATCCTGTCGAGGGAACGGGTCCATCACGAACTCTTGAAGCTTCTCGTGACCCGGCGGGCCGGGGACACGATCCGGGTGCTCGCCGAGCACGGCTTCCTCACCTGGCTTCTGGGCGGCGCGGCGGAGTTCGGGCGCTTCGCCCGGCTGGCCGCCGCCGACCGGGACGATCCCGCCCCGATCCGCCGCCTGGCGGCCCTGGCCGCCATGGTCGAGGAGGACGCGGACCGCCTGCGGGAGCACCTGCGGCTCTCCAACGACGAGCACGGGAGCCTTGCGACCTATGCGCGGCTCCTCGGCGCCCTCAAGACGCGGCCCCTGCCCCTGGACGCCGCCGCCATCCGGCGTCTCGCGGCCGAACACCAGGTGGAGACGCTCGCCGCCGTGCTCGCCGCAACGGCCGGGGAGCCCGCGCCCCTCGTCCATGGGGATGCCCGCAGGGCCCTGGAGCGCTTCCGGACCGGCGCGGAGCCCGTGCCGCTCTTTCCCCTGCGGGGAGCCGATCTCGTGGCGGCGGGCATCCCCAAGGGGCCGGAGATCGGCAGGCTCCTGGCCCTCGCCCGTCAGGCCTGGCTCGCGGAGGGCTGCCGCACGGACGAGGCCTATGCCGGGGAGCTGCTGCGGCGGGTTCTCGGGCAATCTGCCGCGTCATCCCGGGCGCCGTGAGGCGATCCGGGATCGTGGGCAGGATTTGGCGCGTGAACCTCAACACTGTCATTCCCGCGCAGGCGGGAATCCCTATCCGCCGACGACACAGGATGAAGCGCCGACGGTCCCGCCGCGCTCTTCCTGGAAGCGCCGTGTTTATAGATCCCCGCTTGCGCGGGGATGACAGTGCTTCATCCGGCACGCCGATCCCGGATCTTCGCTGTGCTGCGTCCGGGATGACATAGAACCCTCAAGGCCACCGCACCGTGGGCGGCATGGAGGAGAGGATCGACGCGATGTTGCCGCCGGTGCGGAGGCCGAAGATGGTGCCGCGGTCGTAGAGCAGGTTGAACTCCACGTAGCGCCCGCGGCGCACCTGCTGCTCGAAGCGGTCCGCCTCGGTCCAGCCCTGCCCGACATTGCGGCGCACGATCTCGGGATAGACCGCCAGGAAGGCCTCGCCCACGCTGCGGGTGAAGGCGAAATCCTCGTCCGGGCGGCCGGTCCAGTGGTAATCGTAGAAGATGCCGCCGATCCCGCGCGGCTCGCCCCGGTGCTTGAGGAAGAAGTACTCGTCGCACCAGGCCTTGTACTTTTCGTAGGACACAGCCGGGGCATGGCGCTCGCAGGCCTCCCGCATGGCCCCGTGGAACGCGACGGCGTCGGGGTCGTCCTGGGTCCTGCGCCGGTCGAGCACCGGGGTGAGGTCGGCCCCGCCGCCGAACCAGGGCTTCGTGGTGACCACGAAGCGGGTGTTCATGTGAACGGTGGGCACGTTCGGGTTCCACGGATGGGCGATGAGCGAGAGGCCGGAGGCCCAGAAGCGCGGGTCCTGGTCCGAGCCCGGAATCTGGCCGCGGAACTCCGGCGCGAACTCCCCATGCACCGTGGACACGTGCACCCCCACCTTCTCGAACACCCGGCCCCCCATCATGGACATGACGCCCCCGCCGCCGGGCCGGCCGTTGTGATCCGTGCGCTCCCAGGGCTTGCGCTCGAAGCGTCCGGGCGAGGAGGCCTCCGGGGGCAGGGGACCCGTCGCCTGATCCTCCAGGGCCTCGAAGGCGGCGCAGATCCGGTCGCGCAGGGACGCGAACCAGACGGGGGCCTCCGTTTGCAGGCGCTCGACGGCGGCTTGATCGGTCATGGGATCGGTCATGGGTGTGTCGCCTCGGGTTGGGGAAAGGAGCCGGTCTGCCGCAGGGCTTCGCCGAGGATCATGGCGGCGGTCACCGCCACGTTGAGGGAGCGCATCCCGGGCCGCATGGGCACCAGGATCCGGGCGTCGGCGGCCGTGTGAACCTCCTCCGGAACGCCGGCGGATTCGCGCCCCACCAGGATGACGTCGGAGGCCTCGTAGGAAAACCCCGTATAGGGCGTGGCTCCCCGGGTGGTGGCCAGCACCAGGCGGCCCCCGCCCTCCCGCCGCCAAGCCTCGAAGGCGCGCCAGGAGATGTGGCGCGCGATCGTCGCGTGGTGGAGGTAGTCCATCCCTGAGCGGCGCAGGTTGCGGTCGGACACGTCGAAGGCCGCGGGCTCGATGATCTCCACCGGCACGCCCAGGCAGGCGGCGAGCCGCAGCATCGTGCCGGTGTTCTGCGGGATGTCCGGTTGATAGATGGCGAGACGGGGCATAGGTGCGTCATCGCGGCAGGAGGCGGCCCAAGTCAAGTGAACGCTTCGTCGCCGGTGGTGTTAAAGCATCGGGCGGGACGGGGTCGGGGGATCGGCGGGGACTGGCAGGGACGAGGATGTATCAGTGGTTTGAAAAGCGGATCGACCCCTTCGCCCCCTTCGACGACAGCCGGACGCCTCCGGCCTCCGTGAGCGCCTTTGCCTGGCACTACCTCAAGCCGGTCAAATCCTGGCTGGTGGTCCTGTTCGTCGCCTCCCTGATCGTCGGCCTGTTCGAGTCCTCGCTCTACATCCTGCTCGGCTGGCTCGTGGACCTGCTCGCCCGCTCCACCCCGGACCGGCTCTGGGCCGAGCACGGCGCGTCCCTGCTGCTCGTGGGCGGGATCGTCCTTTTCCTGAGGCCCGTCCTGCATTTCGCCCACGAGGTGATCACCAACCAGGTCCTGGTGGCGCAAACCACCAACCTGATCCGCTGGCGAACCCATGTTTACACCCTGGGCCATGCCCTGAGCTACTTCCAGGCGGATTTCGCCGGGCGGCTCGCCAACCGCATCACCCAGGCGGGCGGCTCCATCCGCGAGATCGCCGTCACGATCCTCGACACCCTGCTCTACGTGGCGATCTTCGCCTTCACGACGCTGGGCGTCTTTTCCACCATCAGCCCCTGGCTCGCCCTGCCCATGGGGCTGTGGATCGTGGGCTATGTTCTGCTGCTGCGCTATTTCGTGCCCCGGGCCAAGATGCGGTCCCTCAAGGTGGCCGACAGCCGCTCGGCCCTGGTGGGGCGGGTGGTGGACAGCTACACCAACATCCTCACCGTCAAGCTGTTCGCCAGGGGAGCCGAGGAGCGCTCCGCCGTGCGCGACGCCCTGGGGGCGCATACCCGGGCCTTCCTCGATTCCTTCCGGCTCATCACGGGGGTGTCGGCGGTGCTCACCCTGATGAACAGCGCGCTCCTCGTGGCCACGGGAGCGCTGTCCGTGGTCCTGTGGACCCGCGGGCTGATGACGAGCGGCGAGGCCGCGACGGGCCTGTCCCTGGTGATGCGCATCCTCGCCATGTCGGGCTGGGTCATGCAGACCGTGCGCGGGGTGTTCGAGAACGTGGGCGTGGTGCAGGAGAGCATGGAGACCATCGCCCGGCCCCACGGGATCGTGGACGCGCCCGACTCCCCCCGGCTCCAGGTGACGCAAGGGGAGGTGCGGTTCGAGAACGTGTCGTTCCATTACGGCCGGGACGAGGGCGTCATCGAAGGGCTCGACCTCACGATCCGCGCGGGCGAGAAGGTGGGCCTCGTGGGCACCAGCGGGGCGGGCAAGACCACCATCACGTCCCTGCTCTTGCGGCTGCACGACGTGGAGCGGGGCCGCATCCTCATCGACGGGCAGGACATCTCCCGGGTCACCCAGGATTCCCTGAGAGCTTCCATCGCGGTGGTGACCCAGGACACCTCCCTCCTGCACCGGTCGATCCGCGACAACATCGCCTATGGGCGCTTAGGCGCCCGCGACCGGGAGATCGAGCAGGCGGCGCGCCTCGCCCATGCCCATGACTTCATCATGGAGCTCGAGGACCACCGCGGGCGGCGCGGCTACGAGGCGCAGGTGGGGGAGCGGGGGGTGAAGCTCTCGGGCGGGCAGCGCCAGCGCATCGCCATCGCGCGGGTGATCCTCAAGGACGCGCCCATCCTGGTGCTGGACGAGGCCACCTCGGCCCTGGACTCGGAGGTGGAGGCCGCCATCCAGGAGTCCCTCGCCACCCTCATGCGGGGCAAGACCGTCATCGCCATCGCCCACCGCCTCTCCACGATTGCTGCCCTCGACCGGCTCATCGTGATCGAGGAGGGCCGGGTCGTGGAGGAGGGGACCCATGCCGAACTCCTGAACGGCGGCGGGCTCTACGCCCGGCTCTGGCGGCGGCAATCGGGAGGCTTCCTCGGGGTCGAGGAAACGGCCGACACTTAGGTGAAAACAGGCTGGAACATCTCCCATCCGCCTATGGACAGGCGGCCTTGGCCGTGCCAAAGAGCCCCCGCGCGGCGACTCCCAGTCGCATTGCGCGCGCGTTGGCGCATGTGCTTCCTCAATCCCGAGAGCATTGCGTCGAATGCCAGGCTTCCACGGCATTGAAGCGCGCGGTTCTCGTTTTGATCAATGCTGGAGAGCCAAGTGGCCGACACCACCACTCATGCCGCTGAGCCGACACGGCGCGATTTCCTCTTCATCGCCACGGGCGTAGGCGCTGTCGTTGGCGGAGCACTCACCTTATGGCCCTTCGTTTCGTCCCTGGCGCCCGACCGGGCGACGGTGGCGGCCGGCGCACCCGTGGAGGTCGACCTGACCCCCATCGCCGAGGGGCAGATCGTCAAGGTGTTCTGGCGCGGCAGCCTGATCTTCATCCGGCATCGCACCCCCGACGAGATCAAGGCCGCCGAGGACGTGAACGTGGCCTCCCTGCGCGATCCGCAGCCTGACACGGCCCGCGTCAAAGAGGGCAAGCCCCAGTGGCTTGTCGTGTACGGCAACTGCACCCATCTGGGGTGCGTGCCGCTCGGCCAGCAGGGCGAATACAAGGGCTGGTTCTGCCCGTGCCACGGCTCGGTGTTCGACACCTCCGGTCGCGTCCGCGGCGGTCCCGCCCCGATCAACCTGCCGATTCCGGATTATACCTTCGTGTCCGATACGAAGATCATCATCGGTCAAGACGAAGCCACCGCATAACGTTACGCGACGATCTCAAGCGATCAGGCGAGCATCATGAGCCAGCATCCCACCACCTACGTTCCCAAGAGCGCCTTCGGCAAGTGGTTCGAGAGCCGCCTGCCGGTCGCCAGCCTCGTGCACTCGTCCTTCGTGGCGTTCCCGGTGCCGCGGAACCTCACCTATTTCTGGACCTTCGGCGCCATCCTGGCCTTCATGCTCGTCGCCCAGATCGTCACCGGCGTGTTCCTGGCCATGTACTACACGCCCAACGCCAACATGGCGTTCCAGTCCGTCGAGCACATCATGCGCGACGTGAACTATGGCTGGCTCCTGCGCTACCTGCACGCCAACGGCGCGTCGATGTTCTTCATCGCCGTCTACCTGCACATCTTCCGGAACTTCTACTACGGGTCCTACAAGGCGCCGCGCGAGGTTCTGTACATCCTGGGCGTGATCATCTTCATCCTGATGATGGCCACCGCCTTCATGGGCTACGTGCTTCCCTGGGGCCAGATGAGCTTCTGGGGCGCCACGGTGATCACCAACCTGTTCTCGGCCATCCCGCTGGTGGGCGAGACCATCGTGAACTTCCTCTGGGGCGGCTACGCGGTGGGCAACCCCACTCTCAACCGCTTCTTCGCCCTGCACTACCTGCTGCCCTTCATGATCGCCGGCGTGGTGGCCCTGCACATCTGGGCCCTGCATGTGCCGGGCCAGAACAACCCGACCGGCATTCCGATTAAGTCGGGCAAGGACGCGGTGCCCTTCACCCCCTACGCCACGATCAAGGACATCTTCGCCGTCGTGGTGTTCATGATCTTCTTCGCCTATTGGGTATTCTACATCCCCAACTATCTCGGCCACGCGGACAACTACATCCCGGCGAACCCCGCCGTGACCCCGTCGCACATCGTGCCCGAGTGGTACTTCCTGCCCTTCTACGCCATCCTGCGCGCCATTCCGGACAAGCTCGGCGGCGTTCTGGCCATGTTCGGCGCCATCGTGATCTGGGTGTTCATGCCCTGGCTCGACACGTCGCGGGTGCGCTCCACCGCCTATCGCCCGCTCTACAAGCAGTTCTTCTGGGTGTTCGTGGCCGTATGCGTGCTTCTCGGCTGGCTCGGCTCCAAGCCGGCGGAGGGCTACTACACCCTCGCGGCCCAGATCTGCACGGTCTACTACTTCGCCCACTTCCTGATCGTCCTGCCGGTGCTCGGCTTCGTCGAGCGTCCGCTGCCCCTGCCGAATTCGATCCTCGAATCCGTCATGGGCGTGCAGAAGGGCGGGGCGGGGATGCCGGCCGGCGCCAATGCCGAACCGCAATCCAAGGGCTGATCGCGAGCGCTGGGGAAACACATCATGATGAAGCGTACTCTTCTCCTCGCCGCGGCCCTGCTCGGCCTGTCGGCCCCCGCCTTCGCGGCCGGCGAGACTCCCGTGCCGCCGCAGATCAAATGGACCTTCCAGGGCCCATTCGGCAAGTTCGACCGGGCCCAGCTCCAGCGCGGCTTCAAGGTCTACCGGGAGGTCTGCGCCTCCTGCCATTCCCTGAGCTACGTCTATTTCCGCAACCTCTCCGAGCCCGGCGGTCCGGAATTCTCCGAGGCGCAGGTCAAGGCGCTGGCGGCGGAATACAAGATCCAGGACGGACCGAACGAGGCGGGCGACATGTTCGAGCGCCCCGGTCGCGCGGCCGACCGCTTCCCGTCTCCCTTCCCCAACGAGCAGGCGGCTGCGGCGGCCAACGGCGGCAAGGCTCCGCCGGACCTGTCCCTCATGGCCAAGGCCCGCACCTATGAGCGCGGCTTCCCCTGGTTCGTGGTCGACGTGTTCCGCCAGTACTCGGAGAACGGCGCGGATTACCTCACGGCGCTGCTCAAAGGCTACGAGGAGCCCCCGGCCGGCTTCCAGGTTCCGGCGGGCGGGCATTACAACCGCTACTATCCGGGCCACATCATCGCCATGCCGAAGCCGATCAACGACGGCCAGGTGGAGTATCCCAAGAACGAGGCCGGCCAGCCGCAGGTGCCGGAGACCGTCGACCAATACTCCCGCGACGTGACCGCCTTCCTCGCCTGGACCGCGGAGCCGCACCTGGAGCAGCGCAAGCGCCTCGGCTTCCAGGTCATGCTGTTCCTGATCGTCCTGGCGGGCCTGCTCTACTTCACCAAGAAGAAGATCTGGGCCCGGGTGGGCGGCGAGGTCGAAGGACACGCCACCCCGCCGATGACCCACAACCCCTGATCATCGCACCTGAAAAGGCCCCGGCTCCGGGGCCTTTTCCTTGAGGCGGTCCCGCCGGGGCCACTTTGCCGTTTCCCATGCTGCACACCATCGCGGACGACCTCTGGGGCGAACCAAGCCTCGCCTATCACGTGCAGCCGGTCCTGCCGGCCGGGTGCTCGGCCGCCCTGGAAGCCCTGCTCGGCCCCATCGCCGGGCGCTGGCCCGCGCCGCTCCATCTCGGCTCGCGCCACATGCTCCACGTGACCATCTACGCCCTGGTGCCGGTCAAGGGCGAGTTCGACAAGGAGGGCTACTGGCGCCGCATCGCGGCCCCGAGCCTCGCCCTGGTGGAGGAACTCTGCGCCGGCCACCCGCCGATCGAGCTGCACTTCTCCCGGCTCAAGGTGACCGACACCGCCATCATCGCCGTGGCGCAGGAGACCTCCGGCCTCATCGACGCCATCCGGGACAGGATCGCCGGCACGATCCCGCCGCCCCCCGGGCGCGAACCCCTGCGCTACGACCTCATCCACTCGACGCTCGCCCGCTACCGCTCGTCCGGGCCCGTGCCCGAGGCGGCGGTGGAGCGGGTCGAAGGCCTTCCGGTGTCGATCCGCGCCCCCGTCGGGGCGATCAAGCTCGTCCGGGAAACGCTGTTCCCCTGCCTGAACGTGGACGAGATCGCATCGGTGCCGCTCGCGGGCTAGACCCGATGCGCGGCCCTCATCTGTCGAGACGCTTCGCTCCCCAGGATGATCTTCAGGACGGTGCTTCGCCCCTCCCCAGGATCGGGCTGGTGTTGTAAGCCATACTCTCGGGATCGGGCCGTGGGCCGGATCTGATGGAGCAGGGCATGACGAGGGCGATGCTGGGGATCATCGGGGGGTCCGGGGTCTACGATCTGCCGGGGATCGAGGACGTGCGGGAGGAGCCCATCGTGTCCCCCTGGGGCGAGCCCTCGGACGTGCTGCGGATCGGGCGGATCGGCGGCACGAGGGTGGCGTTCCTGCCCCGCCACGGGCGCGGGCACGTCCATTCGCCCTCCGACATCAACTACCGCGCCAATATCGACGTGATGAAGCGGGCAGGGGTCACCGACCTGATCTCCGTGTCCGCCTGCGGCTCCTTCCGGGAGGAGTATCATCCGGGCTTTTTCGTGCTGGTGGACCAGTACGTGGACCGGACGCACCGGCGCGAGAGCTCGTTCTTCGGCCGCGGCTGCGTCGCCCATGTGCCCATGGCCCACCCGGTCGGGCCGGGGCTGCAGCGGCGCATCGCAGGGGCCGCGGCGGCCGAGGATATCCCCTTCGCCTCAGGGGGCACCCTGGTGGTCATCGAGGGCCCGCAATTCTCCACCTACGCCGAGTCGATCACCTACAAGGGCCTCGGCTACGACGTGATCGGCATGACGGCCATGCCGGAGGCCAAGCTCGCCCGCGAGGCCGAGATCACCTACGCCACGGTCGCCATGGTGACCGACTACGATTGCTGGCATCCCGAGCACGACGACGTGGACGTGGCCTCTGTGGTGGCGGTGGCGCAGCAGAACGCCGCCCGGGTGGCGCGGCTCGTGGCCCGGGTCGCCCGCGACTTCCCGGCCGAGCGCGAGCCGTGCCCCGTCCGCTCGGACCGGGCGCTGGACGGCGCCATCATGACGGCCCCCCAGGCCCGGGACCCGGAGCTCCTGAAAAAGTTGGATGCGGTGGCGGGCAGGCTGCTAAAGCCTACCGGGATGTGATCGTCGCATCCGATCCGTAAACAGCAGGCTCTTCCATGGACCAGCGTCTCCTCACCGACCTGAAGGCCGCGATCCGCTCGATCCCGGATTATCCGAAGCCCGGCATCGTGTTCCGGGACATCACCACGCTCTTAGGGGACGCGCGGGCCTTCCGGCGCTCGGTGGACGAGCTCGTCCATCCCTTCGCGGGCGGACGGGTGGACAAGGTGGCGGGCATCGAGGCGCGGGGCTTCATCCTGGGCGGAGCCGTGGCGCATCAGCTCTCCGCCGGCTTCGTGCCCATCCGCAAGAAGGGCAAGCTGCCCCACGAGACGGTTCGGATCGCCTATTCCCTGGAATACGGCGTCGACGAGATGGAGATCCACACGGACGCCATCGGCCAGGACGAGCGCGTGATCCTGGTGGACGACCTCATCGCCACCGGCGGCACGGCGGTGGCCGCGACGCAACTCCTGCGCCAGATGGGCGCCAACATCGTGGCCGCCTGCTTCATCATCGACCTGCCCGACCTCGGCGGCGCCGAGAAGCTGCGGGGTTTGGGCGTCGAGGTGCGCAGCCTCGTGAGTTTCGAGGGGCACTGAGCCGGGAGCATCCCCTCCCCGCAAGGGGGAGGGAAGAGCGCCACATCCTGAAGACGATCCCCTTCCCTCGCCTTCGGCTCGCCGGGGATGACAGCGGGTGTCACACGTTCAGTGTCATTCCCGGCCGGAGAGGGCGTAAGCCCTCGCAGGGGAAGGGAATCCATAAACGGACCGCCGAGAGACCCCTCAGCCCCGCCGCTCCCAGAACACCGCTCCATCGAACGAAAAAACCTCTTCGCCGTGCTGGTTCACGCCGCTGTTGCGGTGGGTGGCCATGCCCCAGCCGGGGCGAGAGGCGGAGGGGCGCTTGCCGGTCAGGGTGGTGCGATAGGCGATGGTGTCGCCCGCGTAGACGGGCTTGAGCCATTTCAGGTTGGTGAAGCCGGGGGAGGGGCCAAGCCGCGCCGGGGTCTCGCCCCGCGCCCGCGCCCAGGCGCGGGTGCGCTCGCGATGGGCGGCCAGGAGCTTCATCCAGACGGCGGCGGTCTGCCAGCCCGAGGCGCAGAGGCCGCCGAACAGGCTCTGTTTGGCGGCGGCCGGGTCCACATGGAAGCGCTGGGGGTCGAACTGCCGTGCGAAGCGGATGATGTCCTCGGCCTCGAAGGTGTAGGAGCCGAGCTCGTCCGTCCGGCCCACCACCAGGTCGTCGAGGTAGGGGTTGCCCGACACGGGCGGCTCCTGCCGGGGCGGGGGAGCCGCCGCGGCGGCGCTCGGGCCCCTGCCGACCACCGGCTCGGCGTCCCGGCGGCCGAACATGATCGTGTTGGCCTGCGTCATCACGGTCTCGTCGGCCCCGTTCATGAGCTCGAACCGGAACCGGACGAAGCCGATGGCGGGGCGGCTGTTCGAGGGGCGGCACTCCAGCACCGTCATGCGCGAGCGCAGGGTGTCGCCGGGCCTGACGGGCTTGAGCCACTTCACCTCGTCGATGCCCGGGGCGCCCATGGAAGTGGAATCCAGCAGCAGGCCGTCGGCGAGCAGGCGCATGTTGATGCAGCAGGAGTGCCAGCCCGAGGCGATGAGGGTGCCGATGAAGCTCTCCCGAGCGGCCGCCTCGTCCACGTGGAAGGGCTGGGCGTCGTATTCCCGCCCGAAGGCGATGATCTCGTCCTTGGACACGGTGACGGGGCCGAGGATCCGGGTCGCGCCGGGGAGGAAGTCTTCGAAGGCAATGCGGGGCATCGGCATCTCGGGTGCGGGAGGAGGCCCTGACCGGTGGGGGCCGCCCTACGGGCTGAACTGTCCAGCCGCCTTGTGCGCCAATCGGATCGGCTCGGGCAAGCGATACTTTGGCGAACAGCGCAAGACCAGCTCCGCCGCGCTCGGGATATCGGCCAAGTGCCCCGGCGAGATGAACATGGGGTTCTTCCCCGCCCGGGTGCGCAGCGCCACGCCGATGGTCTCCTTCCGGTCCACGAGAGGCGCGACCGCCCCCTTGTCCTCGGCCAGGCTCCCGTAGCGCCCGCACAGGAGGGTCTTGCCGCAGCCGATGGTGGGCCGCCCCAGCCACAGGCCCATATGGCTCGCGATGCCGATGCGGCGGGGATGGGCGATGCCCATGCCGTCGAACAGGAACACGTCCGGCTCCGCCTTCAGCTTCTCGAAGGCCTCCTCCAGCACCGGCCCCTCGCGAAAGCTCAACAGGCCGGGCACATAGGGAAAGGGGGTCGGACGCCGGGCCAGTACGGTCTCCACCGGCAGGAAGCCCGGATAGGTGACGACCACGACCGCCGCCTGGGACTGCTCGTTCTTCACGCTCACGTCGACCCCCGCCACGAGGCCGATCCCGTCGAGGTCGATGGGCCGGTCGGAGATCACCTCCGTTCTCAGCTCCTGCTGGAGCGCAATGGCCTCGGCGGGGGAGAGGTCCCAGGAATGGCGGCGGTGGATCTGCATGGGCTCAAGGATCGAAGAGGGCTCCAGGCTCAACGCCCAAGGTTCGGGAACGATCCGCCGACGCGGGGCAGGCCCGGCCCTCGGCTTCGGCCCCATGGCCAAGCCTATGCGGGGCTTACGGAAAACCCCTTAGGGGCTTGATCTGAATGGTTCCCCGACCCCCATGGGTGTACCTCCTCGCCTCGTTGGACATCAGTGATGAATCACGAGGAAATCATGTCGACCGCCCTCGCCAAGAAAGGTCTCGCGCCGCGCGAACCGAAAACCGGAAACCCGCTCTTCCCGAAGCGCGCCGCAGGCCTCCTGGCCCTCGGGGCCGCCTTCGCCTGGACGCTGCCCGCCCAGGCTCACGTGAAGTGGTTCGCCCCCTACATCGTCGATGCGGCCCCGCAGCCCATCATGGCCACGCTCACCAATGTGTGGTTCTGGACCGGCATCGGCCTCGTGCTCGCCTTCTTCCTGGCCGCCATCACGGTGGAGCGCACCGTGGCGGGCCGGGGCATCCTGTCCGGCCTCGACCGGGTCAGCGCTCCCCTGTGGAGCCGCTCCGACGATTTCATGCGCGTGTCCATCGGGGCGTTCTTCGTGGCGATCTTCGCGGTGGGCGGCATCTATCTCACGCCCGATCTGAAGACCGACTCGGAGATCATCTCCTGGGCGCAGCTCCTGATCGCGGCCTGCGTGTTCTCGCGCCGGACCATGCCGATCGCGGCGGCCGGCATCATCGCCCTGTGGGTGGTGGCCCTTCGCGAGTACGACCTCTTCCATCTCCTCGACTACCTGGCGCTGGGCGTCGCCGTCGCCGCCTACTTGCTGCTGGCCTCCGCCAACGATCCCAAGTGGCGCGCCCGCCGCTTCCTGGTTCTGCGCTGGGGCATCGCCATTGCGCTCATGTGGTCGAGCCTGGAGAAGTTCGCCTATCCCAACTGGTTCCATCCGCTGGTGGAGGAGAAGCCCTTCCTGACCTTCGGGATGCCCCGCGACGTGTTCATCCCCATGGCGGGCGTGGCGGAATTCACCCTGGGCTTCGGCCTGCTCTGGACGCCCCTGGTGCGCCGCCTCTCCGCCGTGTCCCTGCTGCTGATCTTCTTCACGGCGGTGTATCCCTTCGGCCGCATCGACCTCGTCGGCCATGCCCTGATCATGGCGGCCCTGTTCCTGGTCGCCGCCGATCCGTGCCGCGAGGCCAGGGCCATTGCCCTGAGGATGCCGAACGCCCTGCCGCGCTTCGGCAGCCTGGCCTCGGTTCCTGCGGGACTGGCCGTGGCCCTCGTGGTGCTCGTCACCGGCTACTGGGGTCTGCATGGGGTGTTCTATGGAACCGAAGGGGCCGGGCAGCCCACCGAGCTGACCACCCACTCCCACAGCCCGGAATATCCCCACGGGCCGCAGCCGACCCCTCCGGGAAACCACGGCCACCACTGAAGGCATGGATCGAGCCGGCCGTTATGAGCGGCCCGGCTCCATCTTTCCCCATGAATGACGGATCGGGACAGGCGCATGACGCTCCTGTCCCGTCCTGCCCGCAAGAGGAGAGCGGCCTTGGTCCATTCAGCGGAAGGACGCAGCATACCGATCGCCACCCCGGCCGAGGGCGTCTCGGAGGCCCTGATCCGGCAGCTTGTGGAAACGTTCTACGGGCGGGTGATCCGCGATCCCGATCTCGGCCCCATCTTCCGCCGGGCCCTGTCCGGCCGCTGGAGCGCGCACCTGGCACTCATGGTGGACTTCTGGTCCTCGGTCGCCCTCAGGACGGGGCGCTACGGCGGCAAGCCCCACGCGGCCCATGCGGGGCTCGCGCTTACGCCCGAGCTGTTCGCCCGCTGGCTCGCGCTGTTCGAGGCGACCGCCGCGGAGATCTGCGAGCCCCCCGTGGCGGCGTTCTTCACGGATCGGGCGCGGCGCATCGCCGAGAGCCTGCAGATCGGCCTCGGCATCGGCCGGAAGGCGCTGCGGCTTCCCTAGAGCACTTTTTGGCGAAGTGGATCCGGTTCGCCGCAAAAAATCCGGCAAAGACAAGAGCTGTTTCCACGGGAGTGGAAGCCGCGCTAGCGCTCCCACCATTCCAGGTTCCCGGCCCCTCTCTTGGGCAGCAGGGCCAGCAGGGCGATGCCGGCGAGGCCGCAGGCCACGAGCACGGCCACGAGGAATTCGGCGGCGCCGGGGCCCGGCGAGACCAGGGAAACGGTGACGTTTTCGAGCACATCCTGCATGGATCGAACCTCCATGCGGCAAGCTATGCAGGAGCGGCCCTGAACGGAGCGGGAAGCCCCCGTTCAGGATTCCGTCAGGTGTTGAAGCGGAAGTGCATCACGTCCCCGTCCTGCACCGGGTATTCCTTGCCTTCGAGCCGCAGCTTGCCCGCATCGCGGGCGCCGGCCTCGCCTTTAAGGGCGGTGTAGTCCTGGTAGGCGATGGTCTCGGCGCGGATGAAGCCCTTCTCGAAATCCGTATGGATCACGCCGGCGGCGGCAGGCGCGCGGGTGCCCCTTGTGACGGTCCAGGCGCGGGCCTCCTTGGGGCCGACGGTGAAATAGGTGATGAGGCCCAGGAGCTCGTAGCCGGCGCGGATCACCCGGTTGAGGCCGGGCTCCGTGAGGCCGACCGCGTCGAGATAATCCTTCTGCTCCTCGGGGGCGAGAACCGCGATCTCGCTCTCGATCTTGGCCGACACCACCACCGCCTTGGCGCCTTCCTCCCGGGCGCGCTCGAAGACCCCCGCCGAGAAGGCGTTGCCCTGGTCGGCGGAGGCCTCCTCCACGTTGCACACGTAGAGAACGGGCTTGGAGGAGAGCAGCCCCAGCATCCCGAACGCGCGCTCCTCCTCGGGCTTTCGCTCCACGAGGCGGGCGGGCTTGCCCTCGCGCAGGAGGGGAAGCGCCCGGTTGACGAGGTCGAGGGTTTCCTTGGCCTCCTTGTCGTTGCCCTTGGCCTTCTTCTCGAGGGCGGTGACGCGGCGCTCCAGGCTGTCCAGGTCGGCCAGCATCAGCTCGGTCTCGATGGTGTCGATATCGGCGATGGGGTCGATCTTGCCCTCCACATGGGTGATGTCCGTGTCCTCGAAGCAGCGCACCACATGGGCGATGGCGTCGACCTCGCGGATATTGGCCAGGAACTGGTTGCCCAGCCCCTCGCCCCGGGACGCGCCGCGCACCAGGCCCGCGATGTCCACGAAGGTGAGGCGGGTCGGGATGATCTGGGCCGAGCCCGCGATGCCCGCGAGCCGTTCGAGGCGCTCGTCCGGCACCGCCACGTCGCCCACGTTGGGCTCGATGGTGCAGAACGGGTAATTGGCCGCCTGCGCCGCCGCCGTCTGGGTGAGCGCGTTGAAAAGCGTGGACTTGCCCACATTCGGCAGGCCGACGATGCCCATCTTGAAGCCCATGGCCTTCACTCCTCCATGGCCGGCCCCGGGCCGGCGTCATTCCGTTGGAACCGGCCTCAGCCGGCGTTGTCCTTGCCCTGGCCCGCGCCTTCGCCGGGCCGCTTCACGTCCGTCCAGCCCCTCGCCTCCATGGCGAGGTGGACCTTGTTCTGAAAGCTCCCGTCCTCGCCCCGGGCGAGGAGCGCGGCATGGTCCGCGATGATGCGGCACAGGTCCTCGACCCATTCCTGCTCGGCCTTGCCGAAATCGCCGAGCACATGGCTCTGCACCAGGGGCTTGTGCCCGGGATGGCCGATGCCGAGCCGGACCCGGCGGTAATCGTTGCCGCAATGGGCGGAGACCGACCGCAGGCCGTTATGGCCCGCATTGCCGCCGCCGATCTTCACCCTGAGCTTGGCCGGGGGAAGATCGAGCTCGTCGTAGAACACGGTGACGTCCCGGAGCGGGATCTTGAAGAAGTTCTGGGCTTCCCCGACGGAGCGCCCGGACTCGTTCATGTAGGTCTGCGGCTTGACGAGCAGCACCCTTTCGCCGCCGATCACCGCATCCGCCGTCTCGGCCTGGAAGCGCCTGCGCCACGGGCCCGCGCGATGGGCGCGCGCAATCTCGTCCACGGCCATGAAACCGATGTTGTGGCGGTTCCTGGCGTAGCGGGAACCGGGATTGCCGAGGCCGACGAAGAGGCGCATGAGGTGATGCTAAGTCTTTCCGGAAAGCTGGTTCTGCCTACTCATTGCCCGCAGCTTCGAGTGTCTCGCGAGCGATCTTCATGGTGATAAGGTATGTGAGGTTACTATCCTTACCTTTGAGATGCCTCTTGTAGTCCAACGGATGATAAAGCTCGACCGGGATCAACTCGGGATCGAAGCTGATATCGCGCGGGATCTCGAACCTGGCAATGGACGAACCATTGACAAGGACAAGGTAGAGATCCTCGCCTTGGTCCGGCGTCCATACGAGTTCAAGCGCCGATCGAACGCTTCCAAAAGTCCTGCCGAGGATCGAACGGAAGTGCTGTGCCTCTGGATGCTTCAGTATCCACACTTGCGAGGCCCGCAAGCGGGCCTCGATCTGCCGCTCCAACCTGCTTCCGATCAGCTTCATTCCCTGAACCCCGGCGCGGAAACGCTCCGGCCTTGCGGTCGGAGCGTCGAAGCCGATCCATGGGCTTGACGCCCGATGAAAGCCCGTTAGGCCGCAGCGCCCTCGGCGGCCGCGGGAGCCGCTTCCTCTTCCTTCACGCCCGTCACGGTGACGAGGGTCACGTTCTCGGCGGAGGTGGCCTTGGCGCCGTTCGGCAGGGTGATGTCGTTGAGGTGGATCGAGGAGCCGATGTCGAGGTTCGCCACCGAGGCCTCCACGTAATCCGGGATCGCGTCGGAGGGAACCAGCAGCTCCACCGAGTGCTCGACGATCTGGAGCGTGCCGCCGCGCTTCACGCCGGGGCTGTTCTCCTGGCCGACTACGTGCACCGGCACCACCACCTTGATCATCTGGCCGGCGGACAGGCGCAGGAAGTCGATGTGCAGGGGGAAGTCCCGCACCGGGTCGAGCTGGTAGTCGCGGGGAATGGCCCGGGTGGTCGTGCCGTCCACGTCGATCTCGAACACCGTGGTGAGGAAGTGGCCGGCGAAGATCAGCTGCTTGGTCAGGTTGAAGTCGAGGGCAATCGCCTCGGCGGGTTGCCCGCCTCCATAGATGACAGCTGGAACTTGGCCTTGGCGACGAACAGCCCGGGCGGCCCCCTTGCCGGCCCGGTCGCGCGCCACGGCCTTGATTTGCTTGATATCGCTCATGGTCGTGGTCCTTTGAATGGGAAGTGCAAAAACCGATGGCCGCCAAGGTCCAGGAACCGTTGGGCGGCCATGAGGTCCGCGCCCGTGCCTCCAAGGGTGTCGAGCGGGCGCGAGGCGGCTTATAGGGGAAGACGATCGGAAATGCAATCAACTCATGCCCGCGAGCGGAACCCTCGGCGATGAGCTTATCAAGACGAGGCTTTGCCGGCGCAGGGAGCGCGGCGGGCTCTCCTCCCCAGCCGCTTCGCTCCGGCCGGTCCACAGGACCGGCCGAATGACACCCTCTGTCGTCATCACCGGCCTTGTGCCGGTGATCCCGATTGCTTAGAGCGCAACGCTCTTCTTATCGGGATGGCCAGGACAAGCCCGGCCATGACGTGGTGGAGCCGGAGAGTGTCATCCTGCCGATCCTTCGGATCGGACCGGCGAGCGAAGCGAGGGAAGGGGATCTACGGTCAGGCGCGAGGATGTCTTAGTCGAACAGGCTCGACACCGAGCTTTCCGTGGCGGTGCGGCCGATGGCTTCGCCCATGAGCGGGGCGATGCTGATGACCCGGATGTTGTGGGCCACCTTCACGGCCTCCGTGGGCATGATGGAATCGGTGATGACCAGCTCCTTCAGCCGGGAGCTGGTGATGCGCGACACCGCGCCCCCGGAGAGCACCCCGTGGGTGATGTAGGCGTAGACCTCCTTGGCCCCCTTGTCCAAAAGGGCGTCGGCGGCGTTCACCAGGGTTCCGCCGGAATCCACGATGTCGTCCACCAGGATGCAGGAGCGGCCGCTCACGTCGCCGATGATGTTCATCACCTCGGACTCGCCCGCCCGCTCGCGGCGCTTGTCCACGATGGCGAGCTGCGCGTCGATGCGCTTGGCCAGCGCCCGGGCGCGCACCACGCCCCCCACGTCGGGCGAGACCACCATGCGGTTGCCGCCGACGAGGTGGTCCTTCACGTCGCGGGCCAGGATCGGCGCGGCGTAGAGGTTGTCGGTGGGAATGTCGAAGAAGCCCTGGATCTGCCCGGCATGGAGATCCAGGGTCAGGACCCGGTCCACCCCCGCATGGGTGATGATGTTGGCCACCAGCTTGGCCGAGATCGGGGTGCGCCCGCCGGCCTTGCGGTCCTGCCGGGCATAGCCGAAATAGGGGATCACCGCCGTGATGCGGCGCGCGGAGGCGCGCCGCAGGGCGTCGGTGATGATGAGAAGCTCCATCAAGTGGTCGTTGGTGGGAAACGAGGTGGACTGGATGATGAACACATCCTCGCCGCGCATGTTGTCCTGGATCTCGACGAACACTTCCATGTCCGCAAAGCGCCTCACCTGGGCCTTCGCGAGGGGAACATTGAGATAGGCGGAGATCGCCTCGGCGAGCGGACGATTGGAATTTCCCGCAACGAGCTTCATGAAAGCAACTTTGGCTCAGTTTGACCTGTCGAGAGCCTGCTGCGCGACGTCACAACCCCGGCGCGGCAGAACGCCAAGGGTCTTAGCAGCGATATGAAACCGTCACAATACGTGTCGGGGTCCCAATCTGCGGCAATGTGGGTTTGTGGCCGCAGGGTCACTGGGCGACCACGGGGGGCTCGTCCCCCGGGGCTTCCGCCGTCTGGATCGAGGGCTCGAGCTTGGAGGCGCTCAGGAACCCGGCGATCTCGTCCATGCTGGCCTGCGCCAGCCGGGCGAGGGCTTCCCTGTCGGTGGCCGAGATGGAGCCGGACGCGATCCCGGCCAGGCTCGACCCGGCCAGGCGCTTGGCCCGCCTGTTCTGGGCGTCGAACACGTCCCACACATAGGCGACCTTGGTCTGCCCGCCCTCCGTTTCCGTGGAGAGATAGCCGCGGACCCGGTAGCGGGCCTCGGCGCTGGAGCCCACCAGCTCCACCCTGCGCTCGGAGGCGGCGGCGGCGAGTTCGTCCGCCAGGGCCATGCGAACCGGCGCAGGGGCGCCGTCGATGCTCTCGAGGGCGACCGGGACGCCTTCCGGCGAGCCGAGCGAGGTCTGGCAGGCTCCCAGGGCGAGGGTCAGAGCCGCGATGGCAAGCCGCGCTGCGTTGGCAAGCCGCGCCGCGTTGGTGGTTCCGCTCATGAGGGGCTTCCGTTCTGGCTCCTGGTCACGAACCATTAAGCTTAACGGATGCCGCCGTCCAGATCAGCCGCGCCGGCGCAGGCGGGAGGCCATGTGGTCCAGGCCGAGGGCGAGGAGGCCCGCGGCCAGGCCCCAGAAGGCGGAGCCAATGCCGAAGAGGGTGAGGCCCGAGGCGGTCACCGCCAGGGTCAGAACCGCCGGGAAGCGCTTGGCCTCCTCCGACAGGGCGGAGCCCAGGGCTCCGGCGAAGGCCCCCATGAGGGCAAGGCCCGCCACGGTTCGGATGAGTTCCGGCGGCAGGGCCGCGATCAGCCCGATGAGGGCGGCGCTGAAGGCGGCGAAGATCAGGTAGTTCAAGGCGTAGAACGGCCCCACCATCCAGCGCTTGCCCGGGTCCGGGTGCGTGTCGGGCCCGGTGCAGATCGCCGCCGAGATCGCCGCGAGGTTGCTCGTATGCGCGCCGAAGAAGGCCGTGACCACGGAGGCGAGGCCCGTCACGGCCAGGATCGGGCGGGACGGGGGCGCATAGCCGGAGGCGCGCAGCACCGCGAATCCCGGCAGGTTCTGGGACGCCATGGTGACGAGAAACAGCGGCAGGCCGAGGCCGATCAGGACCGCGGGCTCGAAGGCGGGGGCGATGAAGGCCAGCGACGACAGGCTCAGATCCGACGGCAGGGCTCCGGCCCGGCCCGTCCCCAGGGCGGCGGCCAGGCCCACGAACAGCACCGCCAGCACCGCGAGCGCCGGATTGAACAGCCGGACCAGGAGGAAAAGGCCCACGAGCGGCAGCACGAGGGCGGGCGCCGCCCCGGCGCTCTCGAACACCGCCATGACGAAGCGGATCAGGATTCCCGCCAGCATGGCGGCGGCGATCGCCGTGGGGATGCGCTCGATGAGCCGGCCGAAGGGCTTCACGAAGGCCGCCAGCACGATCAGCCCGCCCGCAAGCAGGAAGGCCCCCACCGCCGCATGGATCGAGATGCCGCTGGAGGCGCCGATCAGGGCCGCGCCCGGCGTCGACCAGGCGGTGACCACCGGCATCCGGTAGCGCAGGCTCAGGAACCCGCTCGACCCGGCCATGGCGAGGCACAGGGCCGCCACCCAGGAGGAGGTCTGCGCCGCGTCCGCCCCCACCGCCCGGGCCGCCTCGATGATGAGCGCGATGGTGCTGCCGAAGCCCACCAGGGCCGCAACCACGGCTGATGTGATGATCGACAGGCGCATGTCCGGGCCTCCGGTTTCGGGAGCTTAGCCGTGTAGACCGGATGGGCGGCCTGCGCCAGTTGGCCGGTGGCACTTTCCCGAAGACTCCCGAGCCCCTAAATCTCCCTCATGAGCCGCAACACCTATAACGACGTTCCGCCCGAGATCCTGGACAACGGGGAGGACGACAGCGCCGTCTCCCTGGAGAGCGGCTCCGACGTGGAGTTCGACCTGGAGGCCAATCCGAGCCTGGTCCAGCGGGGCACGGAGGTGATCCGGCGGTTCTGGACCACCCTTCCCAACGCGCCCGGGGTCTACCGGATGCTCGACGGCCGGGGGGACGTTCTCTACGTGGGCAAGGCCAAGAGCCTGAAGGCGCGGGTCGGCTCCTACGCGAGGGGGCAGGCCCATTCCAACCGCATCGCCCGGATGATCGGCGAGACCACCTCCATGGAATTCGTCACCACCGCGACGGAGACCGAGGCCCTTCTCCTCGAAGCCAACCTGATCAAGCAGCTCAAGCCCCGCTACAACGTGCTGATGCGGGACGACAAGTCCCTGCCCTATATCCTGCTCACCGCCGACCACGAGGCGCCGCAGCTCGTCAAGCATCGCGGCGCGCGCAAGCGCCGGGGGGACTACTACGGCCCCTTCGCCAGCGTCTGGGCGGTGAACCGCACCATCAACGCCCTCCAGCGCGCCTTCCTGCTGCGCTCCTGCAACGACAGCTATTTCGAGAACCGGACGCGGCCCTGCCTGCTCTATCAAATCAAGCGCTGCTCCGGCCCCTGCACGGGGGAGATTTCCCCGGAGGAATATGCCGGCCTCGTGTCCGAGGCCCGCGCCTTCCTGTCGGGCAAGTCCAACGCGGTGAAGCAGCGCATCAACGAGGAGATGCAGCAGGCCGCCGAGGAGCTGGAATTCGAGCGCGCCGCCCGCTGCCGCGACCGGCTCGCGGCGCTCTCCGCCATCCAGGGCGTGCAGGGCATCAACACCCAGTCCGTGGAAGAGGCGGACGTGTTCGCCCTCGACGAGCAGGCGGGGCAGTTCTGCGTCGAGGTGTTCTTCTTCCGCAACTGGCAGAACTGGGGCAACCGGGCCTATTTCCCGAAGGCCGACAAGTCCATGAGCCCGCAGGAGGTTCTGGGCTACTTCCTGGCCCAGTTCTACGACGACAAGCCCGCCCCGCGCCTCGTGCTCCTGTCCCACGAGATCGAGGACGCGGAGCTGATGGCGGCGGCGCTCTCCACCAAGGGGGAGAACCGGGTGGAGATCCACGCGCCGCAGCGGGGCGAGCGGCGCCAGCTCATCGACTACGTGCTGCGCAACACCAGGGAGGCCCTCGGGCGGCGGCTCGCCGACACCGCCTCGCAGCAGAAGCTCTTGGTCTCCCTCGGCCAGGCCTTCGGCTTGGCGAAAGCGCCCCGGCGCGTGGAGGTCTACGACAACTCCCACATCATGGGCACCAACGCGGTGGGCGCCATGGTGGTGGCGGGCCCCAACGGCTTCATGAAGCAGCACTACCGCACCTTCAACATGAAGTCGGAGGACCTGAAGCCCGGGGACGATTACGGCATGATGCGCGAGATGCTCCAGCGCCGCTTCGCCCGCCTGGTGAAGGAGGAGCCCAGGACGCCCGACGGGGATGCGCCGGGGGGCGACGAGGACGGCTTCCCGTCCTGGCCCGACCTGGTGCTCATCGACGGCGGCAAGGGCCAGCTCGAAGCGGCCCGCCGGGCCCTGGCCGACGTGGGCGTCAGCGAGAGCGACGTGGCGCTCGTGGGCATCGCTAAGGGCCGGGACCGCGACGCCGGGCGCGAGACCTTCTTCAAGCCCGGCCAGCCCCCGTTCAAGATGCCGCCCCGGGACCCGGCGCTCTACTTCGTGCAGCGCCTGCGCGACGAGGCCCACCGCTTCGCCATCGGCAGCCACCGGGCCAAGCGCAAGCGCGAGCTGGTGAAGAACCCCCTCGACGAGATCCCGGGCATCGGGCCGAACCGCAAGCGGGCGCTCCTGCACCATTTCGGAACCGTCAAGGCCATCCAGCGCGCCGCCCTGGAAGACCTGATGAAAACCCCCGGCGTGAACGCCGCCACGGCCCGCACGGTCTACGACTTCTTCCACGAGCGCGGGTAGGGGCGTTTCGCCCGCGGCGGGGAGCCGCTTGCGGGGTGAGGTGTGGATTCCTTCGCTCCGGCCGGGAATGACACTCTGCTTGTCATCACCGGCCTTGTGCCGGTGATCCCGATCCGGATGGCACGGCGCTTTTCCAAGCGGGATGGCCGGGACAAGCCCGGCCATGACGGGGAGGGTGTGACGCTGCCCGTCTGACACCTGCTGTCATCCCCGGCGAGCGTAGCGAGGGAAGGGGATCGTCTTCAGAATAGAGCGCCCTCTTCCCTCCCCCTTGCGGGGAGGGATTGAGGGTGGGGGTCGAAATGTCAAAGCTCCCCTGCTTCAACGAAGAGCGCAAAGGCTTCTACAGCGCCTGATCTCCACCTCTCTCACCCAGTCAGACCACCCCCACCCCTCACCCCTCCCCGCAAGGGGGAGGGGAAACCGCCGCGTTCGACGACACGAGTCTCCCCCGCCATCACCTCCGCCGCCACGAATGCGCTCCTGTCATGGCCCTATGGCGCTTGCCCCCGTTGACGGGGGAACCCCGGGCATGCTTCCTGCCTCCCATGAGCACCGCCCGTTCCATGCGCCGGTCGAAGGCGTTCAACCTGGCGAACCTGCTGACCTATGGCCGGCTCGTGGCCGTGCCTGCGGTGGTGGGGCTGCTGTTCTGGCCCGAGGATCACTGGTCGCGCTGGATCGCCCTTGCGGTTTTCGCCGTTGCGGCGATCACCGACTACCTGGACGGGTATGTGGCGCGGGCCTATGCGCAGCAATCGGCCCTGGGCCGTATGCTCGATCCCATCGCCGACAAGCTCCTGGTGGCGGCCTGCCTGCTCATGCTGGTGGCGGACAAGACCATCCAGGGCTGGTCCCTCTGGGCCGCCATCGTGATCCTGTGCCGCGAGATCCTGGTCTCGGGCCTGCGCGAGTTCCTGGCGGAATTGAAGGTGGGCGTGCCCGTGAGCCGGGTCGCCAAGTGGAAGACCACCTTCCAGCTCCTGTCCCTGGGCTTCCTCATCGCCGGGCCCGCGGGCGAGACGGTTCTGCCCGGCAACATCCTGATCGGGACGGTGCTGCTCTGGGTCTCGGCCATCCTGACCATCTACACGGGCTGGGACTATTTCCGGACCGGCATCCATCACCTTATGGACGAGGGCTGATCCCATGCGGCTCGTCTATTTCGCCTGGGTGCGCGAGCGCGTCGGTAAGACCGAAGAGGAGGTGGACCTGCCCGAGGGGATCGCCACGGTGGCGGACCTGGTGCGCTTCCTCAAGAGCCGCGGCGAGGAATACCAATACGCCTTCGAGAACGAGAGCGTCGTGCGCGCGGCCATCGACCACGTCCACGTCAAGCCCGATGCCGCGATCGGCGGCGCGCGGGAGATCGCCTTCTTCCCGCCCATGACGGGCGGCTAGAGCCCCATGGCGGCCACCATCCGCATCCAGGCCGGGGGCTTCGATGCCGCCGCCGAAACCGAGGCCCTGACCCGGGGCCGGGCCGACATGGGAGCGGTGGTGGCCTTCACGGGCTTCTGCCGGGACGAGGGCGGAAGGCTCGCGGCCCTCGAACTCGAGCATTATCCCGGCATGGCGGAGGCCGAGATCGCCCGCATCGCCCTGGAGGCCGAACGCCGCTGGCCTCTCCTGGGGCTCACGATCATCCACCGCGTCGGCAGGATCCGGCCGGGGGAGGGGATCGTCCTGGTGCTGACTGCGAGCGCCCACCGGCGCGCGGCGTTCGAGGCCGCCGAATTCCTGATGGATTACCTGAAGACCCGCGCGCCGTTCTGGAAGCGCGAGCATCTCAAGGACGGAACCACCGGCGGCTGGGTCGAGGCGAAAGCCCAGGACGACGAGGCGACCGGGCGCTGGGGCTGACCGCCTTCGCGAAGCGGATGCTTGACCTTGCGGGGCGGGAGGCAGAGCATCGCGGCAGAGCGGCAAGCCAGGGGTGCATCATGCGCGGCGCTTTCGTCCTTGTCGGCCTTCTGGCGGCAGCGCCTGCGGGCGCCTCCGAGGCGCACGTCCATCGCGCCCAGACGCCCCATCACAACCCCCTCGACTGCTATTGCCGGGCGCAAGGAAAGATGTTCGCTCCCGGCGAGCGGGTCTGCCTGAGAACGGCGGAGGGGTCGCGGCTGGCGGAGTGCCGCATGGAGATCAACGTGATGTCCTGGAGCATCACCGCCGCGCCCTGTCCCGAGACATGAAAAAGCCGCCGGACATCCGGCGGCGATGACGAAAAGAATGATCGGGTTTCAGCCGTCGAGGGCGTGAAGACATCGGGTCAGATCAGGCCGACCACGATCGCGAGAATGAAAGAGAACGACACGCAGATCGTTGCGACGTTCAACCGGCTCGTCCAGTCCATATTCGACGTGGGGTTCATGGCGGCTCCCTGTCCGAATGGAATGAGGCTAGCAAAGGGAGGTACCCCTGGGAAGCCCGGTCAGGCCGGCGAATCTGCGGCCGCAAACCGATGTAATCGTTACCAAAAAGTTAAGCCCTTGTTCTTCGGGGAAGATTTTTTCCGCGGCGTGCCGCGAAAAAATTTCGGCCTGCGTCGTTCTCGCGCAGGCGCTTCGGCAATGTCCGAGAGAGGCCTCGACCGAGGCCTCTGCGCCGGGCTGGCCGGGTGCTCGAAGCGAGCCTGCCCCGCCGTTGACGGGATGTTTACGCCCGCCTTCTAGGGTCCGGCCCATGCGTCATGGGTTTGTTGCGTTTTTCGCCCTATCGCTCGTCGGGCTTGGGCTTACCGGTTGCGGGATGTTTCGCTTCGAGCAGCGCGAGCCCTGGCGCGCGGAGGCCGAGCAGGCCTGCCTGTCCCAGCGCCTCGTGCAGCCCACGGCCTACATGGCCCAGTCGTCCCGGATCGACGGCCCCGGGGCCTGCGGCATGGATCATCCCTTCAAGATCTCCGCCTTCGCCAACGGCGAGGTGGGCCTGAGGTCCCGGGTGACCCTGGCCTGCCCGATCATTCCCCGCATCGACCAATGGCTCGACGAGATCGTCAGGCCGGCCGCCATGATGTATTTCGGAACCAGGCTCGTCGACCTGAAGGCCGGCTCCTATTCCTGCCGCCCGCGCAACGGCCAGCGCGGCGCCAAGCTGTCCGAACATTCCTTCGGCAACGCCCTCGACGTGATGGGCTTCGCCCTTGCGGACGGCCGCGAGGTGTCCGTGGTCAAGGGCTGGCGGGGGAACCCGGCCGAGCAGGAGTTCCTGCGCGAGGTGTTCGTGGGCGCGTGCCGGTACTTCACCACGGTGCTGGGCCCCGGCTCGGATTCCTTCCATTACGACCACCTGCACATCGACCTCGCCCGGCACGATCCCCGGGGCTACCGGCGCGTGTGCAAGCCCTACATCCGGTTCACGCCCCGGATCGATCCGGAGAAATCCCAGGAGATCATGCAGAACCTGGCCGCCTCCGCCGATCTCCCGTCCACGGAGATGGAGCAGGACCTGCCCGAGGAGGAGACGGCGTCCCCGGGGCGGGCCCCGCCCATGAGCTCCCCCACGGGGGCTCCCGTGGTGGCGGCGCCCCGCTCCCCGGCCCCTTCCGGCTACCCGGCCGATCCCACCCCGCCGAACGCCGCCTATTCGCGGGCTCCCCCGGCCTATGGACGTCCGCCGGCCCAGACCTATGCCCCGCCCCGCCCCTCGGCGGGGGAGCCGATGATGCTCAACCGCCACGGTATCTACTAAACCTCAAGCGGAGCCTTGACCTTCCGGCCTCTCGCCCACATGGTCGGATCTACAGGGTCGATGCATCTGTGGGAGCGATGGAATGAAGTGGCTGGCGGCTTTGATCTCCTTGGGGCTGTTGGGAGCACCGGGGCTGTTGGGAGCGCCCGCGCTCGCGCGCGAGATAACGCCGGCGGAACGGCGCGACCATCCCTTCGACGCCAGCCTGCCGGCCTGCGGCGATCCCAGCGTGCTGGCGGACATCTCGTCCACCTTCGCCAAGAAGGAGCACCGGTTCTGGAACTCGAACCTGCGGATCGTCAGCTTCGAGCGGGTCCAGCAGGTGGCCTGGCGTCCCTGGGGCCTCGACTACATCCCCCGCCGCTTCTGCACCGGCACCGTGGTCGTGTCCGACGGCTACAAGCACAAGATCAACTTCTCCATCCGGGAGGATCTGGGCTTCATCGGCATCGGCTGGGATACGGAAGCCTGCGTGGACGGGTTCGACCGGCACTACGCCTTCGCGCCGCACTGCAAGCAGGCCGCGCCTTGACGCTCAGGCAGCGCCTCGCCCTTGCGGGCGCCTGCCTTCTCGTCTCCCTGCCCGCGGCGGCGCAGGCCCCCCAGGAAACCAGGGGAGCCCCCATGGGGCAGTTCGACTTCTACGTGCTGGCCCTGTCCTGGTCGCCGGGCTTCTGCGAGATCAGCGGCAGCCGGAGCCGGCAATGCGACCCTGGAAGCGGCCTCGGCTTCGTGGTCCACGGCCTGTGGCCCCAGAACGAAGGCGACTACCCCAGCTTCTGCGAACCCGGCGGCCGCTTCGCGCCCCGCGCCGCGGTGGAGGAGGCCCGGGGCCTGTTTCCCGACGACAACCTGGCCCGCTACCAATGGCGCAAGCACGGCACCTGCACCGGCGAGGCGCCCGGCGCCTATTTCCGGGCGGTACAGCGCGCCCGGGAGCGGGTGCGCGTTCCCGACGGCCTGACGGGTCTCGGGGCCCAGGCCAAGGTGATGCCGGCGGAGATCGAGCAGGCCTTCATCAAGGCCAATCCAAGTCTGCGCCCGGACATGATGTCCGTCTCCTGCGGACGGCGCATCTTCCAGGAGGTGCGAATCTGCTTCGACCGGGATCTTCGCGGCTTCCGCTCCTGCCCCGAGGTGGATCGCGACACCTGCCGCGCGGGCGAGATCCTGGTCCCGTCGATCCGATAGGACGCCTATGAATTACCGTCATGCCTTTCACGCCGGCAACTTCGCCGACGTCATGAAACACGCTCTTCTGGTGCGGATCATCGCCTATCTCCAGCGCAAGGAGACCGCATTCCGCGTCATCGACACCCATGCGGGCATCGGCCTCTACGATCTGGCCGCCAGCGAGGCAGGGCGGACCGGGGAATGGGCGGGCGGGATCGGCCGCCTCGACAGGGCCTTTTCGCCCGAGGTGGAGGAGGTGCTGGCTCCCTACCGGACGGTGGTTGCGGAGGTGCGCGCCCGCCACGGGACCAGCGCCTATCCCGGCTCGCCCGCCATCCTGCGCGAGATCCTGCGGCGTCAGGACCGGGGCGTTTTCGTCGAGCTGCACCCGGCCGATTACAAGGTGCTGAACGAGGCCTTCAACGAGGTCGCGAACCTGAAGGTCCTGCATCTCGACGGCTGGACCGCCCTTCACTCCCTCATCCCGCCCAAGGAGAAGCGCGGGCTCGTGCTGATCGATCCTCCCTACGAGCAGCCCAACGAGCTGGAGCGCCTCGGCGGCGAGCTTCTGGCGGCGCTCCGGAAATGGCCCACGGGAGTCTATGCGGGCTGGTATCCGGTCAAGGATCTCGCGCCCGTCGATGCGCTCGCCGCAAGGCTCCATCGGGAAAGCCCGCGCCCCGGCCTTCGCCTCGAGCTCCTGGTGGACGATCCGCACGATCCGACCCGGCTGAACGGCAGCGGGCTGTTCGTCCTCAACCCGCCCTGGTTCCTCAGGGACGAGGCCGAGATTCTTCTGCCGGCCCTGGCGGAGCGCCTGTCCCGCGGCGGCTATGGGGCCTATCGCTGCGAGGCCTTCGGGCCGCCCCCGTAAAACCGATTGCAGCAAAACCGATTGCAGCCCGCGGCCCGAGCGGTCATGAATCCTGCCGCTCCGGACCGGCTTCATGGCGTCCGAAAACCCTCAAGGCAGGATCCTTCCCATGCTCGTTCTCCGCTCCTCCCCCGCATCGCCCTTCGGCCGCAAGGTCAAGATCTCGGCCTCCCTCCTGGGCCTGGCGGACCGCATCCAGGTGACCGATGCGGACACCGTCGATCCGAGCGATACCCTGCGCCGGCAGAACCCCCTGGGGAAGATCCCGACGCTCGTTCTGGAGAACGGGGAGGCGCTCTACGACTCCCGGGTGATCGTCGAGTATCTCGACCACCTGGCCGGGGGCGGGCGCATCCTCCCCACCGGCTGGGATCGCTTCCAGGCCCTGCGCGAGCAGGCGCTCGCCGACGGCATCATGGAGGCGGCCCTGCTCCAGGTCTACGAGGGCCGCTGGCGGGCCGAGGACAGGCGCGAGGCGAAGTGGGTCGAGCACCAGCAGGGCAAGGTCGAGCGCGGGCTCGACTACGCCGAAGCCCACCTCTCGACGCCCCATCCGAACCTTCACATCGGCCCTATCGCCCTGGCCTGCGCCCTGGGCTATCTCGACCTGCGCATGGGCGGCCGGTGGCGCGAAAGCTATCCGAAGCTGGTGACCTGGCTTGCGGATTTCGAGGCCCGGGTTCCGGCCTTCGCCAAAACCAGGGTATCGGCCTGACCATGAAAAAGGCCCGGGATTTCTCCCGGGCCTTTGTTTGTGTGGTGTGTGGGTCTGGCTTAGTAGGTGCCGAACTTGAAGTTCAGCTTGGCGCGGGCGATGAAGAAGTCGCCCTCGTCGTCATCGTCACGCC
>JAESGY010000013.1_pt1 | contig 102026 bp, 106 predicted proteins | sample 9269841 | NCBI WGS metagenome assembly JAESGY01 (sample SAMN17022865, study PRJNA683097) | algae metagenome | isolation source: Spirirestis rafaelensis WJT71-NPBG6 and co-occurring heterotrophs from... | place: USA: Pinto Wells, Joshua Tree National Park, Colorado Desert, CA | collected... | reverse complement strand
ATGGTCGGCGGCTTCAATCGTCAGGCGGAATCGGGCACCGGCTTCGCGGCCACATTGGGCAGCCTGCTCCAGCAGGGCCTGCCGCCGGCCGAGGCGATCCGCTACACCACCGCCATCCAGGGCGTCTCCGCCGAAGCGGCCGCCCAGGCGGCGGCCAAGGTCACCGCCTCCGACCGCGCGACCTTGGTGATCGTCGGCGATGCCTCCAAGTTCATCGACAAGCTCCGGGCGCTGCGGCCCGACGTCGAACTGATCAAGGCCGATCAGCTCGACCTCGAATCGGCGGCGCTTCGGGGCGGTTGAGACGCTCGTTCATGCGGCGATCAGGCTTTGGGACAGAAGATCGCCGCATGAACACCGGGAGAGCGTCGATGCGTGTGTTGTGGCTGGTGCCGCTGGCGATGAGCCTCGGCGGCTGCATCGTCGGAACAGCGGTGGATGTGGTGACGCTGCCGGTGAAGGCGGCGTCCAAGACGGTCGACGTGCTCACCACCAGCCAGTCCGAAGCCGACGAGAAGCGCGGCCGCGAGATCCGCAAGCAGGAGGAACGCGAGGGCAAGGCCCGGCGCAAGGCGGAGCGGGAGGCACGGCGGCGGGCCGAGCGGGACGAGAGCTAGAGTCCCGGCTAATCGTCGATGCTAGATTCATAGCCCCTCTCCCCTTGTGGGAGAGGGTAGGGAGAGGGGTTCGCATCAGCAGCCTCGACGGCTGCTGCTGCGAGGCGCGGCTCTGCCGCGCGCGCCGCCGAGGCGGCGCTCACCCTCTCCAACTCCGCCTAGGCTCCTGCGTCGCCAGGCCTCCGTATCCTCTCCCATCAAGGGAGAGGGGAAGTTGAGTACAGACCCTTAGGTCGTCCCTCCTATGGGAGAGCCAAAAGTAAGGCCCGGAGCATCGCTGCTCCGGGCCTCTTTGTTTCAGTCCTTACCAGAAGAAGTCGTGGATCACGTCGATGACTTCGCCGGTGTAGGTGTCGACCAGCAGCACGTCGTCATAGTAGCGGACCCAGCGCGTGCCGTATTCGGCCGGCGGCAGGCGATACTGCCACGGATCGCTCAGCCAGTAGCGCTGCCCGTAGAAAAGCGGCTCCAGGAAGAAGCCGATCGAGAAGCGGCTGTAGCTGTGGCCCCGGTAAGGCGAGTAGTAATTGCCCAGCCGGAAGATGTTGCGGTTGCTGTAGCGGTAGCGCTGCCAGTCGTAGCGACGGTCCTGGCGCCAGGCGTTGCGCCACTGGCGATAGTCGCGACGGTCCTCGCGGACGTCCTGGCGCCACTCGCGGCGATCCTCGCGCCGGTCCTGACGCCATTCGCGGCGATCGTCACGGCGCTCGCGGAGCTGCTGCTCATAGCGGGCCTGATTGCGCGCGCCCTGACGGGCATAGCGGTCGGTGACCTGGGCCTGGCCGGCCACGGCCGCCTGGCGGGTCTCCTGGATGCGGTCGCGGAAGGCCTCGCGGCGATCCTGGCGCCGCTCCTGGCGGTTCTCCTGCCGGTTCGCGCGCTGCGCAATGCTGACCTGCTGGGCCGGCGCCACGGCCTGCTGCTGGCGCTGTTGCTGACGCTCGGGGCGGGCCGCGGCACGCTGCTGCGGCGCCTGTTCACGACGCTCCTGCCGGGCCTCCTGCCGCGCCTGCTGGCGGTCGACACGCGCCTGATTGCGCTCGCCCTGGCGCTGATAGCGCTCCGATACTTCCTGCGCGCTGGCGGCGACCGGAGTCGCCATGGTTGCGGCAAGCAAAATTCCGATCAATGCCTTACGCACGGATTTTACTCCTCATTTCCGGACGGCAACGGCCGCCCCTCATGAGACGACTTGTGCCCGAACGTGGATGAGCCGTTGCTGAACTGCAACGACAGCCAAGCGAAAGCTTAGTCGATGATCTGCTCGCCCTGCCGCTCCTGCGGCGGCACGCTGCGCAGTGCCGGCACCGCACGCGCGGCGTCGACCGGATCGATGGCAGGCGGCGGCGCCGCGGCGAGCCGCTCCGCGCCGGATTTCACCCGCGCCGCCCTGCGGATCGCCTCGCGAATCCGGGGATAGGTGCCGCAGCGGCAGAGATTGGTGATCGCCGCGTCGATATCCGCGTCTGTCGGCGCCGCATTCTTGTCGAGCAAGGCGGCGGCGGCCATGATCATGCCGGACTGGCAATAGCCGCATTGCGGCACCTGCTCGGCGACCCACGCCTGCTGCACGGGATGCGAGCGGTCGCGGGACAGCGCCTCGATGGTGGTGACGACGCTGCCCTCGAGCTGGCCAATGCGGACGAGGCAGCTCTTCACGGCACTGCCGTCGATGTTCACCGTGCAGGCGCCGCAGTCGCCGTTGCCGCAGCCATATTTCGTGCCGGTAAGGTTGGACGCGTCGCGGAGCGCCCAGAGCAGGGGCGTGTCGGGGTCCATGCGGTACTGGACCGGCTGGCCATTGACGATAAAGCGCATGGACGAAGGGTAGCGGGAGAGAAGCGGCGATGGGAAGCGAAAGACTCGCGGTCAGCCACGAAGGCGGCGTCGCTCATGTCGAGCTTGCGCGCGAAGGCAAGTTCAACGCGATGGACCATGATTTCTTCGCCGCGATCGCGGAGACGTTCCGCTCCCTCGGCGCGGATGCGAAGGTGCGCGCGATCCTGCTCAGCGGACGCGGCAAGCATTTCACCGCCGGCCTCGACCTACAATATGCCGCCAGCCAGTTCCGCCCGCCTTCCGATCCCGGCCGCGGGGCCGAGGCGCGGCTGCGGCACATACAGTGGCTGCAGGATGCGTTCACTGCGGTCGAGCAGGCGCGGGTGCCGGTGATCGCCGCAATCCATGGCGGCTGCATCGGCGCCGGCGTCGATCTCGTCACTGCCTGCGACATCCGCCTCGCCTCGGCCGACGCCTTCTTCCAGGTCGCCGAGGTGGATGTGGCGATCACCGCCGACCTCGGCACGCTCCAGCGCCTGACGCACCTGATCCCCGAGGGGATCGTCCGTGAACTCACCTATACCGGCCGCAAAATGGACGCCGAGGAGGCGCTCCGGCTCGGCCTGGTCAATCGCGTGGAAGCCGATCGCGAGGCGATGATCGCAGCGGCGATGGAGTTGGCTCGCACCATCGCAGCCAAGTCCCCGCTGGCGGTGGCCGGCGCCAAGCTCTCGCTCAATTACAGCCGCGGCCGGCCGGTCGAGGAGGGCCTCCGCCACGTCGCCTTGTGGAATGCCGGGACGCTGATCAGCGCCGACCTCACCGCGGCGATTCAAGCGCGGATGGGAAAGACGGAGCCGAGCTTCGGCGACCTCGACGAATAGGCACGCCGCCTTTCGGCTTGAAAAAGGCCGATTCTGCGTGTAACGGCCGCCCGCAACGGCGTGGGCTGTCCCGCGACGAACCCGCTTCTATGGTAATCTGGCTGCCGGAGCGTGCCTTCCGCCGGGGAAGGTTTGCTCGCATGAAAATCGGAGAGTGACAGGACTTTATGCAAATCATCGTTCGCGACAACAATGTCGACCAGGCGCTGCGAGCGCTCAAGAAGAAGCTCCAGCGTGAAGGCGTCTACCGCGAGATGAAGCTGCGCCGTCACTACGAAAAGCCGTCCGAGAAGCGCGCCCGCGAGCGCGCCGCTGCCGTCCGCCGCGCCCGCAAGCTGGAGCGCAAGCGGATGGAGCGCGACGGCGGGCCGCGCTAAGCACCAGCTTGGTGCCGTCACCCCGGACTTGATCCGGGGGCCACCTCCTCGTCGAGAGTTGGCGGGAGGTGGAGTGCCGGATCAAGTCCGGCATGGCGGGATGGCAGCCTTGCTTTGAGAGGATGAGGCGGCGATAATTGCGCCGCCTTTTCTTTTGCCCGGGGGTTTCAATGTCCGTCACAGCCGTTCCGCTCCGCCCGATCAGGAAGGGGTCGCTGACCAAGCTGTGGGTCGGGCTCGGCCTGCTCTGCCTGATCGCCGCCGGCGTCGCCTGGGCGGGCACGGAGCGGCAGGTGTCGAGCGACCCCGCCACCTTCTTCGCCAAGAACGCCAAAAGGTCGAACGTCCGCACGACGGCGTCCGGCCTGCAGATCGAGACGCTCGAGGAAGGATCGGGCGCCACGCCCGGTCCGCAGGACATGGTGCTGGTCGAATATGAGGGCCGCCTGCTCGACGGCACCGTGTTCGACGCCAGCGCCCAGCATGGCGGCCCCGCGCCGCTGCCCGTCTCGGGCGTGATCCCGGGCTGGAGCGAGGGGCTGATGCTGATGAAGAAGGGCGGCAAATACCGCCTCTGGATCCCGTCCGAGCTCGCCTACGGCGCGCAGGGTGCCGGCGGCGGCACGATCCCGCCCAATGCGCCGCTCGATTTCGACGTCACCCTGATCGACGTCGCCCCGCAGGCGGCGATGGGCATGCCGATGGGAATGCCGCCGCAGGGGCGGTGATCCGCACCGACCGTCATACCGGCAAAGGCCGGGATCTCAGCGAGAGTCGGGCACCGGCACGTTTTCGTCTTGAGACCCCGGCCTTCGCCGGGGTGACGATCAAGGTGAGGGCTCCGCTGTCCCCACGCCGACGCCCGCTTCGTCCTTTGACTTTTGCTGCAGCGCCGACTTGATCATCGCAACGATCGGATCGGCGAGGGCCAGGCCGAGCAGGCCGAACAGCGCCCCGAACAGGAGCTGGGCGCCGAGCACGAGGGCGGGCGCCAGGTCGACCGTCTTCCGGGCGACGTACGGCACGATCAGATAGCCGTCGATGATCTGGACAGCGAGATAGACGCCGATCGCCCAGAAACCGGTATCGACGCCGGCGCTGAAGCCGACGAGGACGATCAGCACGCCCGAAATGATCGCGCCGATATTGGGGATGAAGGCGAGCAGGCCGGTGAGGATGCCGAGCAGGGCCGCCATCGGCACTCCGCCGACCCAGAGCAGGATCCAGGTGCCGATGCCCTCCACCGCCATGCCGACGAGGCGGCCGGCCATCAGCCGGCGCATCGTGTAGCCCATGTAGGAGGCGGTGCGGTAGAAGCCGTCACGGTTGCGCAACGGCAGCATCCAGGCGAAGCCGCGTTCGTAGAGCCGCGGCTCGGTGGCGATGAAGATGCCGATCACCAGGATCATGACGAGGCTGGTAACCGCGCCGATCGCACTGCCGACGGCGGAGGTGAGGCGGCCCAAGGAGCCCATCAGCTGGCCGCTGAGCTGGTCGATCTGGGCGCCGCCCTGGACGATGCCGAGCTGGTTGCCCCAGGCGAGGACGCGATTGAGTTGGGCGGTTACCACCTGTTGCAGCGCCTCCGCCTGGGCCGCGAGCGACATGCCGGCGAAGACGAACACCCAGACGATGAAGCCGAAGCCGGCAAGGGTGACGATGGCGAGGCGCCAGCCGCGGCCGATCGGCAGCACGCGGCCGAGCAGCCGGGTGCCGCCGTCGAGCATCGAGGCGAAGACGATGCCGGCGAAGATGAGCAGGATCGGCTGGGCGAGGAACCACGTGGCGATGATCGCGACGGCAAGGCCGAGCCAGACGCTCGCCTTCTTCAGCTCCTGCCGGATCAGCGGGTCGCGAAGCTCGGTCGGGCCACGCTGCTCGACGTGAACCTCGCTGCCGCCGTCGCTCATTGCGCGGGCGCCTCGTCGGGATGCAGTGAGGTGCCGGCGCGGCCGCCGCGCAGCGCCGTCACCCAGCTGATCGGGTTCAGATATTGCGAGGTGCCGTCGAGGCTGAAGGTGATGAACTCGGCGCGGCCGCCGATATTCTCGTAAGGCACTGGCCCGCCCAGGCCTTCCCGGTCGAGCGGCACGCGGCTGTCCGCCGACTTGTCGCGATTGTCGCCCATCAGGAAGACATGGTTCTCCGGAATCTTGATCTTGGCGAAATCGTCGACTTCCGAATTATAGCCCATGTCGATCGTGTTGTAGGAGACGCCGTTGGCAAGCGTCTCGCGATAGACGGGCAGGCTGCAATAGCGGTTGCCGTCGCGGCCGGTGACGCGGTGGTCGCCGAACTCGTCGGGGAAGCAGGGCAGGTTGTCGTCGATCGGCAGCATGACCGGGCGCTGCTCCTCGCGCTTCACGGGCACGCCGTTGATGATCAGTTCGCCGTTGATCATCTCGAGCTCGTCGCCGGGGAGGCCGATGACGCGCTTGATATAGTCGGCGCTCTTGCCCGGCGGCGTGACGATGACGATGTCGCCGCGATCGGGCAGCGAGCCGAACAGGCGGCCCTCGGTCGCCGGCATGACGTGGAAGCTGGGGCTCACCCAGGACCAGCCGTAGGGGAACTTGCTCACCACGAGCCGATCGCCCTTGAGCAGGATCGGCATCATTGATTCCGACGGGATGTAGAAGGGCTTGGCGACGAAGCTGTGGAAGGCGAGCACGGCAAGGACGAGCCAGAAGATCGCCTTGATCTCGCCCCACCAGTCGGTGCCCTTCTTCTCCGGCTGCGCGGCCGGCTTGTCCTTGTCGTCGGTCGCGGCCTGAACCGGCTCGGTGGCGCTCACGCTCATCTTCCTTCGATCCGCCTTGCGGTGATTATGACGAACGCCTGCGCAAACGGATGGTCGTCGGTCATGGTCAAATGGATATCCGCGGCGTGGCCTTCGGGTGTCAACTCGTCAAGCCTCTGCTTGGCGCCGCCGGTGAGGGCAATCGTGGGTGCGCCCGAAGGTTGGTTCACTACGCCTATATCTTTCATGAACACGCCGCGCTTGAAGCCGGTTCCGACCGCCTTGGAGAAGGCCTCCTTGGCGGCGAAGCGCTTGGCATAGGTGCCGGCGCGGGTGAACGGCCGCCGCTCCGCCTTGGCGCGCTCGACGTCGGTGAAGACCCGGGCGATGAAGCGCTCGCCGAAGCGATCGAGGGAGTTCTGGATCCGCTCGATATTGCACAGGTCGGAGCCGATGCCGATGATCATCCGCGGGCCTCGTCCATCAGCGCGCGCATCCGGGAGACGCTCGCCTCCAGTCCGGTGAAGATCGCCTCGCCGACGAGGAAATGGCCGATATTGAGCTCCTTGAGCTGCGGGATGGCCGCGACGGGCACGACGTTATCGAACGTGAGGCCGTGGCCCGCATGAGGCTCAATGCCGTTCTTGGCGGCGAGGGCGGCCGCGTCGGCGATGCGGCGGAGCTCCACGGTGCGCGCCTCGCCCTCCAGATGCGCGTAGCGGCCGGTGTGGAACTCGACGACTGGCGCCTTGAGGCGGATGGCGGCGTCGATCTGGCGCGGGTCCGGCTCGATGAACAGGCTGACGCGGATGTTCGCGTCGACCAGGCGAGTGACGAAGGGCGCGAGGTGATTGTGCTGGCCGGCGGCGTCGAGGCCGCCCTCGGTGGTGCGCTCTTCCCGCTTCTCGGGGACGATGCAGGCGGCGTGGGGGCGATGGCGAAGCGCGATCTCGAGCATCTCCTCGGTGGCCGCCATCTCCAGGTTGAGAGGAATGGTGAGGGCGTCCATCAACCTATGGATATCATCATCGGTGATGTGGCGCCGATCCTCGCGCAGATGCGCGGTGATGCCGTCGGCGCCGGCGGCCGCGGCGGCGAAGGCGGCGCGCACGGGATCGGGATGGTCGCCGCCGCGCGCGTTGCGGATGGTGGCGACATGGTCGATATTGACGCCCAGGCGAAGGTCTCTGGTCACGCGGCCTTGCGGCTACCAGGCTTTTCGGCCGGAATTGCGGCAAGCGTCTCGGGCAGGTTGCGCGGCTCGTAGACCGGTACGTCGAGGCGGATCAGCGGGAAGAAGGGCACGCCGAGATCGGCGATGCCATTGGAACGGTCGACAAGGGCCGCCGCGGCGATGACTTCGCCGCCAGCATCGGCCACCGCCTTCATCGCCTCCTTGGAGGAGAGGCCGGTTGTGACCACGTCCTCGACGAGCAGGAGCTTCATGCCGGGCTCGATCGCGAAGCCTCGGCGAAGCTCGAACGTGCCGGTCGGGCGCTCGACGAAGATGGCGGGAAGGCCGAGCGAGCGGCCGATCTCGTGGCCGATGATGACGCCGCCCATGGCCGGGGAGACCACCATCTCGATCCGCGACTTGATCTCGAGCGGAAGCGTGCGCGCGAGGGCGGAGGCGAGGCGGGCGGCGCGGGCGGGGTCCATGAGGACGCGGGCGCATTGCAGGTAGCGGGAGCTGTGGAGACCGGAGGAGAGGATGAAATGCCCCTCGAGCAGCGCATCGGCGTCGCGGAACTCGGCGAGTATCTCCTCCTCGGTCACGGACGCTCCTGCTGCTGCGGTCTGGAAGGCCGCAAATAGGCGGGGACAGGCCCCTCATCAAGCTGCTTGAGGCGCTTGGCCCGCCTGCCTATAAGGCGCCGCGACCTGCCTGTTTGCGCACGAATCCACGCCGCTCGTCCCGGGCGACCCAAGGGGTTTAGATGAAGACCTTGCTGAAGCTCTTTGCCGTCGCTGCCGCGTTCGGCCTTTCACCAGCCGCAGCCGTGGCCCAGGGCGCGCCCGCGGCCCCCGCCTCGGATGCCATCAGCGCCCAGTCGCAGGCTGCGCCCGCGCAACCGCAGGAGAGCTCGGACCCGGCGCTTGCCACTGTGCCGGAAGGTCTCGCGCCCACTGCGGTTCAGGAAGAGCCGAGCAACGCGCAGGTTGCCGCCACCACCGCCGCGAGCCGCACCATGCCGACCCCCGGCGTCGGCCAGCCCGACGGCCGCATGAACTTCCAGGACCAGGTCACGCCGATCGGCGAGGAAGCCGCCTGGTTCCACAACGTCATCCTGCTGCCGCTGATCGCCGCGATCTCGCTGCTGGTGCTGGTGCTGCTGCTCTGGGTGATCGTGCGCTATCGCCGCGCGGCCAATCCGGTGCCGTCGCGGACGTCGCACAACACGCTTATCGAGGTCATCTGGACGCTCGTGCCCGTGCTGATCCTGGTGGCGATTGCGGTGCCGTCGATCCGGCTGCTCGCCAACCAATATTCCCCGCCCAAGGCGGACGTCACCGTCAAGGTGACGGGCAACCAATGGTATTGGACCTATACCTATCCGGATAACGGCGATTTCGAGATCGTCTCCAACGGCCTTTCGGACGCCGACGCCAAGGCGCGCGGCGAGCCGCGCCAGCTCGCCGTCGACGAGCGCATGGTGGTGCCGGTCGGCGCGACGGTGAAGGTGATCGTCACTGCCGCCGACGTGATCCACAGCTGGGGCGTCCCTGCCTTCTGGGTGAAGATGGACGCGGTGCCCGGCCGCCTCAACGAGACCTGGTTCAAGGCCGAGAAGGCGGGCGTCTATTACGGCGTCTGCTACGAGCTGTGCGGCGCCCGCCACGGCTATATGCCGATTGCGGTCGAGGTCGTCTCGCCCGCGCAATTCGCCGCCTGGGTCGCCTCGAAGGGCGGCACCATGCCGGGCGCGGTGGCGCCGACCTCGCCCGACGCAACGCAGAACAGCCCGATCGCAAACCCGACCGGCGTCGCCACCGGCGGCGCGTCCGGGGCGACCGAGACGACGCCCGATCCGAGCAGGATCGAGAACGTCACCACTACAGCCCCCGTCTCCGAGCAGGGCGCCACGAACTCCAGAAGGGGCGGAACGAACTAAGATGACCGACACCATCGCCAACGCCGCCCATTTCGAGGCGCACCACGCCCATGAGGCGCACCATGACGCGGATCACAAGCCCGGCTTCTTCGCGCGCTGGTTCATGTCCACCAACCACAAGGACATCGGCACGCTCTACCTGATCTTCGCGATCATCGCCGGCATCATCGGCGGCGCGATCTCCGGCATGATGCGGATGGAGCTTGCCGATCCGGGCATCCAGTATCTCCAGGGCTGGACCGGTATGCTGGGCGGCGACGCCGCCAGCTTCGACGAGGCGCTGCACCTGTGGAACGTGCTGATCACCGCGCACGGCCTGATCATGGTGTTCTTCATGGTGATGCCGGCGATGATCGGCGGCTTCGGCAACTGGTTCGTGCCGATCATGATCGGGGCGCCCGACATGGCCTTCCCGCGGATGAACAACATCAGCTTCTGGCTGCTCGTTCCCGCTTTCATCCTGCTGCTCGGCTCGTCCTTCGTCCCCGGCGGCACCGGTCACGGCGCCGGCACCGGCTGGACGGTCTATGCGCCGCTCTCGACCAGCGGCGCCCAGGGGCCGGCGGTGGACATGGCGATCCTGTCGCTCCACCTTGCGGGCGCGTCGTCGATCCTGGGCGCGATCAACTTCATCACCACCATCTTCAACATGCGGGCGCCGGGCATGACCCTGCACAAAATGCCGCTGTTCGTATGGTCGGTGCTGGTCACCGCCTTCCTGCTGCTGCTCGCGCTGCCGGTGCTCGCCGGCGCGATCACCATGCTGCTCACCGACCGCAATTTCGGCACGCACTTTTTCGACGCGTCGGGCGGCGGCGATCCGATCCTCTACCAGCACCTCTTCTGGTTCTTCGGGCATCCGGAGGTCTACATCATGATCCTTCCGGGCTTCGGCATCGTCAGCCAGGTCGTGGCGACGTTCAGCCGCAAGCCCGTCTTCGGCTATCTCGGCATGGCCTATGCGATGGTGGCGATCGGCGTGATCGGCTTCATCGTCTGGGCGCACCATATGTTCACCGTCGGCATGGACGTGAACACGAAGATGTATTTCACCGCGGCGACGATGGTGATCGCGGTGCCGACCGGCATCAAGATCTTCTCCTGGATCGCGACGATGTGGGGCGGCTCGCTGTCGTTCCAGACGCCGATGCTGTGGGCGATCGGGTTCATCTTCATGTTCACGGTCGGCGGCGTGACGGGCGTCGTCCTCGCCAATGGCGGCGTCGACAACAACCTGCACGACACGTACTACGTCGTCGCGCACTTCCACTATGTGCTGTCGCTGGGCGCCGTGTTCGGCCTGTTCTGCGGCTTCTATTACTGGTTCGGCAAGATGTGGGGCCGCGACTATAACGAGCTCCTCGGCCAGCTCCACTTCTGGGTGTTCTTCGTCGGCGTGAACATCCTCTTCATGCCGATGCACTTCATCGGCCTTGACGGCATGCAGCGCCGCGTGCCCGATTATGCGGACGCCTTCGCACATTGGCACGGCTGGTCGACCACCGGCTACATGATCATGGCGGCCGGCATGCTGTTCTTCTTCCTGAACATCCTGTGGTCGCTGATGTTCGGTAAGAAGACTCCGCCCAATCCGTGGGGCGAGGGCGCGACGACGCTGGAATGGACCCTCACCAGCCCGCCCCCCTTCCACCAGTTCGAGACGCTGCCCGTGATCGACAGCGGCACGGATCGGCACTGAGGAGCGACTGAGTCCAATTACAAGGAGATCCGCTCGGGCTGAGCTTGTCGAAGCCCTGTCTTTCTTCGGAAGCCCGTTGAAAAGAAGGACAGCCCTTCGACAAGCTCAGGGCGAGCGGTGGTTGGTATGAACAGCACTGTACTTAACACTGGCGCCGCCCTTCCCGCCGACTGGCGGGACTTCGTGGCGCTGACCAAGCCGCGGGTGATGACGCTCGTCGTCTTTACCGGCCTTGCCGGCATGCTGGCGGCGCCGGTGCAACTCCATCCGGTGCTCGCCTTCACAGCAATCCTGTGCATCGCGCTCGGCGCAGGCGCCGCGGCGGCGCTCAACATGTGGTACGAAGCCGATCTCGACGCCCAGATGAAGCGGACGCGCAACCGGCCGCTTCCGGCCGGCCGCATGGACCGGGAGGCGGCGCTCCATTTCGGCGTCGGGCTCGCCTTCTTCTCGGTGCTGCTGATGGGCGTGGCGACCAACTGGCTGGCCGCCGGCATCCTTGCGGCCTCAATCCTCTTCTACGTGCTCGTCTACACCGTCTGGCTGAAGCGCCGGACGCCGCAGAACATCGTCATCGGCGGCGCGGCCGGCGCCTTTCCGCCGGTGATCGGCTGGGCCGCCGCGACCGGCGACGTGACTCTGCTGCCGCTGTTGCTTTTCACCCTCATCTTCCTGTGGACGCCGCCGCATTTCTGGGCGCTGTCGCTGTTCGTCCGCTCCGATTACGCCAATGCCGGCGTGCCGATGCTGCCGGTCGTCTCCGGGCCGAAGGTGACCCGCCAGCAGATCGCGCTCTACACCCTGCCGATGGCCGTGGCCGCCGTCGCGCCCTGGCCGCTCGGCCTCGGCGGCGCGCTCTACGGTCTCGCAGCGGCGGCACTCAGCGGCGCCTTCCTTCTGCTCTCGCTCCGGGTGCTCGCCAACCGTGCGACCGAGCCGGCGGAGATGAAGCCCGAGAAGAGGCTGTTCGCCTTCTCGATCCTGTATCTGTTCGCGCTGTTCGGCGCGCTCGTCCTCGATCGATGGCTGCCGGCATGATCCCGGACGAGGATCAGATCCGCAAGCGGCAGCGCAGCCGCGCGCTCGTGATGGGCATATTGCTCGGCCTGTTCGCCGTGCTGATGTTCGCCGTCACGATCGCCAAGATGAGCGCGCAGTCATGACCGCGCTGGCCAGGAGGAACGGCCGCACCGCGGCGCTCATGGCCTTGCTGGCGGTCGCGATGGTCGGCCTCGCCTTCGCCAGCGTGCCGCTTTACCGGCTGTTCTGCCAGGTGACCGGCTTCGGCGGCACCCCGATGCGCGCGAGCGAGGTCGAAAGCGCGCTGGCGCCGACGGGCAAGATCATTCGCGTCCGCTTCGACGCCAACACCAATTCGGCGCTGCCGTGGCAGTTCGAACCGGAGGCGCATGTCGACCGGGTGGCGGTCGGCGCGCGCAAGATGGCCTTCTACACGGCGAAAAATCTGGGGGACAGGCCGGTTACCGGCACTGCCACCTTCAACGTCACGCCGGCGCAGGCGGGGCAGTATTTCAGCAAGATCCAGTGCTTCTGCTTCAACGAGCAGACGCTGAAGCCGGGCGAAGAGGTGCGGATGCCGGTCGTTTATTTCGTCGATCCGAAGATCATGGAGGATCCGGATGCGAGCCGGATCGACGAGATCACGCTGAGCTACACCTTTTACCCGGTGGATTCGGACAAGAACGAGAGTTAGAGAACCCCGTCGTCCCGGCGAAGGCCGGGACCTCAGGGCGAGAAGGGCCCGAGCCTTTCACCCGCTGAGACCCCGGCCTTCGCCGGGGTGACGATAAAGACAAGAGGAACGCCGTCACATGGCTGGAGCGAAGACCCACCAATATCATATCCTGCCGCCGAGCATCTGGCCGTTCATCGGCAGCTTCTCCGCGCTCGCCATGGCCGCCGGCGGGATCATGTGGATGCACGACCAGCCGTCGGGCGGATGGATCTTCTTCGCAGGCCTGATCGCCGTCCTGTTCGTCATGTTCAGCTGGTGGGTGGACGTGATCAGGGAAGCCCATGCGGGCGATCACACGCCGATCGTGCAGCTCCACCTGCGCTACGGCATGATCCTGTTCATTGCGTCGGAGGTGATGTTCTTCGTCGCCTGGTTCTGGGCCTATTTCAACGCGGCGCTGTTCCCGCCCGTGGTCGAGAGCGTCGGCGGCGTCTGGCCGCCGGAGGGCATGCACGTCCTCGATCCGTTCGGCTATCCGCTGCTCAACACGCTGATCCTGCTCTGCTCGGGCACCACCGTGACCTGGGCGCACCATGCGCTGATCCACGGCGACCGCGAGGGGCTGAAGAAGGGCCTGTGGGCCACGATCGGCCTCGGCCTGCTGTTCAGCGCCATCCAGGCCTATGAATATGCCCACGCGCCGTTCGGCTTTGCCGACAATATCTACACGTCGGCCTTCTTCATGGCGACGGGCTTCCACGGCTTCCACGTCATCATTGGGACGATCTTTCTGATCGTCTGCCTGGTGCGGTCGTACAAGGGCCATTTCACGCCCCGCCAGCATTTCGGCTTCGAGGCGGCGGCCTGGTATTGGCATTTCGTCGACGTGGTGTGGCTGTTCCTGTTCCTGGCGATCTACGTCTGGGGCGGCTGGGGCGCCGAATATCATTGATCCGAAGACCGGGCCGACGCCCCTGCAGGTCGGCCTGCGGGGGCTCTGCCCGAGATGCGGCGCCGCCACCCTGTTCGACGGCGTCGCACGCTTCGCGCCGAGGTGCCGGGCCTGCCAGCTCGATCTTTCCGCCTTCAATGTCGGGGATGGACCGGCCGCCTTCCTGACCTTGATCGTCGGCGCACTGGTCACGGGGCTGGCGATCGCGCTCGAGCTCGCGGCCGAACCGCCATTCTGGGTGCACATCCTGCTTTGGCTGCCGCTTTCCATAGTCGCCGTGATCGGGACACTGCGCATCGCCAAGGGCATGCTGATCTCTGCCGAATATCGGAACAGCGCCCGGGAGGGGCGGGTTAGGGAGGGGTGATGCGCTTTCCGCTCGTTCCCACCATCGTCGTTGCGGCCGCAGTGGCGGTGATGATCGGTCTCGGCATCTGGCAGCTGCAGCGCAAGGGCGAGAAGGAGGCGCTGATCGCCCAATATCGCGCCGCATCCACCTTGCCGCCGGTCGCCTTTCCGACCGTGCCGCGCGAGGACGACAAGCTCCTCTACCGCCGCGCCACCGGCTTCTGCCTGCAGCCGCTCGGCTGGCGCTCCGTTGCCGGCCGAAACACAAAGGATGAGACCGGCTGGAGCCATATCGTGTCGTGCCGCACCGGCGGTCTCGAGGGGCCGGGAATGCAGGTCGACATGGGCTGGTCCACGTCGAGTGCCCCGCCAGCGGGCTGGAAGGGCGGGCCGGTGAGCGGCGTGATCGCACCCGACCGCCTGCACGAGATCCGCCTCGTCTCCTCGCAAGCGGCCCCCGGCCTGGTGCCGAGCGCCGCGCCCTCGCCCGAAGCGACGCCGAACAACCACCTGATGTATGCCCTGCAATGGTTCTTCTTCGCCGCGGCCGCGGCTGTGGTCTACGTGCTTGCCCTGCGCAAACGAAGGGAGAAATCCCCTCTCTCTTCGATGGGAGAGGATACGAAGCCTTAGCGACGAAGGAGCTTAGGCGGAGTTGGTGAGGGTGAGACCGCAGTCGAAAAATCGCGGACGGTGTCACCCTCTCCTAGCTGCGACTAGGCGGCAAAGCCGCCAAGTCTCGCTACCTCTCCCATCGAAGGGAGAGGGAGAAAAGTTGCCCGTCGCCTGAGCCGCGCCTACATCCCGCCCTCATGATGCAGCTCACTACCCTGGCCAACGGCCTCAAGGTCGCGACGCGCGAGATGCCGGGCATGGAGACGGCGGCGGTCGGACTCTATGCCGATACGGGCTCGCGCTACGAGCCAGCGCGCGTCAACGGCATCGCTCACCTGTTCGAGCATATGGTGTTCAAGGGCGCGGGCAATCGCTCGGCGCGGGAAATCAGCGAGGCGATCGAGGATGTCGGCGGCGACCTCAACGCCGCCACCGACCGCGACGGCACCAGCTTCATGGCCTCGGTCATGGCCGAGCATATCCCGCTCGGCGTCGAGCTGATCGCCGACATGATCCTGCGCCCGCTCTTCGCGCCGGCCGAGCTCGAGCGCGAGAAGGACGTGGTCCTGCAGGAGCTGGGCGAGGCGCGCGACACGCCCAACGACATCATCTTCGACGACCTCTGGGCGGCCGCCTTCGCCGAGCAGCCGCTCGGCCGCTCGGTGTTGGGTGACGAGGCGAGCATCGCGGCGATCACCGTCGACGACCTGCACGAGTGGCGCCGGAGCCAGTATTGCACCGGCAGCCTTGCGCTGGTCGCTGCCGGGAAGGTCGACCATGCCGCGCTCGTCGCGCTGGCCGAGCAGCATTTCGACGGGCTGCCGACCGATGCCATAGATACTGCAGAGCCGGCGCGCTTCACCGGCGGCGACCGGGTCGGCCGCACGTCATCTGATCAGGCGCATCTCGCGCTTGCCTTTCGCGGGCCGGCGCAGCTCGACGGCGATTATTTCGCCGCGCGCCTGTTCGCCGACGCGGTCGGCGGCGGCATGTCCTCGCGACTGTTCCAGCAGCTTCGCGAGGAGCGGGGCCTCGCCTACACCGTCTATGCCAGCCTCTCGCCCTATCGCGACGTCGGCCTGCTCTCCATCTATGCGGCGACCGCGCGGCGGCAATCGGCCGCGGCGGCGCAGCTGATCGAGGACGTGCTCGCCGAGGCGGCGGATGGGCTCACCCAGCGCGAGCTCGACCGCGTCCGCACCCAGTCCCGCGCGGGCCTTCTGATGTCGATGGAGAGCCCCTGGGGCCAGGCGCATTATGTGGCGCGCCAGCTCTCGGTTCATGGCCGGCTCGTCGACCCGGTGGAGGTGGTGGCGGAGCTTGCAGCCGTCACCCTGGAACAGGCGCGCGCGGCCGGCGCGAAGATGCTCGCCGGCCCCCGCGCCCGCGCCACGATCGGCTTCCCGGCAGTGAGGGCGGCTTAGTCGCGGCCGACGCCGGCTTGGTCGCGGCGGCATTGCCGCTGCGGCATCCGTGGCCAGGGCGGCGGCGGCGATTACGCCGTGGGGGGATTTTCAATGAAGAGCATCTTCGCGCTTGCCGCCGCTGCGGCAGCCTTTCTGACGCCTGCCGCAGCCGGTGCGGCAACCTACGTCGCCGAGATCGATCTCGATCCGGGCCATGTCAACCAGTTCGGGTATTTCGTGGCGCCGCTGCCGGGTGGCCCAGTGACGCTCGAGCCGGGCGGCATGCTCGATGGCACCATCACCTTCGCCAATGAGGGGCGACTCACCGTCTTCAACAATGTGAGCGACAACTCGACCGACCGGGAGTGGGTGTTGGGTCTGTTTCGGGCGGCAGGTCCGGCCCTGACCGAGGTCACCTGGAACTTCCTCGGTGTCGAAGGCGATTATAAGGGTCCGGCCGTGCAGACGGGCACGTGCGGGAATGCAATCTGCTTCGGCACTCCGATCGATCTGACGCCGACTTCCTTCTCCTTTACGGGGATCAGCTTTCAGGCGAGGCATATCAGCGGGTCGACCATGTTCGATCCCGAGGATCTGGGCATCTATCGCGGCGCCTTCGCCATCAGCGAGAACGTGGCCGCCGTGCCCGAGCCGGGGACGTGGCTGACGATGATCTTCGGCTTCGGCGTACTCGGCGGAGCGCTGCGCCGTCGGCGGATCGGCACGCCACCGCTCGCGACCGCCTGATCGGCGGGGTGGCGCTGCGGCCGCCTTCCCGCCTAGGGAGGCGCGCATGGAGCTAGCCACCCTGATCGCCGAGCCTTGGGGCGACTACGGCCTGATGGACTGCGGTCACGGCCGCAAGCTCGAGCGCTACGGGCCCTACAGCTTCATCCGACCCGAGCCGCAGGCGATGTGGGCGCCGGCGCTGGAGGAATGGGACGCGGACGGCGAGTTCATTCCAGGCTCGGACGAGGAAGGCGGCGGCCGCTGGAAGTTCAACCGCCCGGTGCCGCGCGAGGGTTGGGAGATGGCGTGGCAGGATGTGCGCTTTCGCGCGCAGGCGACGCCCTTCCGCCACCTCGCCTTCTTCCCGGACATGGCGCCGCAATGGGCGTGGATGCGCGAGCGGCTGGGGGAGGGCACCGAGGCCCTCAATCTGTTCGGCTATACCGGCGTGGGCACGCTGGCGATGTCGGCCGCGGGCGCGAGCCTGGTTCATGTCGATGCGTCCAAGAAGTCGGTCGAGGCGGGCAAGGAGAATGCCGCGCTTGCCGGCATGGCCGAGCGGCCGATCCGCTGGATCGTCGAGGATGCGGCCAAGTTCGTGGCGCGCGAGGTGCGGCGGGGTCGGCGCTACGACGGCATCATCCTCGACCCGCCCAAATATGGCCGCGGACCGGCGGGCGAGGTGTGGCGGCTGGAAGAGGGGCTGCCGGGGCTCGTCGCCGACTGCCGCAGGCTGCTCGACGAGAATAGCCGCTTCCTCGTCCTCACCGTCTATGCCGTGCGCATGTCGGCACTGGCGGTGGGCGAGCTGCTGAACCAGCTGCTGGGCGATCTCGGCGGCACGATCGAGTGCGGCGACATGGCGGTGCGGGAGGAGGCGAGGGGGCTGCTGCTGCCCACCGCCATCTTCGCCAGGTGGAACTGCTAGTCCCGCGTTGCGCGGATCGCCGCGCCGGCTGCGAAGGGCGCGGCCGCCACGAACAGCAGCGACACCGCGCCGAGCAGCTTCACCGCGCCCGTCTCCAGCCCCTGTTCGATCATCCCCGCGCCGAAGATCAGCAGCGGCACGGCGAGCGGCAGCATGAGCAGGCCGGCGAGGGCGCCGGTGGTGCGCAGGCCGGCGGTGAGGGCGCTCACCATCAGGGTGAGGGCGGCTAGGCCGGGCGTTCCGACCAGCAGCCCCAGCTCGAGCCTGAACAGCACCTCCTGCGGCAGCTTCATCAGCGCCGCGGCCGGGACCGCCGCGAGCATCAAAGGCGGCCCGAAGCTCAGCCAATGCCCGACGAGCTTCGCCAGCGCCACCGTCTCCTCGCCGATGCCGCGGACGGCTAGCTGATCCAGCACGCCGCTGGCGCGGTCCGGGTCCACGAGCCGGTCGACCGGGAGCAAGGCCGCCAGCAAAGCCGCCATCCAGAGCGCGCCGCCGCCGGTACGGGCGAGCAATGGTCCATCAGGGCCGACGGCGAAGGGGAACAGGGTCGCCACGAGCAGGAAGAAGATGAGCGGCAGCAGCGCGTTGCCGCCGGTCGCCGCCAGCCTCAGCTCGCGCAGGATCAGCGACGTCATGCCGTCCCCAGCCTGATCGATGCCGGGTCGTTGAGGCCGATCGGCTGGTGGGTGGCGGCGAGCACGGCGCCGCCCCCTTCCCGGTGCGCGGCCATGGCCGCGGCGAGGCGCTCCTGGCCCTCCGCATCCAGTCCGTTGGCCGGCTCGTCGAGCAGCCAGAGCGGCGCGCCGGAGGCGATCACCCGCGCCAGCGTCGCCCGCTTCCGCTGCCCGGTCGAGAGCATCCGCACCGGCACGTCGGCGAGATGGGCGATGCCCATCGGCTCCATTCCGGCGGGGGAGTCCCTGCCGTCCAGCCGCGCCCAGAAATCGAGGGCCCGGCCGAGCGTCAGCCGCTCGTCGAGCGCGGCGCTCTCATCGGCCAAGGCGGCCGCTGCGCCGCGTCTCACCTCGCCCGCGCTGCCGTGCAGGAGACCGGCCGCGGTCCGCATCAGGCTCGACTTGCCGACCCCGTTCGGGCCGCTGATCACCGCCGCTCCGCCCGGATCGAGCGCCAGGCTCACGCCTTCGAACAGCAGCCGTCCGCCGCGGATCAGGGCGATGTCCTTGAGCTCGAGCAGGGCGCTCAATCGGCGGCGTCCTCGAGCGCGTGCATGTCCTCGTCGGAAAAGCCGAAATGATGCCCCGCCTCGTGCACGATGACGTGGGTGACGAGCTCTTCCAGGCTGACGCCGGTCTCCGCCCATTCGTCGAGCAGGGGGCGGCGGTAGAGGTGGATCATCGCCGGCAGCTCGCCCGACAGCATCGACGATTGCTCGCCGACGGGCCGGCCGGTGTAGAGGCCGCTCAGTTCGAACGGATCCTCGATCCCGAACCCGGCCAGCACCTCATCGTCGGCGAATTCGTCGACCCGCAGCACGACGCCGTCCAAGTGCCGGCGGAAATGCTCCGGCAGCGCGGCGATCGCCGCCTCGGCGAGCCGCTCGATCGTCGCCGCGTCGGGCGCGAAGGTTTGACCGCGGGTCATCAAGGGGCGACATAAGCCGGAACCGCGCGCGGCGCCAGCAAGGGAGGGATCGGATGGCCAGGCTCACCGCCGAGGAACGGCAGGCGGCGCTCGCCGATCTCTCCGGCTGGACCTGGGACGAGGCACGGGACGGCATCGCCCGGACGTTCCGCTTCCGCGACTTCAGCGAGGCCTTCGCCTTCATGACCCGCGTGGCGCTCGCCGCCGAGCAGGCCGATCACCATCCGGAGTGGAAGAACGTCTGGAGCCGCGTGGACATCCTCCTCACCACCCACGATGCCGGCGGCCTCACCGCGAAGGACGTGCAGTTCGCCAGGCGGATCGACGCATTCGTGGGGTAGCTTGCCCTCGGCGCCTGGGCTGACTAGAGGGCGCTCTTTCCAGCGCATGCGGAGCGGTGGCCGAGTGGTCGAAGGCGCTCGCCTGGAAAGTGAGTATACGGCAAAACCGTATCGAGGGTTCGAATCCCTCCCGCTCCGCCACCGTGCTCGACTCTTCGAGTATCTCATTCCGCAGAGCCACCCCTAGGGCTTCCGGTGATTATCGCGGTAAGGTCTTCGGTCGCGCCACCCAGGCGAGAGCAAGCGTCACAGGCGGTCAGGCCCGCGAGGCTGCGTCACGATGCCGCGAGCTGATCGCGGATGCTGGCGTCGAAATGGGCGTCCATCGCAGTGCGGGCAGCCGCGGCGTCGCGGTCGGCGATGGCCTCAGCCAGCGTCTGGTGGAGGTGGGAAATGCGTTCTCGTTCGACCTCGGCCTTGCGGGTGTGCCAGGCGGCGGGGATGGCGATCTCCATCATCGGCGCGAAGGCGCGGACGATCTGCAGGAAGAGCACGTTGTGCGAGGCGCCGGCAATGGCGGCATGGAAAGCGAGGTCGTGGCCCGTGCGCAACGCCAGGTCGTCGCCCGCTTCGGCAATGCCGTTGGCGAGGCGGACGATCTCGGCCGCCTCCCGGTCGGTGCGTTCCGTGGCGGCGAGCTCGGCGGTGCGCAGTTCCAGGGTGCGGCGCACGTCCCAGACCTCGCGGATCGAAACCTGGGCGGTGGCGACGGCGTGATCGAGCGAGGTTGCCATGACCGAGCCGTCGATCGCGCCCACCCTTGCGCGGCGGCCGTTGCCGACGTCGATCAGCTTCAGCGCGGACAGGGTCTTGAACGCCTCGCGCATGACCGGGCGGCTGACGCCCAGCACGCCTGCGAAATGGCCCTCGGCGGGCAGGGTGTCGCCGACCTTGAGGTCGTTGGACTTGATGTGGTCGCGGACCGCCTGTGCCGCCTGGTGCACCAGGGAGGGGCCGTCGCTCGCTCGGGTCGCCATAAGATCCTCTTCGGTCAGGCCGCCAGCGCCGCGGCGCGGAAGCTCGACGGCGCCACTCCGTAGCGCCGGGAAAAGGCGCGTGTGAAGGCGGCATTGTTGAGATAGCCGCAGCGATAGCCGATCGCAGAGACAGGCAGGTCGGTGGCCGTCAGCATCTGCCGCGCCTCACCGAGGCGGTGCTCGGCGATGAGGGTGGCGACGCTCTGATTGAACATGTCGCGGAAGCCGCGGGCGAGCTTGCTGCGGTTGAGGCCACAGGCGGACGCGATGGAATCGAGCGTCAGCTTCTCGTTCCATCGCGTCTCGATCAGGCGGCGTGCGCTGCGGATGCGCTCGCAGTCGCGGTAGGAGAGTTGCGCGTCGCGGGCGGCGGGAATGAGCATGTCCTGCTGGAGCAGGAGGAAGGTCTCGCAGAGCAGCTCGATCGACTTGGCGAGCCGCAAAGTGGTGCGCGCCGGCTCGGGGAGAGCGCAGTGCAGGATAGCGCCGGCGATCGACCGAAGATTCGGCGGGATGTGAAACACGCCTTCATGCTCGGGGAGCGCGGTGAAGAGGCGGCGGCACGCGAGCCGGGTGACGATCAGGATCAACTGGGCGTCGAGCGCTTCCACCGCGGTCGGCTCGGGATCGCCGATGTAAACGACGGTGGCGCTGCCCTCCGGGTCCGACAGCTCGAACGCGAAGGCAACCGAACCCTCCGGCCAGAGCAACGGCTCGACCGGGCCGCGTCCGATCAACGCGACCATCTCATGCGACACTTGGATCAGGCTGCGACAGCCTGGCTGCGGGATCGACATCTCTCCACCTTCCTATGCTGGAAGCTGGAGCTGTCATATACCTGTCTGATAGCCGAAGCAACAGCTATCAGACAGGTTCTCCGGTGCCGTCCGGCGCGTTTCGCATCGCGATGATGAAGGCAAACAGCGACACGATGCTGACCACCACCGCCACGCCGGCGAGTGCTGAGGCCAAATGCTGCTCGCCGCCGAGCAGGCTGCTGACCCAGGTGACGAGGCTCGGCGCGATGCCGAAGCCGATCAGGCCGGCGATCGCGATGAAGCCGCCGATGCACAGGCCCCGGAGCTCGTTCGGGATGAACACCGTCAAAGCCACTGAGGTGACGAGGCCGGTGATGGTGCCGCACAGGACGAGTGCGCCCAAGGCGATGGCGAAGAAGGTGGTATCCGGCGCAATCGGGAACAGCGCGGCGGGGATGGCGAGCACTGCAGCGACCACCGCGCCGATCAGCAGGCCGCCGCGCCGGCCGCTCTTCTGGCCGAGATCGGCTGCGATACCGCCCAGGATTGCGCCGACTACGCCGGTGGACAGCATGATCGCGCCCATCCAGCCTGCGAACTGTTCCGGCTGCTGTCCGAAATTGCGGGTCAGCACCGGCGCCGCCCAGATCGCTGCGGCGGCATCGGCCATCACGACGGTCACCTGGCCTGCGAAGAGCGGGATCAGGAAGGCGCGGCGCGCCCAGAGCTCGGCGAGGACAGTGCGGAACGGCGCGCCCGGGCCGGCCTCGATTTCGTGGCGCGGCGGCTCCTTCATGAAGAAGAGCGGCAGGATCATCGCCAGGCTGGCGAGCGCGAGCGCAAGATGGGTCGCACGCCACGGCTCCATGCCGCCGAACCAGGCCGGCGCCGCCTGGTGCACGAACAGGCCGAAGAACCAGCCGACCAGCGTGAAGGCAGCCGCTTGCCCCAGCGACTTGCCAAGCGTGATGATGAGCAGCGCCCGCCCGCGCTCCACCGGGGTGCAGAGGTCGGCGGAGAGCGACAATCCGGCGGTCAGGGCACCGGTCGTGCCGATGCCGGCCAGCATTCGCCCGAGGAAGAGGATCGGCACGCTCTCGGCAATCGCGGTTACCGCCGTGCCGAGCGTCCAGACGAGCGCGAGAGCGATCATCAGCCGCATCCGGTTGGTGCGGTCGACGAGGATGCCGATCGGGATGGAGAAGAGCACCAGCGGGACTGCCGCACTGACCCCCTGGATCAGGCCGAGCACGGCATCGCTGAGGCCCATCTCGGCCTTCGCCGCTTCCTGGACCGTGCTGAACGAGCCCATCATCGTGAAACCGGCCGCCGTGGCCAGCGCGATCGCGATGAGCGGGAAGAGCGACCGCTGCAGCGAAGGCGAAGCGGCGGGCGCCGGCGGGGCGTAGCTGGTTGCCATCGTCACAGCGCGAAGATCTTGCCGGGGTTGAACAGGTCCTTGGGGTCCAGCGCGCGCTTGATCGTGCGCATCATCTCGACCGCGTCACCGAGCTCGGCGGCGAGCCATTTCTGCTTGCCGAGACCGATGCCGTGCTCGCCGGTGCAGGTGCCGTCCATGGCAAGCGCGCGCTCGACGAGACGGGCGTTCAGGACCTCCACCTCGTTCATTTCATGGGGTGCCTTCGGGTCGATCGAGAAGACGACATGGAAATTCCCATCGCCGACATGGCCGAGGATCGTCGCCGGGACGCTGCAGCCTTCGAGGTCCCGCTTGGTCTCGCCGATGCACTCGGCGAGCCGGCTGATCGGCACGCACACGTCGGTTGCCCAGCCGATCGCACCGGCCCGCAGGTTGACGGCGGCGTAATAGGCTTCGTGCCGCGCCTTCCAGAGGCGCGAGCGCTCCTCCGGCAGGTTGGACCAGTTGAACTGGCCGCCGCCATTCGCCGCCGCCAGCTCGCCCACCGTCTCGATCTGCTCGGCGACATGTCCCGGCGAGCCATGAAACTCGAAGAACAAGGTGGTGACCTCCGGCAGATCGAGCTTGGAGTAGCGGTTGACCGCCCGGATCTGCATGTCGTCGAGGATCTCGACCCGAGCCAGCGGGACCCCGAGCTGGATCGCCTGGACGACGGTGTCGACCGCGCCGCCCAGCGTCTCGAAGCCGCAGACGGCGGAAGAGATCTGCTCCGGAATGCCGTGCAGGCGGAGCGTGACCTCTGTGATGATGCCGAGCGTGCCTTCCGAGCCGATCATCAGCCGAGTGAGATCGTAGCCGGCAGCGGACTTGCGGGCGCGGCGGCTGGTGCGGATGTCCCGCCCGTCCGGCGTCACCACGCGAAGGCTCAGGATCGCCTCGCGCATCGTGCCGTAGCGGACGGCATTGGTGCCGGACGCGCGGGTGGAGGCCATGCCGCCTATGGTCGCGTTGGCGCCGGGATCGATCGGGAAGAACAGCCCCTGGTCGCGCAGATATTCGTTGAGCTGCTCGCGCCGCATGCCGGCCTGGACGGTGCAGTCCAGATCCTCGGCATTGACCTCGATGATTGCATTCATCTCGCTGAGATCGAGGCTGACACCGCCCCGCACCGCCAGCGTGTTGCCCTCGACCGAAGTGCCGGCGCCGAACGGGATCAGCGGCACCTCATGAAGGGTGCAGAGCTTGACCAGCGCGACGACGTCCTCGGTCGACCGGGCGAAGACGACTGCGTCCGGCGGCATCGGTGCGAAATGCGTTTCGCTGCTGCCGTGCTGGAGCCGCATCGCCTCGCCCAGGTGGAGCCGGTCGCCGAACAGACTTTTCAGCCCTTCGACGAAATCCGGCGCCAGCGGCTTGCGATCGGCCTGGATGAAGGCCGCGCCCATCGTCAGAACCTGAAGCTGGCGCGGACGCCGTAGCGGCGGCGCTCGCCGATGATGCCGAGATCGGTCGCCGGCGCGGCGAGCGGCGTGTTCAGCCCCGCAAGCAGGAGCGTCGTCTTCTCGATGTAGCTCTCGAAATAATCCTTGTTGAAGATGTTGTTGGCGAACAGGCCGAGCTCGATCGGGCCGGTCTTGTAAGTCACGGCAGCGTTGAACAGGGCATAGCCGCGCAGGAAGGTCGGGGTGGTTTCGTTCAGCGTCGCAGCCAGGCGCTTGCCTTTGTAGGTCATGCCCCCGGTGAGCGTGAGCGACTGATCGTCGCCCATCGGAATGATGTAATCCGAATAGAGGTTCGCGGTGACGTCGGGTTGAAAGGTCAGGCGGTCCGAGGACAGGACCCGGCCCGTCACGTCCGTATAGGCGTCGGTATTGGTCAGCCGGGCGTGCATGAGGGTGAGGCCGCCGCTGATCGTCCAGTTGGGGGTGGGGCGGATCGCGCCCTCGATCTCGGCGCCATAGCTTTCGACGTCGCCGGCATTGAGGTCGACCGTGACCAGGCCTCCCCCGGCAGCGGGGGCGATCGAGTTGAGGCCGATATAATCCTCGTAATCATTGTAGAAGAGCGCACCGGACAAGGTCAGAACGCGATCGTCTGAGGAATATTTCGTGCCGACCTCATAGGTCCAGACAGAATCGCCATTGTAGGTGCGGGTCGGCGCCGTCGGGGCGTTGAAGCCGCCGCCGCGATAGCCGCGCGCGATCGAGGCATAGCTCATCAGCTGGGGCGTCCACTTGCGGGTGACGCTGAGCTTCGGCTGGAGCTGATCGGTCTCGATCTCGGCCGAGGTGACCGGTCCCACGACCGTGCCGGCGGCGACTGCGTTGGTGATCTGGCCCTGCTGGCGACGATCCTCATGGTCGTAGCGCAGCCCGAGCGAGACCTCGAGGTCGGGGTTGGGCGTGAAGAACAGGGTGCCGAACGCGGAATAGGTGTCCGCCTTGCGCTGATCGGTCGTGGTGCGAGTGAGGCCGAACGGCAGGATGCGGGTTATGTCGACCCCGCTCAGCGTCTCGCGGCTGTAGAAGAGGCCGAAGAGCGACGAGAATTGGTCGCTCCACTCGCTGTCGAAGCGGGCCTCCAGCGTCTTGGTGCGCAGCCGGTCCCGGCCGGTGGCGCGGATCACGTCACCGCGGCCGAAATCGGTGTCGACCTCGGGCGAGCTGGCGTTGCGCGCGTCGTACGCTGCGATCAGGGTCACGTCGGTGCTGATCGACTCCAGCGGCACTTCAAGCCGCGCATTGACGCCGCGATAGCGATAGGAGACGCGGCTCGGCACGTTGAACTCGACCGTGCGCTGATAGTCGGTGGGGCCGGAGACGCGGGCATAGGGCGTGTTCACGCCGTCAACCCAGTCATAATAGCCCTTCACCGTCAGCACGACATCCTCTGTCGGCAGGAAACGGATCGTGCCGTTGACGGAGTCGGTGTTGAGCGGATTGCCGCGCACGCCGATGATGCTGTTGCGAATGAAGCCATCCTGCTCGCGATGCGACGCGGCGACACGGACCTGCAGCTTGTCCTCGACAATCGGACCCGAGACGGCGCCGGAGACGATCCACTGGTCGTCCGGCCCGGCGTAGCTCGCCATGCCGCGCGCCTCGAACTCGTTTCCGGGCACGCGGGTGATAACGTTAATCGCGCCGCCCATCGTGTTCTTGCCGTAGAGTGTGCCCTGCGGGCCGCGCAGCACCTCGATCCGATCGACGTCGAGCAACGGGTTGTTCAAATAGGCAGTGTTCGGCTGGTAAATGCCGTCGATGAACAGGCCGACGCCGGGCTGGACGGTCTGGACGAGGGTGACGCCGACACCGCGGATCGCGACGAAGGCGCGGCCGGTACCGTCCGAGTTGATGTTGAGGCCTGGCGTCAGTGCCGCGGCTTCGCGGACGCTGTTGATGCCGCGCGCCGCCAGGACTTCGCCGGTCAGCGCCGTGGCGGCAATCGGAACGTCCTGCAGCGTCTCCTCGCGCTTGCGGGCGGTGACGACGATCTCCCCGTCGCTAGTCCCAGTTTCCGCAGCCTCTTCGACCGGCGTGCCTTCCGCACCTGTATCCTGCGCGCTCGTGTCCTGAGCGAGCGCTGGGGCGGCAATCAGAGCGGACAGAGCGCAGCCGAGGGAAAGCATCGTGGAGTAGCGCATGAACATCCTCATCCTAAGGTCGCCGTTTTCGGCTGATGAGAATGACCTATCAGACAGCTTACCTATATGAAAGGTTTGCCGCGCCTGTTCCACTTTGCCGATCGGCACAAATACTTGGCCGATCGGCTCACCAGCAGCTGTAGCCGCCGTCGGCGAGCACGATGCTGCCGGTCATCAGGCTCGCCGCATCGGATGCGAGGAAGGCGACGACCGAAGCAACTTCTTCCACCTCGCCGAGTCGGCCCATAGGCGTGCCGTCGATCCAGCGCCGGTACATCTCGCCCTCGCGGTCCGCGAACTGGTTGAGCGGCGTGTTGATGTAGGTCGGCGCGACTGCGTTCACGCGCACTCCTCGAGGTGCCCATTCGACCGCCAGGCTCCTGGTGAGCTGGTGCACGGCCGCCTTGGAGGCGTTGTAATAACTTTGCGGTTGCGGCCGGTTGACGATGAAGCCGCTCATCGACCCGACATTGACGATGCTGCCGCGCCCGGCCTTCAGCATGTGCCGCCCGAAGGCGCGCGCGCACCAGAAGGTGCCGTTCAAATTGACGTCGATGACGTTCAGCCAATGCTCGTCCGCCACTTCCTCTGCCGGCGTCTCGCTGCGGGCGATGCCGGCATTGTTGACGAGGATGTCGAGCGGGCCGAGCGCATCGGCGACCTGCGTCACGCCGGCAGGATCGGTGACGTCCATCATCACGTCGTGCGTCTTGTACCCCTTCGAGGCCATCGCCTGTTGCGCCTTCGCGATCGCTGAGGCGTCGCGGTCGGCAATCGTCACGCTGGCGCCGAACTCCGCCAGCGCTTCGACGCAGGCGAGGCCGATGCCGCTCGCGCCGCCGGTCACCAGCGCCTTGCGCCCGTCGAGGCGCAGTCGTTCCAGATACATAAGTCTCTCTCAGGGAAGGAAGGGAGCGGCGGGCATCGGCGGCTCGTGCTCGGCGACGCCCTGTGCGAGCTTGTAGACCAGCCGCGTCTCGCGATCATATTCCGGCCAAGGCAGCGATCCGTCGCGGGCGAACCGGACCCATATGCCGTGAACCCGGTCGGCGAGCGCCTGCGGCGGCGCGGTCCCGGCAAGCCCTCGTTCGCCGGTCGCGGTGGCCAGCGTGTCGAAGACGAACGGCAGCTCGATGCCGTGGCAGGAGCCGAGCTCGCCCTCCAGCGCGGGCGAGCGCCAGTCGAATTCATACATGTGCGTGCGGCCGCGATGCTCCTCGGCGAAGCGCCGCGCCGGCCAGCGGAAGACCAGGTCGTGCAGCGCCTCGGTGAAGACGTGGCCCGGCCGCTTGTCCTTCCGGCCCATGCCATAGGCCTTCAGCGCCTGGCGTGCTTTCGGCAGGTAACGGCGAAGCACGAACCAGGCGAGCAGACGCCCGACTTTCGCGCGGATGCCGGTGGGCACGAAATACAGGTTCATCTCCTCGGCATTGGTGCCGATCAGCAGCTCGACTTCCGCTCCGGCTCCCCTGGCGAGTGCTTCGAGCGGCGGCTGCGGCAGCAGGTCGTCGCCATGGACCGGGATGAAGCGGCTGATCCCGAACACCGGCTCCAGGCCGTCGGCGTTGCGCAAGTCGAGCCGGGTAGTCGGCAATCCCACCTTCTGCACCGCAGCGAGCCCGTCTTTCGGCGCGACGCTGCGAAAGCCCGCCTCGTCGGGGGTGATCCCGAGCAGCTTCGCCAGCTTCTTCACGAGCCGCTGCGCAACAGGGATATCCCGCGTCATTCCGCCATGGCCGCTCTGCACGATTGCGCGGCGGAAGAGGCCTTTGGCCAGCGGCGAAGCGATCAGGTCGGCAATCGCCATGCCGCCGGCGGATTCGCCAAAGACGGTGACGTTGCCGGGGTCGCCGCCGAACGATGCGACGTTGTCGCGCACCCATTGGAGCGCGGCGATCTGGTCGCGAAGGCCGAGATTGGTCGGCACGCCCGGTATCGGCAGAAAGCCGTCGACGCCGAGACGATAGTTGATCGCGATGCAGATCACGCCGTCGCGGGCGAAGGTGCTGCCGTCCTGCACCGACGCATCCTTGCTGCCGATGACGAACCCGCCGCCATGGATCCAGACCATGACGGGCAAGCCGGATCCGCCGCCCGCCGGCCGCCAGAGGTTCAGCGTCAGATAGTCGTCGCCCTCACTCCAGCCAGAGCCGATCAGCGGCTCGACCTCCAGCGCGGGAAAGGGGTTCAGCCGGTGCGGGGCGTTCGGGCCGAGCCGGGTGGCATCTCTCACCCCCGCCCACGCTTCAGGCGGCTGAGGCAGCGCGAACCGCCGCGGACCAACGGGCGGAGCCGCATAGGGAATGCCGAGAAAGCAATCGATTCCGGCCGCAGTGCTCCCGCCGACGCTGCCGGAAGAGATTTCTACAATTGGACTGGCGGGGCTAGGACTCATGCTCCGATATCTCACAAAATCAGAGCGCCGATAGCACCGGCCCACCGCTCAGGCGTGGTATTCCGGTTTGCAGTCCGTATTTCTAGGCGTGCCGTCCGGCTCCATGCGCATGTTGCTGGCTCGGCTAGATGGCTTGGTGAGGCTCGCCGTTGCCGCGTCAGAGTCGATGATCCGGCGTCAGATCTGCTCGCTGCCAGTAGCTGCCGAGGCCAATGGCTTCGCACAGGCGATCAAATCGGAGGGAGTCTCTCAGGGGCTGAGCCGACGGAATGAACAGCATCTGGGTGACCCGGCGGTGCTGGTCGGTCACCGACGGGTCGGTGGCTGTCTTGCGCAGGCTGACCGCGAGGGGACCGTCTCTCGTCAAATAGCTCTCGGCAACCTGGAATGCTTCCTCGACCGCACCAAGGCCGCCCAATTGTATGGTCGCCGCCACGCTTTGTGCAGGCCCGCGCTTCGCCGCCTGCAGATTACCCTCGACCGCCGCGGCTCTTGCCCGCTCGTTCTGCGGCTCCCGGACCGCCAGCAGCGTCTTCTCGAGCGGCAACATGGCAGCCGCCGGTATGGGGGGCCGCACCGCCTCGTCGACCAATTGCTGCATCGCCTGCTCCGGCCGCCCGGTGAAGGCGAGGGTCCAGAAGCGGGCGAACCAGATTGCCGGCTGCCGAGGCCACATCTGCATCGCCCGGTCGGCCACCTGGTCCATCTCGGAGAGCCGTCCGAGCGTCCAGAGATGATAGACCCGCTTGTAGTGGAAGATGGCCGCAAGCGGTTCCCGTTCCATCAGCGCTTCAACGAGCGGCACGGCCGCGCTGGGGCGGCCGGTTGCCATTTCGAGAACTGCCATGTCGTGCAGCGCGGGCGCGCTGTCCGGCTGCTGCCCGATCACGGACAGCAGCCGAGTTCGGCGCGCGAGCCAGTCTCCGAACAGCGGCGGCAGTGAGATCAACGCGGTTCTGGCAACGCTCTGGTTCGGGTCGAGCGCCAGCGCCGCGTCGGCTGCGGCACGGCACTCCTCGGTATAATCGGCGCCCTCCTGTGCCTCCGCATGTTCGGCAGCATGGCGCAGCAACAAGGCAAGCAGGGCCCACGCCTCCGGATGATGCGGCTCTGCCGCCACCGTTCGCTGGAGGCGCTGAATGGCTGATCGATCGGGTTCCGGGAGGCCCAGGCGCCACGACCGCCAGCCTTCGCTGATCGCCTCCGCAACTGCCGCGCTCCTGCTTGCAGCCCCAGCTGCCCTGGCGGCGGAATGCACGGTCAGCGTGTAACCTGCGCCGGCCAGTGTTTCGATCTGCAGCGCGTCCCCGATTGCCTCGCGCGCCGCGCGCCGAACGCCGGCGATAGCCCGGTTGAGGCTGTCGTCACCTACGGGAAACCCGTTCCAGCAGCGATCGAGGAGCTCCGCCCGGGTCACCAGCGCGCCCGGTCGTTCCGCCAGGCACAACAAGACCAGCATCATCCTGGGTTCGAGGACCGCCCGGCCGCCATGGCCCGCAATCGTGCGGGTGGGGGGGCTGATCACGACTGAGCCGAGGACCACGTCCTGCCGCTTCAGCAGCGGCTCGGTTCCTCCCCCCTCCTGGCTCGAGCCGTGCATCAAGCCTCCCGCCGCAGCATCGTCAGCACTCCGTCAGGACTCCATCATGGTCATCCCGAACGCAAGCTGAAAAGCCTACGCGGTCTGTCCTGGAGATGCATGATGCAAATACGCAATCACCTGGCTCGTCAGCTCTCGCTGATCTCGATCACCGCGCTCCTGGCAAGTTGCGGAGGCGACGGGGGAGCACCGGGGACCGGCACCGGGGTGGTCCCGGCGCCTGCTCCCACACCGTCGCCGTCTCCCACCCCTTCACCGACACCCGCCGCCTTCGTGGGCGCCGTTTATGCCGGCACGAACAATAATGGGCCAGGCGGCAATTTCGTGGTCGGATTCGGCCGGCGCGCTGACGGCACGCTCGCCCCGCTCGACATCTATGAGACGGGAGGGGTCGGCCGGGCGGCGCTGTCATCACCGCCGCCGCGCCTCAACTCCCTCATCGCAGAAGATTCGATCATCGCCGTCGACAACCGGTTCCTGATCGTCGTCAACGCCGGCACCAACGATGTCACCAGCTTCCGCATCAACAGCGACTACAGCCTCTCTCGCGTCGACATCGAGCCGAGCGGAGGCACATCCCCGATCAGCCTCGCCTACCGCAACGGCGTCGTCTACGTCGCCAACGCGGATGAGGATGGGGTTTTCACCGGTCCGCCAAATCAAAGCGGCAATATCACCGCCATGCAACTGGACCCGGCGACTGGCCAGCTGACTCGCATTGCCGGCTTCTCGCTCAGCCTGAGAGCGCGCCCTGCCGACCTGGAGGTGACGCCGGACGGCGCCCACCTGGTGGTGTCGGCGCTCAACGCTGGGGCGCCCCAGCTGCCTCAGCCGACTGCCGCCGAAGTGTCCACGTTCCGCATCCAAGCAGACGGGACGCTGGCGCTTGTGCCTTCTGGCACCGGCATGTCGACCCAGCTCAACAATGCCGCCGGCCGCAATCTCCCGAACGCCATTGGAATAGAGGTCTTCACACGCGGCGGCCGGCAGTTCGTGGTCGCTGCAGAAGCAAGAACAGCCAGCTCGAGCGGGGTTCCCGGAACGTTCGCGACGCTGCAGACCGGATCAGTGTCGACATGGGAGATCGGAGCCGATGGCCTGCTCCTGCCGCGCACTCAGGACTGCTTGCTGGGACCTACCGTCACCAGTGGACCGACACAGGCTGGCTTCGTGGCCTATAACGATGCTTACGAGTTCGCCTCAATCGCCAGTTCCGCGGGGGCCGCGATCAGCTCGATCGGCTTCAGCAACGATGGGATCGTCACCCTCGTTCAGAATGATGGGTATCAGCTACAGGGAACAGCCGCCGACCCAGCAGCGGCCAGCCCACTCGCAAATGCGGATGGTTTCGTCGACCTCGCGTTCGACCCGAGCGGCAATTTCCTCTACCATCTCGTCAGCCTCAAGGGGCGCATCGACACCTACGGCATCGTCTTCAGCTACGAGCGCCGCCAGCAACTCATGACGGGCCTTCTGCCACTGGATAATCTGCAGGGCCTCGTCGTGGTCGGGCCGGCGACGGGGTGACGAGGCTCGAAGCTCGCCCGCGTTCCTACGCCAGCCCGGCGTATTCCCATCCTAGAAAGGTGGAGGCGACTCGGCTTTGGCCCGGGACGCTCTTCAAGAGGGCTTGCCGATGACACGAGACATCGCCGCGTTCGTCGGCCGCAGCGGCCTCTGATCATAGCGTCGGGCGGCGGCCGCAGATCAGGTCGCTGGCTTTTTCAGCGATCATGATGGTGGGGGCGTTGGTGTTGCCTGAGACGAGCTTCGGCATGACCGAGGCGTCGACTACTCGCAGCCCCTCGACGCCGTGCACGCAGAGCCGCGGATCGACGACGGCGCTGGGGTGGCGGCCCATCGCGCAGGTGCCGACCGGGTGATAGATGGTGGTGCCATAGTCGCGGGCGAAGGCGAGCAGTTGGTCGTCGCTCGCGACCTCCGGTCCCGGCATCATTTCGTGATCTATGTAGCGCGCGAGCGCCGGCTGAGCGGCGATGCGGCGTCCCAATTTGAGGCCGGCCAGCACCACCTCACGGTCGAGCGGGTCCGACAGGTAATTGGGGGTGATCGCCGGATGCTCGGCGGGGTCGGCCGAGCGGATGCGGATGGTGCCGCGGGATTCCGGCCGGAGCTGGCAGGGGGCGATGGTGAGGCCCGGTTCGCTCTCCAGCACCATGCGCTGCTGCTGCGCCATGGCATCCGGGTCCATGGTTGCCGGGAGGATGTGGAACTGGATGTCGGGCCCGGCGAGGTCCGGCCGCGACTTGCAGAAGACGCCGACATGCGCCGCCGAGAGGGTGAGCAGGCCGCGCTTGTGGAGCAGATATTTGAACGCCTCGCCGAGGAAGCGGAAGCCGCGGACCATCTCGTTGACCGAGACGATGCCCTTCCTGAGGCGGTAGGTCTCGCCGACGACGAAATGATCCTGGAGGTTCTCACCGACGCCGGGCAGGTCCGCGACCACATCGATGCCGTGCTCGCGAAGCAGCTCGGCCGGGCCAATGCCGGAGAGCTGGAGCAGTTGCGGCGAGTTGACCGCGCCGCCGGCGAGGATCACCTCCGCGCCGGCGCGGGCGATGCGCGTGACGCCGCCCTGGACATATTCCACGCCGACGGCGCGTTTGCCCTCGAAGAGGACGCGCGACGCCAGCGCCTTCGTCTCCACCCGCAGGTTCGGACGATCCATCGCGGGATGCAGGTAGGCGACGGCGGCGGAGCAGCGTCGGCCGTCGCGGATGTTCACCTGATACCAGCCGGCGCTTTCCTGCTCGGGCCCATTGGGATCGCGGTTGGGGAGGCCGAGGGCTTCGCAAGCCTCGATCACCGCTTCGGACACCTCGTGCGTATCGGCAGGATCGGCGACGTGGAGCGGCCCGCCGACGGCGTGGTTCTCGCACGGCCCCCGCTCCTGGTTCTGGGCGCGGCGGAAATAGGGGAAGACGTCGTCCCAGGCCCAGCCTTCGCAGCCGAGCTGACGCCAGCCGTCATAATCGGCGCGCTGGCCGCGTATGTAGAGCATGGCATTGATCGACGAGGAGCCGCCGAGCACCTTGCCGCGCGGCCAGACATGCTGGCGGCCGCCGGTGCCCGCGTCCGGCTCGGTCGTGTAGAGCCAGTTGACCTTGGGGTCTCTCAGCGTCTGCGAATAGCCGACGGGGACATGGATCCAGAGGTTGGACAGGAATTGCGACGGCTCCTTGAGCGGCCGGTCGTCGCCGCCCGCCTCCAGCAGCAGCACGCGCGTGGCGGGATCCTCGCTGAGCCGCGCGGCCAGCACGCAGCCGGCCGATCCCGCGCCGACGATGATGTAATCAGCCTGCAGCGCGCTCTCGCTCAACGCTCCCCTCCCCTGCGGCGTCGCGAATGAAGCGGGCGGTCAGCTCCGGCTGGGTGAAGGGCAGCATATGGCCTCCTTCCACCATCTCCAGCCGCGCGCCCTCGATCTCGCCCGCGGTGCATTCACCATGCTTGCGGCAGTCGAGCAGATTGTCTTCCCGCGCATAGAGGATGCTGACCGGCAGCTTGAGCTCGCCGTAGCGGGCGACCAGCTTCGGCATGTCCGCCTCGACCGCGACCATGTCGGACGAGGAGGCGTAGAAGGCGGCAGGCCGCGCAGCGAGCATGCCGCCGCCGACCGTCGGGAAGGTCGCCGGCACGGGCTCCGGATGAAAGACCTGCCGAAGCGTCTCGTCCGCCTTCATGGCCGAAAGAGGGATGGCGATTGTCCGTGCGATGATCGCCCGCGCGGCAGGTGAGCGGATGGCGAGCCCTTCGAAGACCGGCGGCGGTTCCTCCTGCACCTGAGTGAGAGGCGTGACGAGCGCGAGGCTGCCGACCGCCTCGGGATGCTCCAGCGCCACCGCCAGCGACAGCGCCCCGCCCAGCGAATGGCCGACCAGCAGCGGCTTCCCCAGCTCCAGAGCCCTGATGAAGGCTACGACGGTCTCGGCCTGCGCGAACAGGCTGGCGGAGGCGCCCGGCGCGCGCGTCGAATAGCCCGAGCCGGGGCGGTCGATCAGGATCACCCTAAAGTCCCGCGCAAGATCCTCGATCAGGCTCGGCGCAAAGCTTTGCAGGACGGCGCCGAGGCCGTGGATGAGAATGATCGGAGGGCCGGAGCCTCGATCCACATAATGGATGCGGTCGCCGTTCACCTCGATGAACTTGCCGATCGGCGGCACCGCGGCCTCGGCCTTGCGTGCGGCGGCGGCGCTGAACGCGGCCAGTCCGCCGCCAATGGCGCCGGCGGCGCCGGCCGCCAAGAGAAACGGGATCATGCCTTCAGCCTCCTTTCGAGGATTTTCCAGTAGGAGACCGGCGCCACCCGCTCGAGCAGCGCCATGAAACGGGCGTCGTTGCCGACGATGACGCGCGGCCTGCCCTGCTCGGCGCCGCGAACGATGATCTCGCCAGCCTCGTCAGGCGGCATGCGCAGGAACTTGTCGAAACGCTTCTTCTGCTCTTCGAGATCGATCATGTTGACGCCCGCGGGCGGGCGAGCGCTTTTCGCGATCGAGGTGGCGACGCCGCCAGGGTGGACGACGGTGACGCCGACATCGCTTCCTTCCGCCTCCAGCTCCCGCCGGAGCGATTCCGAAAAGCCGCGGACGGCGAACTTGCTTGCGCAATAGGCGCTCTGCCCCGGCGGCGCGATCAGTCCGAAGACGCTGGAGATGTTGACGATCCGCGCCTCCTCGGCGGCGCGGAGCAGCGGCAGGAACGCCCGCGTCATCCGCACCACGCCGTAGAAATTGATCTCCATGAGCCATTCGAAGTCGGCCTCGGCGACCTGCTCGAAGGTGCCGCCGCAGGCGACGCCGGCATTGTTGAAGAGAAGATGCGCGCCGCCATGGCTCTCGACTACGAGCGCGGGAAAGGCGGCAACGGCGTCGCGGTCGGCGACGTCGAGGCGATGCGTGCTGACCCGAACGCCGTTTGCCATCTTCGCGGTTTCGGCGAGCCCGGCTTCGTTGAGGTCGCCGAGAGCGAGATTGCAGCCGCGGCGGGCTATTGCCAGCGCGATGCCGCGGCCGATGCCGCTCGCGGCGCCGGTCACGACGGCGGTGCGCCCAGCGATCTTCACACCGTCTCCCGCGCTTTCGCCGGCATATCGGCGCGGCGGAACTCCATCACCCCATCCTCAAGCCCGCCAAACTTCAGCGCGGCCATGTCGAACGCGTAATTCTGGTGCACCCGCCACGGCTTCGCGGCACCCTGCACGGGCAGGATGTCGCGCGCGCGCTGGACATAGCCGGAGGTGAAATCGAGGAAGGGCAGGCGCTCGACCGTCGGGTCGGCGCGGGGCGTGGCGATGTCGAAGCCTTTCTGGCCCATGTGGCGGAGCAGGCGGCAGAGATAGGCCGCGGTAAGGTCCGCCTTCAGCGTCCACGAGGCGTTGGTATAGCCGAACGTGTAGGAAAGGTTCGGTACGTCGGCGAACATCATCGCCTTGTAGCTGAGGCTGCCGGCAAGGCTGTGCGGCTTGCCGTCGAGCGCAAGGGCGATGTCGCTCATCAACTGGATCTTGAGGCCGGTGGCGGTGACGATGATGTCCGCCTTGATCTCCTCTCCGCTGGCGAGGCGGATCCCGCCGGGCGTGAAGCGGTCGATCGTGCCGGTGACGATCGAGGCGCGGCCGTCCGAGATCGCGTCGAACATGTCGGCGTCCGGCACCAGGCAGAGGCGCTGGTCCCACGGATTGTAGCTTGGGCTGAAATGCCGCTCGACGTCGTAGCCTGCCGGAAGCAGGTCGCGAACGCCCTCGAGGATCTTCTCCTTCACCTTGGCGGGCCGCGCGCGGGCGAGGCGGAAGAAGAACATCTGCAGCAGCACGTTCTTCCAGCGCGTGATGCCGTAGGCGACCTTCGCCGGCAGCAGCTTGCGCAGGGCATTGGCGATCGCATCCTCGGACGGGCGCGACACCATGTAAGTGGGTGAGCGCTGCAGCATCACGACATGCGCGGCGTCCCGCGCCATCTCCGGCACGATCGTGACCGCGGTGGCGCCGCTGCCGATCACGACGACGCGCTTGTCCTTATAGTCGAGATCCTCGGGCCAGAATTGGGGGTGGACGATCCGGCCCTGGAAGTTCTCCGCACCCGCGAACTCCGGCAGGTAGCCCTCGGCATAATCATAGTAGCCGGTGCACATGTGCAGCCAGTTGCAGGTGAAGCGCACCCGCTCCCGCGTGTCGGTCCGCTCCGCCTCGACCGTCCAGAGGGCCTCGGCGCTCGACCAGGCGGCGCGCTTCACATGATGGTTGAAGCGGATGCGGCCGTCGATCGCGGCGTCGCGAGCCGTGTCCCTGATATAATCGAGAATCGAGGGGCCGTCGGCGATCGCCTTCGCCGCGGTCCAGGGGCGGAAGGCGTAGCCCAGCGTGTACATGTCGGAATCCGAGCGGACGCCGGGATAGCGGAACAGGTCCCAGGTTCCTCCGATCGCCGCCCGCCCTTCAAGGATGACGTAGCGTTTTTCTGGAAGACGCGCCTGGAGGTAATGGGCGGCACCGATGCCGGACAGGCCTGCCCCGACGATCAGCACGTCGAAATGCTCTGCCGTCGTCGTCCGCTGATCCATGCCCACCTTCCGTGAACGTAATGGTGAGCTTGACAGCCGGGCGATGCAAGCGGATCGTTACGAAGGGAGAAAGAACCGCAGCAGCGGTCGCCCGGGCCAGGGGGAGGACCATCATGAAGCGTGCGCGCGTGCTTGCCATTCTCGCGGGGGCGGCATCGCCGCTCGCTTTCACAATCGCCTCTCCTGCCGCGGCCCAGAGCGTCCCAGATCCGGCCCCGCAGTCGGGCGAGATCAGCACCCCCGCGGGTGCCGAAGACAGCGGCGATGCACAGAGCGGCACGACCGACGCCGCTCAGCCGGGCGCTGCGGATGACGACATCATTGTCACGGCCCAGCGCCGCGCGGAGACGCTGCAGAGCGTGCCGATCGCCGTCTCCGCCTTCACCGGTGAGGCGCTCGAGCGCCAGCAGATCGAGAATGCGCTCGACCTTCAGTTGAGCCTGCCCAACGTCACCTTCACCAAGACCAACTTCACCTCGTCCAGCTTTACCATTCGCGGCATCGGCGACCTCTGCACCGGCTTCGCCTGCGACCAGGCGACGGGCATCCACGTCAACGACATGCCTTTGCTCTCGACGCGCCTTTTCGAGACCGAATATTTCGATCTGGAGCGGGTCGAGGTGCTGCGCGGGCCGCAGGGAACCCTGTTTGGCCGCAACGCGACCTCCGGCGTCGTGAACTTCATCACCGCCCGGCCCGATCTCAACGAGTTCGGCGCGAGCGCGGGCATCGAATTTGGCAATTACGACTCGATCAAGCTCAACGGCATGATCAACCTGCCGGTGTCGGACATGATCGGCATCCGCCTGGCGGGCTACTATCTGAACCGCGAGGGCTATACCCGCAATCTGTTCGACGGCAGCCGCATCGACGGCCGCGACCTCTATGCGCTACGCGGCACGATCCGCTTCCAGCCGACGGAGAGCACCATGCTCGACATCATCGGCTATTATTTCCGCGAGAAGGACGACCGTTCGCGCATCCAGAAGCAGCTCTGCGCGCGCGACAATACCGGCGTCCTCGGCTGCCGCCCGGACCAGCTCGGATTCGACGTCACCAACGGCGCTTCCACCCTTGGCGGCATCGTCTCGTCGCGCGAGCTGTTCGCGCTGCAATCGGGCGGCGCGCTCACCAATTTCGGCCTGTCGAGCGTCTACGGCCCGGACGCTTTCTTCGGCGGCCAGACCGTGCCTACCGGCCTGCGTACGGTGAACATCGACTTCAATCCGACCTATTTCGCCGAAGAATATCACATCATGGGCAAGCTCGAGCAGGCGATCGGCGATCAGCTCAGCCTGAATGTGACCGGCGGCTACGCCAACAACACGGTGGACTCGCGCACCGACTTCAACCTGGCGGCCGGCAATTCGCTGGCCAACAATCCCGGGCTCCTCCTCCTCGCCGGCGCCAGCCAGCTGCCCGGCTCCCCGTTCGTGCGGGTGCGCAACGCGGTCATTCCGAACGGGCCGGGCGGCGGCGTCTGCACGTCCGAGACCAACGGTTTTCTGACCGGCATCTATGGCGGCTTCGTCAACCGCTGCACGCCCGGCAGCACCGATTATGACCGCTCGACCTCCAAATATCGCCAGTGGGTCCTCGAGGCCCATCTCGACAGCGACTTCGACGGCCCGTTCAACTTCCTCTTGGGCGGCATCTACGTCGACTCCCGCTTCCGCGACGGCGACTATTACGTGGCCTCGTTCGGCCTCGATTACGGTGCCGGCATCCTCGGCGCCGCGTCGAGCGGCGGCGCGGCCTTCCTGGCGCCGCCCTTCTTCCGCAACAACAACGACCTGTTCACGCTGAAAAGCTACGGCCTTTTCGGCGAGGCCTATTTCGACATCAGCGACCGGCTGTCCGTCACCGGCGGCCTGCGCTATTCCAACGACCGCAAGTTCGTCCGCGCGCGCAGCCCGCTGCTGAGCTTCGCCGTTCCCTACGGCCTCACCGACGCCAACGAGTCGCCGTTCCTTGCCGGATACGATGCCGATGCGTCCACGCCCGGGATCCAGGCCTTTGCCGAGGATCGCGCCAAGTTCGACGAGGTCACCGGCCGCTTCGTCGTCGATTTCGAGCTGACGCGGGACAATCTCCTCTATGCCTCCTATTCGCGCGGTTACAAATCGGGCGGCATCAACCCGCCGATCGACCCGATCTTCAACGTGCCGCGCAGCTTCGCGCCGGAGATCATCAACGCCTTCGAGATCGGCGCCAAGAACACCTTCGCCGGCGGCGTCCTCAGGCTCAATCTGTCCGCCTTCTACTACGACTATAAGGATCTGCAGCTCAGCCGCATCGTCGCCCGCACCTCCGTGAACGACAATACCGATGCGGAGATTTACGGCGTCGAAGCGGAGGCGGTGCTGCGTCCCACGCCCGACCTGCTGATCAATCTCGGCGCGAGCTATCTCAAGTCGAAGATCAAGGACCTCGCGCTGGTCGACCCGCGCGACGTGTCGGGCGGGCGCAGCGACACGGTGATCATCAAGGACCTCACCAACGCCTCCAACTGCGCGGTCCAGCCGACCGGTCCCGGCGGCGCCGCCTCCTCCAATGGCTTCGTCGGCGCCGTCAACGCCGCCCTCGGCCTGCGCCCGGCGACGGCGGTGCCCGGCACCAACACGACCGGCGCCTATTCGGTGTGCGGCATCCTCCAGGCCGCGGCCGCGGGCAATATCGGCGCCGCCAACCCGGCCCTCGCGCCGCTCCAGGCGCTGCTGAACTTCAATTTCAACGGCGGCCAGGCCGGCGCGCTCCCGTTCATCGTCAATGACGGCGTCCTGGTCGACGTCTCCGGCAACGAGCTGCCCAACGCGCCCAACGTCAAATTTTCCGCCGGCGCGCAATATACGTTCCGCTTCGCGAGCGGCATGACGCTCGTGCCGCGTGCCGACTTCACCTATACGGGCGAGCAATTCTCCCGCAGCTTCAATACCAGCGTCGACCGCATTTCCGGCTTCGAGCAGGTCAATGCGCAGATCCAGCTGAACGCCGCCGACGAGCGCTGGTTCGTCCGGGCCTTCGTGCAGAACCTGTTCGACAGCAATTCCATCACCGGCAAATATGTGACCGACCAGTCCGCCGGCCTCTTCACCAATATCTTTACGCTGGAGCCCCGCCGCTACGGCATCGCAGCCGGTGTGAAATTCTGACCGATCTCGCTGCGCGGGTCCGTTTCTGCTATGGAAGGGACCTGTGAAGCACGAGCGCATCCGCGCCGCCTCGGCTCGGCCGAACGTCAGGCACATTCCCGGCGCGGACGGGCTGCCGATCGTCGGCACGCTGCCCGCCCAGCTTCGCGATCCGCCCGCTTATGCGCGCCGAATGGTGGACCGCTACGGCCGCGTCTTCCGCACGCGCATGTTCGGCCGGCACTGGGTGATCCTGATCGGACCGGAAGCGAACGAGCTGGTCCTGTTCGACAGGGACAAGGTCTTTTCATCGGAGCTCGGCTGGGGGCCGATGCTGGACCGCGTCTTCCCGCGTGGGCTGATGCTGATGGACGGCGAGCTTCACCGTGCCCATCGCCGCATCCTCTCGGTCGCGTTCAAGCCCGCGCCGATGGCGCGCTATGCCGAAGCGATGCAGGCCGGCATCGCTGAGCGGATCGCCACCTGGAGCGGCCGCGAAATCCTCTTCTACCCGGAAATCAAGCAGCTCACGCTCGATCTCGCCGCAACCTCCTTCCTCGGCATCCCGCTCGGCCCCGAGGCGAGCCGGATCAACCGCGCCTTCATGGACGAGGTCGCCGCCTCCGTCGGCGTGGTGCGCTGGCCGATCCCCCTCACCAAGATGGGCCGCGGCGTCGCCGGCCGGCGCTACCTGATCGACTTCTTCAAGCGCGAGGTGCCGAAGCGGCGGGACAGCGACGGCGACGACCTGTTCACCCAGATCTGCCATGCGACCGACGAGGAGGGGCGCCAGCTCGATCCGCAGCAGATCGCCGACCACATGAACTTCCTGATGATGGCGGCACACGACACCATCACCTCCTCGCTCACCTCCACCATGTGGCAGCTCGGCCTCAATCCTGAGTGGCAGGACCTGCTGCGCGAGGAGGCGCGAGCGAACGATGTTGGCTCGCTGCCGCTCGCCGAGCAGGCATTCAAGGAGGCGCTGCGGATGGTGCCGCCGGTGCCCTCGCTGCCGCGCCGGGCGGTGAAACCGTTCCGGTTCGGCGGCTACGACATACCGGCCGGCGTCGGCATCAGCGTCTCGCCGTCCTTCGTGCACAAGATGGAGGAATATTGGCCGGAGCCGGAGCGCTTCGATCCGACCCGCTTCGCGCCGGAACAGGTGCGGGCGCGGCATAAATATGCATGGGTGCCCTTCGGCGGCGGCGCCCATATGTGCCTCGGCCTGCACTTCGCGATGCTTCAGGCGCGCATATTCATGCACGCTTTGCTTCCCGGCCACCGCATCCGGCTGACCGGCGCGCAGCCGACTAAGTGGCAGGCGTGGCCGATCCCGAAGCCGCGCGACGGTCTGCCGCTTCGGCTGGAGCGCCTCTAGCGTCCTGCCAGCGGGCACGGATGGTGTCGCTGGTCTCCCGCGATCCGTCATGGCTCCAGCCCGGCTGACGCAACAGATAGCCGAGCTTGTTCCGCCACCCCGGCGCCCGCCACATGTCGCCCGCAATCCCGATCCACTCGTGGAAGGCGGCCCAGAGGATGTTGAACGAACCCAGTTGCTTCACGAGGCCGTAGCGCGGCCGGTCCTCGTCCCGCTCCGGCTCGAAACTGCCGAACATCCGGTCCCAGACGATGAACACGCCGGCATAGTTGCGATCGAGATAGCGCGGATTGACCGCATGGTGGACGCGGTGGTGCGAAGGCGTGTTCATCACGGCCTCGAACCAGCGCGGCATCCGCCCGACCACCTCGGTGTGGATCCAGAACTGGTAGACCAGGTTGAGGCCGGCGCAGAAGAATACCATGGCGGGCGGAAAGCCGATCAGGAAGAGCGGCAGCCGGAACAGGAACGCGAGGCTGAAGAAGCCGGTCCAGGTCTGCCGGAGCGCGGTCGACAGATTATAATGCTGGCTGGAGTGATGGATGACGTGGCTCGCCCAGAACCAGCGGACGCGGTGGGCGGAGCGGTGGAAGACGTAGTAGGCGAGATCGTCCAGCACGAAGCAGAGCACGAACGCCCACCACGCCCAGCCGATTTCGAGCAGCCGGAACTGGTGCACCCATGTGGCGAGCGCGAACACTGCCCCCGCCGAGAGCAGGCCGGCGATCGAGCTGCCGAAGCCGAGGGTCAGCGAGGTCAGCGTATCCTTCGGGCAGTAGCGCCGCCGCGCCTTTGCCCGCGCGACCAGCATCTCGGCGAACACCAGGGCGATGAAGCCGGGAATGGCGAGATCGACCGGATCGGGCAGGTCCATGGCCCACAACCTACAATAAGGTCAGCAGTCTGTCTCGTTCCTCGGGCGGCAGGCGCAAGGCGATCCCGCCGAACATCCGTTCCCCGCTCTCCACCCGCAGCCCCGTGTCCAGCCGCTCCACCCTCAGCGGGCGCTTTGCCCGCCGCGCCGCGACATGCACGCCGTGCAGCTTCAGCAGCGCTACATCGCCCGCGTCACCCAGCACCAGAGCGGCACGCCTGTCGCTCGACAGCAAAGCCTCGCCCGCAAGGAATCCCGGCAGCGCCTCCTCCGCCATCCGCCCGGCCTCCGCTGCATCCGTCAATCCGCCGCCACCGAGCCCGAGCCAATAGGCCGCGGCCGCGAGCCCAAGCACGCCGAGAACGGAGCCAATGAGGAGGGGGATGTTCACACCTGCGAACGTCGCACGGGATCGGGAACGCGTCTACCGGCGTCGCCACGCAACGTTGCAACAAAGATACACACGTCGCAAATCAGTCACGCCAAAGCACTTATTCTATTTTGAGTTTCTGAAAACTACGCAATCCTCTTCTTCCGGGACGGCCGGGGGGCCGCTCCCATGTGGGGGATTTATCATGCGCCGTCTCTCTCGTGCCGCTCTTCTCGCATCCTTGTCGTCGCTCGCGCTCGCCGCGTCGCCCGCTTTTGCCCAGGATCAGGCCGATCCTGCCGATCCGGCGCTCGACGAGGTTCAGACCACCGAGCAGGACGTCGATCCGCAAAGCTCGATCATCGTCACCGGCACGAGGCGCGTGAACCGCGTCGTCGCCGACAGCCCGGTGCCGATCGACGTCATCTCCTCCGAGGCGCTGAGCCAGAGCGGCTTCACCGAGACCAACCGCCTGCTGCGCGAGCTGGTGCCCTCGTTCAACTTCCCGCAGCCGTCGATCACCGACGGCACCGACGTGATCCGCCCGGCGACGCTCCGCGGCCTCTCGCCCGACCAGACCCTGGTGCTGGTCAACGGCAAGCGCCGCCACTCGACGGCCCTGCTCAACATCAACGGCTCGGTCGGCCGCGGCTCGGCCGCGGTCGACATTAACCTCATCCCGTCGATCGCGCTCAGCCGCGTCGAGGTGCTGCGCGACGGTGCCGCCGCGCAATATGGCTCCGACGCAATTGCCGGCGTGATCAACTTCCAGCTCTCGGACGCGCGAGAAGGCGGCCGGATCAGCGCCACGATCGGCCAGTACGACACGCGCGTAAGCGGCATCGAGCAATTCACCGGCCTCACCCTCAACGCCGCCGGCCAGCCGGTGCTGGCGCCCGACGCCAACCGCAACGGCAATGGCGACATCTTCGAGACCGACACCACCGGCCGCGATCGCAAGGCGACCGACGGGACGACCATCACCATCGCCGGCACGATCGGCCTACCGCTCGGGCCGGAAGGGCATCTCAACCTCTCCGCCGAATATCAGGACCGCGATCCGACCAACCGGACCGGTTTCGATCCCCGCCGCCAGTATAACCGGCTCGCCAACGGCAACGTCGATCCGCGCGAGTTCGAGTTCAATCGCCTCAGCCACCGCTACGGCGATGCCAAGACGACCGACATGAAGCTGTTCGCCAATGCCGGCCTGCCGCTCGGCGACGCGGTCGAGCTCTACAGCTTCGCCAGCTACGGCGTGCGCGACGGCACCAGCGGCGCCTTCGTGCGCCTCGCCAACGACGCCCGCAACGTGCCGGCCATCTACCCGGACGGCTTCCTGCCGCTGATCAATTCGGAGCTGAACGATTATTCGGTGGTCGGCGGCGTGCGCGGCGAGGTGAACGGCTTCCGCTACGACCTTTCCGGCAGCCACGCCCGCAACGCGTTCGATTTCACCATCTCGAACACGCTCAACCGCTCGTTCGGCGCCGCTTCAGCGGTCCGGTTCGATTCCGGCGGCCTGCGCTACCGGCAGACGATGGTCAATCTCGACGTCAGCACCGATCTCCAGGTCGGCTTCCTCAACGAGGTGACTGCCTCGGCCGGCCTCGAATATCGCCGCGAGGGCTTCCGCATCCGCCCCGGCGAATTCGGCAGCTACGGCAATGGCGGCATTCCGGGCACCCCGTCGGGCGCGCAAGGCTTCCCCGGCTTCGCGCCGGTGATCGGCGGCCAGCAGGTGGACCAGCAGCGCAACCGCGACAACATCTCGGCTTATGCCGAGCTCGACGCGGACGTGACCGACGCCTTCACCGTCCAGATCGCCGGCCGCTACGAGGATTATTCGGACTTCGGATCGGACATCAACGGCAAGATCGCTGCCCGCTTCGAGCCGCTCGAGGGTCTCGCCCTCCGCGGCGCCGCCTCGACCGGCTTCCGCGCGCCGTCGCTCCAGCAGCAATTCTTCGCGGCCTCGGCGACCAACAACGTCAACGGCGTGCTGCTCGAAACGGTGACGCTGCCGGTCGACAACCCGATCGCGATCGCGCTCGGCGCCACGCCGCTCGATGCTGAAACCTCGGTCTCCTATTCGGCAGGCCTGGTCTTCACGCGCGTGCCTGGGCTGAGCGTCACCGTCGACGTCTATCAGGTCGATATCGACGACCGCATCGTCGTCACCGACAACCTCTCGGCCAACCGCGCCGCCAACGCCACCGATCCGGGCCGCACCATCGCCCAGATCCTCGATCAGGCGGGCTTCACGGCCACCAACGCGGCCCGCTTCTTCGTCAACGGCGTCGACACCCGCACCAAGGGCCTCGACGCCGTCGCGACCTACCGCATGTCGCTCGGCGAAGCCGGCCGGGTCTCGCTGACCGCCGGCTACAATTACAACAAGACGACCTTGCAGCAGATCCTGGCTGCGCCGGGCCCGCTCGCCAACATCCCGGGGTTGGTCCTGTTCGGCCGCCAGGAATCGCTCCGCCTCGTCCGCGGCCAGCCGCGCGACAAGATCAATGTCGGCCTCGACTATGACTGGCAGTGGCTCGGCGTCACCGCTCGCGCCAACCGCTTCGGCGACGTGCTCGCCGCCGGCACCGATGCGTTCGGCGACGTGTTGCTCGAGGCGAAGTGGATCACCGATCTCGAAGTGCGCGCCCAGGCGAACGACCGGCTCGAGTTCGCGGTCGGAGCGAACAATCTCTTCGACGTCTATCCGACCAAGACCCCGACGGGCTTGGGCGTCGACCCGGTGACCGGCGCTGCGCGTGCCTATCCGGCCACCAACTATGTCGCGCCTTATTCGTCCTTCTCGCCGTTCGGCTTCAACGGCCGCTACCTCTACCTGCGCGGCTCGTTCAAATTCTGATCAAGGGCTTTTGACGAGTGTCTGCTTCGGGTCCGAAGCAGGCACTCACTTCCGGCGAGAAATATGTCGCCGCAAAGCCAGCATCCCCGCCGTGCCTCCAACGCTCACGATCCCGAAGACAAGGCCGAAGACCGCACCGGGAAGGGATTGCAGCAGCCACCCCACCCAGACACCGAAAAATGCAGCCCCGATCAGCGGATGCAGCGCCAGGCGCAGATCCGTCAGCGCGACGAGGAACAGGCTCAGCATTCCCGGCGGGACGCTGAGCAGGAGCACACCCATGGCGAGGGCGAGGGCGATGCCCGGACCCTCGGCCCCCTCCGCTCTGAGGAAGCTTAGGAAGGCATTCAGTCCCCAGCCCGCTGCCGCATCGAAGACTGCCGGCGTCACCAGCGATGCCGCCAGGCCGGCGAGCGCCGTCCAGACATAGACGGACAGGAACCAGTAGACATAGGTCGGCTGCCACTCGGAGCTGCCGCGGCCGTCGTGCAAATGCCCCTCCTTCTCGTTCGCTGTGAGCGTGTCAGCTTCCCACGATGTCGGCAACGGGTGGATGGAAGATGTTTGACGCTGAGCTGCAGTCCGAAGGGGAACATTCGGCGCGGGATTCGCGCTTCAACAGCGTGAGCTTCGGTGTTTCAGAGTTGCTGTCGGTAGCAGATCTTGTGGCCGGCCTGTCGGCCGACGCCCACTGGATCGCCGCGAGCGCGGTCTTCCTCCTCACGGCGACGCTGATGGCGTTCGGCATCCCGGGCGTGCTCATCCCCCTGTCGGTCGCGTCCGGAGCATTTCTCGGACCGGCTTATGCAGCCGCGGCCGTTGCGCTGGGCGCTCTCCTCGGCAGCCAGGTCTTCTTCCATCTCTCCCGTCACGCCTTGCGCGACCGAGCGCGGCACCGGCTCGGCGCATTCATCAACAAGATCGAGAAGAACTTCGGCCGCTACGGCTTCTGGTACGTGGTCGGCCTGAGGGTGGCCGGAGCCCCGCATTTCGCCATCACCACCGCCTGCGCGGTTCTGCCGATCCGCCCGGGCGCATTCGCCGCCGCCACATTGATCGGTTTGCTGCCCGTAACCCTTGTCGCGGCAGCGTTCGGCTCTTCCTTCTGAAGAGTTCGAAGCCGCGATGTAAGCGCTAGCCTCGCTTCACCAGGCTCTGGCCGAGCCGTTTGGCCATTTTGCCCCAGGGTGGTCCGAGGCGCTCCATTGCATTGAAGAAGCCGATCTTGTGGACGCCGCGCGCGTGGCTGAAGCGGCGGAAGCCCTCAAGCCCGTGATAGGCGCCGATCCCGCTCGGCCCGACGCCGCCGAACGGCAGGCTCTCCTGTGCGACATGGAGAATGGTGCCGTTCAGCGTGACACCTCCCGAGAGGGCGCCGTCGAGCACGCGGTCGTGCTGCCTCTGGTCGCGGCTGAAGCAATAGAGAGCAAGCGGCCGTTCCCGCTCGGCGACGAAGGCGATAGCCTGGTCCAAACTGTCATAGGGGACGAACGGCAGGATCGGCCCGAAAATCTCCTCGGTGAGGAAGATCGTCTCTGGAGGGGCGTCCAGAATGAGGGTCGGGCCGATCTTGCGCCTTTCGCGGGCGCCGGCATCCTCGTGCGCCAGCACCTTCGCGCCCGCTGCCCTGGCATGCTCGATCGCCTTGGCGAGGCGGTCGTAATGGCGCTGGCTGATGATCGAGGAATATTGGTCGTTGCCGGCCACCGCCGGGTAGGAGCGCCGCGCCTGGGCGAGCACGGCGTCCGCCAGCTTCTCGATGAGGTCGCGCGGCGCCAGCACGTAATCCGGCGCGATGCAGGTCTGGCCCGCGTTGATGAACTTGCCGAAGGCGATGCTTCGCGCCGCCTTGTCGAGCGGGTAATCGGGGCAGACGATCGCCGGCGACTTCCCGCCCAGCTCCAGCGTCACCGGCGTCAGGTTCCGGGCCGCCGCCTGATAGACGGGCCGCCCCACCGCGGTGGAGCCGGTGAAGAGGAGGTGATCGAAGGGCAGGGCGGCGAAGGCCTGGCCGACTTCGACCCCGCCCGTCACCACAGCGGCCTCTTCCTCGTCGAAGCGCTCGGCGATCAGTCGGCGGATCAGCTCCGAGAAGGCTGGGGTCAGCTCCGACGGCTTCAGCATCACTCGGTTGCCGGCGGCAATCGCGTCCACCATCGGGTGGAGCGCGAGCACGGCGGGGTAGTTCCAGGGCGAGATCACTCCGACCACGCCGAGCGGCTCGTAGCGCATCCAAGCCTTTGCCGGCTGGAACATCGCGCTCACCCCGCGCCGGCGAGGCTTCATCCAGGAGGCGACTTTGCTGCGCGCATGCTTCACGGCCCCAAGTGCCGGCGCGAGTTCCAGCAGCTCGGTCTCGGTGATGGAGCGGACGCCGAAATCGTCCGAGATCGCGCGGGCGATCGCGTCCGCATTGGCGCTGACGAGGGCGCCCAGCCGCCCGAGCCGGTCGCGCCTCAGCCGCGCGTCGGCGATCCCACCCCTTCGCGAGGCGGCATGCTGCAGGTCGAAGATCCGCCGCGCCTCGGCGTGGCCGTCCTCAACGATCCTGCTGTCGGATTCGGCCACCCGCCCCTCCTGTGCCCCTAACGCCAGCGATGATGCGCCCGCAGTGGTAGCGGTGCAATAGCGCCGGCAAGGGCGGTTGACGCGCCGCTGGATAGCCTTAACACGGTCGACGGGCCACGCCGTCCCAACGCGGCGCGTGCTCTCTGCGAGGAGAGACTGATGATCAACGAACGGCCGGGCGAGAAGCCCGTGCGCCCCCATTTTTCCTCCGGCCCTTGCGCCAAGCCGCCCGGCTGGGGACCCGAACATCTCCCGCACGGATCGCTCGGGCGCTCGCATCGCTCCAAGCTCGGCAAGGCGCGGCTCGCTCACGCGATCGAGCTGACGCGCAAGATTCTGCGGGTGCCGAAGACGCATCGGATCGGCATCGTCCCCGGCTCCGATACCGGGGCGGTCGAGATGGCGATGTGGTCGATGCTGGGCGCGCGGCCGGTGACGATGCTCGCCTGGGAAAGCTTCGGTGAAGGCTGGGTGACCGACGCGATCAAGCAGCTGAAGCTCGACGCGACCGTGATCAAGGCGCCCTATGGCGAGCTGCCGGACCTCGGGGCGGTCGATCCCGCTACGGACGTGGTCTTCACCTGGAACGGCACCACTTCGGGGGTGCGCGTGCCTGACGGCGACTGGATCAGTGAGGCGCGCGAGGGCCTGACCATCTGCGATGCGACCTCGGCCGCCTTCGCGATGGAGCTGCCCTGGGACAAGCTCGACGTCACCACCTTCAGCTGGCAGAAAGTGCTGGGCGGGGAGGGCGGCCACGGCATGCTGATCCTCGGCCCGCGCGCCGTCGAGCGGCTGGAAAGCTACACGCCGCCCTGGCCGCTGCCCAAGATTTTCCGCATGACCAAAGGCGGCAAGCTGATCGAAGGCATCTTCCAGGGCGAGACGATCAACACGCCGTCGATGCTCGCCGTCGAGGATTATATCTACTCGCTTGAATGGGCGCAGGGGCTCGGCGGCCTGCACGCTCTCATTGCCCGGTCGCAGGCCAATGCCGCGGCGCTCGATGAATGGGTTCAGGCGACGCCCTGGATCGAGCATCTTGCGGCCGATCCGGCGACGCGCAGCACGACCAGCGTCTGCCTGAAGTTCGCCGGCGGCGGAGACGTCGAGGCGCAGGCGGCTCTGGTCAAGAAGATGGCGAGCCTGCTCGAAGGCGAGGGCGCCGCCTATGACGTGGCGAGCTACCGCGACGCGCCGTCGGGCATCCGTATCTGGTGCGGCGCGACCGTCGAGACGGACGACGTTGTCGCGCTCGGCCCCTGGCTCGACTGGGCCTTCCACGAGGCACGCGCCGCTTAAGCCCTCTCCCCCTTGAGGGGAGAGGGTTGGGAGAGGGGGAGTCTGAGTTTTCGAACAGAGGGTCGGGAAGGGCCATGGACTCCCCCTCTCCCCGACCCTCTCCCCTGAAGGGGAGAGGGAGAAGAAATGCCCAAAGTCCTGATTTCCGATCAGATGGATCCGAAAGCCGCCGAGATCTTCCGTGCGCACGGCATCGAGGTGGACGAGAAGCCCGGCCTGTCCAGGGACGTGCTGAAGGCGATCATCGGCGACTATGACGGCCTCGCGATCCGCTCCGCCACCAAGGTGACGGCGGACGTGCTCGACGCCGCCACGAACCTCAAGGTCGTCGGCCGCGCCGGCATCGGCGTCGACAATGTCGACATCCCTGCCGCCTCGGCGCGCGGCGTCGTGGTAATGAACACGCCTTTCGGCAATTCCATCACCACGGCCGAGCATGCCATCGCCCTGATGTTCGCGCTCGCCCGCGAGCTCCCGGCTGCCGACGCCTCAACTCAGGCCGGCAAGTGGGAGAAGAACCGCTTCATGGGCGTCGAGCTGACCAACAAGGTGCTCGGCCTGATCGGTGCCGGCAATATCGGCTCGATCGTCGCCGACCGCGCGCTTGGGCTCCGGATGAAGGTGATCGCCTATGATCCCTTCCTGACGCCCGAGCGGGCGGTCGATCTCGGCATCGAGAAGGTGGACCTGAACGAACTCCTGGCACGGGCCGACTTCATCACCCTCCACACGCCGCTCACCGACCAGACCCGCAACATCCTCTCGCGCGAGGCGCTGGCGCGGACCAAGAAGGGCGTGCGCATCATCAACTGCGCGCGCGGCGGACTGATCGACGAGGATGCGCTAAAGGAAGCGCTGGAGAGCGGCCAGGTGGCGGGCGCGGCGCTCGACGTCTTCATCGAGGAGCCGGCCAAGGCCAGCCCGCTGTTCGGCACTCCGGGCTTCGTCGCGACGCCGCATCTCGGCGCGTCGACCACGGAGGCGCAGGTCAACGTCGCGATTCAGGTCGCCGAGCAGATGGCCGATTTCCTCAACACCGGCGGCGTCACCAACGCGCTGAACGTGCCGGCGCTGTCCGCCGAGGAGGCGCCCAAGCTCAGGCCCTATATGGAGCTCGCCCAGGAACTCGGTGCGCTCGTCGGCCAGCTCGAGGGGCGCCGCCTCAAGGGCCTCGCGATCGAAGTGGAAGGCGCGGCCGCGAGCCTCAATCAGAAGCCGATCACCAGCGCCGTTCTAGCCGGCGTGATGCAATCCTATTCGGCGACGGTGAACATGGTGAACGCGCCGCACCTCGCGAAGGAACGCGGGCTCGACGTGCGCGAGGTGCGGCATGACCGCGAAGGCGACTATCACACGCTCGTCCGCGTCACTGTCCGCACGCCGGACGGCGAGAAGTCCGTCGCCGGCACCCTGTTCAGCAATTCGGCGCCGCGCCTGGTCGAGATCTTCGGCATCCGCGTCGAGGCCGAGCTCACCGGCGAGATGATCTACATCGTCAACGACGACCAGCCCGGCTTCATCGGACGCCTGGGGACGACGCTAGGCGAGGCGGGCGTGAACATCGGCACCTTCAATCTGGGCCGCCAGGCGGCGGGCGGGGAGGCGGTCGCCCTCGTGTCGGTCGACAGTCATGTCGAGCCGGCAGTCCTCAAGCGCCTCCAAGCCCTGCCGGGCGTGAGGACGGTGAAGCCGCTGCGCTTTTGAAGAAGTCGAGGAGCGCCCGGCCAGGCCCGCCTTCCTTGACGAGAAGGTAGGTTTCAGGGTCGTCCTTCCGCCACTTCGGCAGCGTTTGTAACGCGCCGTCAGGCCGGCCGCGCTGAAAAGGGCGGCTGCAGTTTCGGCCTGCCGCCGCAATCGCGGCTCGTCCTCGGCCGCCAGGAACAGGAAATTCGGGACGTTCGGCGGCTCGAGATGATTCACCGGCGAGAGGCTTTCCTGGAGGGCTGGCTCCTTTCCGTAGGTCCGCCGGAACCAGCCCGTCAGATGTCCGGGCACCTCCTTCAGCGCGCCCGCAATGTCGAACGCATCGCTGTTGACGGACGCTGCGGCACGCAATGTCTCGAAGGGCACGCCGGCGGCGCTCAGATAAGTGGGGTCGGTGGCCAGCAGCGTCGCCAGCAAGCCGCCTCGCCCGTAGCCGAGCAGGACAATCCGCTCCGGATCGAAGTCTCGCTTACGGTGCTGCTCCACCAGCACAGCTATCGCCTTGGCCACGTCGGCCGCGGCATCGGCGAGCGTGTCTCCGTCGCCGATGACGTAGTTCACATCAGCAACTGCGAAGCCTTGCTTCAGGAAGCGATACTCGGCCCATTGCGTCGGCCCACTTTCGGTTGCCCCGCCCAGCGTCACGATCAAGGGGGCGAGCGCTCCGGCCTGGGGCTTAAGGTAATCGATCGTTCGATCGCGCTTCGGCGCATAGCGGATGGTCGTCGGCACGAGAGGCGGCGGGGGCGGCCCCTCCGGCATCCTACCGAAATCCGGGCCGGAGAGGTTCTGAGCCGGGGTCGCCGCGGGTGCCAAGATAAGGCCGGCGGCCAGAGCCAGGTTACGGATCGACGTCTTCATCGGGCACCACACTATGCTGCACGAAGCATTGGACCAACAGCCCTTTGCCTTCTAGCAGGCGCCTCATCCAGTATGAGGCAGGTTTGAAGCTATGGCCAATGTCACTGTGATCGGCGGCCAGTGGGGCGACGAGGGCAAGGGCAAGATCGTCGACTGGCTGGCGAGCCGCGCCGACATGGTCGCGCGCTTCCAGGGCGGCCACAACGCCGGCCACACGCTCGTGGTCGGCGAGCAGGTCTACAAGCTGTCATTGCTGCCCTCGGGCGTCGTGCGCGGGACCCGCTCGATCATCGGCAACGGCGTCGTGCTCGACCCCTGGGCGCTGAAGGCGGAAGTCGAGAAGCTGACCGAGCAGGGGCTGACGATCAGCCCCGAGACGCTGCAGATCGCCGATACCTGCCCGCTCATCCTGCCGATCCATCGCGACCTCGACGCGCTGCGCGAGGATGCGTCCGGCAAGGGCAAGATCGGTACGACGCGCCGCGGCATCGGCCCAGCCTATGAGGACAAGGTCGGGCGCCGGGCGATCCGGGTCTGCGACCTCGGCCATATCGACACGCTCGACCCGCAGCTCGACCGTCTCTGCGCTCATCACGATGCGCTGCGCGCCGGATTCGGCGAGCCGGCCATTGACCGCGAGCGGCTGAAGGAGGAATTGCGCGGCATCGCCGATTTCGTGCTCCAGTTCGCCCGCCCCGTCTGGATCACGATGAACGAGGCGCGCGCGCGCGGCGACCGCATCCTGTTCGAAGGCGCGCAGGGCGTGCTGCTCGACGTCGACCACGGCACCTATCCATTCGTGACCTCCTCCAACACGATCGCCGGCACGGCCGCCGCGGGGACCGGGCTGGGGCCGGCGGCGGCCGGTTTCGTGCTCGGCATCGTCAAGGCCTATACGACCCGCGTCGGCTCCGGCCCCTTCCCGACCGAGCTCGATGACGAGATCGGCAACCGCCTCGGCGAGCGCGGCCGCGAGTTCGGCACCGTCACCGGCCGCAAGCGTCGCTGCGGCTGGTTCGACGCGGTGCTGGTCCGGCAATCCATGGCCGTGGCGGGCGTCACCGGCATAGCACTCACCAAGCTCGACGTGCTGGACGGCCTCGACGAGATCCGGATCTGCACCGGCTACCGCCTGAACGGCGCCGCTCTCGATCATCTGCCGGCCCATGCCGCGGATCAGGTGGCAGTGGAGCCGGTCTACGAGACGATCGAGGGCTGGCACCAGTCCACCGCCGGTGCGCGGAGCTGGGCGCAGCTCCCGGCGCAGGCGATCAAATATATCAGGCGGATCGAGGAGCTGATCCACTGTCCCGTCGCTCTGGTCTCGACCAGCCCGGAGCGCGAGGACACGATCCTCGTCCGCGATCCGTTCGCGAACTGACGCCATGACATCGCGCGAGACCACCGGCCTGCTCCCGCGGTCGAGCAGCGATCATGTCGTGGGCGCATCGGGACGCTCGCGGGGCGACTGGGCGGCGCTGATCGGCATCGGCGCGATCCAGTGGCCCTGGCTGCTGCGGAGCCTGAGCGGCGGCACCAAGGCGCAGAAGCGCGCGCTGCTCGACCGGCTCGAGCTGCCGCACGACGCGCTGCCCAATCTCGGCAGCTGGAAGGCGGATACGGGGCTGCTGACACTGGTAGCCGACCACATCCTCACGCACCGGCCGAAGCTGGTGGTCGAATTCGGCACCGGCGCCTCGACCCTGATCATCGCCCGCGCCATGCAGATGGCGGGCGGCGGCACCTTCATCAGCTTCGAGCAGCATGCCGAGTTCGTCGAGGCGACGCGAAGCTGGCTCGCCGAGCACGGCCTGCAGGCGGATCTGCGCGCCGTGCCGCTGCGGCCAGCGAACGACTGGCCTGGCCTGTGGTACGATCACGGGCCGCTGCCGGACGGCATCGAGCTGATGCTGATCGACGGGCCGCCCTGGACGATCCATCCTTTCACCCGCGGTTCTGCCGAGAGCCTGTTCGGCCAGATCGCGCCGGGCGGCACGATCCTGCTGGACGATGCTGCCCGTCCGGGGGAGCGCATTGTGGCGCGCCGCTGGCGCAAGCTTTGGCCGGACTTCACCTTCGAGCTTGTACAGAGCGGCACCAAGGGGACGCTGGTCGGAAGGCGCCGTTAGGCGGTCGATCTCGTTTCGAATGTTGCGAGCGGCTCAGCCTCGGCCTCCTCGACGTCGATCCGGGTCACGGATGCGGCCGGGGGGCCGGAGCGACACCGTTCGACGAGCGCGTCGACCGCTTCGGCAACGCCGCAGGCCAGGATCTCGACCTCGCCCGAACGCCGGTTGCGCACCCATCCGGTAAGGCCGAGCGCGTTGGCCGTCTCCACCGTCCAGGCGCGGTAGAAGACGCCCTGCACCCGTCCGTGCACGATGAGGCGTCGCGCGATCATCGCCTGCGCGCCCGATAGGCGGCAAGATCGCGGGCCATATGCGCGCGGCGAAAGCCCTTGCCCGAGAGCAGCCGTTTCAGATCGGCGGCGTGATCGAAATGCTGAAGCTGCACCCGATAGTAGTTCACATATTCCAGGATCAGCAGAAGAAGGCCGCCCAGGCAGGCAATCTCCGGACCGGCGAAACTGCCTCCCAGCATCAGTGCGATGTTGGCAATAGCGGCTAGGACGATGAGGATGAGGGCCGGACGCTCGGCAACATCGGCCAGGCGAAGGGCCCGCTCCAGCGGCTGCGTCTCGCCGCGCCTCCGTTTCAGGACACCCCTCCAATAAGCCGCCCCCACGACCAGCAGCAGCGCCACGCCGGCATAGACCACGGCCATGGCGCCGATCTCCACCGCCTCGTCCTGCTTGGCCGCAAGGAACGCCACGAGCGGGATGATAACGACGTTGGCGGCCTCCATCTTCCAGTAGCCGCTGAGCCGCCGTTCCAGCTTCTGCTCGATGCTCCTCATCCGCACTGCGCCCGATGGAGCAGTTTCTGGTCCGCCAGGACGAGCGCCACCATCGCCTCCACCACCGGTGCGCCGCGTATGCCGACGCACGGATCGTGGCGGCCGCCGACCCCGAGGGCAGCCACTGAGGATGTCGGCTTGAATGCAACCCGCAGCACGATCGGCTCGCCCGTCGAGATGCCGCCGAGGATTCCGCCGGCCATCGCCGGATCGGCATTGTCCTCGCCGCGCAGCCGGGCGGTGTCGAAGCCGGCGCCGATTTCGACGGCCTTCAAAGCGTTGATCGACATGGCTGCAGCGGCAAGCTCGGCATCCAGCTTGGCATAGACGGGGGCGCCCCAGCCAGCGGGCACGCCGGTCGCGACGCACTCGATCACCGCACCGAGCGAACTCCCCGCCTCCCGCGCCTCGTCGAGCAGCCGCTCCCACGACTGCGGGTCGGCGGAGCCGCCGATCTCGACCGGCTTTGCGTCGATGGCGACTTCCGGAATGACCAGCCGCGCCACCGCGCCCGCCGCCACGCGTGCCGCGGTCTCCCGCGCCGAGGCCCTGCCGCCGCCACGAGGGTCTCTGAGGCCGTACTTCGCCTCGTAGGATCGCTCGGCATGGCCGGCCCGCTGCGGCAAACCGGAATAATCGCCGGGACGGGCATCGATATTGTCGATGACGAGGCTGATCGGCGTTCCGGTCGTGCGGCCTTGATAGGTGCCGGAAAGGATCCTCACCCGGTCGGGCTCCGCGCGGGGGCTGGTCTGCGCCGATCGTCCCGGCCGGCGGCGGTCGAGCCAGGGCTGGATGTCGCTCTCGTCGAGGGAGATGCCCGGCGGGCATCCGTCCACCACAGCCCCGATCGCCGGCCCGTGGCTTTCGCCCCAGGTCGTGAAACGGAAGACCCGGCCGAAGCTGTTGACGCTCACCGGCTACAATTGCCGCTTATGATAATTGTCGCGATCGAGGTCGCGGACCTCGACTGTCAGTTGCAGGTCAAGGTCGTCGGGCTTGGCGACGGCGTCGCCGAGTTCGGCCATGATCCGTTCGCCCAGCAGCCGCTTCTGCTCGGCCGGGCGGCCGGAAAGGATACGCAGATCGACGTGAATCATGGCATGGGTGTTGGAGCCGTCGCCGATCACCGTCTCCTGAAGTTCGACCAGGCGCGTCTTGCAGCTTGCAAGCTGCGTGTCGATCGTGGACGCGACTTGGTCGTGCACCCGCCGCGCGAAGGGGCGAGCTTCGAATGCCGTTCCCAGATTGGCGCTATACTCGATCGTGATCTGGGGCACGGATGCTCCTCAGGTGGTCGCGATGTCCGGAGCGTCCTCGGCCTTCATGCCAACTACGTTGTAGCCGGCATCGACATGATGGATCTCGCCGGTGACGCCGCTGGCGAGGTCGGAGAGGAGGTAGAGGGCTGCGCCGCCGACATCCTCGATCGTGACGTTGCGCCGAAGCGGGCTGTTATATTCGTTCCACTTCATGATGTAGCGGAAGTCGCCGATCCCGCTGGCCGCCAGCGTCTTGATCGGGCCGGCCGAGATGGCGTTCACCCGGATCTTCTCGGGGCCGAGGTCCATGGCGAGATATTTGACGCTGGTCTCCAGCGCCGACTTGGCGACACCCATCACATTGTAGTGCGGGATGACCTTCTCGGCGCCATAATAGCTGAGCGTCAGCACGCTGCCGCCGTCCGCCATCAGCTCGCGCGCCTTCCGCGTCACCGCGACGAAGCTGTAGACGGAAATGTTCATCGTCATCAGGAAGTTGTCGAGGCTGGTGTCGACGAATTTGCCGCGCAGTTCGTTCTTGTCGGAGAAACCGATCGCGTGAACGAGGAAGTCGAGCCGGCCCCACCGGCTCCTGATCTCGTCGAAGGCGCGGTCCAGCGCGGCCATGTCAGACACGTCGCAGTCGATCAGGAAGTCGGAACCGAGCTCGGCGGCGAGCGGTGCCACGCGCTTCTGCAGCGCCTCGCCCTGATAGCTGAAGGCGAGCTCCGCACCTTGCGCCGAGAGCGCCTTGGCGATGCCCCAGGCAAGCGACCGGTCGTTGGCGAGGCCCATGATCAGGCCTCTCTTGCCCCCCATCAAACCCGTCATTCCTTCTCCTCTTCGTCCACCGCCGCTTCTCGCGATGCCTCATTGGCATGTTCGGCGATCTCTTCGGCCTTGGCCTCGCGCACGTCCTGTACAGTGGGTTCGGGCGTTTCCGCTAGGGCTGCGTTGAGTTGTGCGCCGATCGTGACGCCCAGCCCGATCATGAAGAAGAAGAACAAGGCGATGATCACGCCGGCCAGGCTGCCATATGTAAGGTCATAGCCGCCGAGGCTCGACAGCACGACCGGAAGCAGCGAGGTGGTCCCCAGCCACCAGATGGCGACGAAGGCAGGTCCGGGCCATTTGACGCAGCCCTTCTTGCGATAACGCTTCGGCGTCAACGACACGAACAGCAGGTAGAGCGATCCGAACAGGATCAGCGCCGGCGCCAAGCGCAGCAGCGAGAGGAGGCCGCTGATCTCGTCGCTGTTCGGTAGTGCCTCGAGGACGAATTCCTGCGCGCTCGAGAAGACGACGGAGAGGGCGAAGGTGATCAGGATCAGGAACACCGATCCGAAGATCAGCCCCATCGACCAGAGACGATACTCCCAGAACGGGCGGGTATAGGTAACGCCGTAGGCGCGGCGGATGATGTCGCGGATCGTCTCGATGAAGCTGCCGGTGGTCCAGAGCCCGACTAGGGCGCCGAGCCAGAGGAGATTGCCCGATCGCGCCTGGAGCACGTCGTTGATCGGCTTCCTCAGCACCTCAGCAACCGTCGGCGGCATCGTCTGGAGCAAGGTCGCGACCGCGTTCATCCCGCCCTCGCTCTCGCCGACGAGTCGCGCGACGGCGGCTGCGACGATGACGAACGGGAAGAGCGTCATCAAAGCCAGGTAGGCGAGGTTGCCGGCGTGGATGAAGCCGTCGGAATAAACGCCGATCGCGACCCGCTTCATGACTTCGAAGGGCCGGGTGCCCGGTTTGACCTTCGCGACTTCGCGTCCGACCCGGGCTTTGGCAATGGCGAGCCGCTTTCGCCTGGCTTCCGGAGATTCGGGAGAGATTGTCTGCACGAACGGCTAGACGCCCAGAGCAGCCCGCGGGTTTCCTTTGCCGCGGCCCTTCCACTTCTGGGCGAAGTCCAGCACCTCGGGATCGTCGGCGGGAATGTCGATCATCAGGGTGACGAGCTGGTCGCCGCGGCTGCCGTTCTTGCCGGTGAAGCCCTTGCCCTTCAGGCGAAGCACCTTGCCCGAGCTCGAGCCCTTCGGAACCCCGACCATCACCGGACCGTCCACCGTCGGGACCTTGACCTTGGCGCCGAGCACCGCCTCGTCGATCGACACGGGCAGGTCCAGGCGGACATCGTCGCCGTCGCGGGTGAAGAAGCGGTGGGGCGCGATGTGGATGGTGACGATCGCATCGCCATTGCCGCCCGCGCCGGGCTGGCCTTGGCCCGCAAGCCGGATCTTTGTGCCTTCCTCGACCCCCTTGGGGAGCTTGATGTCGACGGTCTTGCCGCTCCCTAAGGAGACGCGCTGGTCCTTCAGCGTCGCCGCATCCTCGAACTTCACGGCGAGCCGGTAGCCCGCATCCGCGCCCTTCGCTGGCGGCGGCCTGCGCGCGCCGCCGAACGCTCCGAAGCCGCCGCCGCCACCACCATTGCGACGGCCGCCTAGGATGCTGTCGAACAAATCGGAGAGATCCACCTGCTCCGCCCCCGCGCCTTCAAAGCCGCCGGGACCGCGGTTCGGCCTGAAGCCGCCGGGATGTCCGCCGCCGCCGCCGCCGAAGCCGAATGGCATGCGCGGATTGCCGTCCTCGTCGATCTCGCCGCGATCATATTGGGCGCGCTTATCCTTGTCGGTGAGGATGTCGTACGCGCGCGTCACCTTGGAAAAGCGCTCCGTCGCCTTCGGATTGTCCTTGTTCCGGTCCGGGTGCAGCTCCTTGGCGAGCTTCCTATAGGCCTTCTTGATCGCGGCTTCGTCCGCGCCTCGAGCGACACCCAGCTCTGAATAAAGATCCGCCATCGGAAACGTCGTTCTCCGGAAGATGCCGAAAAGTCCATTGTTGCATAGACGCAACTCTGTTGCAGATGGGTTGAGACCGCGCCCTCCGCAAGCGGTGACCTTGTGCGAAACCGTCCCGGACGGCAAGAGATCGGCCATGGTCACGGACCCGCACAGCCTGTTCGAGGAATGGTTCGCGGAGGCGCGGCTTTCGGAGCCGAACGACGCCAACGCGGTCGCGCTTGCCACCAGCACGGCGGACGGGCGGCCGTCGGTTCGGATGGTGCTGCTCAAGGGTCATGACGAGGGCGGCTTCGTCTTCTACACCAACCTCGACAGCCGCAAGGGCGGCGAGCTGGCGGCCAATCCGCGTGCGGCCTTGCTGTTCCACTGGAAGTCGCTGCGGCGGCAGGTGCGGATCGAAGGCGCCGTCGAACCGGTGACGCTGGCGGAGGCGGACGCTTATTTCGCAACCCGCAGCCGGGACAGCCAGCTCGGTGCATGGGCCTCGGACCAGTCGAAGCCTCTCGCCTCCCGCGACCTGTTCGAGAGCCGCTACGGCGAGATGCGCGACCGCTTCGAAGGCGGCGAGGTGCCGCGGCCGCCGCGATGGTCGGGATTTCGCTTGGTGCCGGAACGCATCGAATTCTGGAGCGACCGCGCTCATCGCCTTCATGAGCGTCGCTTGTTCGAGCATGCGGACGGCGGCTGGAGCGAAGGGCTGCTCTACCCATGATGGCGTTTCGCAACGAGCGCAGCCGCCTCGCCGCAAGCGCGGCGATCGCCAGCGTCTGCGCGGCCCTGTTCCTGCTCGTCCTGAAGGCTTTGGCGGCATTGAGCACCGGCTCGGTCGCGATGCTCGGCTCGCTTTCGGACACCGGCCTCGACTTCCTCGCCTCGCTCGTCACGCTCTACGGCGTCCGCCTTGCCGCCACCCCCGCCGACCATGACCACCGCTTCGGCCACGGCAAGGCGGAAGCGCTAGCGGCCTTGTTCCAAGTCGCCCTGATCACCGCCTCGGCCGCGATCATAGGCTGGCGCGCGGTCGAGCATCTGCGGCTCGATCGACCCCCCGTCGCCGCCGAATTCGGCATCGGCGTGTCGCTGGCCGCGATCGCCGTCACCTTTGCGCTCCTCCTCTACCAGCGCCGCGTGATCGCTCGCACGGGATCGGTCGCGATCCGGGCCGACAACATCCACTATCAAAGCGATCTGCTGCTCAACCTGGCGGTGATCGCGGCGCTGGTGCTGGAAAGCTATGTCGGAGTGACGGGCGCCGATCCGGTGTTCGGCATTGCGATCGCGCTCTGGCTCGCCTGGGGTGCGTTCCAGGCGTCGAGCCACGCCATCGACCAACTGATGGACAAGGAATGGCCGGAGGAGAAACGTCAGCGCTTCCTTGCGCTCGCCGCCCAGCATCCCGAACTGCGCGGCATCCATGATTTCCGCACGCGACGCAGCGGCTCGCGCGACTTTGCCCAGTTTCACATGTACGTCGCGCCCGAGATGAGCATCAGGGATGCACATACGGTCATGGACGAGGTGGAGGGCAAAATCGCCGAGCAGTTCCCCGACGTCGAGGTGCTGATCCACCTCGATCCCGAGGGCCATATCGACCAGCCGGGCAACAAGCTGGTCGAGACGGACGTCACCCCCTGGTTTGGAAAACGCCCATGAATCTGAGGTTCGTTCAGGTCGACGCTTTCGCCGACCGTCCCTTCACCGGCAATCCCGCTGCCGTGATCCCGCTCGAGGAGTGGCTGCCGGACGAGATGATGCAGGCGATCGCCGAGGAGAATAATCTCAGCGAGACCGCCTTCACCGTCCCCGCCTCGGGCGATGCGGATTACGAGCTCAGGTGGTTCACGCCGACCACCGAGGTCGCGCTTTGCGGCCACGCCACGCTCGCCAGCGGCCATGTGCTGATCGAGGGGAACGAGGTCCGCTTCCGCACGCGCAAGGCCGGCGTGCTGGTGGTCCGCCGGGAGGGCGAGGCGCTGACCCTCGATCTGCCGCTCACGAAGGTCCGGGAGGCCGAGGACCCGCGCCTGCTCGAAGTGCTCGGCACGCCGACCGGCCGGATATTCCTCTCTTATGAAGGCGCCGAGGCGACGGCGATCATCCTGGTCGAAGACGAAGCCGCGGTCCGCGCCTGCACGCCCGACATGAGCGCCCTGCGTGACATCGATCTGATGGCGATCGTCACCGCGCAGGGCAGCGACACAGACGTCGTCAGTCGCGTCTTCGTGCCCGCCTGGGGCGTCGACGAGGACCCGGTCACCGGCTCCGCCCACGGCGCGCTCACGCCCTTCTGGGCGGAGCGCCTTGGCCGCGACCGCTTCACCGCATTCCAGGCAAGCCGCCGCGGCGGTCATGTCGAGTGCCGGCATGCGGGCGACCGCGCCATTCTCGGCGGCCGCTGCGTCACCGTCATCGAGGGCGAGCTGAAGCTTTGAGACCGGGCGCCGGTCGCTACGGAACCCGCGGCTTTTCCCGCTTGTTTTGACGCTCTGGCGCACTATTGCTCAGGCGCAATCCGGCGGAGACCGGAACCTCCCGAACATGGTGAACCCAGGTCTCGCGTCCGTGAGGCTGAATATTCATATTGGAAGAGACATTGTCTTTGCTGCACAATCGCATGAGCGACTGCGTAACGGGATGAGAATGTTAACTTCCGCCCGTCCGAAACGTGATAGAATGGCGACTATGGAGTGTCAGGCTCAGCATCGGTCGCCGTTCCGACCCGGCTCCGGCCATTGAAGAGTAACAGTGAATTGGCCACCCCAGCTCCCCATCTCCTGCTGGTCGAAGACGATCCCGCCACCCTGCACGTGCTGGAGGCTACGCTCGAATATGGCGGCTTCGGCAGCGATGTCGCCACCACTGCGCTAGACGCCCTGCAGCGCCTCAGCGATCGTTCCTATGACGCGGTGCTGCTCGATCTCGGCCTGCCGGATCTCGACGGCTCTCATCTCATCAAGACGCTGCGCACGAACAGCGATGTGCCGATCATGGTCGTTTCAGGCCGCGGCACGGAGCAGGACAAGATCGATTCGCTCGATCTCGGCGCCGACGACTTCATCGCCAAGCCGTTCCTGCCGGGCGAGCTGCTCGCCCGCATCCGCGCCGTCCTCCGGCGCCGCGGGCCGTCGATGGCGGCGGCGGCCAACGATATCCAGGATGACGACGGCGCAACACCCGGCCCGCAAGTGCCCGACGCAGAGGTCCGCTTCGCGCGCCTTGAAGGCAGGCTGTTCAGCCTGCTCGAAAGCCGCGGGGACGATGTCGTCACCTATGAAGAGATCATCGACGCCATCTGGAGCAAGGACAAGACGCGGGGCCAGAGTCACGTCCGCGTGCTGGTCGGGCAGCTCCGCCGCAAGCTCGAGCTCCAGAACAGCCCCTACAAGATCCGCAGCGAGCGCGGCGCCGGCTATCGCCTCTGGAAAAGCGCCGACGCCTAGGCGAGCGACGCCTCCAGCGCGTCAAGGATCGGTGCCTGGCTGGCCAGGATCTGCGCCCGCGCTTCCGCCAGGCTGAACCAGGCCGCGCGGTCGACCTCCGGGAATGACTGCATCTCGCCGCTGCGGGGCGGCCATTCGATCGTGAATTCGTTGCTGACGATCCGATCCGCGTCGAGATCGCCTTCCAGCGCGAACGCCTCCACCCATTTGCCGCCGGCCTGGCGAATGCGGCAGAGCGGCCGCGGATCTCCCGGCGGGCGAGTGCCCAGCTCCTCCTCGAATTCACGGAGGGCGCAGGCGGTGATGTCCTCGCCCTCTTCGACGCCCCCCTTGGGGATCATCCACGCGCCTCGACCCCTGCCGCGCCAGAAGGGGCCGCCCGGGTGGATGAGCAGGACCTCCAACTCACCGTTCAGGCGGCGATAGAGGATGATGCCGGCGCTCAGCTTTCCCAATGGTTCTGCCCCCCGCAAGCGATGGGTCTCGCCTGCTGGACCTACTTAGCCTAGTCCTTGCCGTATGCACGCGTCGAACGGCGAAGAAAGCAGAGCTGAAGAACCCGCCCTTCAGCGCGAGATCGGGTTCGTCGGCTCGGCCTTCCTCTCCTTCAATGGCGCCGTCGGCGCGGGCATCTTCGCGTTGCCGGCGACGCTCGCGCTCCAGTTCGGCGCATTCAGCCCGTGGCTGTTCCCGTTGTTCGGGCTGCTGGTCCTCGCCTTGGCGCTTCCCTTCGCCCGGCTCGCCTCGCTCTTCCCGAACTCGGGCGGCCCGGTCGCCTATACCGCCGCCTTCGGGCCGTTGCTGTCGTTCCAGGTCGGCTGGGTCTATTATGTCGCGCGGGTGACGGCGCTCGCCGCCAACAGCAATGTGTTCGCGACCTATGCCGGTTCGCTCTGGGCGCCGCTCGACACGGGGGCGGGCCGGGTTGCGCTCATCGCCGGGCTCTGCGCCTTCCTCACCTTCGTCAACGTCGTCGGCGTGCGGCGGGCGATCCGGGTTTTGGACGCGATCACCCTTCTGAAGCTGCTGCCGATCCTCGGCTTCGCGATCGCCGGGCTCATCCTCTTTGCTGACCGCATCCCCGCGCCCGGGCCGCTGCCGCCGATCACCGGCATCGAGGCGGCCGCCCTGCTGGTCCTCTATGCCTTCGTCGGCTTCGAAAACTCGCTCATCCCGGCCGGTGAAACCAGCGAGCCCCGCCGCACCATCCCTCGCGCGCTCATCGCCACGATCGTGTCCATCGCCGTGCTCTACTTCCTCGTGCAGCTCGCCTTCGTGACCGTCGCGCCCCCGGCACGGGAGGACGCGCCCTTGCTCGCTCTCGGCGAAGCCTTGGCGGGGCCGATTGGCGCGGTGATCCTGACGCTGGCGGCGCTCTTCTCGATCGCGGGAAATACCAGCAGCTCGATGACGTCGACGCCGCGCGTCACCTACGCGCTCGCGCGCGACGGGCTGCTTCCCGACTGGTTCGGCCGAGTGAGCGAGCGTTTCCGCACGCCCGCCAATTCGATTGTCTTCATGGGCGTCGCCGGGGCGGCGCTGGCGCTCAGCGGCAGCTTCGTCTGGCTGGCGGTGGTCAGCACGGTTGCACGGCTGGTGGTCTATTCCGCCTGCATTGCGGCGCTGCCGAAGGCGGAAAGGGCGGCGTCCGGCCGAACCGCGCTCGCCATTCTCGCCGCTCTGGTTGGGCTCGCCATCTGCCTGTGGGCGGCGCTCCAGACAGAATGGCCGGCCTGGCGCATGCTGCTCGGCCTGCTGGCCGTGGGCCTGCTGCTTTACGTCGCGGCGCGGCGGAGCGCGGTCAGGCGGCGATAAGCTCGGCCGGCACGGTTTCCTCGATCCAGCCGCCGCCGAGTACGCGGTCGCCCCGGTAGAGCACGGCGGCCTGGCCGGGCGCGACGCCATATTCCGGTGCCTCGAAATGGATGCTGCGGCCGTCGAACCGCACCGGCGCCGGCTTGGCGAGGGAGCGGACCTTGACCGTCATGCCCACGTCGGCATCTTCGCCGCCGAGCCAGTTCAGACCGCCAAGCTGTGCTGCCCTGACGGCAAGGGCGCTCCTCGGCCCGACCACCACGCGCCGCGCGTCCGGGTCGAGCCGCACGACGTAGAGCGGCTCCTTCTGCCCCCCAATCTCCAGCCCGCGTCGCTGGCCGACGGTGAAATGGATCAGTCCGCGGTGGCGGCCGAGCACCCGGCCTTCCATGTCCACGATCTCGCCCTCGGCCGCCGCCTCGGGCCGCACCTTCTTCACGACGGAGGCGTAGTCGCCATTGGGGACGAAGCAGATGTCCTGGCTGTCCGGCTTGTCGGCGACCGCGAGGCTGAGCTCCCGCGCGATCTCCCGCACCGCCGGCTTCGGCAAGTCGCCGAGCGGGAAGCGAAGGAAGTCGAGCTGCTCCTGCGTCGTCGCGAACAGGAAATAACTCTGGTCGCGCGCCGGATCGGCCGCCTTGTGCAGCTCAGCACCGCGCAGGCCGGGCACGCGCCGCACATAATGGCCCGTGGCGAGGCAATCGGCGCCGAGCTCCCGCGCCAGCCCCAGCAGGTCGGTGAACTTCACGCCCTGGTTGCAGGAGATGCAGGGGATCGGCGTCCGTCCGCGCATATATTCGTCGGCGAAGCGGTCGATCACGCCTTCGCGAAAGCGACTCTCATAGTCGAAGACATAGTGCGCGATGCCGAGCCGGTCGGCGACCGTGCGCGCATCAAAGATATCCTGCCCGGCGCAGCAGCTGCCTGTGCGCTGCACCGCGGCGCCGTAGTCGTAAAGCTGGAGCGTGACGCCGATCACCTCGGCGCCGCTCCGCGCGGCGAGCGCGGCCACGACCGAGCTGTCGACGCCGCCGGACATGGCGACGACGATCCGCGCGCCCTTTGCCAGGCGGCCAAGCTGGAACGGATCCTCGGTCATTGCGCCGCCATATAGTGCGCGAAGCCGCCTGCGGACAGCCTTGCCGCCTCCTTTACCTCGTCTTCAGCCTTGCACCTTAATGGCTTGGCGATGGATCTGAGTTTCTTCCGGCGCGCCGAACGGGTCTTCGCCCGCAGCAGTGCCGCTCCGCTCGATTATCGGGTTCTGGTCGCGACGCTGGAGGCGCTGCAGTCGGCGAGCCCGGCCGCGCGCAGCGTTCGCCTTGCCCGGGAGACGACGGATCTGTCGCCGAGCCACGATCCTCTGGTCGAGCTGCTGCTCGGCGGCGGCGCCTGGCGCGACGCCGTCGGGGCTCAGCGCGGCTGCTTCAACCGCGGCCAGGTAAAGCTCCTGGCCCGGCGGCCGTAACTTAGATGACCGGGGCATTTACCTTCGCATTTTAGCCTTCCTTCAAGAGCCCGAATGTAAGGCCAAGGCAACGAGAACATCCGCCCCCGGGGCGATCAGGGGGAAACCGAGGTAGGAATGATCGAGAACCAGAAGATACGTCCGGCCCAGGTGATCGGCCCGCTCGGCGAGCCGCTGACCCTCGACACGCTGCCGCATCCCTCCACCACCCGCTGGGTCGTCCGGCGCAAGGCGGAGGTCGTGGCGGCCGTGAATGGCGGCCTGCTCTCGGTCGACGAGGCGTGCGAGCGCTACGGCCTGACCCTCGAGGAGTTTGCCGGCTGGCAGCGAGCGGTCGACCGCTCGGGCATGCCCGGCCTCCGCGTGACGCGCATCCAGCATTACAAGTCGCTCTACGAGCGCCAGCAGAAGTTCTGATCCTCGGCGGCGGGCACGCGTCCGCCGCCTCTTTCAAGCAACCTTGCACCTCCCTAAGCGTCTCCTGTCGCAGCAGACCGCGGGAGTGCGCATGGGCTTCATTCTATCGGTGATCATCGGCGGCCTTATCGGCTGGATCGCCGGGCTGATCATGGGCGGCTCCGCGCGCCAGCGCCTTCACGACGTGATCGTCGGTATGTTCGGTGCCTTGCTGGGCGGCTTCTTCCTTGGACCGGTTCTCGGCGGCGGCAACCTGCTTGAAGCGATGCTGGACATCCGCACCCTGCTGGTCGCGGCGATCGGCACGATCGCGTGCCTCCTCCTCCTCAATCTGTTCCGTAGGAAGCGCGCGACCTGATCCGGGCTTGACCTGCGGATTCGTCTTGAGCAGCCTCCGATCATGCGTTGGGGCGTTGTTGCGGCGAGCCTGCTGGTCGCCGCCTGTATACCGAGGAGCGAGCCACCGGCTCGGCATGGCGAGGCGCAGACTACGGCGCGGCCTGACAAGATAACGGAGCTTTGTCACGCCGATCTGCGCCGGGAGGAAATCGGCTTTCGCGTCCTGCCCGACCGCAGCTTCGCCGGCGGGTGCAGCGCACTAGGCGCGGTGCAGCTTACCGAGATCGGGACGCCTGTCGCGAATCTGGGTGCGATGACCTGCCCGACAGCAAGGCAGTTCGCACGCTGGGCCCGGGAGGCCGTGCAGCCGGCGGCACAGCAATGGCTCGACATGCGGATCAAGCGGATCGAGAGCATGGGCACCTATTCGTGTCGGCCCGTCAACGGCCAGGCAGGCGCCAGGCTCAGCGAGCATGGCCGCGCCAATGCCGTTGATATCGGCGCCTTCGTGCTGGAGGACGGGCGGCGGATCACGGTGGCGGAGCATTGGAACGGCGAGGACGAGAAGGCCCGCAAGTTCCTCCGCGCCGTCCAACAGGCTGGCTGCCGCCGCTTCGGCGTCACGCTCGGTCCTGAGGCGAACGGCTACCACCGCGATCATTTCCATTTCGACATGGGCCCCGGGCCCTATTGCCGCTGAGCTGAAAGCCCTTTCCACCTCGCGGGGTTGATGCGAAAGGCGGCGCAATGAACGATCCGAAACCGCCCAAGCGCATATTTTCGCCCGCCCGCGAAGAAGCCCAGATCGCCGAGCAGGCGACCTCCAGCGCCCAGACCGAGGACCCGGCCTACCGGCTCGCCTTCCAGGATCATGATTTCCTGCTGCGCGACGACTTGCGGCCGGTCCGCTTCCAGCTCGAGCTGCTGAAGCCGACCCTGCTGCTCGACGAAGCAAACATCGCGTCCACCTTCGTCTTCTACGGCTCGGCGCGCATTCCCGAGCCCAGTAAGGTGGACGCCCTGGTCGATACCGCTTCGACCGACGAGCAACGCGGCATCGCCGAGCGCCTCAAGGCCAAGTCTCATTATTATGACGAGGCGAGGCAGCTCGCCCGCATCGTCAGCCGCGTCGGGCCGGACGCCGACGGCAAGAAGCAGTTCGTCGTCTGCTCGGGCGGCGGGCCGTCGGTCATGGAGGCGGCCAATCGCGGCGCGTGTGACGAGGGCAAGGAGTCGATCGGCCTCAACATCGTCCTGCCGCACGAGCAGCTGCCGAACTCCTATGTGACGCCGTCGCTGAGCTTCCAGTTCCACTATTTCTCGCTCAGGAAGATGCACTTCCTGATCCGCGCCCGCGCGGTAGCGGTCTTCCCCGGCGGCTTCGGCACGTTCGACGAATGGTTCGAGCTCCTGACCCTGATCCAGACCGGCAAGATCAAGCCGCTGCCGATCGTGGTGTTCGGACGCGACTTCTGGAGCCGAGTGGTCAATTTCGAGGCCTTGGTCGAAGAGGGCGTCATCTCCGCCCGCGACCTCGATCTTTTCAAGTTCGTCGAGACTGCCGACGAGGCCTGGCAGCATGTCTGCGACTATTATGCCGAAGCCGACCAGAACCTGGAACTGGTGAAGTAACGCAGGTCAGCTTCGGCAGCAGCTCGGCTATACCGACTTCGGTGGTGCGGCCTTGCTGCCGACCACCGCCGGACCTCACTCCGCCTTGGACTTGGCCTGCTCTTCGCGGCCTGCGACCGACGGCGCGCCTTCGCCCCTGACGTTGCCGACAGGCTGCTTGGCGGCATCGGCCTCAGTGAGGATCGGCTCATCCTCGGCCTTGTCCCCGGCGGCCGGCTGGTCGGAGGCTTCGGCCGCGACTTGCGCCGGGTTGTCCGCCGCGCTGGGCGGCGGCGGGAGCGGAATGTTGCTGCCCTGGCTGTTGAGCCAAGCCATCAGATTGGCGCGATCCTCAGGCTTGGAAAGGCCGGCAAAGGTCATCTTGGTGCCGGGCGCGAAGCTCTTGGGCGACTTCAGCCACTCGCTCATCGCTTCCCAGGTCCAGGTGCCGCCATGGGACTTCAGTGCGTCCGAATAAGCGAAGCCGGGAACGTGGGCGACCGGCTTGCCCATCGTCGCCCACAGGTTCGGGCCCAACCCGTTGGCGCCCCCCTGGGTCGCATTGTGGCAGGCGGTGCACTTCTTGAACACCTGCTCGCCCTTGGCCGGATCGGCCGAGGCGAGGAAGACGGCGATCGGCTGCTCGGCCTCGGCGCTGCCGGCGCCTTCCTCGACCACGCCCTCGATCGGATAGCCCATCTTCTCGGGCCGCTCGCTCTTGAACACCTCGCCGGTGACGATCGACGCACCGAGCGCGACGATGCCCGCGCCAAGCGCCCAGCCCGCAATCGTGTTGAACCGATCGTCCATTCTCGCGACCTCTTAAGATGACGCGCGGCCGCTGGCACTGGGCGCGCGAAAGAAAATCGCGCCTCCTTTAAGCGCGGGCCGCGGCCGGGGCAAGCGGCTCCGGGCGTGGTTCGCCGGTTGCCGCAACAGCGATCCGATGGGGCGCGGCGACGGCGCGGCGTTCAGAATGCGCCGGATCGGGACAAGCCTGGCTATCTGTTTGCCGTGTCAGGCAATTTCGTTTTCATTTCCCGTGACTTCCCTCTACCCGCGGTCGGATGCGCTCCCTCCTCCTTGCCGTCGCGGCGCTTGTGCTCGGCACCCCCGCCGCCGCGTCGCCCTCCTCCGCCAGCCCGCTCGCCTTCTTCGAAGGGCGCACGGTCAGCGAGGGGACCACCAAGGTGGTGCTGAGGAAGCCTTACAAGGCCCGCTCGGAGGGTGTCGGGCGGATCGAGCCCGACGGTACGCTGCTGCTCGTCCAGCAGGTCGATGAAGGCGGCGAGCCGCGCAAGGAGCGGCGCTGGCGGATACGGCCAGTCGGGCCAGGCCGCTTCGCCGGTACTATGTCCGAGGCGCTCGGCCCGGTGAACGTCGAGAAGGTCGGCGAGCGCTTCCGCTTCCGGTTCCGCATGAAGGGCGGCCTCGCCGTCGAGCAATGGCTGACGCCGCTCGCCGACGGGATGACGGCCCGCAGCACGCTCACCGTCCGCAAGCTCGGCATCGCCGTCGCCACCGGCGAGGCGCTGATCCGCAGGATTGCGAAGTAGCGCCCGCCTAGATGATCTCGTCCTCGTCAAGCATCGGCTCGGCACCCAATTGGCGTTCCAGCGCGCCGTAATGCTCGCCGAGCTGAGAGGCATTATCGACCTTGGCGATGTGGAAGAGCGCGTCGCCTTGGTTGACTGCCGGGATGTTGGCGCGGCCGATGATGATGCCGCCTGAGCTCGCACGAATCTCAGTCTCGCGCTCACCATAGGGGTCGGCGACGACGCCGATCCGCTCGCCGCTCGCGACATGGTCGCCGATGTCCCGGAAGGGGCGGAAGAGGCCGCTTTCGTCGGCGCGGACCCAGCGGCTGCTGGTGGCGAGGACCGGCGGGCGAGGCGGGCTGCGGCGGCGCCGGGTCATGCCGAGATGCGCGAGCACCTGGAGCACGCCCTCGATGCCGACGCGGACCGACAGTTCGTCGACGCGCAGGCCCTCGCCGGCCTCGTAGACGATCACCGGCACCCCCTTCTTGAGCGCCGCCGCGCGGAGCGAGCCGTCGCGCAGGCCCGAATGGACGATGATCGGCGCGCCGAACGCCTCGGCGAGGCGGTATGCGGGCTCGTCATGGCTGTCGACGCGGATCTGGGGCAGGTTTGACCGGTGGATCGCGGCGCTGTGCAGGTCGATTCCGTGGCTGCTGCGCGCCACCACCTCGGTCAGGAACAGGTTGGCGAGCTGGGCAGCGAGCGAACCCTTCACGCTGCCCGGGAAGCTGCGGTTGAGGTCGCGGCGGTCAGGCAAATAGCGGCTGTGGCTGATGAAGCCGAAGGCGTTGACGATCGGCACGATCATCAGGGTCCCGCGGGTGATCGCCAGGGCCCTGGAGGCAAGCAGGCGACGACATATCGCCACGCCGGTGAGCTCGTCGCCGTGAATGGCGGCGCTCACGAACAGCACCGGCCCGTCCCGCCGCGCATGGATGACGCTGACCGGCAGCGCCATCGGCGTCTGGTTTGACAGCGCGCTCAAGGGGAGGTGGACGAGCTGCCGCTCACCCGGCGCGACCTCGATCCCGCCAATCTCGAACGGCTTCCGCCTCCGCGCCCGACCGCCCGTCGCCATCAGCCGCTCCCCCTGGTCTTGGTCTTGCCGGGCTTTGCATTCTTCTCGATGAACTCGATGATCTTGCCCGCAACGTCGACATGGGTCGCCTGCTCGACGCCCTCCAGGCCGGGGGAGGAATTCACCTCCATCACCACCGGGCCGTGGTTCGAGCGCAGCATGTCGACGCCGCACACATTGAGGCCCATCGCCCGCGCCGCGCCGATCGCCGTCGCCCGCTCCTGCGGGGTGATCTTGACCGATTTGGCCGATCCGCCGCGATGAAGGTTGGAGCGGAAATCGCCCTCCCTGCCACGCCGCTTCATCGAGGCGACGACCTTGCCGCCGATGACGATGCAGCGAATGTCCTCGCCCTTCGCCTCCTCGATATATTCCTGGACAAGGATGTTGGTGTTCACGCCGCCGAAGGCTTGGATGATGCTCTCCGCGGCCTTTTGGGTCTCGCCGAGCACTACGCCGATGCCCTGCGTGCCCTCGAGCAATTTCACCACCACCGGGGCGCCGCCGGCGAGCTTGATGACGTCCTGTGGATTCGACGTCTTGTGAGCAAACACCGTGACAGGCAGGCCGATGCCCTTGCGCGAAAGCAGCTGGAGGCTGCGGAGCTTGTCGCGCGAGCGGGCGATCGCGACCGATTCATTGACGGTATAGACGCGCATCATCTCGAACTGTCGCACGACCGCGGTGCCGAAGAAGGTGACCGAGGCGCCGATGCGGGGAATGACCGCGTCGTAGCCGCTGAGCTGCCGGCCATGATAATGGATGTTGGGCCGGTGCGAGGCGATGTCGATCGTGCACCTGAGGTGGTTGATCGCGTCGATCTCGTGCCCGCGCTCGCGCGCGGCGGCCATGATCCGCTGGTGCGAGTAGAGCTGCGGGCTGCGGCAGAGGAGCGCGATCTTCATGGGGCGGCGTCGAAGGCTCGGATGGCTTTGGGCGTGCGGCGCGACTGGCGGAAGCTGCGCGCCGGATCGATCAGGAAGCGCCGCCGGACCGCTTCGCGGCCAAGCAGCATGCGGAAGCCCATCACGTCGCGGTCGGCCAGCGTCAACTCGATCGGCCAGCTGACGGCGCCCAGCCGTGCCTCCGTCTCGACGACGAGGCGAAGCTCGCGCTCGCCGTTGGAGCTACGCACCCAGCGCTCGTCCTTGACCGGCGCCACGCAGGCGATCTCGGGCAGGCTGCGGCGCTGAAGCGGATGGAGGAGGAACTCGACCATCGGCGTGCCCGCATCGGAGAAGCGGCGAGTGCCGAAGCTGTGGATGGACGAGGTGCGGGCGCCGCTGTCGATCTTCGCCTTGATCGGCAAATCGAGCAGGGCCGGCAGCCCCACCCATTCGCGCCATCCGATCACCGGCCTTTCGGCTTCCTGCACGAACGTCCCCCGCATGGCGCGGGCGCGGTCTTACCAGCCGGGGCGGCGTCTTGGGAAGGGAGATGGGCGGCGGCGCCAAGTGGGGTTTGGCTGCCGCCGCCGCCGGATAGGGACCAGTCCAGCCGGCAAGGCGAGAATTAGGCCAAGCCTGCTTGCGGCGAGCCTGCGCGGCCGCCTGCGGTTAATACTGTATTCGGCTCAGGAGGAAGAAAATGGTCGGGGAGAGAGGATTCGAACCTCCGGCCCCTGCCTCCCGAAGACAGTGCTCTACCAGGCTGAGCTACTCCCCGACCGGTGCGTCCGGCGCCGAAGCGCCCACCGGGAGACAGGTGGCGGCCTATAGGCACGCGCCCGCGGGAGCGCAAGCGCGCGTTCCGGCAACTTGGCCCGTCGATCAGGCTCCGCGTGCGCCCAGCATTTCGGCGATGACGACGAACTTCTCGCGAGGGCTGCCGTCGCGGGCGCGGGCAGCTTCGGCCGCCTCGATGCGCTGCCAGTCGGCGAAGGTGACGACGTCGGCCCCGCGCTGCTTGAGCAGTGCGTCGAGGCCGGCGCCGCCCGGCTTGCCGCCCGTCTCGCCGACCAGAGCAGCGGCGATTTTGTCGGCCACTTCGAAGCCGTCGGGCCGGTTGGTGCCGATCGTACCGGTCGGACCGCGCCGGGCCCACCCGACGCAATAGAGGCCGTCGCCGATCACGCCCTCCTCGTTGACGAAGCGGCCGAGGTCGGTGTCGTAGGGCACGTCCTGGATCGGCGAGGTGCGGTAGCCGATGCAGGCGACGACCAGACCGCAGTCGATCGCATAGGTCTCGCCCGTGCCGACCGCCCGCTCGCCGTCCTCCAGCCGCGTGCGCTCGACGATGATGCGCTCCACCTTGCCGTTGCCCTCGATCGCGACCGGCCTGGCGAAGAAGTCGAAATGGACCGTCTTGGGCTTTTCCGCGGGGGCCGCGGCGAAGTCGCGCAGGTGGGTTACCGACTTGCGCTGCCCCGGGTCCAGCGCTGCATCGGCTTCCACCGCCGGCAGGTCGGCCGGGTCGACACGCGGCGCGGCCGCCTCCAGATGGCCGAGCTCGCCCAGCTCCTTGGGCGTCATCTGGATCTGGTGCGGCCCACGCCGGCCAAGAACGTATATGTCGCGGATTTCGGATCGCTCGAGCGCGTCATAGGCGTGGGCGACGATGTCGGAGCCGGCGAACTCGGCAGAGGTCTTGGACAGGATCCGCGCGACGTCGAGTGCGACATTGCCGTTGCCGATCACCGCCGCGGCCGAGACGTTCAGCGGCGGGTCGATGCCGACGAAATCGGGATGGCCGTTATACCAGCCGACGAAGGCGGCGGAGCCGATCACGCCGGGGAGGTCGTCGCCGGTGATCCCGAGCGACCGATCGCCCGGCGCGCCGGTCGCGAGGATCACGGCATCGTAGAGGCCGAGGAGCTCGGCGATCGAGACGTCGCTGCCGACGGTGACGTTGCCGACGAAGCGGACATTGTCGCCGAGCGCCACCTTCTCGAAACGCTTGGCGACCGCCTTCAGCGACTGGTGGTCGGGGGCGACGCCGGAGCGGACCAGGCCGAATGGCGTCGGCAGGCGGTCGATGATGTCGATAGCGACACCTTCGCCCATCGCCTTCTGCAGGCCTTCGGCGCTGTAATAGCCGGCCGGCCCGGATCCGATCACCGCCACATGCCGCATGCCCGTCTCCCTGTTCGAGTGGGGATGCTAGCGCCCGGGCGCCGCCAAGCAAGGCTAACGCGGCTTGTTGCCGGTCTTGTCCTCGAGCACCTCGGCCGCCTTGCCGCGCAGCAGGCCCTCGATCTTGCCCGCGAACATGGCAAGGAAAGCGGGCAGCATCAGCTCCAGCCGCACTTTGCTTTCCATTACGTCGATCGTGCCGTTGATCGCCTGGCCCATTGCCCGGACCCGCAGGTGCATCCGGTCGCCTTCCCATCGGGAATCGACCTGCGCGCCGCCGGGAATGTGGTTGCTGAGCTTGCCGACGCCGCGCTGCATGCGGTTCCTGGCTTCCTCGACGCCAAGCTTGTGGGGCAGGTCGATGACGACGGGCTTGTCCATGGCAGGAAGACTTAGCGGCCGGGCGACCCTGCACAAGGCTTTTTCGACCATGCTTGAATGCCGCCCCGTCGCAAGGCGGGCCCGTAGGAGCCGCTGAACGTGGTCAAGGGACGGTTTACCCTAGCCCTTGACAAGCGATTCACTCTGTTGCGGCTAAGCCGTTGCGCTCAGGTCCTTTTTGGGTGCAGCTGTTTATGAAGGCGAGCGATTACAGACGCGACCGGCCCCACGCCGGCTCCTTCCTGACTCGGCTGAGGAAGTGCCAGTCGGGCAACGTCCTGCCGATGATGGCCGCCGCGATCGTGCCGATGGCCGGCATGGTAGGATCCGGCCTCGACATCAGCCGCGCCTACATGACGAAGGCCAAGCTTCAGACGGCATGCGACTCCGCTGCCCTCGCCACTCGCCGCTTCATGGGCGGCAGCGCCTTCAGCGCGGCTGCCGAGGCGGAAGGAGAAAAGTTCTTCGACTTCAACTTCCCCGAGGGCACGATGGGAACGCCCGAGGTCGACCTCGAGATCGGCGTCAACGCGACCGATACCGACGTGGTCGAGGTCACCGCCTCTACGCAGGTTCCGACCAGCATCATGCGCATCTTCGGCAAGGAAAATATGGACGTTGCCGTGTCGTGCAATGCCGACCAGGATTTCGTCCACAACGACATCATGCTGGTGCTCGACGTCACCGGCTCGATGTACTGCGCCGCCGGCACCGGCGACGGTTGCGTCTACCAGGCGACCGAGCAGAACAATTCACGTCTCGATGCGCTGCGGACGGCGGCGGCGGCGCTCTACCGTGCGCTGGCCACGGCCGACGAGGGCGTGCAGACACGCTACGGCTTCATGCCCTATTCGATGACCGTCAACGTCCGCAACGCCGACGACACCGATGGTTTCAACACGAGCTGGTTGCGGACCACTTCGCCTTACTGGGTCAGGAGCGGGAGCAACAACGTCCGGCAGAATGTGACGCACAACGCCACCTGGTTCGCCAACAGTTGGGGGGGGTGCATTGAAGAACGGGCGACTATCTCCCGCAACGCGGCCGCCGCCGTCGTGATCGGCCCGGAGGTTGCTCAGGCCGACATCGACACCGTCAGCACCACCAACGACAAGCTGAAATGGCACCCCTATGACCCGGTCACGAACCGGCGCGAGGAATTCCCGCCGTCGCCCTATAACAACACCAGCGTCTGGCCGAACAATCTGCGCTGGTTCTGCCCCGCGCCGGCACGAAAGCTCGAAGTCTATGACACCGAGGCCGAATTCCAGGAGCAGCTCGAGGACAGCATCGCGCTGGTTGGGGGCACGACCAATCACGATCTCGGGATCACGTGGGGGATGCGCTACCTGTCGCGCACGGGCATGTTCTCGGACGACAACCCAACCGAGATCAACGACATGCGGGTCGACCAGCACCTGGTCTTCCTGACCGACGGCTCGATGACCTCCTACGGCTTCAACTATTCCGCCTATGGCATGCCGAGCTATACCAACCTCTGGTCGTCCAGCGGCGTCACCGAAGCCAATCTCAAAGCCAAGCACCAGGCCCGCTTCCTCAACGCCTGCAACCGCGCCCGCCAGATGGGGATGACGGTTTGGGTGATCGCGCTGGATGCGCCATCCTCCGACATCAGCTCGTGCGCCTCAGGCTCCGACCATTATTTCGAAGCCGACGACAGCGACAGTCTGGAAGACGCCTTCGATACGATCGGCAAGGAAATCGGCAAGCTGAGGCTGACGCGATGAACCGGCTCCGCACCCTCCTCCACGATGCCAAGGGCGCAGTCCTGATGGAATTCGGGCTTCTCATCATTCCGTTGTCCATCGTTCTCCTGGGCGTGCTCGACATGGGCTTCGCAATGTATCTGCGATCGACGATGCAGGGAGCGGTCAACGACGTCTCGCGAATGGCGGTCGTGCAGAACCCGAACTTCACCGGCACCGGCACGATCGAGGAGCGGATCAGCGCCGCGATCCGTGACCGCCTCTCGGGACTTGCATCCGAGGCCGAGTGGGACGTCGATGTCGAGAGCTTCGACGAGTTTTCGAGCGTTGGCGCGCCCGAGAAGATCCTCCACGATGAGAACGATAATGGTGAGATCGACGATGGCGACTGCTGGCTCGATCTCCAGGAGAATGGCTCATATGACGAGGCGCCCAGCCGCGGCGGCATCGGCAGCGCCGACGACATCGCCATCTACACGGCGTCCTTGTCCATGCCGCGCATCCTGCCGATGGCCGAGCTGATCGGCATGGCGCCCAATTACGATATCCAGGTGCGCTCGGCCGTGCGCAACCAGCCCTACGCCAACCAGCCGGTCCCCCCGACGGAGTGTCAGGAATGAAGCTCCTTGCACGCAAGCGGCCGCTCGCAGCCCTCGCAGCCGACTGCAGCGGCGTCGGCATCATCGAGTTCGCGCTGACGATCCCGCTGGTGACGGCGCTCGCGCTTGGCGGCATCGAGCTGGCAAATCTGGCGCTGACCCATATGCGCGTCAGCCAGATCGCCTTGACTGTCGCCGACAATGCCGGCCGCGTCACCACCAGGATCGACGAGGCTGATATCGACGAGGTCTTCGCCGGCGCCGAGCTGGTCGGTGAACCGATCGACTTCGCCGAGAATGGCCGGGTCGTCCTGTCGTCGCTCCAGCATAACGATCTGGAGGACGAGGATGAGGGCCAGATGATCAACTGGCAGCGCTGCTTCGGCGACCTCGATGTCGATCCCGCTTATGGCGAGCAGGATGATGGCAAGGAGGACGGCAGCCTGCAGGGCATGGGGCCCGCCGGCCGGGAGATCCAGTCGGTGCCCAATACCGCCGTGATGTTCGTTGAGGTGAGCTACCAATATGCGCCCGTGATTGGCGGCGTGATCGAGCCGCGGATATTGCGCTACGAGAGCGCCTTCATCGTCCGCGGCCGGACCGAACACGACATCACCAACGCGCGCAGCGGGGCCGTCAGCAACTGCTGATCAATCCGGCGGCGCGATCGCCAGGCCGTCGCCGTTCTTGCCGGCCTTGATCCGCCTGAGCACGCGTCCGCTGCCGAGGTCGACCTCGGCCACCTCGTCCCGCCCCGTCTCCGCCGCATAGATGCGCTTGCCGTCGTGCGAGAGGAGGATGGTCACCTGACCTGCTTCCTCGCTGCCGCTGACCGGCACCTCGCGCGCCAGCTTGCGCGTCTTCGCATCGATGATGCTGAGGCTGCCGCTGCCGAGATTTGATGTGACGATCCACCTGCCGTCGGCGCTGGCCAGCACCCGGATCGGCACCGGCCCGGTCTTCACTTCCGCCACCCGTTCGAAGCTCTTGGTGTCGTACGCCTGCACCCGCGCCCCCTCCAGGTCGCCGACCCAGAGGGTGCGGCCGTCGGGCGTCACCGCGATCCCCTCGGGCCGACCGCCGACGGCGATGTCGCGCAGCTTGCGGCCCGCCTTGAGGTCGATCACCGTCACCGTCCCCGCCGGGATGTTGGCGGTGTAGGCGCGCGACAGGTCCGGTGAAACCGCGACCATGTGGGTGCCCTGCTGGTCGGTCCGGACCGCGCTCACCGCATCCTTGCGCCTGGTGTCGACGATGGTTAGCGTCTGGCTGCGCTCGGTGGTCGCGACCAGCCGCCCGTCCGGCAGCCAGACCAGGCCGTGCGGCCCCTGGTTGGGCGAGAGGTCGATCCGCCGCAGCAGCCTGAACGTGTCGACCTCGAAGATATCGATGCTCGCGCCGCCATAAGCGACCACTGCGGCCCGTTCGCCGTCGGGCGAGACGGCGATCTCGTGCGGCATCCGCCCGGTCTTGACCCGCGCCAGCTCGCCGCCGCTGGCGAGGTCGATGAAGCTCACCGTGTCCTCGCCCTTGTTGCCGACCAGCAAGGTCCCCGCGTCGCCGGCCTTGGCCATCAGCCCGCCGCCGCTCTGCTGCTGCGCCGGCGCGCAGGCCGCCGCCAACGCCGCGCAGATCACGCCCGCCGTTCTCAGCTTGAACCTCATGCGCCGCTCCCTCGTTGTCCTTCCATGCTAGCGCCCCGCTCCGATCCTGCAAACCGCGGCGTGCGTCCCTATGTCGAACGGATGCGGTGCTTCGTCGGCTTTATCCTCCTGGCGCTGGTCGGCGCCGGCCCCGCCGCCGCGCAGGAGCAGGCGGAGGGGCAGGACAAGGCCGACTATCACGCCTGGCTCGCCCGCGAGCCCGCCGCCCGCGCGCAGCTCCTCGCCTTCAAACAGTTCCTCGAGATGGAGAAGATCGACGAGGTGCTGCCCACCTGGCAGCTCGTCCGCACCGCCAGCATGTGGCGCGAGTGCAACGGCCCCCGCTTCGAGGTCGCGCCGTTCACCGAGTGGCAGCACATTTCAAGGACGTTGCGCTTCATCAAGGCGCATGTCGAGCCGGTGGTGGGCGATGTCGAGGCGATGTCCGGCTACCGCAATGCCGAGCTCAACCAATGTTCCGGCGGCGCGAAGGAAAGCGCGCATCGCCGCTTCTTCGCTCTCGATCTCGTCCCGCTCCGCGAGATCAGCCGCGACGGCATGATCCGCAGCCTCTGCCGCATCCACGAATGGCGCGGGAGCGGCTACGACATCGGCCTCGGCTTCTACAGCGGCCTTCGCTTCCATGTCGATTCGAAGGGTTTTCGAAAATGGGGGCCGAACGGCCGCTCCGCCACATCCCCCTGCAACGCTTGATCTTTTTCGACCAAAGCGGCCGACGGCGCGACCAGTGCGACTGTAGGCTTGATTGACCCTCAACCTCCCGAGGCGTAGAGTTGAGCCTCTCGCAACGGATGGGGGTTTTCCGGCGATGATGCGTAAGTTTGTGCTTTCCCTGTCGGGACTTAGCCTGATCGCGGCGGCGCCCGCGGCGGCGCAGTTTCCATTCGGCATCAGCTCCGGCTCGAAGCAGAAGAGCGAGAGCCAGGAAGAGGGCGGCTGCAAAGTTTCCGACAAGAGGAAACGCGGCTCGCGCATGGCCGGCAATCTGCTCGGCGGCCTCGCTAACCGCGCAATCGGCGGCCGCGCCGGCGCGATCACCAGCTTCGTGCCGCTGAACGTCTTCACCAATGCCCTCACCGACGCGATCGCCTGCCAGCTCGACAAGGACGAGCAGAAGCAGGCCGTCGCCGCGACCGAGCAGGCGATCGCCGGCGGCGTCGGCACCAAGACCACCTGGACGAGCGCCACCCGCCAGGGCGTCACCGGCGCCTCCGTCGTCACCGCCTCCAATACCCGCGCCGACGGCGCCTCCTGCATGACCGTCGACGACGTCATCATCGTCGAGGGCGAGGAGACCACCGTTTCCAAGCAGATGTGCCGTGCCCCCGGCGGCAGCGGCTACGTGCTGTCGGCCTGATGCGCCTGCGCCGCGCCCTCGCTGCCTTCGCCGCCTCCGCGATGCTGGTGGCGGCGATGCAGCCGGCGATGGATCCGAAGAACCCGACCTGCCCGAAGGAGCCGGGCTGGGGTGCGCTGACGCCAATGCAGTTCCGGGTCGAGCAGCAGGGCGATCTGAAGATCCTGATCGCCGAAGGCGCGATCGACGACGATCTCATCCCCCGCCTCCAGAAGGCGCTCGAGCAGCCGGTCGACGAAATCTGGATCCGCTCTCCCGGCGGTAATGCCAAGGTCGGCAACCAGGCCGGCCTGCTCATCCGCAAGACGCCGGTCGTCACCCGCATCCCGGCCGGCTGGGGCTGCTTTTCCGCCTGCAACTTCCTGTTCATGGGCGGCCGCGCCCGCATCATCGATCCGGGCGGCCACTTCATCGTCCACATGTTCACGCACACGCAGGACCGCGAACTCATCAAGTCCGAGGTCGCCCGCGGCACCGAGAACACGGTTGGCCTGATCGCCGAAATCGAGCAGGGCTCGGCGATGCTCGCCAGCGAGGACAACGACTTCCTGATCCGCATGGGCGTGTCGCGGAAGCTCCTCACCGACATCATGTACAAGCAGTCGGCGGTCGAAAGCGCCGGCGACGGCTCCACCCGCCGCTGCCTCACCCAGGCCGAAGCCTATGAGTATAAGGTCGCGAACGTCCGCTGAGGCCCGAGCGTAAGCCGCGAGACTAAGCGAGGGTTGCGCAGCAATCCGAGGCTTAGGCGAGGATCAGGCGAACGCCGGCCGGCCTGCGCAAAGCGACAGGACCGACGGCGCGGGCCGCCCCGCGCCGCTGCACCGAAACTGCCATCTTGCAATGTAGGAAATGTTCCTGTTTGGTTCGCATATGAGCGATTCCATCCAAGCAGAACAATCCGCCCCGCCCGCTGAGGCCGATCCCGAAATCGAGGCCCTCCTCGATTTCACCCCCGTCCAGCGCAAATGCGTCCGCCACGACGGCTGGCCGCCCGAAATCCAGCGCGGCTTCGTCGCCGCCCTGGTCGAAACCGGCAGCCCATGGCGGGCGGCGCAGCGGGTCCGCCGCACCGAAAGCGGCGCCTACAAGGTCCGCACCTCCGCCGGCGCCGAGGAATTCGCTGCCGCCTGGGACGCGGCGCTCGCTCTCTATCACCGCCGCAATCCGAAGCCGGTCCGCACCGGCCGTCCGTCCCGCGGGGAGCGGCTGGCGATGACGACCGCCGCGCCCGGGCCAGTCTTCGATGATCCTGAGGCCGAGCAGGCCTTCAAGGAGGAGGTGTTCGGCAGCATCCTTCGCAAATACGCGCTGAAGCTCGTCGCCGAGCGGGAGGCGCGCCTCGACGGCCGCATCGTCGAGGCGGACTTCCTCGTCCGCCAGCTCACCTATATCGAGGTGATGCTCGACCTCGGCAGCCAGGGCATGGCCGCCCATGATCTCATCCAGGTCTTCGGCAGCCTGACGCCGCCGGACATGGCGACTGTCAATGCGTCCGCCACGCCGATGAGCCTGTTTCTCGACAGCTGCCGACGCGACATCTGGCGCGAGAAGGGCGAGCCCGACCGCCCCGCGCCGGCGCCGCTCGGCCAGACCCGGGACGGCATCGCGACCGGTGAGCGGACCGCCTACATGCCGTCTCTCGACGGCGACCGGAGCCGCTGGACCGAAGCCCGCGCCCGCGACCAGGAGATCGCCGCCGAAGCGCAACGCCTGTGGGAGGAAAAGGCCCGCGCGGAGGCGGAGGCCTGGGCGGAGCGGGTGGAAGCCGCCGGCGCGGTCCCAAACCGGTAGGGCGAGACGGTAAGCGTGGCTGGTGCTGCCTCTCATCTATCCCCGATCGCGATGTGCACCGGAAACGGCGGCGCCAGAAACTCCCGGCGCCGTCCGACCCTGCAGCCCTTTAGCGCGCCCGCTGGGACTGGGGCTGCGACTGATAGGTCGAAGGCCGCTTCTGCGCCACCATCGGGAAGGTCTCGCCTCCGTGGTAGGTTACGGTTCCGCACATGAAGTCCCCCTTGGCCGAGAGCCTGCCGTCGAACAGGACGTCGCCTTCGGTCGATGCGACAGCCATGTGGATGTTGTTGCCGGTCAAGGTGACCTTGCGCAGGACGACGGGCGCGGTCCTCGCCGGCGCCAGCGATCCGCCATAGTCGGCGCCGACGAAGCCGATCGACATCAGGCCGAAACTGGGCGTTCCCCGGGGAACCATCAGGAAATCCCAGTGGCCGTGAAGGTTCGGAGCCTCGCCGCCCGCCGCAGCGGCTCCCGCGTCGCAGTTTAGGGCAACCGACTTTGCGGGCTGTGCGGCAAGTGCTGCAGGAGCCGCGAAGGCCGCTGCCAGGGCAAGCGTCATCAAGCATTTCATCTTCATTTCTCCATGTGTGACAAGCTTTGGGGACAGGGGAACGCCGCCAGCGTCCCAGCCAGCGGCTCGAGCGGGCACCCTCGATCACCTGGCGTAGGTGACGGCCACCCTTTGTTTCTTGCGGGCCGAGCGCAATGCTCCGCCGAGCATCCCAAAGCCGCCAAGCATCAACGCCCAAGTCGATGGCTCTGGAACGGCTGCCACCACACTAGTGTCGAAGGTCACGTCATCTAGGACGAAGTTGCCGGCGCCTCCGGTGATGCGAACTTCGTCAACGACCTCGTCACTCCCCCGAAGAAACTGCGGGACGGCGCCCGTGAATACGGAATTCTGACCGACCAGTTTGCCAGCCCGGTAGAATTCTGCAGTGACGCGACCCGTATCGCCCGAGAAGTATGCGCCCTTGAAGAGGACTGACGAGGCAAACTTGAGCGGTTGCGTGTAGACGAACCCTTCGACCATATCCCCACTGACATAGTTGAAGTATGCGGCCGTCGACCCTGAGGTGGGTGTGAACGGAGGCATAGCAGTATCGTAAGTCAGAAACTTGCCACCCCATTCGATCCCTTCATAACCATCCGGAACCAGGACTCCCGTTCCATCAAGATCCTCGAAGTCCACGACGACCATTGCAGCGCTTGCTGGGCTTGCGCATGCGAGGGCCAGGAATGCGGCCCCGATCGTGAACGCAATGTAACTGCGCATCTATTCTGCTCCTCTGCTTCCCGCTTGGGCTATCGGAATATGTCTTCGCTGAACTGGAATCCGCTCGAACGCCTGTGTTCAGTCGTCTGCAAATCCCCGCCGAGCGGCGATCCACATCCACCTGCCTTCGCCGCATGGACAATCCGGGATTTCGCCAATAGCTTCCGCTTTTTCGCCAGTGTGAGAAGGATGCAGTTCACGCAGCGCCAACGGCCTTCCCGAGGGGCATGGAGGCCATTCATGGCCGCGATACCGGTGGGCCTGCTCCTCGGCTTCCTGGGTCCCTTCGGTTCCTACCCGGGCTTCCCGACCGCGACCCGCTACGCATTCTGGCTAGGACTGACGGTCGTTGGTGTGATCGCCGCAGTCGCGGTGGAGGCCGTGCTGCCCCTCACCAGGCTTCGCGCCGGTGTGATCCGGATCGGAGCCGTCGCTCTGGTTTCCGCGCTGCCGATGACGTTCGTCGTGGCATGGACCGTGTCGCTGGTTCAGCCGGGCCGCTTCTACACGCCCCAGCAACTGACGGCCCTGTACTGGGGGGTTGCGGCCGTTCAACTGCTGGTGGTCTACGCGACGACGACCACCTCGCCCACGGGTAACCACGTGCAGGTAGCCGGCCGTGCGCCGGCTCCTCCGGTACCAGCGAACGAGGCCGCCTCTGCTGCCTTTCCGGCCGCGCTGCTCAGCAAACTGCCGCCCGGAATCGGCGGCGACATCATCGCTCTCGAGACCGAGGATCACTATCTTCGTGTTCATGCGGTCGGAGGGAGCCACCTGATCCTGATGCGGATGGCCGATGCGGTCGCCTTGCTCGATCCCCAGCTGGGCGTGCAGGTCCATCGCCGCTGGTGGGTCGCTGAGGCCGCGGTCGCAGGCATGCGGACGGAGGGGCAGAAGCTTTTCCTCTGCCTGAAGGACGACAGCCTGGTGCCGGTCGGCAGGACCTTCTCCGCAGCAGCCAGGGCAAGGTTTGCCCATGCCCCCAATGTCGCGCCACCTGGTCAGGCTTCAGCCGCTGGGAGAGGGCCCTCCGTCGGCGGCGCATAGCCACTGCGTGCGGCTAGGTCGCGGCTTGTCGTCGCCGCCCTTTGCCTCACCCGCCGCCGCTGCTATCGGGCGCGAAACTCCCGACATTGGCGTATCACGTGACCGACCTTAGCCGTATCCGTAATTTCTCGATTATTGCCCATATCGATCATGGGAAATCCACGCTTGCGGATCGGCTGATCCAGCGGACGGGGGGGCTGACCGAGCGCGAGATGACGCATGGGCAGATCCTCGACAATATGGAGATCGAGAAGGAGCGCGGGATCACGATCAAGGCGCAGACCGTGCGGCTCGATTACAAGGCGAAGGACGGCAACGCCTACGTCCTCAACCTGATGGATACGCCTGGGCATGTGGACTTTGCGTATGAGGTGAGCCGCTCTCTCGCCGCGTGCGAGGGGGCTTTGCTGGTGGTGGATGCGGCGCAGGGCGTCGAAGCTCAGACCCTGGCGAACGTGTATCAGAGCATCGAGCATGATCATGAGATCGTGCCGGTGATCAACAAGATCGACCTGCCGGCCGCGGAGCCGGACAAGGTGCGCAAGGAGATCGAGGACATCGTCGGCCTCCCCGCCGACGACGCGGTGCTGACCAGCGCCAAGTCCGGCATCGGCATCGACGAGGTGCTGGAAGCGATCGTCACCCGCATCCCCCCGCCGAAGGGCGACAGGGGCGCGCCGCTGAAGGCGATGCTGGTCGACTCCTGGTACGACCCCTATCTCGGCGTCGTCATCCTGATCCGCGTCATCGACGGCGCGATCCGCAAGGGCCAGAACGTCAAGTTCATGGCCGGCGGCACCCAGCACCTGGTCGACCGCGTCGGCGCCTTCCGCCCCAAGATCGAGCAGCTCGCCGAACTCGGCCCCGGCGAGGTCGGCTTCATCACCGCCCAGATCAAGGACATCTCCGAGACCCGCGTCGGCGACACCATCACCGACGTCCGCAAGCCCGCCGCGGAAGCGCTGCCCGGCTTCAAGGAAGTCCAGCCGGTCGTCTTCTGCGGCCTCTTCCCGGTCGACGCCAACGACTTCGAGAAGCTCCGCGAAAGCATCTCCAAGCTCCGCCTCAACGACGCCTCGTTCAGCTTCGAGATGGAGACCAGCGCGGCGCTGGGCTTCGGCTTCCGCTGCGGCTTCCTCGGCCTCCTCCACCTCGAGATCATCCAGGAGCGGCTGACCCGCGAATATGATCTCGACCTCATCACCACGGCGCCGTCGGTGGTCTACCGCATCCACCTCAGCCATTCGAAGGAGGAGGCGGCCAAGACGATCGAGCTCCACAACCCGGCCGACATGCCCGATCCCAACCGCATCGAGAGCATCGAGGAGCCGTGGATCGAGGCGACCATCTACGTCCCCGACGAATATCTCGGGCCGATCCTGAAGCTCTGCCAGGACCGCCGCGGCATCCAGAAGAATTTGACCTACGTCGCCGGCCGCGCCCAGCTCACCTACGAGCTGCCGCTCAACGAGGTGGTGTTCGACTTCTACGACCGGCTGAAGTCGATCAGCCGCGGCTATGCCAGCTTCGACTATCACCAGATCGGCCACCGCGAGGGCGACCTCGTCAAGATGAACATCCTGGTCAATAACGAGCCGGTCGACGCGCTCTCGATGATCGTCCACCGCGCCGCCGCGGAAGCGCGCGGCCGCCACATGTGCGAGCGCCTCAAGGACCTCATCCCCCGCCACCTCTTCAAGATCCCGATCCAGGCCGCGATCGGCGGCAAGGTCATCGCCCGGGAGACGATCGCGGCGCTGCGGAAGGACGTGACGGCGAAATGCTATGGCGGCGACATCTCGCGCAAGCGCAAGCTGCTGGACAAGCAGAAAGAGGGGAAGAAAAGAATGCGGGAATATGGCTCGGTGAGCATTCCGCAGGAGGCGTTTATCGCAGCGCTGCGGATGGGGGAGGAGTGACAGCAGAATTTCGTGCCACTCGTGAGTTGCTGAGCATGGACGAAGGAAGAATCAAAGCCGCGATCCTCGCGCAGGTGCGCCGGGCCGCTGGCCGGCGAGCCAAGCCAACTGTCGCGCCTGAGTTCCCCTTGCCCAAGAGCGGGGTTAGAGCGGACCTGGCCATATTGGCGGAAGACTTCATTGGCGTAGAGATCAAAAGTGCGAGCGATACGTTGCGGCGGCTCCGAGGTCAGCTCGATGCATACGCTACGTACTTCGATCGAGTGGTGCTCGTAGTCGCTGACAAGCACATCAGAGGTATAGATTCCGCTTGGCTGAAGGGCGCAGCGCTATGGCGGCTGACAGGCGCCGGGCAAATCGAGGAGGTCATTCCGGCGGGTACTGGGCCAGCCAAAGACCCCATGGTGCTACTTGACCTTCTGCCTCAGCAGGAAAGGCGACGCTTTTTTGGAACGCAAGCAGGCGCAAGTCCAGAGACACCGAGAGCCTATTTCGCTGAAGCATTCAGAGCTCGGTATGGACGGACAAGCGCGGCTTTCTGGGATCAAGTGAGAGGACGTGGGATCAGGGAGGAGGACCTCGCTAGCCTGAGTAGGTTTGCTGAACTGCGGACGCTTCACCGTAAGCATGCCGAAAATCGGGACGAATTTTGGCGCCGTTGGGCCGAAGCCAGCGTTGACCTGGAGGATTAGTCCTCCCACTCCTCGTCAGTATCGGCGGCTGAGGCGGGGTCGTCGTAGAAACTCTGCACCTGCAGATGAATATTTATCCTGGCAGCAGTCGATCGAGCCGGATTCGAGATGGCGGATGAGTCCCCGGCGGCAGTCCTCTCAATCATTTGTGTTCCCCAAACGCGCAGGTCCCCGTTCCATACCGCGTCGGCCATCAGGCGCCGCGCCTGCTCGCGGTAACCACGGAATCCCACTGAGTCTTCTGAGCGGTAGAACTTCCAGTCCCTTGGCATGGGATAGTCGATCCGGGGACTGGGAGTGCCGCCCCCACCCTGCTGTCTTTCAACCCTCGCGCTGCCGCGGTCACTATAGATCATCCGGTCAGTATCGACTGCCTGCATGACGGCATCAAAAAGCCGACGCTCATAGATTTGCTGTTCGGGCACATTCACAAAGTTATCAGGGAACGAAGAGGCTGAGACGCTGATGTATGCTTCCGGCGCCTCCGCCAAAATAGTGTCAATGATCCCCGCGGTTGCCGCTGCACGCTGCAGGTGATCCCGCGAAACCCGAAGATAATCCAGCACGAAGCAAACATCTTCGCCGCCATCGGTGGCATCAGAGACTCTGCTCGAGAGCGCACGAACGCCGCCGAAGCCGGGCTGCTCCACAATCACCACCATACCCCGCCCAAGCCCGTGGAAGCACTCAAACTGCCGGATCTCGTCCCGAACCGATCCGAGTTGCACTGCGGGGATAAAGTTGTCGTGATGCTCGATGAAATCGCACCAGCTTTCGTAGCCGGCATCGACCTCCCGCAGCTCATCCAGTGCGTCGTGAACCGGACGGCGAGACCTAATTGGCTCAGGGTACCCCATCCCTACAACGACAGGGCGACTGCCGTACGTGCGCTGCACTCTTTCAAGGGCACTCTCAAGATGATGTGCCGCTCCCCACGGCCGAAGGGATATGATCGGAAGCAATAGGTCCTTCGTTCGATTGGGAAGCTCCTCTAGGGCGCGCATCTCCGCTGGCCGTAAAGACAGCATTGGGAGGTAGGGCACGTCACTGAGCTCACGAAGGGCCATAGATTATCAGGTTACCTATAAATCGAGCCGAATCTTCATGGCAGATTCGGACACTCCAAACTGCTGAGAAAGTTCCATAATGGCTTCATCTCTCTCCCGACCGCGCTGCCGCCGATATGAATTCCACACGTTATCCTCAGGCATGAGAATGTCAGCTGCTAGCCTATTTGCTTCTGCCTCACGAGCATCCGAAAGAGCAGATCGATAAAGAACATCATCCCTAATCCCGCCACCGATGTGATCCCGGTGCAACAGGAAATGCGCGATCTCATGAGCGACCGTAAAACGCTGCCTTACAGGCGCATCATGCCGATTCACTCGAATTACAAATCCTCCTGCACCGTCTGGTCGTAACTCACCAGAAATTCCCGGGGCCAGAGTTGAAGCTTGTACTCTAATGCCAAGTGCCCGTGCTAATGGAGCAAGTTGGATAGGGAAGTCATTTTGATGTTCTCTAATAATCTGCTTTTGTTGTTCGGGCAGTCGCTGCCACTCACGGCTAGGCACCGGCGCCTCCCTCTTCATCAAGATCAGCGTCGAGCTCTCTGTCTCGAGCATTACCCAAAACGATCTCATCCACTCTATGACGTATTCTCTGCTCCATCTCCGGCGATGCGATCTCCTCGCGAATTAGGCGATCTACCTGCTGTCGCGCAGCACTCACGGATGCTTTGATAGATTCTTTCTTTAACTGAGAGAAACCCCAGAAGGCTAAGATTGCCAAGCCCGCACCAAACACGGCGACTATAACGGCCACTGCGGTTAAGAGGACGCCGGCGAATACCTCGAAACTCATTTTACCTCCGGTCAACTTGATCCCTGCTCCCTGAAGGAACAGGACGAAGGCTGCGGCTATGACTCCACCAAGCAGTGTCCAAATAACGCGCCCAAAGTGAGGTTCTTGGGGCGGCGGTGGTTCCGGTATTTTCGATCCGTAGTAGGCGCTCACCCTGCATCCTCACACCCGGCCACTGGAACAGACATGGAACGGAAATGGCGTCAGAGTCAATGCAAGCGAGCGAAGAGCCTTAATTGATACGCGCGGTACCCTGCCCCCCCACTGCTGTTTTACCGCGCCCGTGGCGGCTCATGCCCCTCCGTCGCTAGCATCATCGTCTTTGGCATGGGCTGATCGCCACTGAGCTAACAGTCTGTCCCGTGGCGCGAGGCGGTGATCGCAGACCATGATCAATGTTGAATTGCCTTGCCGCCACCTTGACACCTTCACGTCCAACCGCTTCAAATTATTAGATAGGCGGGGGCGCCTAAGGGGGCAGCGCAATGAACGATATTAGCATCCCGCCGCAGGAGGCGTTTCGGACACGATTGGGATCGGCGCTTGATCGAGCGGAGCGCTTTTACCTGAAGGCATTGCGAGCGGCTATCCTGATCATCGCGACGGGCCTCTTGCTCTATGCAGCATGGCTGGCGGCTTGGAGCCTGTGGAAAATTGCTCAATCACCAGCCTCGGTAGTTGAGCAGCAAGCGACAGTAGCGGCCGATGAACTGACCGATGCCGAAATGCCTGTCGCAAGACCGAGGGCCGGCAACGGAGCACCAAGACCGTTCGTCGACCCAATCCATCAACGCTACTACACCGACTTTGTGAACCGCTATTATGGGCTCTACCGGAAAGGGTTCGAGCCCTTCCGTCAGAAGGAAGACAAGCCTCTAAGCCGTGATCAATTCGATGACGCCTTTGTAAAATCTAACGAGCGTATTCAGGCAATCGCGAAGGGAGAGCTTTTTTTCCAAGCAGATAAAGCTGAACTCGACCGACTGCTCGCTGTCATGACTGAAGCGGCCGGCAAACCGCAAACTCAACAGCGGTTGCAGAAGTACAAGACTGCCAAAAAGGTGACCGTGGCGAGAAAGATTCAGCGGACACGCACCGAAGTGCGCGAGGGCTGGGACCCGGATGGATATACGTGCATCGGTTGGTACGAAAACGGTGGCTGCCCGACCATTCGGGCGGTGGAAGTGCCTTATACCGAAACAGTCCGGACCCAGGAATTCCCGGAGGATACCCAGACACATGCGCAGATTTTCCGCGCCTTCCAGGATCGGTACTTTTCGTTGATGAACGAGCGGCGGGAAAGATATGAGGCCGAGGCGGCGCGTAAGCGCGAAGAGATTAGCTTCGGCAACCTCATGGGCAAGACGACACTTTGGACGGCCTTGCAGATCGTTGGCGGCTTTCTGGTGCTAATGTTCTTTTTCCTGCTCATTGCGATTGAGCGTCACCAGAGGCGGCTCTCGGCCTAATCGCAGCGGCGCAGGGCGGCCTGCGCCGTCGGTCCTGTCGGCTGAAGCCGCAGGCCGTCCGCCTGGCCCCGTCTCTTCGCACTTGATCCGGCGGCGCTGCGCGCCGGCGGTCATGTGCTCGGCGGGCTCGGGCGCAAGGCTTCGACCTGGTCCCTGACCGCCTGTTCCCAATCTCTCTGCGCCTGCGCGGCTCGCGCCCGGGCATCGGCCAGCTTCGCCTGCCGCTGCTCCAGCTCAGGCCCACCCCACATGCCGCCGTGGAGAACCTCGCGATTGCCGAACGGGGCCGGGCGGTCGGGTTCGCCGGCTTCGGCCCAGACCTCGCGGCGCATCGCGTCGAGATTTTCGGTGACCTGAGTGGCGGCGATCCTCTTGCCGCTGTTGAAGGGCGGGTCCTCGCCGGAGCCGTTGCCGCCCTCGGCCCAGAAGAGCAGATGCTTGCCGCCGCCGCCCAGCTCCAGCAGCACCTCCATGTGGGTGAGCTGGCGAAGGTAGAAATCGGCGGCGATGACATTGCCTTCGAGCCGCGCCTTGCGCTCCTGGCCGATGCGCTTGCCGTAGAGCCAGGACAGGCGATCGATCCATTCGTCGTGGCGCTCGATCGTCTCGGCACGGATCTCCTCGGCGCGCTTCGCATCCTCGGCCTTGAGGTCGCCGCGCTTGGCATGGCCGTATTTGGCGGGCTTCCTGTGCTGGAGGAGGAACATGGTCAGGCGCTCGTTGAACACGCGGCGCTCGCCGACCTGCTTGCCGCCCTGGAAGATCGGCACGGCGACGCCGTGGATCGAGCGCTCCAGCGCAGCGCCGTCGACGATCTCGGCGCCGTGATCGAGGGCGGCGTCCCAGGCGGCGCGGAACTCGTCGGAGCCGGGCTGGCGGCGGAGATAATAAGCGCCTTCAGGCGTCATGTTGACGGCGGCGGCGGCCTGACTGACCGAGCCGGTCTCGGCAAGGGCGGCGATGAAGGCGCGCTGGCGCTTCGGGGTCCAGCCGTCGTGGCGCGGGCGGCGCGGGACGGGGGCGAAGTCGAGCAAAGGCTTCATGGCGGAGAAGGAGCCGAGGCCGGCGAGGCCTTCGGCGCGGCAGCGGTCGCAGAGGACGGGGGTGCGGTTCTTCATGATTCGCGGTGTGAACCAAGTTGGTTTGTGTAGGAAAGAGGGAATTTGCGGCGTGGGTGGTGCGGCGGCGCGGGGCGGCCCGCGCCGTCAGTCCTGTCGCTGCGCGCAGGCTGGCCGGCCTGGCCCGGCTCTTCGCACTTGATCCGGCGGCGCTTCGCGCCGGCGGTCATGTGCTCGGCGGGTCGGCTGGAACACCCGCCGCTTCGGCGGGTTAGCCTCCAGGCATGGTCTTCCCCATGCGGCGCTCGGGTTCTCGACAGGGGGGCCGAGCGTCCTTCGCTGCCTCAGGATGCTTCATGGACCAGCTCGCGTCGCGCCGGATATTCGTGGTCGAGGATTCGCCCGTCGTGGCCGAGATGCTGGAGGCGATGCTCGAGGACCTCGGCTGCGACGTGGTCGGGCCAATGGGCAACCTCGCGATCGCGCTGGAGATGGCCGCGGGCGAGAAGATCGACGCGGCCGTGATCGACCTCAACATACGGGGCGGCAAGGTGTTTCCGGTGGCGCGGACGCTCGCGGAGCGCGGCATCCCGTTCCTGGTCGTCAGCGGCTATGGCGACTTCAGCATGCCCGAGGAATGGCAGGACCGGCCGACGCTCACCAAGCCGTTCAGCCAGGACGCGCTGGAGGCGGCGCTGAAGGCGCTGCTGACGACGCCGGTCGCCTCCTGACCACCTTTCGCCCCGGCGCCCGCAACCGCCCGCGCCGTCCGCTCGTTGGCAAGGCCGGCATGAGGAGACGGAGATGGCCGAGGACCTGAAGGCAGGCGACAAGGTGAAGTGGAAGAGCCATGGCGGCGAGGCGCACGGCCATGTCGTCAAGAAGCTCACCTCCGATACGAAGATCAAGAGCCACCAGGTGCGGGCGTCCAAGGACGATCCGCAGTTCCTGGTGAAGTCCGACAGCGGCTCCGGCGAGGCGGCGCACAAGCCGTCGGCGCTCAGCAGGGAATGAGGAGAAGGCGATGAGCAGCAGCAAGCATCCGAACGCCGGCGAGCAGCCGGTCGAGCTTCAGGACGATCTGGAGCGGAACCCGGGGATCGGCTCGTCCAAGGGCCTGTTCGCCCGCGAAGGCGGCGAGGACACGGAGCTGATCGAAGGCGACAACACCTTCGAAGGCGACACCGACAATGACGCGGGCGTCGCCGGCGGGGTGAATATGGAAGAGGGGCGGACGAACAAGTAGGCGCAGCGGCGCGGGGGCGGCCCCGCGCCGTCGGTCCTCGCCAAAGCGAGACCGGCCGGCCTTTCGCATCTCTTGACCAAGGCGGAGCGTCGCTTCGCGTCGTCCGCCTTGCTCGCGGTGCTACAGGACGTACTTACTGAGGTCCGTGTTCCGCGCGATGCTGGCGAGTTGGGTGTCGACGTAGGCGGCGTCGACCAGCACCGTCGTGCCCTGGCGGTCCTCGGCTTCGAAGCTGACGTCCTCGAGCAATTTCTCCATCACCGTCTGGAGGCGGCGGGCGCCGATATTTTCGACCTGGCCGTTCACCTCGGCGGCGATGCGGGCGATGGCGCGGATGCCGTCGTCGGTGAAGTCGACCTCGACTCCCTCCGTAGCGATAAGGGCGCGATATTGCTCGGTGAGGCTGGCGCGGGTGTCCTGGAGGATGCGGACGAAATCCTCCTCGGTCAGCGCCTTCAGTTCGACGCGGATGGGGAGGCGACCCTGGAGCTCGGGGAGGAGGTCGGACGGCTTGGCGACGTGGAAGGCGCCGGAGGCGATGAAGAGGATGTGGTCGGTCTTCATCGGGCCGTATTTGGTGGCGACCGTGGTGCCCTCGATGAGCGGCAGGAGGTCGCGCTGGACGCCCTCGCGCGAAACGGAACCGCCGCGCACGTCGGAGACGGCGATCTTGTCGATCTCGTCTAGGAAGACGATGCCGTTCGCCTCCGCGTCGGCCAAAGCGGCGCGATTGACGTCGTCGGTGTCGAGGCGCTTGTCGGCCTCCTCCTCGACGAGCTTGGTCCAGGCGTCGGGGACCTTGAGCCGGCGGCGCTTCTGGGCCTGCTTGCCGAGCGCCTTGCCCATGATGTCGGAGAGATTGATCATGCCGACCTGGCCGCCCATGCCGGGGATCTCGAACGGGGTGGAGGGCTGGTCCGAGACGTCGACCTCGACCTCGCTGGTGTCGAGATGGCCGTCATGGAAGCGGCGCTTGAAGCTCTCGCGGGTCGCTTCGCTGGCGCCCTTGCCGGTGAGGGTGTCGAGCAGGCGGTCCATCGCAGCCTCCTCGGCGGCGTCCTTGACGGCGAGGCGGCGGCGCTCCTTCTCCAGGCGCACCGCTTCCTCGACGAGGTCGCGGGCGATCTGCTCGACGTCGCGGCCGACATAGCCGACCTCGGTGAACTTGGTGGCCTCGACCTTCACGAACGGCGCGTCGGCGAGCTTGGCCAGGCGGCGGCTGATCTCGGTCTTGCCGCAGCCGGTGGGGCCAATCATGAGGATGTTCTTGGGCGTGACCTCGTCGCGCAGGCCGTTCTCGAGGCGCTGCCGGCGCCAGCGGTTGCGCAGCGCCACCGCGACGGCGCGCTTGGCCTCGGTCTGGCCGACGATATGCGCGTCAAGGGCGGCAACCACCGCCTTGGGGGTGAGAGAGTCGTTCATGTCAGTGCTTTTGCCCGAAAGGTTCGCTTTGGCCCTAGATGGAGGCTGGCGGGGCGGGATCAAGCGGTGCAGCGGAAGCCTTCGAACAGCCGCTTGTGGCCGGCGAGGATGCGGGCGATGTCGTCTGGATCGGGCGTGGTCGACCATTCGCCCCGTTCAAACGTGCCGCCGAGGATGATGCCATCCGGCCGCGGGAACATATAGCCCTGGCCGGTGAAGGCGTAGCGCACCTCCGGCTGCGGGAGCAGCACCGCGAGCTGGCCCCGGACCGGCTCCAGCTCGGTATCGCCGAACAGGTCGCGGGCGCCGAGGCCGGTGCAGTTGAAGACGAGTTGCTCGGGCAGCTGGGTGATGTCCGCAGGCGTCGCGAAGCTGCGCGTCTGTATGCGGCCGCCGGCATTCTCGATGTCGCCGAGCAGCCGGCGGAGGAAGCGGCCGGTCTCGACATACATGGTGTCGTAGCTGGCGATCCGATCGACCGGGAACGGGTGCTGGTCGGCTGTGTAGACGCGGCCGGCGGGATGGTAGCGGTCGAGCGGATCGGACGGATCGGGGCCGTCGCCGTCATTATAGGTGGTGAGCCAGCGCACGCCGTATTCTTCGCCCACCATGAGCTGGAAGCGCCGCCAGCTATAGTCCATCGCGGCGGCGAACTGGCGGCGCCATTCCGGCGTTACCCGGCTGCGATCGAAATGACCGTAGGGCGAGATCTGCCCGCCGGCGATGTTGGACGTGGTGTCCGGCGGCAGCGCCTTGGCGTAAAGGGTGACGGGAAAGCCCGCCTCCTGCACCAGCCGCGCGGTGGTGAGGCCCATGATGCCCGCGCCGATCACCGCCACCGGCCCTTGATGGCCGGGCACCCCGAGATCGACCGCGAGGCGCGAGCTGCCCCAGCTGAGCGTGATGCCGGCGCCGCCGTGGCCGTAATTGTGGACCAGACGCTTGTCGCCGAGCGGCTCGGCGCGAACCACGAAGCCCGAAGCGCGGTAAGGGCGGAGCCCGGCGACGGTGCGGATGACACGGTTCTCGGCCACGCGGACCGGCGGCAGGCAGCCGGTCGGGGTGGCGACGCGCAAAGCCGGCGTCGTTGTTGCGCAACCCGGCAGGACCAGTGCACCTGCCGCGGCGGCGCCTGCGGACAGCAATTGGCGGCGGTCGACAAGAGGGCTTTGCACCCGGGATTTGTAGCGTTGGAACCGCCGCCGCGTCCACGGCTTGTGCCTTTGCACCCGCTCTTCCAGAAGCGGCCGGTGGAGAAGGAGACGCGATGCTCTCGCCGCAAGAGATATTGAAGGTGGTGCGCGAACGGGAGCCGGCCTGCGCCAAGGTCGGCGTCTTCGACATCGACGGCATCTTCCGCGGCAAATATATGGCCGCTGACAAGCTCGCCTCCGCACTGGAGAAGGGCTTCGGCTTCTGCGACGTGGTGCTGGGCTGGGATTCGAGCGACCAGCTGGTCGACAATCTGAGCTTCACCGGCTGGCACACCGCCTATCCCGACGCGGAGGCGCGGCTGCTTCCCGAGACGCTGCGGGAGATGCCGTTCGAGGGCGGCATGCCGCTGATCCTGGGCGAGTTCACCGGCCGCGCGGAAGCCATCGATCCGCGCGGTGTCCTGCGGCGGGTGCTGGACCGCGCGGCGGGCATGGGTTTCAAGCTCAAGGCGTCGGCCGAATTCGAGTTCTTCGTCTTCGAGGAGACGCCACATTCGGTGCGCGAGAAGGGCTATCGCGACCTGAAGCCGATCACGCCCGGCTATTTCGGCTATTCGATGCTCCGCTCCGGGGTGCATTCGGATTTCTACCAGGAGCTCTGGTCGGTCTGCGACCAGATGCGGATCGAGCTGGAGGGGCTGCATACCGAGACCGGCCCGGGCGTACTGGAAGCAGCGATCAAGGTCGACGATGCCCTCGAGGCGGCGGACAAGGGCGCGCTGTTCAAGACGATCACGAAGATCCTCGCCCAGCGGCGCGGGTGGATGGCGACCTTCATGGCCAAATGGTCGCGCGACTGGCCGGGTCAGTCGGGGCACCTGCATATGTCGCTGCTCGACAAGGAAACGGGGCAGCCGCTCTTCCACGAGGAAGGCAAGCCGCATGCGATGTCGGACCGGATGCGCTGGTTCGTCGGCGGGCAGCAGGCGCTGATGCCCGAATTGCTGGCGATGGTCTCGCCCACGGTCAACAGCTACACGCGGATGATCCCGGGCTATTGGGCGCCGACCTCGGCGACCTGGGGCTATGAGAACCGCACCTGCGCGCTGCGGGTGATCGGCGGATCGGCCAACTCGCAGCGCGTCGAGTATCGGATCGGCGCGGCCGACATAAACCCCTATGTGGCGCTTGCCGCGGCAATCGGATCGGGTCTCTGGGGGATCGAGCGGCAGATCGAGCCGGACGAGGCGATCGTCGGCAATGCATACGAGCAGGAACTTGGATCGGAGCGAACGCTTCCGTCCACGCTCTGGGATGCTGCCCAGCGCCTGAAAGCCTCGGAGCCGGCGCGGGCGCTGTTCGGAAGCGAGTTCGTCGAACATTATGCCGCCACCCGCGAATGGGAGGAGCGAGAGGCGCGCAAGGCGATCACCGACTGGCAACTCGCCCGCTATTTCGAGATCATCTGACCGGGAGCGACGGCTTGAGCGACCTCATCTGCATCTCGCCTGTCGATGGGCGGGAATATGCGCGGCGGGCGCCCACCCTGCCGGCCGAGGTCGACCGCGCCATCGAGCGGGCGCGGCAGGCGCAGCGGGAGTGGCGGCGGGTGCCGGTCGACGAGCGCTGCCGGATGGCGCTTCGCTTCGTCGGCGCGATGGAGAAGTTGAACTCTCAGATCGTGCCGGAGCTTGCCTGGCAGATGGGAAGGCCGGTCCGCTACGAGGGCGAGCTTCGATCGCTGGTGGAGCGGGTGCGCGGGATGGTCGCCATCGCGGAGGAGGCGCTGGCGCCGGTCGAGCCGGCACCGGGCGCTGGAACGCGGCGCTATGTGGCGCGGGTGCCCGCCGGCCTGGTGCTGGTGATCGCGCCCTGGAACTATCCGTTCCTGACCGCCGCGAATACGATCATCCCTGCGTTGATCGCGGGCAATGCCGTGCTCCTGAAACATGCTTCGCAGACCCTGCTCGCCGGCGAACGCTTCGCCGAGGCGCTGAAGAAAGCGGGGCTGCCGGACGGCCTGTTCGCCAACCTGTTCCTCAGCCATGAGGAGACGGCGCGCCTGCTCGGCTCGGGCCTTGTCGATCATGCGACCTTCACCGGCTCCGTCGAGGGCGGGCGATCGATTGAGCGGGCGGCGGCGGGCTCCTTCACCACGCTGACGCTGGAGCTCGGCGGGAAGGATGCGGCCTATGTGCGCGAGGACGCCGACCTGCCCGCCGCGGTCGAGAGCCTGGTCGACGGCAGCTTCTTCAACAGCGGCCAATCATGCTGCGGGATCGAACGCATCTATGTCCATGAGGCGGTGTGGCAGCCGTTTCTCGATGGCTTCGTCGAGGCGACGCATCGCTACCGGCTCGGCGATCCGCTCGATGCCGAGACCAGCCTCGGGCCGATGTCGAGTGCGCGGGCAGCGGGACAGGTGCGGCAGCAGGTGCGGGAAGCCGTGGACGCGGGCGCCGTGACCCATGTCGAACGCCAGCTTTTCCCGGCCGACAAGGCGGACAGCGCCTATCTGATGCCGCAGGTGCTGACCGGCGTGGATCACTCGATGACGGTGATGCGCGAGGAGACGTTCGGGCCGGTGGTGGGAATCATGCCGGTCGCCGGCGACGAAGAGGCGGTGCGGCTGATGAACGACAGCGCTTATGGCCTGACCGCCTCGATCTGGACCCGCGACCTGCCCGCCGCCGACCGGCTGGCGCCCGAGATCGAGGCCGGCACCGTGTTCATGAACCGCTGCGACTATCTGGACCCGTTGCTCGCCTGGACGGGCGTGAAGGATAGCGGCCGCGGCGCTTCGCTGGGCCGCTGGGGTTTCGAAAGCGTCACCCGACCCCGATCCTTCCACCTGAGGACCGCCTGATGGCCCTTCCCAACGCCAACTGGAATTATCCGACCGCGATCCGCTTCGGCGCCGGCCGCATCGCGGAACTGCCGCAGGCGTGCCGGGAGCTCGGCATCGAACGGCCGCTGCTGGTCACCGATCCGGGCTTGGCGGCGCTGCCGATGGTGGGGGAGGCGCTGGCGGGGCTGGAAGGCGCGGGCCTGTTCTCGGCCATCCATGCCAATCCGGTTGGAGCGGATGTGGAGGCGGGCCTGACTGCCTATGCGGATGGCGGCCATGACGGCGTGATCGCGTTCGGCGGCGGCAGCGCGCTCGATGCCGGCAAGACGATCGCCTTCATGTCCGGCCAGACGCGGCCGCTCTGGGATTTCGAGGACCGTGAGGACTGGTGGTCGCGCGCCGATCCCGCCGGCATCGCGCCTATCGTCGCCGTGCCGACCACGGCCGGCACGGGCTCGGAGGTGGGGCGAGCGGGCGTGATCCTCGACGAGGATGCCGGGCTCAAGAAGATCATCTTCCACCCGAAGATGCTGCCGGGCATCGTGATCATGGATCCGGAGCTGACGGTGGGGCTGCCGCCGCACGTCACCGCCGCGACCGGCATGGACGCGCTGTCCCACTGCATCGAGGCCTATTGCGCGCCCGGCTTCCACCCGATGGCCGACGGCATCGCGGCCGAGGGCGTGAAGCTGATCCGCGAGTGGCTGCCGCGGGCAGTGGAGGACGGAACCGACATCGATGCGCGCGGCCACATGCTGGTCGCCGCATCGATGGGTGCGACGGCGTTCCAGAAGGGGCTGGGCGGCATGCACGCTTTGTCCCACCCGATCGGAGCCATGCTCGGCAGCCATCACGGGCTCACCAATGCGGTGCTGATGCCGTACGTGCTGGCCTTCAATCGCCCGGCCGTGGAGGAGCGAATGGCAAGGCTGGCCGGGTTTATCGGGCTTGAAGATGCGTCGTTCGGCGGCTTCCTCGGCTGGGTGCTGGAGCTGCGGCGAAGCCTCGGCATTCCGCATGGGCTGACGGAGCTGAACGTCACCGCCGAAAGCCTCGAGCGGATCGCCGTTATGGCGGAGCAGGATCCGTCGGCGGGGGGGAATCCGCGGACGTTCGACGCGGCTGCCGCGCGTGAGGTTCTGGAAGCGGCGCTAGAAGGGCGGGTTGGCTAGAGCAGACCGTCTCCAATCATCGTTCGTTTCGAGCGAAGTCGGGAAACGCCTCTCACCACGCCGGCTTCCCGACTTCGCTCGAAGCAAACGGGTTTCTGGAGATTAGCTCGGCGCGGTGTCGGAGCTCGCCGCCTGCTCGATCTTTTCGACCGTGAGATTCCCGTTGGTGTAGACGCAGACGTCGGCGGCGATCTTCATGGCCTTGCGGGCGATCGTCTCGGCATCCTGCTCATAGTCGTTGAGGGCCATCGCGGCGGAGAGGGCGAAGTTGCCGCCGGAGCCGATCGCGGCGACGCCGTCCTGCGGCTCCAGCACGTCGCCATTACCGGTGAGGATGAGGGTGACATCCTTGTCGGCGACGATCATCATCGCCTCCAGGTTGCGGAGATATTTGTCGGTGCGCCAGTCCTTGGCGAGCTCGACCGCCGCCCGCATCAGGGCGCCGTGATGCTGTTCCAGCTTGCGCTCCAGCCGCTCGAACAGGGTGAAGGCGTCGGCGGTCGCGCCCGCGAAGCCGCCGATCACCGAGCCGTCGCCAAGTCGCCTGACCTTGCGCGCATTGGGCTTGATGACGGTCTGGCCAAGCGACACCTGGCCGTCGCCCGCCACCACCACCTGACCGTTCTTGCGGACCGACAGGATCGTCGTGCCGTGCCACTGTTCCATGATGTCTCCGCTCGTTTCCCTGATGGCCATGTGGGGAGGAAGCCAGGTGTTTGAAAGGATGCGACGAATTGCCTACCAAAAGAGTAGACATACTGCTCCGGCACCTATAAACGCTCAAATCCGCTGGAAGTCGTCGGATGTTCCGCCGGCACCTCGCCCAGCGAAAACAGTTACTCCACGTGGAGAAAAGCCAATGAAGAAGATTGCTCTCACCCTCGCCGCCGTTGCGTCGCTCGGTCTGACCGCCTGCGGCGGCAGCGAGACCACCGAGGCGAACACCGCCGAGGCGAACGCCACCGAGACCACAACCGAGGCGACCGCCGACGTCAACGCCGCCACCGCCGACGCCAATGCCATCGACGCCGCCGAGAACGCTCTCGACGCGGCCGGCAACGCGATCGAGAACGGCACCGAGGCGCTCGAGAACGTCGCCGAGAACACCACGAACGCCCAGTAAGCGTTCCAGGTTGAGATGGGGGTCGCGGGCCATGTGCTCGCGGCCCCTTTTCTTTGCCTGCCGTCCGTCTAGTCTTGGCCAAAGAGCTTGAAGGAGACGGACATGAGGGCATCCCTGATCGCGGGCGCGGCGGCGCTGGTGCTGCTCGCAGGCTGCGGCGGCGGCGAGGGCGAGGGCGGCGTCACCGCGGAGGAATCGAAGCAATTGAACGAGGCCGCGGAGATGCTGGACGCGTCACCTGACAGCCTGGCCGCGCCGGACGAGACCGGCCTCGGCAATGGCGAGGCAGGAAGCGGCGAGGCCGATGCGGCGGCCGAGGCGAATGTAACGGAGGGTGCGGCGGCGAACGCGCAGTGATCGTCGGCGCCGCGGGAAAAGCGGCTTCTGTTCAGCAGGTGAACGGCAGGTACATCATCGCGCCCTTGGGGCGCTGCCGGCATGTGATCTGAGAGACGAAGGCGAGCGGTACGCTCGGCTCGGGACCGGCGGCCGTGCCTTTGAAGGCCGCCGGGCCTTCGACTGCCGTGGGGCGAACACGGATCTCGAAGGCGCGGTGATCGCGCATCAAAAATTTGAGGGCCTCGTCCTCCCCGATCGGTGCATCGGGGCGCGCTTCCAGGATGAACTCGCCCGCTTCCGTTAGCTTGCCAGTCTCGACCTCGAACGATGGGACCTCGCCGTCGTAACGCCGCGCCGGCATCGATCCCATCGGGATATTGTTGATCGTGGCCGTGCAGGCGTAGGTTCCGGGCGGGGGCAGGTTCGGACAGGCGACGCCGTAGGCGAGCAAGCGATAGCGTCCGGGCGCGACCGAATAGACGGCGGGACGGCTGTCGACCGTGTTCATGCCGAGCAATGGCACGCCCTGCTTGCGCTCGAACTTCAGGATGTCGGCGGAGCGTGACGGGTCGCCGCCTTCGCGCAGGAACCAGAGGTGGACGGTGCCCTGCTGCTGGACCTGGCTCTGGACGGAGAGGCGCACCGCGCCGTGCTGCGGCTTGATCTGCCTGGGTGAGCTGATCGTCCGCGGTTCGATCGCGAGCGCAGGCGAGGCCGCGACGATGAGCGCTCCGAAAAGCGCGATGGCCTTGTGCATGATCATCCCCCCTATTCGGGGAGACTAACTGCTTCAGAGCAAAAGAAAAGGGCCGGAGGATTGCGCCTCCGGCCCTTTCTTTTCGGTCTGGTGCAGCGGCGCGGGGCGGCCCGCGCCGTCGGTCGGGTTCGGCGATCTTTAGAGATCGCCGGCCCGCCGGCCGGACTTCGACGAGTCCGCCGCTAAGTTGCGGTCGCAGGGCGACCGCTGCCTTAGCGCCGGCCGTCTTGTCAGAAATCCATGCCGCCCATGCCGCCCATGCCGCCGGGCATGCCGCCGGCAGCCGGCTTGTCCTCGGGCATCTCGCTCACCGCCGCTTCGGTGGTGATGAGTAGGCCCGCGACCGACGCGGCGTCCTGGAGGGCGGTGCGGACGACCTTGGTCGGGTCGATCACGCCGGCCTGGACCAGGTTCTCATAGACCTCGGTCTGGGCGTTGAAGCCCAGCGTCTGGTCGGAGCCGTCGATCAGCTTGCCGGCGACGACGGCGCCGTCATGGCCCGCATTCTCGGCGATCTGGCGGATCGGCGACTGCAGCGCACGGCGGACGATGTCGATGCCGCGGGTCTGGTCGTCATTGACGCCCTTCATGCCCTCGAGCGCCTTGGTGGCGTAGAGGAGAGCGGTGCCGCCGCCGGGGACGATGCCCTCTTCGACCGCAGCGCGGGTCGCGTGGAGCGCGTCGTCGACGCGGTCCTTGCGCTCCTTGACCTCGATCTCGGACGAGCCGCCGACCTTGATCACGGCAACGCCGCCGGCGAGCTTGGCGAGACGCTCCTGGAGCTTCTCGCGGTCATAGTCGCTGGTGGTGTTCTCGATCTGCTGGCGGATCGCTTCGACGCGGCCCTTGATGTTCTCGGCCTGGCCGGCGCCGTCGACGATGGTGGTGTTGTCCTTGTCGATGGTGACGCGCTTGGCCTGGCCGAGCATGTTGACCGTGACGTTCTCGAGCTTGATGCCGAGATCCTCGCTGATCATCTCACCATTGGTCAGGATCGCGATGTCCTCGAGCATCGCCTTGCGGCGATCGCCGAAGCCCGGCGCCTTGACGGCCGCGACCTTGAGGCCGCCGCGCAGCTTGTTGACGACGAGGGTGGCCAGAGCCTCGCCCTCGATGTCCTCGG